>Ga0210399_10003417_pt1 | contig 12395 bp, 10 predicted proteins | sample IncBWC14MmetaG_FD_150865 | JGI IMG/M metagenome (GOLD analysis project Ga0210399, IMG submission 150865) | Forest soil microbial communities from Barre Woods Harvard Forest LTER site, Petersham, Massachusetts, United States - Inc-BW-C-14-M | ecosystem: Environmental > Terrestrial > Soil >... | reverse complement strand
GATTAAGGCAGACGTGGCCGAGCGCGCCGCGCTCTTAGCCCGCGAAGGTGTCCATGTGGGGCTCGGCACGATCCTCGTGGGCGACGACGCGCCGAGCGCGCGCTACGTCTCGCTGAAGCACGAGGACTGCGCGGCGCTCGGTATCTACTCGGTGGGCGAGCACCTGCCGGCGACAGCGACGCAGGCCGAGGTGATGGATGCGATCGCCCGCTTCAACGGCGACCCCAAAGTGAGCGCGTATCTCGTGCAGCTGCCGCTTCCCGCGGGCCTCGACGAGGAACAGGCGCTACTGGCGATGGACCCGGCCAAGGACGCGGACGGGCTGCACCCTCTGAACCTGGGCCGGCTCGTGTTGGGGACGCCGGGGCCGTTGCCGTGCACGCCGGCGGGGATCATCGAGCTGCTGCACGCGTACGACGTCCCGGTCGAGGGGAGCCACGCGGTGATCATCGGCCGCGGCGTGACGATCGGGCGGCCGCTGGCCAACATGTTGACCCTGAAGCGCCCCGGTCTCAACGCCGCGGTGACGGTGGTGCACACCGGCGTGGCGCGCGAGGACATGGTTCGCATCGTGCGGACGGGCGACATCGTCGTGGCGGCAGCCGGACAGCCATACGTGCTGACGGCGGACATGGTCAAGCCGGGAGCGGCCGTCGTGTCGGCCGGCACCAGCTTCGAAGGGAAGAAGCTGATCCCCGACGCCCACCCCGACGTGGCCGAGGTCGCAGGCTGGATCACACCTCGCCTCGGTGGGGTCGGGCCCATGACCCGTGCCATGCTGTTGCGCAACGCGCTGCGGGCGGCGGAGCTGTCGGCCCGATGAGCGCCGTGCCCCGGGCGGCGATGACGACCGCAGTGACGTTGACAGTGATGGTGACGGCGGCGGGAGCCAGGGAGGCCCAGGCCAGGTGAGCGAACGCGAATATTCGGAACGCCCGTGGGGCAACTACACGGTGCTCGATGACGCCGAGCCGGACCACAAGGTCAAGCGCCTCGTGGTGCACCCGGGCAAGCGCCTCAGCTACCAGCGCCACTCCAAGCGGGCTGAGCACTGGTTCATCGTCGCGGGCACGGCGCAGGTCACGATCGACGGCGTCGTGACGGAGCTGCACCCCGGCGACTCGATCGACATCCCGCTGGAGGGCGCGCACCGCGTCGGCAACGCCGGCGACACCGACGTGGTGTTGATCGAGGTGCAGCACGGGTCGTACTTCGGCGAGGACGACATCGTCCGCTTGGAGGACGACTTCGGCCGCGTGGACAACGGCGCGGGCGCCGGGAAGGCGGCGCCGTGACGCGCATCGCCGAACTGCTCGAGGCTGGCCCGACCTACTCGTTCGAGTTCTTCCCACCGAAGAACGACAAGGAGCTGACGACGCTGGCGCGCACCATCTCGGAGCTGCAGCCGCTCGAACCCTCGTTCGTGTCGGTGACCTACCGCGGCGGCGCCGAGTCGCGCCAGCGCACCTTCGACCTCGTGTCGGGGATGTTGCACACGACGCGGCTCAACCCGATGGCGCACCTCATCTGCGTGGCCCACTCCCGGCTGGAGCTGGCCGACATCCTGGTGGCGCTGCGCAAAGCGGGGGTCGAGAACCTGATGGCGCTCGGTGGCGACCCGCCGGCGGACCCCGACGCCGGCCCCGGCGAGCTGGCCTTCGCCACCGAGCTGGTGCAACTGGCGCGGGCGATCGGCGGCTTCTCCATCGGCGTGGCGGCGCACCCCGCCGGGCACCCGCGCTCGGACGATATTCCGACCGACCGCGACTACTTGGCCGCGAAGCTGGCCCTCGCCGACTTCGGGGTGACGCAGTTCTTCTTCGAGGCGTCCGAGTACCAGGGGTTGATGGCCGACCTGCGTGAGCGGGGGATCGACGCGCCTGTGCTGCCCGGGATCCTGCCGGTCACGTCGCTCTCGACGATGGGGCGGCTGGGTCCCATGGGTGCGGCCGCGCCGGCCTGGATGGAGGAGCGGCTCCGCGCCGCCGACGAGAGGGGCGGGTCCGACGCCGTGCGCAAAGAGGGCATCGTGCTGGCGACCGAACTGTGCTCGCAGTTGCTCGAGGCCGGCGTGCCCGGACTGCACTTCTACACGTTCAACACGTCGAACGCGACACGCGAGATCTACGCCGCGCTGGGTCTGGGGCCGGCGACCCCCCAGTAGCGGATCGTTTACATCACGCGCTCAATCGAGAGGTCGCAGGAGGTCTCCGGGCTTGGACCGCGTCGCGACAAGAGCAGGCGCGATCGCAATCACGTTGGCGCTCAAAAGGACCCCGCCGGTGATCGCCGCGGTGAGCAGCACCGGAACGACGGCGACCGGGACGACCCCGAGATTGTTGGCAAACGTGTTCCACACCGTCCTTCCGACGATCAACCCCAACGGGACACCCACGACAACGCCGACCAGGGCCAACGTCGTGGCCTGCCAGGAGACGGTCGAGACGACCTGGCGGTTGACGAAGCCCAGGACCTTCAGCAGCCCGACCTCGCGACGGCGGCGTGACACACTGACCACGAGCAGGTGCGCCAGCGTCGCGGCACCGAAGGCGGCCAGCATGACCCCGAAGATGAGCGGGAAGTTGACCGCCTCGCCGAAGTTGACCAGGGAGGTCGGAGCCAGGGGCTGCGAGGTGATCGATGGGTACGCCGCCAGGTAGCGCTCCAGTGCCGCCCTCCCCGTCGGGCCCGACTCGAACGTCACCCTGACCCCACCGTTGCCGATGTTGGCCACCTTTTGCCGGCACAGGGCGAGCTGGGGACCCGGGGGACAGGCGACGTGGAGGAGGCCGGCCGTCGTCATCAGAATCCCCGTGCCGAGGCTCACGAACCCCCCGTACTGCGGGAACGAGACCTGGGAGACGACCCGGTACGGCTCGGTGCGGGGCGCACCGGAATGCGTGGTGAACGTGATGTCCACGACAGACCCGATGCTCGCTCCCAGCTGGTGCATGGTCGAGACGCCGAGCCCGATCTGGTCGTCACGGGCCAACGGATTCCCGGCCACCGTCGAGAAGAGGAGGGGCCCCTTGACCGACGTTCCCGCGATAGTGCCGACGATCTTCCCGTTGACCGTGACGTCCCCCGCTCCGACGCCCTCTGTGATGGCGGTCACGGCAGGGTCGTGCTCCAGGCTGGTCAGCAGGGCGGGGTTCGGCGCATTGAAGCCGACCTGCTCGGGGTCGCCGTAGAGCCGGGGCGTCGCCGTCAGGTGGGTCAGGCTGGCGCCGAAGACCCCCGTCCCGCACAGCGCGACGACCGCCAGCACCATGCCCAGGAGCGCAGAGCCCAGAGGAACGGTGGACCCGCCGGATCGGCGCTCCAGCGCGTTGCGGACGCCGATCACCGCGGTGGGTGGCGCGCCCAGGGTGACCAGGTTCCGTACCATCGCCGACGATCGGGACGCGGCGGCCCCCGCGTCCAACCGCCGGGTGCGCGCCGCCCGCAGCGCCGGCCAGATGCCGAGCGCGAGGACGACCGCCACGGTCACGAGCGCTCCGAGCAGGAGCACGAGCGAGTCGAACGCGATTCCGGTGGAGCTTTCGGCCAGGCGGGCCTCGCCGAGCGGCGCGATGGGGGACAACGCCGTCGCGAGCACGACGGCGCCCACGGCGCCGGCCAGGCCCACCACCAGGTTCCGTGCCATGTGGAGTGCGAAGAGCTCCCGCCCGGACATGCCGACGGCGATCAGGGTCGGATGGTTGTCGCTCTCGACGTCGCTCTGGCGGGCGAGCGCCTGCCCGACGACGGCCAGCCCGACAAGCGCGGCGAGCGCGGCGAGGATCCACCACCCGACGGCCTGCGGGTGAATGGACGCCTGGATCGTGGCGGCCGTTCCGTCCTCGCTCGAGGCGCCGACGTTGCCCATGCCCAGGTTCAGTCGGTTGGCTTGTTCGTCGAACCGGGGGATGCCAGCCGCACCGTCGCGAAGACGGACGAAGTACTCGTATTGCAACGCCGTGTGCGGGAGCACCGAGCGCGCGAACCCAGCTCCGGCGTACAGGAGGTAGACGGGGGTGGTCCCGGAGGGGAACTCGATCTCGCTGGCCTCGATCCCGACCACCTGCAGCGCGAGGCGCGGACCGTGCGGGTCGACGTACCCCGTATTGGGGTTGTTGTAGTCGGCGGCCTGGGACGGCGCTTCGAACGGGACGTGGATCACGGTTCCCACCTGCACCCCGTTGTCCCGTTGCAACGTGATGGATGCGAGCACCTGGTCGGGCCTCGACGGGTCGGGCAACTGGCCGGAGACGAGCGTGAAGGGCGCCGTGCCCCGGCCCGACACGGCAGCGACACCGAAGTTGTTCCCGTTGATCTGGTGAGCGCAATTGCACGTCGGATTCCCCGCGTCGGCGAAGACCAGCTCCGTAGCCGAGGCGACCCCCGCAATACGAGCAACAGCGGGCACCGGTCTGAGGGCGTAGACGATCGTGTCGAACCCGTGGGCCGCCACGAACCGGGGGAACGCGTTTTCCGTCCTTCGGCCGGCAGCCGCGGCGGCCAGCACGAGGCCGCCGACCACACCGACGAGGAGGGCGATGGCCAGCCAGGACCGCCAGCGGCGGCGTAACTCGGCGTCGAACACCAGCCTGACTGCTCCCACGGAATGTCCCTCCCGTCACCTGCCAGCTTGGCGAAGCCAACGGGGGTTACCAAGGTGGCCACCCTGTACAGCGCGCTCGTGGTGACACCACCCGCCGGCGGCCCGCGTGCCCGGGGCCGCCTGCTCGGTGTGCCCTTAGTCGCAGCCGATCACGGCGCGGACGCTGTACTGGGTCGGCGAGTTTCTCGGCTCGGAGGCAAAGCAGTACGCCCCCCTCGTCGGATTGCTTTCCACCGGGGCGGCCGGTTCCCAGGCTCAGGTCGACCCTGGTCAGGACCACACGGTCAATTAGGGAAGCCGCTGCGCCGCCCCGTAGCATCGACGCCCTATGGCAGATCTGATCCGCATGGGCGACGACGGCGGCCTCGTCGTGCCCGACGAGCCCATCATCCCCTTCATCGAGGGCGACGGCACCGGCGTCGACATCTGGCCGGCCGCCAAGCTGGTCCTCGATGCCGCCGCCGCCAAGCACGGCCACAAGGTGGCCTGGAAGGAGGTGCTGGCGGGGCAGAAGGCGTTCGACGAGACGGGCAATTGGCTGCCCGACCAGACGGTGGAGACGTTTCGGAGCCACCTCATCGGGATCAAGGGCCCGCTCACGACGCCGGTCGGCGGCGGCATCCGCTCGCTCAACGTGGCGCTGCGCCAGATCCTCGACCTCTACGTCTGCCTGCGCCCGGTGCGCTGGTTCGCCGGCGTCCCCTCGCCCGTGCTGCACCCCGAGCTGGTCGACATGGTGATCTTCCGGGAGAACACGGAAGACGTCTACGCGGGATACGAGGTGCAGTCGGGCACGCCCGAGGGCGAGAAGCTGGCTGCGTATCTGCGTGAGGAGATGGGCTGGCCGATCCGAGAGTTGTCGGGCATCGGTATCAAGCCGATCTCGCCCATGGGCTCCAAGCGCCTCATCCGCGCCGCCATCGAGTACGCGCTCGACCGCAAGCGCCGGAGCGTGACGCTCGTGCACAAGGGCAACATCCAGAAGTTCACCGAGGGTGCGTTCCGTGAGTGGGGCTACGAGTTGGTCCGGGAAGAGTTCAGTGACGTGGCGGTGGGGTGGGACGACTGCAACGGCGAGCCGGGTGACAAGCTGCTCGTGAAGGACACGATCGCGGACATCACGCTGCAACAGGTGCTGACGCGGCCGTCGGACTTCGACGTGATCGCGACGACGAACCTGAACGGTGACTACTTGTCCGACGCGTTGGCCGCCCAGGTCGGCGGCATCGGGATCGCCCCGGGCGCCAACATCAACTACGTCAGCGGCCACGGCATCTTCGAGGCGACGCACGGCACGGCGCCGAAGTACGCCGGCCAGGACAAGGTGAACCCCGGGTCGGTGCTGCTTTCGGGTGTGCTGATGTTCGAGCACATCGGGTGGAACGACGCGGCCGCCGACATCGTCCACGCGCTGGAGGCCACCATCGCGGACAAGGTGGTCACGTACGACTTCGCCCGCCTGATGGACGGCGCCACCGAGGTGAAGACTTCGGAGTTCGCCTCCGCCATCGTTGACCGTCTCTGAGTTCCGGCACTCCGGCACTCGGCCCTCCGGCCTCTTCACGAAAGGACCGATTCCCATGGCATCGAAGACCCCCATCCACGTCACCGTCACCGGCGCGGCCGGCCAGATCGGCTACTCGCTGCTGTTCCGGATCGCATCGGGCCAGCTCCTCGGTGACGACCAGCCGATCGTGTTGCGGCTGTTGGAGATCGAGCCCGCGTTGAAGACGCTCGAAGGGGTGTGCATGGAGCTCGACGACTGCGCCTTCCCCCTGCTGCACGACATCGTGCCCACCTCGGACCTGAAGACCGCCTTCGACGGCACGTCGTGGGCGCTGCTCGTCGGTTCCGTGCCCCGCAAGGCCGGGATGGAGCGGGGCGACCTCTTGAGCGTCAACGGCGGGATCTTCAAGCCCCAGGGCCAGGCGATCGCGGCGCACGCCGCCTCGGACGTGCGCGTGCTCGTGGTCGGGAACCCCGCCAACACGAACTGTCTCATCGCTCGTTCGAACGCACCCGAGGTGCCGGCCGAGCGCTGGTTCGCGATGACGCGGTTGGACGAGAACCGGGCCAAGGCGCAGCTGGCCCGCAAGGCGGGCGTCCTGATGGGCGACGTCTCCCGGGTGGCCATCTGGGGGAACCACTCGGCGACCCAGTATCCGGATTTTGCCAACGCCCTGATCGGCGGCAAGCCCGCCACCGAGGTGATTACCGACGCCGAGTGGCTGCGCGGTGACTTCATCACGACGGTGCAGAAGCGCGGCGCCGCGATCATCGACGCCCGCGGCTCTTCGTCGGCCGCCTCGGCGGCTTCGGCCGCGATCGACACCGTGGTCAGCCTGCGGACGGCGACGCCGGCCGGGTCGAGCTTCTCGGTGGCCGTGCCGTCGTCGGGCGAGTACGGCGCACCCGAGGGCCTTCAATTCGGCTTCCCGGTGTCCTCCGACGGCTCCGGGGGTTGGTCCGTGGTGGAGGGCTTCACGCACGACGACTTCGCCACCGAGCGGATCAAGATCACGACCGACGAACTGCTGGGCGAGCGAGACGCCGTGAAGGGGCTCGGGCTCATCGGCTAGGCGGAGCCGCCTCGGTCGGCTCCGGCGGCCCTTCCCCTGCCTCGTCACCGGCTGTTCGCGGCCGGGAAACGAGGGCGAAACACAACCCTGCCACCGTGGGAGGGCGTGGGAGACCTCTTCGACGGCTACGGCGACACGGCGCGCGGCCTGACCGGGGCCGCCTTCGACGAGATGGTCGACCGGGAGGGCACTGCCCGCGCCCAGTACGCCACAGTGGCCTCCTCGTTGGCCCAGATGGGGCCGGAGGATGTGTCGGCCCGGGCCTCGCGCGTCGCCCGGGCCTTCATGGACCAGGGCGTCACCTTCGACCTCGACGGCGAAGAGCGGCCCTTTCCTCTCGACGTGGTCCCGCGCATCTTCACCGCGGCGGAGTGGACGCGCGTAGCCGACGGGGTGACCCAGCGCGTGCGAGCGCTCGAGCTCTTCCTGGCCGACGTCTACGGCGCGGCACGCATCGTCAGTGACGGACTCGTGCCGCACGACGTCGTGACGAGTTCACCGGGTTTCGTCCGTGCCGCGTACGGCCTGAGCCCGCCGAACAACGTGCGGATCCACGTAGCTGGCATCGACGTCGTCCGCGACGAGGACGGCGAGTTCCGCGTCCTCGAGGACAACCTGCGCAGCCCTTCCGGCGTGAGCTATGTCTTGGCCAACCGGGCGGCGATGGCCCGTGTCCTCCCCGAGTTGTTCTGGGGCCAGCCCATCCAGATGGTCACGGACTACCCGGCCCGGCTGATTCACGCTCTGCGCCGCGCCGCACCCACCTGGGTCCAGGAACCTACGGTGGTGGTGCTCACGCCCGGCGTGCACAACTCCGCCTTCTACGAGCACGCCCTCCTGGCCCGCCTCATGGGCGTGCATCTGGTGGAGGGCCGGGACCTCGTGTGCCGCGGGACGGACGTCTTCCTGCGCACGACTGAGGGCGAGATGCCAGTGCACGTGATCTACCGGCGCATCGATGACGACTATCTCGATCCGCTCCAATTCCGGCCTGATTCGCTCGTGGGGTGCCCGGGCGTGGTCAACGCCGCGCGCGCCGGGCGGGTCACGATCGCCAACGCGCTGGGCAACGGGGTCGCCGACGACAAGCTCGTCTACACGTACGTCCCGGCGATGATCCGCTACTACTTGGGCGAAGACCCGATCTTGCGCAACGTGGAGACCATGCACCTCGTCGACGACGCGGCCCGCAAGGACGCTCTGGCTCGGCGGGACGAGCTCGTCTTCAAGCGGGTCGACGGCTCGGGCGGCAAGGGCTTGGTCATCGGGCCCGTGGCGAGCGGCGCGGTCCTGGATCGGCTCCTGCTCGACGTCGAGGCCGACCCGCGCCACTGGATCGCCCAGCGGGTTGTCGCGCTTTCGACGTCGCCCACCTGGGTGGACCACTCAATGGTGCGACGCCACGTCGACCTTCGCCCCTTCGCGGTCAATGACGGCGAGGACATCTGGGTGCTGCCGGGTGGCCTGACCAGGGTCGCACTTCGAGAGGGTGGCCTCGTGGTCAATTCGAGTCAAGGCGGCGGGTCGAAGGACACCTGGGTCATGGGCGGCGGCGTTGCGATGCCGGTGCTGCCCCCGCGCCAGCCCGCGCCGCCGCCTGCCGGTCCACCAATGGACTCGGGCCCACGGGCAGAGACCGAGCACGGCGTGCAACAACAGCAGCAGCAGCAGCAGTCCGATGCAGAGTGATCGCGTGACCCGCGCTCTACTCAGCCGCGTGGCCGAGTCGATCTTCTGGGTGGGCCGTTACGTCGAGCGCGCCGAAGGGACGGCGCGGATCCTCGACGTGTCGGTGTACCAGGCGCTCGAGCAAGGCGACCGCGAGGGGTCATACGCGGCGCGGCGCCTCCTCGCCGTCATGGGACTACCCGACTCGGGCACCGAAACGCTGTGGCAGGCGACCGAGCGCCTGGCCACCGACCCCGGGAGCCGCTCGTCCATCGCCGGAGCGTTGGCGGCGGCACGGGAGAACACGCGCGCCATCCGGCATGTCGTCCCGGTCGAGTTCTGGGAGCACATCAACGCCACTTGGGCGGCGTTGCCGTCCCAATGGTCGGCGAGTCGGCGGGCCGGCCCGGCTGTCTATCTCTCCTATGTCAAGACACAGTGCGCCTCGGTGATGGGACTCGCCGACACGATGATGAGTCGCGATCAGACGTGGCTCTTCTTCACCCTTGGTCGTTGCCTCGAGCGCACCGACGTGGTGGCCCGACAGCTGGCGACGGTGGCCTTCGACGAGGTGTTCGAGAGCGGCTTGGTCATCCTCCTGCGCTCCTGCGGAGGCTACGAGCCGTACCTGCGCCTGTCGCAGGGGGTCGTCGAGCCGGGCCGCGTCCTCGACTTCCTTCTGCGTGACCGGCTTTTCCCTCGTTCGGCGTTTGCTTCGTTGACGCTCGCGGAGGACTGCCTCGATCAAATCGACGCGGGACGAGACGGCGCCTGGGACGACGCCCGCGGCCTGGTGGGCTTGGCCCGGGCGGAGCTCGAATATTCGGCGCCGACGACCCTGGCCCGTGGCCTCGAGACTCGTCTCGAGCGGCTGCAGGCCTCGATCTCGGCGGTCAGCGACGCCGTGACCCGCCGCTACTTTGCGCAGGACCTACCCATCCAGTGGCGCCAGGGAGGCGGCGGATGAACCGGTTCGGCTCGTGGCGGCTGCGCGTCTCACACGAGACGAGCTTCGAGTACGAGGGCCTCGCCCGGGCGTCGTACAACGAGTTGCGCCTGACCCCGCGCACCGAACACAGCCAGACCGCGCTCGAGGCCCGGATCGTCACGGTGCCGACGGCGTCGCAATACGCCTACGTCGACTATTGGGGGACCAACGTGGTTGCCTTCAACGTCGATCGTGGTCACGAGCGGCTTTCCATCACGGGCTCGTCGTTGGTCGACACGCTGGCAGCCGCCGAACCCGTCGACTGCACCTGGAGCGACGTGGCCGACGCGTCCGCCACCATGGCGGACCACCTCTCGCACAACCTCTACACCGCCCCGAATCCGGAGCTTGCCGCGATCGCGTTCGGCCTGCGAGCTGCGACCCCTCTGGGCACCGCGCGACGGGTCATCGAATGGACGCGGGACTCGCTGCGATACGTGCGCGGTGTGACTTCCGTGCACACCTCGGCGAACGAGGCGTTCGCCGACGGCGCCGGAGTGTGCCAGGACTTCGCACATTTGGCCCTTGCGCTGGCCCGGACGGCCGGGCTGCCGGCGCGCTATGTCTCGGGATATTTCCATCCGGAGGCCGATGCCACGGTCGGCGAAGAGGTAAGCGGCGAGACCCACGCGTGGATCGAGTTGTGGACGGGCGCCTGGTGGGGCTATGACCCGACCAACGACTGCGCAGTGGGGGAGCGCCACGTCGTCATCGGCCGCGGTCGCGACTACGGCGACGTGCCGCCCGTGAAGGGGATCTACGCAGGGAACGCCGAGCACGCCATGCGAGTATCCGTCCGGGTGACGAGGATGCAGTGAGCGATGTGGATCGAACGACTCGCTGACTGCGCCTTGCCCGCCGTTCCATGCTGACGCGCCTCCGTATCTGGCTGCCCGACGCCCCCGGCGTCCTCGGCGCCGTCGCCGCCGAGATCGGCGCGGTGCACGGCAACGTCGTCGGCCTCGAGGTGCTCGAGCGCGAGGCCGGCGTGGCCATCGACGAGATGGTGGTCGAGCTGCCCGACTATCCGGGCGCCATCGACGCCGTCTGCCGCGCCGTTCGCAACGTGCCCGGGGTCGGGGTCGAGGAGGTAGTCGAGCTCTCCGGCGAAGGCGAGGCGTCGGACCGTGAGGACACCGTCCTCGCCGCGACGACGGCCATCCTCGGTGCCGCGACGCCCGACGCCGTCTTGAAGGAGCTGACCGGGCGCCTCCTAGCGCTCTTCGACCTGGCCTGGCTCGCCGTGGCGGACGACGCGTTGACCCGCTTCGTCGAGGTGCACGGTGACGCCCCTTCTCCGCCCTGGGTCGCCGCGTTCGCCGAAGGGTCGCGCAGCGGCGCCGACCCGGCCAACGACACGACCGGCTCGGGCGTCTTCGTTGAGCCCGTGCCCGGCACCGGCCTGGCGATCTGTGGCGGGCGGCTGGTCGCTATCCGCCGCCGCGAGCGCCGCGAGATCGCACTGCTCGTGACGGCGGCGGCGCGCTTCATGGAGGCGCTCGGCGGCCAGGGCTGAGCCCGCTCCCGCGGGACCTGGGCCGGCCTGCGCTCGGGCCGGCGCCCGGACCCGCGCCAGCCCACGCCCGCCTGCCCAGCCGACCCACGGCGCATAGTGTCCGGCGCCATGGTGCGCATCGGGTTTGTCGGGTCGGGGACGATCGCGTGGGCCCATGCGCTCGGCATCAAGGCGATGATCGACGGGGGCGTGCTCGATGCGGCCATCACCGCCGTTCACGACCCGCGCCAACGCCGAGCCGAGGGCTTCGCCGAGGCCGTCGGCTCACCCGGCGCGGCGGCCGCCGTCGCCAGCGCCGCAGAGGTCGCCGCCCGCTCCGACGCCGTGTTCGTGTGCACGCCCACCGCGGCGCACCGGGGCGCCGTCGACGAGGCTGTCGCCGCCGGCCGGGCGGTCTTCTGCGAGAAGCCCCTCGACCGCGACCTGGCCCGGGCCACCGCGTTGGTCGACGCGGTCACCGCCGCGGGCGTGCCCAGCCAGTGCGGGCTCGTGCTGCGCAGCGCGCCGGTGTTCCGTGCCCTGCGCCAACTCGTCGAAGGCGGCACCTTGGGCGAGCCGATGGCGGCGATCTTCCGTGACGACCAGTACTTCCCGATCCAGGGCACCTACCGGTCGCAGTGGCGGGCCGACGCCGCGCAGGCCGGCGGCGGCTGCCTGATCGAGCACTCGATCCACGACCTCGACATCCTGCGCTTCTGCTTCGGCAACATCGACCGCCTCGCCGCCCGGACCGCCAACCACGCCGGCCACGAAGCCGTCGAGGACCTCGCCGCCGTGTCGCTCTCGTTCGCATCGGGTCTCGAGGCGCAGCTGACCAGCGTCTGGCACGAGATACTCAGCCGAGGCTCCACCCGGCGCGTCGAGCTCTTCTGCCGCGACGGCATGGTCTGGCTGGACGACGACTTCCGCGGTCCCTTGCACGTCCAGACGAGCGACGGGACCGAAGTCCGGCCGTGCCCGTCCCCTGAGTGGGTCGATGCGCTCCCACTCGCCGACGACGCCGTCGGCCTCGCCATCCGCGCCTACGTCGAGGCCGACCGT
>Ga0210399_10003416_pt1 | contig 12395 bp, 11 predicted proteins | sample IncBWC14MmetaG_FD_150865 | JGI IMG/M metagenome (GOLD analysis project Ga0210399, IMG submission 150865) | Forest soil microbial communities from Barre Woods Harvard Forest LTER site, Petersham, Massachusetts, United States - Inc-BW-C-14-M | ecosystem: Environmental > Terrestrial > Soil >... | reverse complement strand
AAGCCATTGCTTCGAATCGCAAGGTGGACAAAGAAATCCTTGACGCCGCGACCGGCATTCTTGAGAAGATCGACGACAAGGGTGTGAAGGTTTCCTGAGGTGTATCTCATTTCCCGTGGAGTAAGGAGAAAGCCCCGTCTCTACCAACGGCTCAGCTATAGCAAAAGGTACATCCAGACCGGGATTCGCTTGGCATAGGCGCGGTTTAGGGGCATACTAACTCAGCCATCCGCGACTTGATTGCGATTTCGAGGCTCTCCCCGTGACTATGTTTCAAGACGAAACCCAGCCCGACAACCAACTGGAGCGGTCGACGCCGCTGACCTTACAACCCGCGTCGCAGGATTCGGAAGTACAGCGGAAGCGGATGCTCATCGCGCTGGGGATATTGCTCGTCGCGCTGGCGGCGGTGGTTCTGAAAGACTGGGATTTCTGGTTTCCGCCGAGCGGAGAAGCGCAAGAAGCCTATGTTCGCAGCAGGAGTAGGAGTACGCCGGCGGCAACAGCGAACACTCCGGCGACTCCCAAGCGGGAACACAAGCCAGCCAAATCCGGGGTACCCACGGCACCCGCTGCGTCCGAAGCGCCCTTCTCTGCGAGCACTGAGCGCGCCGCGCTACCCCCCCTTCAGGTGGAAGTCGTAGCCGGAAACCGCCACACCAACGTGCCCGCGAAAAGTAATGCCATCCATCTTGACGTGGATTCCGGCTCGACGTCGTCCGCATCCGGCGCTCCCGCATCGACGAATATGGTGGTCACTACCGGCGATCACGTGCAGCTCTCGCCGCAAACGGCGCAGAGCGTGAGCGTTTCGGTGCCGCCGGATTATCCCTTGCTGGCCCGGCAAATGAAAGTGCAAGGCGCAGTCAAGTTGCAGGCGCTCATCTCGCGCGACGGCACGATCCAGGAGTTACAGATTCTGAGTGGCCCGAGCATCCTCGCTACCGCGGCTCGCGAGGCGGTGAAGCAGTGGCATTTCAAGCCCTACATCCAAAACGGGCAGCCCGTGGAAACGCAGGCTCGCATCACAGTGAACTTCACCATTTCCACAAATTGAGTTGCTAGTGTGGAGCGGGCGCCTGCCCTCAGCGAAGTCGAAGGGAGTATCCGCGCACCCCACAAACCTGCGGAAAATTAAACGGGCGTCCGGATTCTTTCGAACCCAGGACGCCCGGGCAGCCCTCCCCCAGAACTGCTCACTTGGGAATGTAAGACTAAGTGGCAAATGTGAAAATGGCACGCGGGTGCCAACTTGTCCCCCCAAAGTGCCAGCCGGTAAATCACACATTACAAAAGCTGTATCTAAGGTTGAACCTATCAGCTTCTACTCGGAAAGCACCATCTTCCCGGGCGCCACGACGGTGGAAAAAGGCGAGCCCGTGATAGCCGTTGGAGCGCCGGTCGATGGGTTATAAGTATATCCGGCAATACCGTTTGCATCGTGACTGCCGATATAGAGATAGTTGCCGCTGGGATCGAAGAGGGCGAACAACACGCCCGCGGTCAAGCTGAACGGCGAGTTCGTTACCGCCACCAGTTGTCCGGTGCTCGGAGTGATCGCGAAACCCCAGATGGAGAAACTCGATCCCGGGGTCGTCGCGTAAACAAACCTTCCGCTGGGATCAACCGTGACGGCGCTGGGGCCGCTGCCGTTCGTCGCGGTAAACGGCGAACCGAGTATCGGCTTCAACGCGCCGGTGCCGGAGTCGATGTTGAACCCGGAAATGTTGCCGATGGTGGACGAAAACGGGGGAGGGTTGCTTGCCGCCGGATTTGCAACATAGAGGAATTTTTCACTTCCATCCACTGCCAAGCCGAAAGCTCCCGCTCCCGAAGAGACCGGCGAAGTGGGCAGCTGAGTGAGCACGCCGTTTGAGAAGGTGAAAGCGGTGACCATCCCAATTCCAGGATTTGTCACGTACACGAACTTGCCCGATGGCGTGATCAGGATCTCGGCTGGATTCGAATTCGCCGGGAAGGGTGACCCCGCAACCTCCGTCAAAGCGCCGCTGCCGGCGTCGATGGAGTAAACAGAAACGTTGTCTCCAAAACTGTTCGTCACCAGCAAATACTTGCCTGAAGGGTCGATGACCGCATCATTCGGACCGTTGCCGGCCGGAGTCGGAGTGCCACTGAGCGCCAAAGTCCCGTCGCTGGCGACACTGAAAATCGAGATCGAGTCGGCGAAGGAACTGGAATTGACGGCGTATAGAAACTTCTTCGACGGCAGCAACGCAATGCCGGTCGGCGAGGTGTTCTGCACTTGCGGCGTTTCCGCCCCAAGGGTGATGGCCCCAGTCGCGCCGTTGATGTGCAGCAGAAGCACTGAGCCCCTGGCCGGCAGAGTGACATAGGCATTGTGGTTATGCCCCGACGTGCTATGACTACTGCTGCCACAGGAAAGGGAAAGTCCGGCCAGAACGAAGACAGCAACAACAACGACGGCCACAGGAATTCGGGGAAGACAATTCAGACCTGCCAGTGCGGCGCGCGCCGCCCTCAGAAAGCTCATTTGCAAACCTGCTCCTCAATATCTAAGGTGAGAACGAAAAAAGTCGTGTTCACTATCGTGCACGAGAAGGCGGGAACAGCGCAACTGCATCGGGTCATCGGGTGATTGGGCCATCGGGTGATCGAAAGGCAAAAGCCCCGCTCTTTGATGACCAGATCACCCGATCACCAGATCGCCCAATGTGTTCTAATTGTTATGTTGCAAATCGATTTTTTCCAAGTAAAGACCATGTCGTGATCGACATCCACTGCCACCTTCTGCCCGAGGTCGACGACGGCCCCAAGTCCTGGGATGTGGCCGTCGAAATGTGCCGCATGGCGGCGGCTGACGGAATTACCCACGTAGTCGCCACCCCGCACGCCAACGATCGTTACGCCTACGATCGCGAATACCTCTCCGGACTTCTCGGCCAGCTACGCGACCAGATACGGGAAAAACTCGATCCCGCGCTGCAATTGCAATTAAGTTTAGGCTGCGACTTTCATCTTTCCTTCGAGAATCTGGAACGAGTCCTCGAGCAGCCGCACACTTACACGATTGGCGAAACCAACTATCTGCTGATTGAACTCAGCAATTTCAGTATCCCGACCCAGCTTGAGAACTGTTTCTTCCGCCTGGGAGATCGCGGCCTTACCCCAATCCTGACCCATCCTGAACGAAACCCAATCCTCCAGCAAACCCCACAGCGCGTACTGGAATGGGCGGAGCAAGGCTGTCTGATGCAGGTTACGGCCTCGGCGCTGACCGGGTTCTGGGGAGAGCGGCCCGAAATCGTGGCCCGCTGGCTGCTCGACCGCTCTGCCGTCCACATTCTCGCCTCCGACGCGCACGACACAAAGCGCCGTATCCCGAATCTGTCCGCCGCTCGCGCTGTAGCAGAAAAAATTGTCGGCGCAGAGTATGCTGAGGCGCTGGTCGAAGGCAACCCCGGAGCGATTGTGAAAGGGATGCCGATCCCTTATTGCCCGCGGCCGGTGCTGGACTAGGAAGAACCGTAATCGTTGAGATTATCGCATTTGCACTAACAGCACTGTCATTAGTGTCGCCTGATTACAACAGTTGGTGAGTTGCTTCTCAATTTGAAGGGTTTGCGATTGGGAGCCGCGGCGTCCAAAGCAAGAGCAAGAATATGCCAGCCGCGTAAAACAGGGATGCTTGCCACCGGGCACCAACCAGAACGAACCGTACTAGAAGTCCCCACATGGCAACTCCTCCCGCCAGTGTCAAACTGAGGACGTGTCCCGCTTCCCACTGTTTAAGCCCTTTCGGATCAGAAGCGTCTTTGGTCAGTGCTTGACGAGATCGATTCAGCAGCTTACGCCGCAAACGAAAAGCGCCTAGAACTCCCCATAAAGCCATGCCGGTTATGAGCCAATGCTTCAAATTCCAATCGTCATTGCCCGGAACACATACCATTTCCGCTACGCCAGCAAATAGCAGTAACGCCGCTATCAGGCCGCATTGCAGGATTCGCAAATTTCTCAATTTATGGTTGATGTCAGGCATGTTCAGCGGCTCCGCACTCTGACCCTTTCTATCACTGCCAGCCCTAGAAATGCCGGAGAGGAATGAGTAAACGCCCTTACTGTTGTAACGTCCCCATTTCACTAACAATCCTCAGTTGGTGCAAACGGCTGTCAACAATAACGGTGCTTCGGTAAGATGGGGACGTGAATCGCGGACTTGTTCTGCTATTTTTGCTACGTTTTGTCCCAAAGGCGTCGGACCGGGTCCAGATTCAACCGCCAGTTCAAGAAAGGTATTGCCAATGAATTCACTAATTCGAGTGGCTATCGCCGTTTTGGCGCTGGGAGCGATGGCGCCTCAACAACAAATGGCAACCGCGCAGAAGGAATCTGTCCAGCCCACCTGCATTCTAACGGTGCCCTCTGGCTGGGGAGAATTCAAGGGGGCTTCCAAGGACTTTGGCATGGCTTTTCAGGATAGTGACGGGGCGCTTCGTTTCATTCGTGATTTGGCCTGCGAAACACCGGGCTTTCAGCGCCTGCCACCAGCTTTTCTGGAGGTGCGCAGGAAGTGACTGCGGCGTAGGTGTCTTTTTGTTGTTCGATTTGTTGTTGATAAATCCCCATTTCACCACCAACGGCACTGGCATTCCTGAGATAGGCCCTAGCGAGAATTGGACGTGCGAGCCCTGGCTAGTGGGGAAGGTTGTTTTCCGCGGGGGTCGGCTTTGCCGCGGCCTTCGGATCGCCCGGCACGCTGGTCATCGCGCTTTCCGGATTGAGCAGGTGATCGTGGCTGGGGCCTAATCCGAGTTTGATCAGCGCTCGTGAATCTGGAATCTGCTTCGACTGCCATCCCTGATCCGCCTGATAGCGCTTCATCGCCGCCTGCGTGGCGCTGTCCCATGATCCCGAAGGCTCGCCCTGCATGTAGTGCTCGCGGATGAGTGCAGTCTGAATTTGCCGGGCGCGACCCGAGTCAATCGCCTGCTGGCCGCGCTTCCTTGAACCGTACTTGGAGCCCTTCTTGCCGCGGGAGCTTTTGCTCTTCTGAGCTACGGTGTGAGATGAGGAGCTGGTCGCGTGCCCGCTGGTGTGATGCTTTCCTTTCACGGCCGGTGTGGTAGAAGCCTGCGCCGGTTTCGTTGGTGAAGTCGGCGTATCCGCAATAGCGAGCCCATGCACGGCCACGCAGAGCAGGCCGCAAAGACCCACCCGTCGCCAACACCGAATTTGATCAGACCGTAGCATGTCCGGAGCCTTCGACCATTCGCGGCTGGCCGGTAAGAATCAGTCGTTGGTCGCTGGTCGTTCGCAGACTTCAAATGAATGATGCAGTCCCGAACGACTAACGACCATCGACCAACGACCAACGACCAACGACCAACGATCAGCAACCAACGACTGCCTCCAACAGAAAACCGGCGAGACCGGCCCACCCTTATGGTCCCCGAAATGGGGACCGAGCGCCAGTCTCGCCGGTCTGGTTACCGGTTACGGAAGTGTGCCTGCCAGGAATATCGTTCCATCCTGCGCCCTTGAACCTCGCGGACGGACCAGGAACACGACGTCCTGCCCGCTCTTCAGCGACGCCTCGATCTTCGTAAAGTCGTCAGGATTGTTCACGGGCTGCTTGTTCACCTCCAGGATCACGTCGCCGCGGTTCAGACCGAGGTCCTCGGCGAACGATCCCTGCTTCACGTCCTGCACCACCACACCTTTGCCCGCCGGAATGCTAAGGCGATCAGCCAGATCGGGAGTGATATTGCGAACCGTAATCCCAAACTTGCTCGCCTTGGGCGCTTCTTCGCTCTGGCTTTCGTCCTCTTCGCCCAGACGGGAAGCGAACAGTTTCGAACGGTCCGCGATGGTCACCGTCGCGTCCTGCTTCTTGCCGTTGCGCACGAAGGCAAGCTTGGCTTTCGAGCCGGGCTTGCGGGAAGCGATGTCAGCTACCAGATCGTCGCCGCTCTTCACGTCCTTGCCATCCACGGAAGTGATGGTGTCGCCGATCTTCAAGCCCGCCTGGTCGGCCGGACTGCCTGAGACCACGTTCGACACTGTCACACCCGCTCCGTAAATACGCGCGATGGCCGGGTTCGGCGTTCCCGAAAATTCGATGCCAATAGATCCGCGCGACACCCGGTGTTCCGGCCCGATCAACTGGTTGTAGACCTGCGCCACCGTATTCGAAGGCATGGCAAATCCCACGCCCGCGTACGAACTCGTCTCCGTAAGGATGGCGGTATTGATGCCGACGACTTCACTCGCCATATTTACCAGCGGTCCGCCGGAGTTGCCGGGGTTAATCGCGGCGTCGGTTTGAATAAACGACTGGAACTGGCGGTTGGGAACGATGTTGCGCCCCTTTGCCGACACGATGCCCGCAGTCACAGTTTCCTGCAATCCGAAAGGACTGCCGATGGCGAGCACCCAATCGCCAACCTCCATGCCATCGGAGTTGCCGAGTTTCGCGGCTGGCAGCGCATGATCAACTTCGATCTTGATCACTGCAAGGTCGGTTTCCTGGTCCATGCCGATCAACTTGGCATCATGGCCCGGAGAAGCCGGGCTCTCGTCCTGCAACTTCACCCGAATGCGATCGGCCTTCTCGACCACGTGCCGGTTGGTGACGATGTAACCCTTGGAATCCACAATCACGCCGGAACCAAGCGACCGTTGGCGGATGGTGCCTGCTTCCGGGCCGCCTTGGCCGCCCGGGCCTCCGAAGAACTTGTCAAAGAAATCCTGGAACGGAGTGTCTTCATCGCCATTACCCTGATCCTGGTCTTGATCGGGACGAATGGAGCGCCGCCGGTGAGGGTTCTTAATGGTCGATTCTGTATTGATGTTCACCACGCTCGGCTCAAGCTGCTTGGAAATCTGGGAGAACGCATTCGAGAGTTGTTGCGGAGCGGGAATGGTGAGCGGAGTCGCATCCGACGACTTCTGTCCCTCTTTTCCTTTCACTCCAGACGAGACAACCGTGCCAATCAGAATTCCAACGGTGAGCGTCGCCAGAATCGTAAACGTATAGGCCCAGCGGTTGGCCTTGAGACGAGCCCAAAAAGCGCTTTCGCGCGAATCCATTTCTTTCCTCCTGAAAACTACCTAATTTTTTATTATACCTTCGACAGCGGCAGGGGTCGGGTTGAAGGTCGCCTAATCGTTAGACGCAGCAAACCCAGTTCGCGTTACCAATTCGGCCTAACGGATGACGGTTATTTGTGACGCAATTGGGACCGCTATCGGGCCGTCAGGCGATTCGTATCAGGGCATCGCTTTAGCGATGCCGAAAGGGGCACACTCGGAAAGCGCCTTTAGGCGCTGCGGCGGCGCGTCCAGCTCAAATCCTGAATGCGCCGACCAGTACGGATAATCTGCGCCCGCCGTCACCAGGAAGCGCTTCATCGGATTCGCATGAATATCGCGAGCCCCTTGTCGAAGTAGACGGTTTCGACCGTCATGGCTGCCAATCGAGCGCATAAATCTCAGGACTGCTGATGTTGCGCGTCACCAGCAGAGAATCATCCGGCCCCAAACCGCTCCACTCTCCGTTCGGTCCCCATAGCCGGTGAATGTCTTTCAAACTCACCAGACGCTCTAGCTGGCGATCTCTAATCCGCACGCGGAAGAATTCCGGATCTTCCGTAAGAATTGAATCGAAATACAGGTACCGTCCGTCATGCGACCAGCTCGGGAATCCGATGCCCATGCGCGCCAGCACTGCCCATTGTTGATTGGTACGATCAAATAGCATCAGCGCTTGAGAATCCGTCGTGATCGCCGCAATGTAACGTCCATCGGGAGACCAGCGCGGCGAAAAGAGGTTTTCTCCTCCCGGAACGGGGACGACGTTCGCTGTTTGCAAGTCGAGAATGCTGATTCTGCCGCCCGTGCCCCCCAGGTCATTCACCGCCAGCACGACGGACTTGCCATCCGGCGACCACCCCGGATCAAAACCGGCTGTCGCGCCGGGTATTAATTCTCGCAAACCATGTCCATTCGCTCCCACCAAGTACGCCCGCCAATCCGTGTTCTGCGTTCGCGCCATAAACGCGATCTGATTTCCGTCAGGAGACCAGCGCGGCAACGCCGCTTCCATCACACTGGGATCGCTCAGCTCGATCCGGTTGCTGCCATCGATTTTGCTCGTCCATAGCGCTCCCTCAGGAACTGAAACGTAGGCCACATGCTGTCCATCCGCTGAGAATGCCAGATCAGTGAACGACGCACCGTCGAGATACGGAACGAACGATCGCCCGTCGTATCGCAGCACCTCTGAGCGCGGCTGCCCGCCCATGGCGAAGATTTTCTTCCCATCCTTGGATGGAACCGGCATCCAGAAATCCAGAGGACCATTCGTCAATTGCACGGGCTTGGCTTTCTGTTGAATCCATGAACGCCGTTCTGGGAGTGCCCATATGCTATTTCTTCCTTCCCTGAGGCTGGTGAAAAGAAAATATTTTCCGTCCGGCGTCCATCGCCCGCAACATTCGTGGGGAGAATCGTTCCACTTCGGAAGCAGAGGATGGGGCTGGCCTCCGTCGCGGTTGAGCTCCCAATACTCACTGAAGCCGGTTTTCAGGTCGTTGACCGTCCCGCGGATTTTCTGTCCATCCGGCGAGATTCGTACATCACCGATTCGCGCGGTGAGCGTGGCGAGTTTCCTGGCATCGGACCCATCCGGGTTCGCCTCGTAAAGGTCGGCCCCGTCAGCGAAGAGCAACCGGCGTCCGTCCGGCGACCACGCGGCCGAGTAAGCCGTCATTGCTCCGAGCGCACGCGGCGATCCGGCGGGCAAGGGAAGAATCCAGACGGGACCGTCTTTAGCGGTACCCTCAAAACTGCTGATCAGTAATGAGGAGCCGTCCGGTGCGATATCACCGAGAAATGCATTGTCGAACGGCATCGCAATCAAGGCGCTGTCACCACCGGTCACCGAGACTTGGGCCAAGGCGATGCGGTCGCGGTCCAGGGCCTGGAAATAGAGCCTCTGTCCGTCCGTGGCCAGCGCGCTCAGTTGATGAACCTTGCCGCCGCTGGTGAGTTGTGTGAACCCCAGAATTCGCGGCGGCGATGACCTCGGCATCAGCTTGAACATGACGCCGGCGAGCAGAACGCCCAGACAGCCGACTGCGATTAACGCCAACCACTTCCTGGACCGGGCCGCGATTTCACCTGAGCGCCGGGAATCTGCAGGCGATCCGGCTCCAGTCCCGGCATCCGAAGCCAGGCTCGAAACAGTAAGACCGCCTTTCTCCCCGACCGTGGTCAGTTCCCGCTCCCGGCCTGCCGTCGAAACCGGCGCGATGAACCGGTATCCCCTGCGGTATAGCGTCTCAACAAATCGTGGATTGTCGGATTCATCTCCCAGAGCCTGGCGTAGTTTTTTCACCGCACTGTTCAGGCTCAGATCAAAGTCAACAAAAGTGTCAGATGGCCACAGTCTGGTCTGCAATTCTTCGCGGGTCACCACCTCGCCGGGACGCTCCAGAAGCACGATGAGAACCTGAAAGGGCTGGTCGTTCAGTTTGATCTTCACCCCAGACTTGCGCAGTTCGCGGGCCTGCAGATCGACTTCGAAGAGTCCAAACTGCACTGTATTCGGGTTCACTGCGGGTCGTTCCATCCAGCCATCCAGCGTCGTTGCTCGTGAGTGTACACCGAAATTGCTTCTCGTCCTTGCGGATCAAGAATCACTCTTGCGCTGGAGCTTTTTGTTTTCAGTTTCTTAGCCGATCACTTTCATATCCCAGCCGAGTCATCGCCCGTCCATTGTTCTGCCCGTTCGCAAGAGCGAAATTGTGGGCCAGTTCGGGCAGGATCCGCCATCTAAGCGGCCGCCAGCCGAGAACCACACAGGAGAAAACGACGATGAAAAGACAGACGCTCCGACTCGCATCACTTTGCTTATTGGCTATGTTCGCCGTCAGCCTCGCCCAAGCCCAGTCAAGGATCACGGTCCAGGTGCCGTTTAACTTTCTGATTTCCGACAGAACATTTCCGGCAGGTCGATATTCGGTGTCGTCGTCCCGTAATCGGCTCACCGTGCAGGATTCGACCGGCAAACCGGTCTTCATCGGGATCGCCAATGCGGTTAGCGGACGTCGCGTCGGCGAAACCGGTCAAGTCGTCTTCCACTGCTACGATAACCGCTGTTTCCTGTCAGAGTTTTGGACGCCCACCCGGGACAATGGCAACCAGCTATTGCCATCTCGCTACGAAGCGGAGTTGGCGAAGCATCGGAAAGGGATGGAGTTTGCCCTGCTCGAGCAGCCTCAGAGGCGTTGACGATTCTACCGGGGCTATCTCAACGCGAGCCGACGGGAGCCTTGGCAAGGTTTCGCCCGGACCTGGATCGCAACCAGCCGGCGATTCCTCCTCCGATGCCGCTCGGGGCAGCCATAAGTACCGCACCAGAAAGAATCGGTTCATTTTCAAAGCTGGGATAAAGTTGCATGTAGATAAGTCCAGCCAGAAACGGCAAAACGATACCTAACAGAATTCCTGTGACCCAACCTTGTCCTTTCGTGTGCCGGCGAACCCACGGAATCCACAAAATCGCGCATCCGGCCGCCGAAATCAAAAGGAACGGGAGAAAAATCAGAAGGTCGCTGGTTCTAAACTGGGAGGAATCCGTTGACACCAGTACTAGCGGAGGCAAGCATGTAAATACCGACCATGCTCCGAAGCTCTTCAGAAAATTCATTTTCTTGCCGAGGCCTCGCGTAAGCAGCGCTACTTCGCTTCGTACACCGTCTTGCCGCCGACCACGGTACGTAGAACTCTCGTGCCCAGGATTTTCGGCGGCAGGGCCGCCGTAATGTCCTGATCAAGAACGATAAAGTCGGCGAGCATCCCCGTCTCCAGCTTGCCTTTTTGCTTCTCCGCGAATTCTGCAAACGCCGCGCCCGTCGTGTAGGCCGCGATCGCCTGCTCGATGTTCAGTTTCTGGGCGGGATAGTAACTTTTCTTTCCGTCTTCGCTCATCCGGGTAAGCGTCGCGTACAGCCCGCGAAACGGCGTGACCGGTTCAACCGGATAGTCCGTACCAAAGGCCAGCACCACCCCCCGTCGAAGGAACTCCGCCCACGCGTAGGAATGCTCAGCGCGCTTCGGTCCCAAACGCGACTCGGCCCAGTTCATATCCGTGAGCAGGTGGCTCGGCTGCATGGAGGCGATCACTTTCAATTCCTTGAAACGTAGAATCTCCTGCGGCGTGGTGACCTGCGCGTGCTCAATACGAAGCCGATAATCGGTACCGCCATCGGCTGCTTTAACCTTGGCATCTTTTGCCGCCTTCTCCGCCTCGGCAAAGGCGTCGAGCGCCAACTGGATTCCTTTGTCACCAATAGCATGGAAACCAATCTGATATCCCGCCAGCACCCGCTCCTTCGTCATCGCATTCAGCTTGCCCGCTTCGTATTGCGGCAGACCGCTGTTCTTCGGATCATCGCTGTAGGGCTCAAGCAAAGCTGCCGTCTTCGAGCCAAGCGAACCATCCATGAAACCCTTGAGCATCCCGGTGTGTAGCATGTTGTCGGACGCGGGATGGGAGTTGCGCTTGTTATTGAGCACTTCGATCGAGTCGTCGAAAGGCAGCCACTCCGAAATCCTCGCGGTCAGCTTTCCGTCGTGCTCGAGTTCCTCGTAAGTCTGAAAGTCTTCCCACTGCGAGTAGTCCTGCGCGGAGGTGACGCCGTGACTCGCCAGATCCGCAAGGGCCAGTTCGATGGCTTGCCGCCGCTTCTCGTGCGTCGGTTTGGGAATCACTGCCTGCACCGCCTCTTGCGCCTTCTCGCGCAGAATGCCGGTGGGCGTGCCCGAGTCATCGCGATCGATCTTTCCACCCTCCGGATCGCGACTGGCGACGGTAACGCTGGCGAGTTGCAAGGCGCGCGTGTTCGCCACGCCAATGTGTCCATCGACGCGTTCGAGGTAGACCGGGTGGTTGCCGCTTACTTCGTCCAGATCCCAGCGTGTGGGCGGAACTTTGACCGGCCACAGAGTCTCGTCCCAGCCTTCCCCGACCACCCATTCCGCAGGCCCAGCGGCCTCAACCTTGGCCCGCAACCGATCGCGGAACTCATCAAGAGTCTTGGTGCCCACCATGTTGACGTTCATCTTCTCAAGACCGGCGCTCGCCAGGTGCATGTGGGCGTCATTGAATCCCGGCATCACGAAGTGACCATCCAGATCCACGATCTTCGTCTCCGGTCCTTTCAACTTCATGATCTCGTCGCGCGCCCCCACGGCGAGGATCCGGTCGCCAAGCACCGCCAGAGCCTCCCCGCGCTTGCCCGACCCCAGCGTAGTCGTTGCATCGACCACTCCCGTGTAGATGTTGCCGTGGGTAAATATCAGGTCCGCTTTCGGCTTCTGCGCGCTCTGCGGGGCGCTCTGGGTTGGAACGC
>Ga0210399_10003415_pt1 | contig 12396 bp, 10 predicted proteins | sample IncBWC14MmetaG_FD_150865 | JGI IMG/M metagenome (GOLD analysis project Ga0210399, IMG submission 150865) | Forest soil microbial communities from Barre Woods Harvard Forest LTER site, Petersham, Massachusetts, United States - Inc-BW-C-14-M | ecosystem: Environmental > Terrestrial > Soil >... | reverse complement strand
CGGCCTGGCCTAGTCCTTCAAACTCCTTCCCATCAGAAGTCCACGCAAGCCCAGCAGAACAAGCCGCGGCTGGCGGCACACCACGTTCCAGAGCAGGCGCGTGGATTCGTCGCGATTGATCGCACCCAGAGACTCGCGTGTCGACACATTGAGCAGGTCGACAAGCTGCGAATAATCCTTCTGCTGGAAATGGTGGAGCGCCCGCCGGATCAGCCAGTGGGTGGCGAGTTCGCGGCGCAGTGCTGTCAATTCCTTGTTCCGCCCACCGCGTAAGATCGACTGCCCGACTCCGAGCGCTCCGCGCAGTCCCGTCACGATTCCGCCGACCGTCGACACCTTTACCTGTGCCGCCGCATCACCAACCAAATATACCTCGCCATTTCCGATGCGCCGTCGCACCGGCACCCAACCTCGGTAGACAGGTATGCGCGCCCCTTGCCATTCCAGAGGCTCCATCTGTCTTTTCTCGAGAAACCGCGAAAGACACTTCTTTGTGTCGCGGCCTTCCTCGCCGATGATTCCGAGCGCGCCTCGCTCAGAGGATTCTGGGATCAGCCAATAAAAGTATGGCGTATCGTCCGGAACGAACCAAACGCGTGTCGTGTCCGGCGGATGATCCTTTGGCAAGCGCACGATGGCTTGCACCAGCGGAACTGTTTCGACGGGCGGCCAGCCGGCGCTGCGAGCCACGCGGCTGGAAGCGCCGTCCGCTCCGACTACGCTATCCGCATGCAATTCCTCGCGTTGCCCCGCCGAATCGACTTCCACGCGCAGGCCGCGGCCGTTCGGAGCGAGTCCCAAAAAGCGTGTAGCAAACGAAAGTTTGGCCCCAGCGCGCTGCGCGCTCCGCGCCAGAGCGGGTATCAGACGCGATCGCTCAATGATGAGGTCAGGCCGCGCCAATACGACCTGTGCCGAGCGGCCATCCGTAAATAGCTCGAATCGCCGGATTTCGTTAACAATGCTTTCGGAAGCGGCGGTGCCAAGCTGGGTCCGGAATTGGTCCGTAACGATCAGCGAGCGCGAAGCCGGCTCGAAGTCGGGCCTTGATTCCAGCACGCGCACCTTGCGCCCGCCACTAGCCACCGTCGCGGCCGTATACAAGCCCGCTGCGGAACCTCCCACAACGACGACCTCGCCACTCTCGCCTCCCAACCGCGGCCGCTCTTCAGTGCTTGGCACGAGTACGCTTTCCCGAGTCGCGGAGACACCCTGGTCTTTTACTTGGCCAGATGCTCGCGCTCAAAATTCTCAAGAGTCGGACTGCATTCCGCCCCACCCGGTGAGGTATGCGAACGAAAATGGGTGAGCGGACAACCCGCTAAGTATAGCGAAACCAATTCTCGAGGCAAACCCGCGAAGCAGCTTCTCAGCCCGAGGGGACAGTACATCCAGAATTGGAGGCATTTCAAGAGAAAGCGGCTGGCTTCTGTGCTTGGCGTTCATAAGGAGCCCGTTCGAGAAGCATCACTCCGCCAAGCACTATGGCAAACGCAATCAAGGCCACAAGAACTGCGGCCATCGGCTGCAGGTAGCTTACCAGCACGGCAGTTCCGCCGCTCAATAGCCCCAAGAAATACATGCTGATGACCGCTCCCCGATGTCCCAGCCCCAGGTTCGCCAGCCGGTGGGCGGCATGATCTTTGCCCGGCGTGGCAAAAGGCAGCAGGCCGCGACGCGAGCGCGAAATGGTGACGAGTGTAGTGTCGAAAATTGTCACTCCCAGAATCAGCAGCGGAGCGAGCCACGCGGAGATGTGGTTGGCTCCCTCGAGTCGCAGCTTCAGCCCAAGCGTGGCCATCAGGAATCCCAAGAACATGGCGCCGCCATCGCCCATGAAAATTTTGGCTGGCTTGAAGTTCCAGCGCAGAAAACCAGTTGCTGCACCAAGAACAGCGGCCGCCAGAGTTGTCACTAGCGTCTGTCCATTCAAGTAAGCGAGCAAGGCGAAGAAGATGGAGGCAGTGGCCGCCACGCCGGCACAAAGACCGTCCATGTGGTCCAGGATGCTGAAAGAAGCGGTAATCCCTACGACGAAAAAAACCGTCAGAATTGCATCCAGAGTGTAGCCCGTTCGTCCGCCCAGAAGAATTTCGAAAAGCTGCGCGTGAATGCCGGTAACCAGCAGGACGCAAGCAGCCAATGGCATCGCGAGGAACAATTTGACCTGATGGTGGAGCCATCCTCGGTCATCGAGAATACCCACCGCTCCGACAACGGTTGCACCCGTCAAGATGCCCACGATTTGAGCCCGTGCTGCTCCACTGAACGTAAACAGAACCGACAGGACCACGGCGCCATACATCGCCAGCCCCCCCAGCATGGGGATGGGGCGAAGGTGGACTTTGCGCGGTCCGGGCAGATCGACCATACCCATGCGCAGGGCCAGTGCGCGCACCGGTGCCGTAAGCGTCAGAGATGCAAATAGTGCTATCAGAAAAGCCAGCAGACCTGCGGGCATGCTCCTCCGATTTGTTTGAAAGTCCTGACCGGGCTGGTGCGGCCAGTGCCTCAACCGTGTTCTTCCGGGTTGGGGACCCGGCTCCCAAGAAAAATAGCTGCCCCACGCAGCTTTAACACCATACTTCGAAAACTGTTTCGCTTCAATCAGGATTGTTTGCCGGGTAATTAGCAAGTCGGGTGACTTGCGCTTACGCCGGTCATTTGTGCAAAAACGCCCAGCAACGCGTTTTGTCACTTTTGCCGGCCCTAAACCTATCTTTCGGTGAGCAATCGGCCAAACGTGCGGCTCACTTCTTCGCGATTCTTGGTCGCATAATACCAGTCGATAGTCCGCTTCAGTCCATCCCGAAAGCGCACTTTAGGCTCCCAACCGAGCAGCCTTTTAGCCAGGGAATTGTCAGCGACGCGATTGAGCGGGCCAGTCGGCATGTCGGGCCGCAGCTTTATCTCCGCTTTGTGGCCTGTGAAATCGCAAACCATCTTCACCGCATCGATGACCTTTATCCGCTCCATCGTTCCTAGATTGATGGCCGTGCCGTCATTGATTTTTTCGCCAGCGAGAATCGTCCCTTCGACGATGTCCTCGATGTAGGTCCAATTGCGGATTTGGTTGCCGTCGCCCCACACTTCGAAGGGATTTTGCCCGAGGAAGGCTCGCGCGATCATGGCAATTACGGCGTGATTCTCGACGCCCCGCGGCCCGTAGACTGTGAAGTAGCGGCAGGATGCTGCACCCATGCCGTGTTCCTTGGCGTAGGCGCTCAGGGTAAATTCGCCCATCAACTTGGCCCAGCCGTAGGTGTTGTCGGCATCATTCGGGCCCTTGGTGAGATCTTCCGTGAGGTACAGCTCTTTGCTGACGTCCGACTGCAAAAAGTTGGGATAGACGCAACCGGAGGACGCGAAGACCACCTTTTTTACTTTTGCGCGCAACGCTTCCGCGAAAACAAGGCCGTCGAGGAAGAAATTGGAGGCAGGTCCCGCTTGGTGTAGATCGACATAGCCGCGGCCACCATGATCTGCGGCCAGATGAAAGACGGTGTCCACACCTGCGATCGCTGAGCGGGTCACGCCCGGCTCGCGCAAATCCGCGTGGATGAACTCAATCTTTCCGGCGGCGCTCGGCTCCCGGATATTGTCGCGATGCCCGCTCGTCAGATCATCCACAATACGAACTTTCGCTCCGCGCGCGAGCAGGTGATCGGTGAGCGTCGAGCCGATGAACGAAGCCCCGCCCGTCACCAGTACGAGTTTTCCGGTCCAAAAAGTCTCTGTGGACGTCACGCTTTCACGGCCTCCTCGACAACCTTCACAAATTTCTGCAATTCTTTGACTCTATCATAATCGGATGCGACCGCCCGGGCCGCCCGCCCCATGCTTCGGACTTTGTCCCGGTCCCTAACAAGTGAGTGAATAACCGCGGCTACCTGTTCCGGGCTGTCTGGATCGGCGGAAACCGCGAAACCGAATTTCGCGCCAAGCGATACCGCGTCTGTCTCGTCCGGTGCGACCGCTACGATTGGTTTTCCCGCAGCGAGGATTCCGTACATTTTACTGGGCACCACCACCCCTTCGAGGCCGCGCTTCACCGTGATGACGTGCGCATCAGGGGCCGCCAGAACCGAGGGGATTTTGCTCGCCGGGAAAAATGGTAGAAATCGCACGTTCTTCGCTTCTTTTGCAAGCCCTTCGACGCGCGCTTTCTGTGCCCCTTCGCCGACAAACACGAGACCCACGCCATGCGGCTCCAAATTGCGCATCGCCGTGATTAAAGTTTCCCACGCGCCGTAAAAACCAAGATTCCCGGCATGCAGGAGCACAAATCTGAAGTCGCCGCGAATCGTTCGAACGATCTGGCCATCCACCGATGGCTGCGGCGCATCGAGTGGAAGAGCATCCGCACCATCGCGGACGATTTCGATCCCCGCAGGATCAACGCCTTTGGCGATGATGCGCGTACGCATATCCTCGCCGAGCACGATCACGCGAGAAGAACGACAGAGAGCCCAGCGGTGCAATCTTTCCCAAATGCGCGCGAGAAGTCCGGGCTCGACAATCGCTCCGCCCACGGCCATATCCGGATACATATCTCGAATGTTGTACACATATGGCTTGCTTTTCAGCCGCGCCACGATGGCTCCCACGATTCCTTGGAATGGTGGATCGGTCATGGCCAGCACGACATCACATCGTAGGAAAAGCGCCCGTGGGACGGCCAGCGCAACGTAGCTCAAATAGTTCAGCACCCGCCGCTTCATCTCGAAACGCGGATAGTCCGTGGAACCCACGCGCAGAATTCTTGCGCGCCCGGCCACCTCCGTTTGCCAGAGTCGCCAAGGCCGCCGTTCGCTCGGGTCGTACGAAGGCCGGCCGCAAAGCACCGTAATGTCGTGCCGCCGAGAGAGTGCTTCGACCACCGTCGCTGCCATTTTCGCGGTCGCCGACGTATCCGGTGGATAGTACATATTCAGCAGCAATATTCTCATTCGAGCGGTGCTCGCGGCATGCCATTCACGATCGAGTGATCAGGAAGTCGCCGAGGACCAGCGCGTCCATTTGCGTGCGCTCAAAGCAGTCCAGCGCTTCTTCAGGGCGGCAGACAATCGGCTCGTTGTCGTTGAAAGAAGTGTTCAGCACCACCGGCACTCCCGTAAGTTGTTCAAACGCTTTGATCAGACTCCAGTAGCGCGGGTTAGCGTCGCGCGTCACGGTTTGTAATCTTCCGGTTCCATCCACGTGCGTCGGAGCCGGAATTTTCTCTCGCTTCTCCGGCCGTACCGAGTACGCCAGGGTCATAAATGGCGACGGATGCGATTTCTCGAACCACTCGCCCGTGGATTCCGCGAGAATCGACGGAGCAAACGGCCGAAAGATTTCGCGGTGTTTAATGCGCTGGTTCAGTATCTCTTTCATCTCCGGACGTCGCGGGTCGGCGACGATACTCCGGTTGCCAAGCGCCCGCGGCCCCCATTCCGCGCGACCTTGGAACCACCCAAGAATTTTCCCATCAGCCACAATTGCGGCGGTGCGTTCGATCAGATTATCCTCGGCCAGTTCATCCACCCGCCAGCCTTTTTGTCGAAGACCGTTTCGATCGATCGCGCGGCAAGTCTCATCCCGCGTGTAGCCCGGCCCCCAGTAAGCGTGATCCATGACAAACGAGCGCGGCTTTCCGAGAATCTGATGCCACACAAAGAACGCAGCTCCCACAGCCAGCCCTCCATCGCCTGCCGCAGGATGAACGTAAACCTGCTCGAAACCCGTCCGATCGAAGATTTTGCCGTTGGCCACACAATTAAACGCCACACCACCTGCAAGGCACACCGCTTTCAACCCCGTGCGCTCCGCAAGCTTTTCGAGCATGCCAAGATAGACTTCCTCAAGCCGCGCTTGCAGCGCGGAGGCCAGATTGCGGTGTCGTTGTTCGAGCGGTTCTTCGGGATTTCGCCTGGGGCCCAGCCGCCGTTCCATTTTTTCCGAAAACATCTTACCCATCGTAGGTGTCTGGTCGGCGTCGGCCCAGCTCATTTCCGGTCCGCTACGATGATGCGTGAAGTAAGCGAGGCCCAGCCGAAATCCGTCCCCGTCCGCACGCACGATATCGCGAAACGCTTCGAGTTGTTCTGCCTCACCATACGCCGCGAGGCCCATCACTTTGTACTCATCGCCGAATTTCAAAAAGCCCAGGTATTGCGTGACGGCGCTATAGAAGAGGCCCAGCGAATGAGGAAACGCGATCGCGCCGTCGATCTTCATCCGGCCGCCTTCCCCGGTGCCCCACATGGTGCTCGCGAAATCCCCAAGGCCATCCGCGGACAGCAATGCCGCTCGTTCGAATGGTGAAACGAAGAATGCGCTCGCGAGATGCGCCTGGTGGTGTTCAATGCGATGAAACTTCGCAGCAATCTTTGCGGGATCTGTGTCAAAGGCCTGTGCCAGCGCTTGCGGTATTCCTGTGAACTTCCTGAGGACCTTTACTCGCCCGCGCGCGAACGACGGCATGCGCATGGCATAGAAGAGTTTCCTTCCCAGCCGCGCGTAGGGGTTCCGAGGCACGGCCACGTGGTCGATATCCTTCAGTTCCAGCCCTGCTTCTTTCAAGCAATAACGAATGGCCTGTGCCGGGAAGCCCGCGGCGTACTTAACGCGGTTGAAGCGTTCTTCTTCGACCGCTGCCACAAGCCGGCCTTCAGAGACAATGGCTGCCGACGCGTTGCCGTGATAGGCATTTATGCCAAGAATGTTCATCGCGAATGGATTCAGTCTACCTCAGCTGCGCGCATCACGCTGCGAGGTGACGCTTGCACCACTCGTTGAGAACATACAAGGCCCACGGGCGCGACCAGGAAGTCTGGCCTTCGAGAAACGCAATCCAAACGTTGCGCACGCCTTCCGCGCGAAGGAGCGGCGCAAGCGATGGCGCGATATCCGCAAAACTACTTTCCAGCCGCTGGCGCAACGGTCCGCGAAGCCATTCTTCCCAGGGCAGCGTAAATGTTTTTTTTCGCTGCCCAAGAATTTCTCGAGGCAGCAGTCCAGCCAGAGCTTCCACCAGCAGCGCTTTCTGCGTGCGGGTGCGCTGGCGTGCTGCGTCGGGAAGAGCGCCAACGAACTCCACCAGCGGGGTATCCAGCAGCGGCACGCGCACTTCCAGCGAACGCGCCATGCTCACCGAGTCGGTATCGCGCAGCAGAGTGCTGGCCATGTAGCAGCGCATCTCCAGCCAGGCGGTTGCCGCCACAGGCTCCAGTTTTCCGGCCTCGCTGGCGGTGCGATCGAGCCAGCCCAGCCAGGTCGGCTCGAGTGTACTCCCGTCGGCTCCAACGGTGCTAGGACGGAACCGCGGTTTCACCAACCGTTCAAGCTGGCCAACCGGAAAGAGTGCGCGCGCATAGAAGTACGGATGGGGAAGTGTGTCAGGATCAATCCAGGCGGCAACGGCTTTGCCCGCGGCATCGCGTGACAGGCGCGTGCCGATAATGCTCGCGACGAGAGGCGCCGTCGCGCGACGCAGCGGCAGCGGCACAAACCATGCGAGGCGCGTTAGCCGCTTTAGCAGCGCGGTGTTAGCGAAGCTAGTGTAACCCGCAAAAAGTTCATCGCCTCCCAGCCCGGAGAGCGCCACTTTGAGCCCGACTTCACCAGCCGCCCAGGATACGAAGTATGTGTTAATGCCGTCCATCGTCGGCTGGTCGAGCGCCGCCACAGCTTCGTCGATGCGTCCAAGCATCGCCGCACCATCGAGCGGAACGTTGGTGTGCTGTGTGCCGCATCGTTCAGCGACTTGGCGCGCCAAGGGAGCTTCATCGTACGAAGTTCCTGGGAACGACAAGGTGAAGCTGCGGATTCCCGCCTGTGCGCGCGCCGCAAGCGCGGCGAGCGCTCCGGAATCCAGGCCGCCGGAAAGAAAAAGCCCCACGGGCACGTCCGCGATCAAATGCGCGCGCACAGCATCTTCAAGAAGCGGGCGCAACTTCTTGGCAGCGGAATCCACATTCCGGGGTTTACGCTGATCGCGCGCGGCGGGGCTCATCTCGGGATCCCACCACGGCCGCGCCCGCGGCACGCGCCGCCGCTCCGGAACATACAGCAGCATGCGATGGCCCGGCGGAACGGAAAAGACTCCCTCCACCAGACTTACCGGTTCCGATGCGCTGCCAAAAAGCAGGTAAGACGTCAGCGCGTCCTGAGATATCTGCTTGGGCAGCATTCCGCTTGCCAGCAGCGCCCGCACTTCGGAAGCAAACGCAAAACCCTCCGCTGTCTGCGTGTAATACAGAGGCTTGATGCCCAGCGGGTCGCGCGCCAGGAAGAGCAATGGGGCCGTCGCAAATCGTCCGCGCAAATCCAGCAACGCCAACGCAAACATGCCGCGGAGCTCTGTCAGACACTCCTCGCCCCACTCTTCCCAGGCATGCACCAGGATTTCGGTATCGGATTGCGTTCTGAAGCGGTGCCCAAGCATCGTGAGGCGCTCGCGTAGCTCACGATAGTTATAAAGTTCGCCGTTGTAGATGACGCTTACATCCCGCGTCTCGTTCCAGACCGGCTGCTGGCCCCCGGCCAGATCAATGATGCTCAGCCGCCGCATGCCCAGCGCTAGCCCCGGAGCACGCGCATCTCCGATCAGAAATCCTTCTTCATCTGGACCGCGATGTCGCATCGCGGCGGCCATGGCGCGCACGCGCAACTCGGCATCCTTGCTGCGCGATACGAACGCGACACCGCAAATACCGCACACGCTACTACTTGATCTCCGGAGTCGAAAAGAAGGCCACCCCGGCGCGCAAGGCGTGCTCGCGAAGGTGGAAACGGGGAATTCTCAAACGGCTGTCGGCGTACCATGCCAGCACCGCTCGCAACAACAAGAAGGAGAGCATGGCCGCCACGCTCAACACCAGATAAAAAAAAGACTCTCGCTCCAGGAGCAGGCTCCAATCGATGGCTTCCTCCCAGCCAGGAGCGATTGCGCTCAACAGCTTTCTCAGCACGAATCCAACGTACGGCAGCCGAGCCAGGCGCACATGGGCAAAACGATCGTAGCTGTACTCACGCGGATAATTCGGTATGACGCTGGCGGCTTGTTCGAAAATTACAGGATTCTGCAAGTCTTTGCGCGTCAGATAGTGGCCTGCGCGATCCCTAAGGACGACGCGATACGCGGGATCGACGATGATCCACCTGCCGCCTATCAAGACTTCGGCTACCACGTGCTTCGTATTGTTATCGGCAGTCAGCAGAAGCAGTCGTCGCGCTCGCAAGTCGGAACTGCGCACCAGATTCAAGAACGCATTGGTCGCGGTACCGCAGACGTTCAACAGTTGGCTATAAGTCAGGGTCATCTCCGGATCGCGCTTCGCAAGTGAATCCGGATCCCGAGACATGGCCCGCGAGGGCTCAGCACGCATCCAGTTCAGGATGGCTTCGAGTTTTTCTTCTTCGGGCAAGCTGTTGGGCACAATAGCGTCCGAGAAACCGTCGAGATACCGGCGCACCGAATACTCCCGGACTCCCGCATACAGCGACGAAACTATCACCGCGACGAGCAGCAGGTTCACACCTCGCCACACTACGCGGAAAATGAGGTGCCTCTTGGTCGGCAATAGAATCACTCCCGTCCTCAGGATTCTGCACTGGGCGCGGCGTTAATTGCAAGCTTGTTATAGAGTACTTCCATCTCGCGAACCGGGTCTTCCCACCCCAAGCGCGCCGTCACCTCGCTACACCCGGCAGCCAACCGTGCGTGCAACTTCGGGTCGCTAATGACCGCGCGGATCGCGCGAGCCAACTCCCCTGCGTCATGTGGCACCACCAGCCCTGCCACGTCCGCCAAGAGCGGAGCGATGCCACACTGCTCCGTCACAACCACGGGCGTGCCCGCCGCCGCCGATTCCGCCGCGGTATTGCCAAAGTTTTCATTTTGCGACGGCAATACGAACACATGGGCGTCTCGATACGCCGCCCACTTGGCCTGCCCGAAAATTGCCCCGGTGAATCGCACCTGCGGAGTCAAGCCAAGTTGTCCTGCCATCTCAATCAACCGCGCCTTCATTCCGCCTTCGTCCGGTCCTGCAAACACGAGTTGCAGAGTCTTCCCCCCAGGTTCCTTCCCAAGCAAAGCGAACGCTTTGAGCAGCATGTCCGGACTCTTCTTTTCCGATAACCGTCCGAGAAAGAGAATAATCTTGGACTCAACAGTCATTCCCAGACCCTTGCGAAAAGTTCCGCGCTCCGGCCACGAATCCGGGGGTTCCACCCCGTTCCGCCGAAGCTCGATTTTTTCTCGGGCCACACCTCCCTTAGCCAGCTCCTCGACCTCTTGTTCCGAGGTTGCGATGACCGCGCCTGCTCCCTCAAACAATCGTCGCCCAAACAATGCGTGATAAATCCGTTTAAGTCGCAGGTTCCGCACGATCGGCACAAACATCCCGATGGGCTCCAAGACATAGGGAATCTTTCTCCTGACGCAAGCCTCCGCCACTGCCGGCCCTAGGAAATCGTATAGCCCGTAGATGTGTGCCAAATCAAAATTCTGCAACCGTGCCCGGCAAAATCGATTCACCGCCGGATTCCAGCTCAACGAGCGGTACCGCAACCACGTTGGCAAGTAAATCGCTGTGACGCCGTTTTCCTGCCGCCGCCATCCGAAAGGACTCCGCTCCGCGCCAGATACCTGCTCTGCGCTCATGCGCGCTTCAAGGCCCCAGTCCGCCGTCAGCACCGTCACCTCATTTCCATGTCCGGCGAGTCCTTGTGCCAGCGCCCGCACCTTTACCGGTGGCCCGCCAAATTCCAGGAAGGGCGCGTAGGTTTCTGTGACGCTCAGGATTCGCATTGTTCGCGAAGGATTCTCTTCAGCGACTTGGCAAAAACGCTGAACCGGAATTCCCGCTCCACGCGCTGCCGCCCGCGCCCGCCCATTTTCTGGGCCATCGCGGGGTCGGAGAGCAGCGTCTCGATGGACGTGGCGAGCTGTGCCGCGTCGCCGTGCGGCACCAGGTAACCTGTCACGCCATCCTCAATCACTTCGGGCGCTCCGCCGTGCGCTCCCCCGATCACCGGTTTGCTGTGCGCCATGGCCTCGAGGTAAACCAACCCGAATCCCTCCCCACGGCTAGGCAACGCAAATATTTCGCACGCGTCATAGCAGGCCGCGAGTTCCGGGAAACGCAAACCACTCAGGAAATGTACATGACGATTCACGCCGTTTTTTTCTGCAAGGTCTTCGAGCCACGCTCGGTCGTCGCCATCGCCGACGGCCAACAGCTGCAGCTCCGGCCAGCGCGTCAGAAGCCGCGGAAGCGCCGTGATCAGCGTGTCCATCCCCTTGTATCGTTCATTGGCCTGCCAACGCCCCACGGTTAGTATCACGCGCCCCTCAGGATACCCGTGTGGCCGCTTTCCCTCTGGGGCATTTGCCGGAAGCGCTTCGAGTTCCGGATCGAGCGCCCACGGCAACACGCGAATGCGCTCCCGCCGCACGTGCTGCAGGACGACGTGATTCGCCGTATCCTGGCTAGGCGCGAGCACCACATTCGCCCACCGCAACGCGAGCCGTCGCACTGCCGGCAGCGGCTCCCACACTTCCACCCCGTGCGTGCAAATAATCGTCCGCAACCGCCGCGCCGCGATCCTCATGGCCTGCGCGACCGGCCCTAGGTTCGGATGCCCGGCCAAAACCACTTTTCCATGCCGGCTCGCCGCGCGTACCGCCGTCGCTGTGAACCGCGCCTTGCTTCTCGCGCAGCCAGTAAACACGAATTCCTTACCGCCCACAGACGTGCGATGCAGTTCCCGCGTGTCGTTCAGGCTCAGAAGCCGGCAATCCATATGCCGGCTCGCGGCGAATTCGCTGAGCACGGCCGCAAGATGCCGGCTCGCCCGCTGTACCCCGCCAGTCCCATTTAGTTCAGTAAACAGTCCAATCAGCACGCGCCGAGTCTGCCAAGTGCCGCGCAGGAACGCAAGAAAAAGGGAGCTTTAAATATCGCTTGGCGGAGCCCTTGCCCCGCTACAAGACAGGTGTTAGTCTCCACGCCAAATTCCTTGGAAGTGAAAAACCGTGACGGGGCGCTCCCTCTTCCTTTCTCTTGGCCTGCTCGTTTGCTCTATGGCTTCGGCCCAACAGGCCTGCCCGCCTCTCGAGCCACCGGTACCGGATCCCGCAAAACTTCTCTTCACTCCCAAACAGGAAACAGAGTTGGGAGAAATATTCCGGCAACAATTTGAGAGCGACTTTCGGGTAATCGAAGACACGCAGGTCACCGCCTATGTGGACCGCGTCGGGCAGGGCCTCGCGCGCCAGCTTCCGGACACCGGTATGCACTTCGAATTCCCTTTGTACGACCGCCCTGAGATTCAGGCCTTCAGCATGCCGGGCGGCCCCGCTTTGGCGCGGAACCAGTAGGAATTCTCTCCCTTTAGGGCGGGAAG
>Ga0210399_10003413_pt1 | contig 12396 bp, 9 predicted proteins | sample IncBWC14MmetaG_FD_150865 | JGI IMG/M metagenome (GOLD analysis project Ga0210399, IMG submission 150865) | Forest soil microbial communities from Barre Woods Harvard Forest LTER site, Petersham, Massachusetts, United States - Inc-BW-C-14-M | ecosystem: Environmental > Terrestrial > Soil >... | reverse complement strand
AACCATCCAAAGCATCCAAGTTGCTCGATTCGACGCTTTCCTTTCCGCACGCCCTTTCCGAGGGGTCCGGGGCTGAATTACGCTCGAAATGTGTTTGCATCTTGGAACCCCTCTCAACCGGAAATCACGGACCTGATTGTGCAGCACGATGCGCGCACGCTCGAGCGCATGCAGGTGCGCAAGCAGGAGGTGCTGGATACTTTTTCGCGATACTCCAATGCGCAGGCGATACGCGCGGTCGAGCGACTTCCTGAACAGGGTGGCTTCCTTGACGGGAAAGAGATCGACCGGCATTTGCTGAGAGTGCATTGGGAGATGCAGCGGCTGGCGGAGGAGTTTTATCACGGCCACCGCATCTGGGAACTCCTGCGCGTCGTTATCGCGTCGATTCGGCATCGAGGCCTACGCGAAACGATTCGCATTGTGGATGTGGGATGTGGAATCGGGTATGTGATTCGATGGCTGGCGGCGAACGTTCCGCTGCGCGATTACTCGATTGAACTGGTGGGAATGGATCTGAACGGCACGCTGATCAACGAGGCGAACCGCCTGGCTACTGCGGAAGAGTTGCCGTGCCGATTCATACAGGGGGATGCGTTTTCAAAGGAACATTCCGGACATATTTTCACCTCGACGGGCGTGATCCACCACTTTCGGGGCGGCGAGCTGCTGCAGTTTCTGGGACGGCACGAGCAGCCCGAGACGCAGGCGCTTTTGCATTTTGATTTTCAACCGTGGTTGCTGGCGCCGGTTGGAGCATGGTTCTTTCACTATCTGCGGATGCGGACGGCTTTGGCGCGGCATGATGGCGTGCTTTCCGCTGCTCGAGCGCACGATGGGCGGACGCTGACGGAGGCGGCCCGCGAGGTCTTGCCTGAGTTTGCGTCGGGGATTTACGGGGCGAAGATCTGGAATACCCCGGCGCCGCGCGTTTTTCACACGCTGATAGGAATGCGGCGTGCGCTGGTCGAGGAATTCCGGCGGCGACTGGGCCGCAGGAGATCGCGGCTGGGAGAACTTCGTTGACGCTCCTGGCGTTGTACTTGCTGGCTTTGCTGGATGGGCTGCTGTGCGGTTTGCGGGCTTCCATGGGGCGGTGCGCGGTGATTCGAAAGCGGGGGTATTACCGGCGAGCGGCGTTCTCTGGAGTTGCGGGGGCGCAGATGATCAGCACGCTGGCGCTGGTGGCGTTGTTGACGGTCACGGCGACTGGTTCCGATCGCGCGGATGTTCGGGAAGATTTGGAGGGGGCGGCTCGGCGGATGCTGTGGGTGTTTTTACCTTATGCAATTTTGGTACTTTCGAACCTGGGGTTGCGGCTAGTGCCCTCGAATGATATTCGCAGCGCGACGAGTGTTTTTATGCTGGGGCCGCTGACGGCGATTCGCCCAGTGGTGATGATGGTCGGGGTGTTTTATGGGATTTATTCCAGCCGGTTAGTGGGAACGCGATTATTGGGAATGTTTGTGTTGGTGCTGATGTTGTCGCTCGAATTTGCGTTGAATTGGCGGGCGGATCGGCGGCAGCAGCGGGAGATTCAGCAGATTCTTTGAGCGATTGAACTAGAAGGCCCGAGAGATCAGAAAAGAAGCCAGCGGATTTTAACCCCGGGGGTCACAGAGATCGGAGCCGAGAGGACACGAAGAGGAAAGAGACCTCCGGGACGCGATTATTCGTAGCGGAGGGCTTCTACCGGGTCTAGCTTCGAGGCTTTCATGGCCGGCCAGACGCCGAAGATTAGGCCGATGCTGACGCTGACGACGATGCCGAGGACGGCGGCCCAGACGGGGACGCTGCCGGGCCACTTTAGACCTACGCGGACGAGCAGGACAAGACCATTCACGAGAACGAGGGCTATCAAGCCTCCCAAACCTGTCAGGGTCATTGCTTCCAGCAGAAATTGCCAGGTGATGTCCGTGCTTTTTGCGCCGATGGCTTTGCGGATGCCGATTTCGCGGGTGCGTTCGGTAACGCTGACGAGCATGATGTTCATCACGCCGACACCGCCGATGAGCAGGCCGATGGCGCTGAGGACCACCGTGGCGATCGCGACTTTGCCCACGATGTTGTGAAATTCCTTGATCTGTTCCTCGGCGGTGGCGACGGAGAAATTGTCCTTGCCGTCATAAGGGACGTTGCGGCGGCGGCGGAGAGTCTCCGTAACCTGATCCACCATCTGGTTGAGCATGTAGGGCTGCGCCTGCACGCGGAAATTAATTTCGGTGGCGGACGGGAACGTTTTGCGGAAGGTGCTGAACGGAATCAGAACCCGGCGGTCCTCGTCGCCCATGCCGAACCCGCCTTTGGGCTTTTCAACAACGCCGATGACCTGAAAACTGGAGCCGTCAATCGTGACGTCTTTGCCGATGGGATTGCCTTCGGGGAAAAGAACAGGAGCGACATTTTCGCCGAGCATGACTACTTTTTCCTTGTGGAGGTCGTCACCTTCGCTGATGAAGCGGCCGGCGAGAGTGCTGGCGTTGGCGTAGACGAGGCCGAAATTGGGTTGAACGCCGCGGAAATCGATGGCGGTGACTTCACCGGCTTTGGTGCGGACGGAGTGAGCGACATCCCAGTCACTGGTAACGAACACGGTGACGTTTTTGACGGCCAGGCAGCTTTCTTGAATGGCGCGCGCGTCTTCAAGGGTGAGTGGCTTGCGCTGGCGTTCCTCGAGCGGCGGCGGCCCGCCATGGCGGCCCTGATCCCACTTGGTGACGAAAGCGGTGTCGGCTCCGAACTGTTTTACGTTTTCCTGGATTTGCGAGTCGAAACCGGTAATGAGAGCGGCGACGAGCATGATGACGCTAACGCCCAGCACGACGCCAAAAATCGTTAGAGCGCTGCGGAGTTTGTGGGTGCGAAGGGCATCCATGGCTTGCCGGAGATTTTCGCCGTTTGCCTGTGGCATAAGCCCGCCTAGCTTTCCGCTCGAAGAGCTTCGATGGGATCGAGTTTTGCGGCCCGCATGGCCGGGAAAATGCCGAAAAAGAGTCCCACAGCCGTGGATAAGCAAAGCGAGAGGATTACAGCGGTGAGTGGAGTTTCCATGGGAAAGGAAAAAGTGGCTTTCACCAGGTAGACAGCAAGGTACGCGGTGAGAATGCCGATGAAGCCACCACAGGCTGCGAGCACGGCGGACTCAGTGAGAAATTGCAGAAGGATGTGGGCTTTGCGCGCGCCGAGGGAGCGGCGCAAACCGATTTCGCGGGTGCGTTCGGTGACGCTGGCCAGCATGATGTTCATGATGACGATGCCGCCGACAACGAGGAATACGCTGACGAGAGCCATGGCGACGAAGGCGAGATTGCCGGTGAGGTCGTGCCAGAGAGCCATGATGGAGTCGGAGCCGAGGATAGCGAAATTGTCGGGAGCGTTGTAGTCCAGGTGGCGCCAGGCGCGGAGAAACATGCGGGCTTCGTCCTGGCTGGCGGACATCATTTCAGCGTTGGGGGCCTGGATGAAGATAGTGGCCCAGTCAATCTGGCGATGCCAGCCCTTGAGGAAGGAGTTCATGGGCATGATCATGTAATTGTCCTGCGACTGGCCGAAGGCGCTGCCGATGGCCTCGGCGACACCGATGACTTCATAGGTGTGGGTGCCGACGCGAATGCTTTTGCCGAGCGGATCGACGTTGGGGAAAAATTTTGTAGCCAGGTCGGAGCCGATGAAGGCTACATCCGAGCGGTGCTCGTCGTCAGCGGGAGTGATGAAGCGGCCCTCAGCGATGTTGAGATTGCGGACATCGGCGAAATTGGCGGTGGCGCCCATGATGCTGGTGTTTTCCATGATGATGTCGCCGACGCGCGTCTGGACGTTGCGATCTTCCTCGGCGGCGACGGCGCGAGCGAGTTTCATGCTGTCGCGAAGGCGTTCGTAGTCGTCCATGCTGACCAAGGGACGCTTTTGGGCTTTGATGAATTCGTCGCGGCTGGTGATGATGCCGAAGCGGTCGACGATGAAGACGTTGGCGCCGAGGTTGGCGACGCGCTCGGCGACGTAGAGGTTGAGGCCGGCGATTACGCTCATGACAAAGACGAGCGTGGTGACGGCGAGGATGACGCCGAGGAGGGTGAGGAAACTACGTAGCTTGTGGGCGCGCAAGGCATCCAACGAGAGCTTGAAAGTCTCGTAGAAGGTGATCCAGGCTTTCTTCAAGCGCTCCAGGCGCGAGGCGGACACCGCCGCATCGCCCATGAGGGGGGGGACGCTGGTCAGGCTATCCATGGGGGTAATGCCCAAACTGTCGCTCCTGTATGGTTAGAGACGAACCACCCTGCCAAATCGTTCCTTAGTTAGACGTTTTAGATGGGTGTTTGCTTTCAGCCGAGGCGGCTATAATCTGAAAGAACCTCTATTGTACCCGGATGACGGGGGGTTAGAAGTGAAAATTGGCGCACGAACCAGCGGTCAGTCAGGAAATACCGGCTTGCCTGATTCCTCGCCAACACGCACATCTAAAATGCGTTATTCCTGGATTTTGCCCGGACTGGCCACCTGGACCCTGTTGCTTGCGGGTTGGCCCTGTTTTGGCCAAACCAGGACCACGGAAAGCCCGGCCGAGGGGGGGTCGGCCGGGAGTGAAGATCTGTTTGCCCTGGTAATTGCCAATCAGAAGCGGGTGGACGCGGATTTGAATGTTTACGAGCGGGTGGAACGGGTAGAGATTCGAAAGACGGGAAGCGACCCCAAACCGAGCGAGGTGAAGGTCTGGAAGGTTTTTCCCGCCGGGACGGGGGTTAGCAAAATTCCGCTGAACCCAGAGGCCAAGCCCATCAGCGCGGAGAGTTACCGGGCGGCGCTCGAGAAGCTGCAGACCACGCTGATCTGGGCGGCGGAAACAGGGCCCGCGCAACGAGAAGCGTACGCGAAGATGGAGCGGCGGAAAAAAGAACGGAACGAGCTGATTGACGCGACGCGAAAGGCTTTCTTGTTCACGAAGCTGGGCGAGGAGATGCGGGGAGACCGCGTGCTGGTGAAATATGAAATGGGTCGAAACCCCGAGTTCAAGCCGGCGACGCGCAACGAGATGCTTTTCACGCGGGTTGCCGGGACACTGTGGATCGACAAAGAAACTTCGGAGCTGGCGAAGATTGAAGGCCACGTTACGGAAGACATCAACCTGGCGCTATTTCTGGCGAAAGTCTACCGCGGGAGTTATTTCATGCAGGAGTGGTATGAGATGAAGCCCGGTGTGTGGCTGCCGAGCTATCGGCAGTACGATTTCGACGGGCGGAAATTTGTGGTGCCGTTTTCGATTCACGAGCGGACGTTTTATTCCGATTACAAGCGCGTGGGCCCGCCGGGCGAGGCGGTGGAGGCCGTGCGTGGCGAACTGAGCAAATTGGGAGAAGATCGGGCGGACCCTTGAAAACGGCATTGGTAAAATTGGGATAGATCGCAACGGGTCAGCCGGATCGGAGGCCGTATGATCGGTCGAAGTTCAGCCCTTCTCCTTTTAAGCAGTGTTCTAGCGGCAGTTTGTTGTGCGCAGGGCGAGCAGCAGGCAAATCCACCCGCGAACAATCAGCAAGCAGCCGCTACTGGCAACGGTCAGCCTTCTCCTGCTGCGGCTAAGACCGATAAACCCAAGAAAGTTTGGACAAACGATGAGGTTGCGACCCTGCCGGGAACGGTTTCGGTGGTGGGAAAGAATGGTCCGGCGGAGCGACCGACGCAATCCGGGCAACCGGGAAGCAGTGCCGTGGCGGATGCCCAGCGCGGGAAGGTGCAGCGATATCGGGCAGCGATTGCGGAGCTGAAAAAAAAGATTGACTCGGCCGACCAGAAAATTTCGCAGTTGCAGAATTTCAAAGGGAACGACAGCAGCCCGAGCGGGGGCATCAATCCGAATCGGGGATACGGCATGACCCCGTTGGATGAACAGGTGAAGCAGCTGGAAGTGAAGAAGAAGCAGTTGCTGGCGAACATTGAGGACCTGGAGATTCAGGCGAAGAAGGAAGGGATTGAGCCGGGGGAGTTGCGGTAGGAGAGGGTGCTGGGAGAACGGGCTTTGGATTCCTGAATTGGTCTCCCGCGGAAATTTGGGAACAGTTTGGAAGGTGAAATCCTTCGCGCATGCTTTCCGGCTGCGCTCTCCAGTGAAAACTTTATCGGCGGAAAGCAAAACTACTTTAGGGATTTGAGAAAAAATGAGATGGCAAGAATTCTCTAATCCCGCGGCAAATTGCGTTGTAACTCGCCCAGAATCCTTAGCTCTTTCCGAGCTTGAGGAACAGGGTAAGGTAGCGTTTCAGGTTTTGGGTGATCAGGAAATTTTCCTTTACGTGCTGGTGACCGCGTTCGCCGAGGCGTCCGGCGATATCCGGATGGGAGAGCAGGAAGCGAATCTGGTAGGCGGTGCCCTCGACGGAATGGGCGAGCAGGCCGGTGTGTTTGTGGATGATCTGGGTGGGGATTCCTCCAACGGCGGAGGCGACGACGGGTTTCTTCTTCCAAAGAGCTTCGGAAACGGTTAAGCCGAAACCTTCGCGAATGCTTTTCTGGATGACGATGGTGGAGGCGCGTTGCAGGGCGTTGACTTCGAGCGGCGCCCAGGCGGGGAGTTCGAGCAATTTGATATCGGGGTCGCCTTCGGCGGCGTTTTGCGCTTCCTTCAAAACGGTGGCGCCTTCAGGATCGTCGGACGCGCCGCCACCCGCCAGCACCAACTGACAATCGAAATAGCGGCGGACGATGCGATAGGCGCGGATGACGCCGACAGGATCCTTGAGGCGATCGAAGCGGGAGATTTGCGTGAGAATGGGGCGCAGATGGTCGATGCCGTAGCGGGCCAAGACGTCGAGTATAAATTCCGGCGGCAGGTCGCGATTTTTTTCTGAGAGCGGATCGATGGCCGGGTAGAAAAGATATTGGGGAATGGGAAGCTGCTTGGCAAATTCGGGAGAAGAAAAGATCGTCGCGTCGTAATGCGAGACGTAATCTTCGAGGAAATTCCAGACGGCTGGGTGTGGATGAGAAAGATCGATGTGGCAGCGCCAGACCCAGTGCTTGGCACTAGCTTCGCGGTAGGAGATCAGTCCGGCGGGCTGCGGGTCGTGAATGACCATGAATTCCGCGTCCAGCGGGAGGCGCCTGGCATTTTTTTCGTTGTAGGCGCGGAAGATTTCAAAATGCCGCGGCTCCGGATGGTAGGGAGCGCCGTGCAGGGCGTTGTGGAAGGCTTTGGTGACTTCGAAGAAATCCTCGCCCCCGGTCATCACTTCCCAGCGAATGTTGACGCCCAGTTCTTCGGCAAGCGGAACGAGGCGATTCAGGATTTCGGCGACACCTCCGCCGACGGCCGTGGAATTAATCATGACGACAGAACGGCCGATTAGAGGCTTAGCGAGCGTGCGCAGTTCGGCTACTTCGCCGGCGCCGATGACGGAGGTGTAGTCATCGAGCGGAATCCTAGCCGGGATTTGCATCGTGCTCATTTTTTCTCCTTTCACGATCCACAAGGCGAAGCATCTTGGCGCGCGCGCTGTCAAGCGTGTTGGTGTAGATATCGATGCGATTGATGTTCTCGGCGAGGGTGTTGAGCCCGAGGCTGCCGGCCAGCCAGTTGGAGAAATCGTTGGTGCGGAATTGCAGGCGCAGGCGAGAGGTGACGAAGTGGAAATGAAAGCTGGCGTGGCTGATCGAGTCGACGCCGCGGCGAAATTCTTCGAGATTGGTTGCGGTGAGGGAGAACGGCATGGTTTCTTCGACGCTTTCGCAGAAATAGAAACGATCGAGGGCTTCCTGACGGCCGAATTGGGGAAACGCCGTGATGAAATCGCGGAGTACGCGGCAGAGATCGGCGCGAAGAGCGGCGATGGAGGTGTAGTCGCGAATATCGAGTGCAGCGAACTGTTCGGCCAGAGCGTCGCGATTGGCTTCGGCGAGAGCCCATTGAGCGAAGTCGTTGGAGAAACCTTCGGTGAGGAAGTGGTGGGAGCTGAGGGTCTGGAACGTGTGGTAGAAGATCGAGGCGTCACTGCACTGCTCGAGGCCAGAGAGGAGTTCTTCGAGATTTCCGGCGGATTGATTGCCGATGCGCGTCAGATAGGCGACGGTGAAAAATTCGAATGGTGTTTCGGCGACGTTCACGGCAATTCCTCCCGGAATCGGATCGGGGCCTGAGCAATTTCGTATGGATTTTGAAGACTGTAGCGGGCCTGGGGAAACCTCATCGGGCGTGAGCGGCCTCCTGGGTTTCCGGATTCTGGACGCGGATTTCGCTGAGGTCGGAGATGAGGTTGGCGGCCCAGCGGTAAACATTATTTTCCAGGACGATTTTGCGCATGCGGGACATCGTTTCGCCCTGCTGCTCCTCGTTCATTTCGAGGGCCTGGCGGATGGAGCGAGCGAGTTGGTCGACGTCGTAGGGATTGACGAGCAGCGCGTCGCGGAGTTCCTGGGCTGCGCCCGTGAAACTGCTCAAGATCAGCGCGCCGCGATTATCTTCACGGGCGGCGATGAATTCCTTGGCCACAAGATTCATACCGTCGTGGAGAGAGGTGACCAGGCAGACCGACGCCGCCCGATAGAAGCGGGCGATTTCCTCATGGGAATGGTGCCGCTGGAGGAAAACGATTGGTTTCCAGCGCCCGGTTTCAAAGCGCGCGTTGATGCGCTTCGCTTCGACGCCCACTTCCTCAAGGAACTGCTTGTAGCGAGGGATGTCCGTGCGGCTCGGAGCGCCGATCTGGATAAAGCTGAAACGCTGGAGATAGGCGGGATAATTTTCGAAGAATCGTTCGACGCCGCGGAAGCGTTCGAGAATCCCCTTGGTGTAATCCACGCGATCGACGCCGACGCCGAGGAGAGAGGCTTCGACACCCAGTTCTTCGCAGAGGGCAGCGCGCTCTTCACCCGAAGAGCGGAGGGGATGGGGAGTTTCTCCATTTAGAGGAGCAGCGACGCTGATGGGATAGGGGCGGACGCGGGTGACGCGGCCCTGGCGGTAGATTTCGAAACGATCCCAGTCCGTGAGGGCTTCAAGAGCGCGATCGACGGTGCCGAGGAAGTTGCTGCAGTGGGTGCGAATGTGAAAGCCGATCAGATCGGCGCCGAGAAGGCCGTCGAGAAGTTCGGTCTGCCATGGACAGATGCCGAAAACTTCGGGGTTGGGCCAGGGGATGTGCCAGAAAATTGCCACGCGGGCATCGGGTCGAGCTTCCTTGACCATTCGCGGGAGAAGGGCGAAGTGATAGTCCTGCGCGAGGACGACAGGGGAGGCGACCTCCCGCATTTCCTGAACGACCGCGTCGGCGAAGCGCTGGTTGATGCGCTGATATTCACTCCAGTCTTCGGGGCGGAAGATGGGGCGCGTGTGGGCGATGTGGCAGAGGGGCCAGAGGCCTTCGTTCGAGAAGCCCTCGTAGTAGCCGCGGTCTTCTTCAGGAGTAAGCCAGACGCGGCGGAGAGTGTAAGTGGGGCGCGCCGGCGGAACCTGGAGATGATCGTTCAGGTCGACGACTTCGCGATCGGCGTTGCCGGAGCCGTTGGCGATCCAGGTGCCATGGCAGGCGTCGAGGACGGGTTCAAGCGCGGTGACGACGCCGCTGGCGGGAATGAGCATCTGAATGGAGTGGTCGCGTTCGCTGAATACGTGCATGTAGGGCTCGCGGTTGGAAACAACGAAGAGCGAGTTGTCCTGCAATTTGCTCTGCAGGCTGACGCGAAGGCGGTCGGGGGTCCAAAGCGCAGATTGCGATTCGCGCAACTGGGCCTCCTCCTGGGCGGCGGCGCGGGCGAAAGTCAGATCCTGGGCGAGATGGCGCGCTTCGGTGTGAATCTGCTCGAACATTTCATCCTTGGGAAGCACGCGCGAGCTGTCTGGAACGCCGGAGCGGAGGGTGCGCAACCAGTGCGCGGTGTTGGCGAGGGGAGCGATGAAATTCCAACGGACGAGGATGAAGGCGAGAGCGGTGATGAAAATGGTCTGGACCAGCGCGGTGAACGAAGAAGCGCGGAGAGTGCGCATTACGCGTGCTTGTATGTAGCTGGCATCGGAGATGACCACGACGATTCCCAGAAGTTCTCCGTCGAGAAGGACGGGAAGCGAATAAATGTTGAGGGTGGAACCCTCGACCGCGACAAAATCGCTGGCAGGTGCGCCAACTTTTATTGCGCGAAGAGCTTCAGGAGGCGGTTGATCGAATCGCAAGGGGAGTCCCGGGGTGATGGCACGAACGGCGCCGGAAGGATCGTAAACGGCGATGCCGCTGAGGCTTTCGCGGGGGACGTAACGATAGAGCAGATGGCTGAGGTTCTTCGAGGTCACCTTGTCGCGCGACGATTCGATGGTTTCGGCGATGTTTTCCGCAACGATGGCGGAGCGGCGGGTCTGCTCGGTGCGCAAATTCCGGCGTTCGGTGCGGATTTGGAGAAAGGTGTAGCAGAGCGAAACGCACGCAACGCTGATGGCCAATGGCAAGACAAGATTCAGAGTCCTTCGCATTTCCGTTCCTCCTGAGCCTGAGGAAAGCTTCCCGCGACGTCCGAAATGCATGGCGGGAGCCAGGCCGCGGCCGGTGGTAGTCGAATGGCTCCGGCGAAAACGCTGGCAAGATGCGGAGCCGGCTGGGTGCCCCGTGATAAAGGCGTGCGATTAAACAACAAAGCCTTCCTGCCGATGAAACAGTGTAGCTAATACAGCTGGACACCGGAAGCAGGCAAAACGACCACGCGCGTGGCGACGAGTTGCTGGCCTTCGGCGCGATAATCAACCGTGGCGTGAGACCCAACAGCGAGTTGGCCCTCGATCTTGGTGTTGGAGTCAACGACGAACTCGAGTTTGTTGGGATTCTGATTACGATTCAGTGCAAGCGTAAATTGAGAAGTATTGACGTTGGCGATTGTGCCGGAGACGGAAGCAGGTTCAGGGGTGTTACGCGAAGGGTTGACCTCGGCGAGAATCGGGCCAGACCACAAGGAGATCGCGAAACACAACAGGAAAAAGGTGCCAATGGAAACGGCAGTGCGAAAACGCATGATGGAATACACCTCCAAGATCATGGATTCCGACTGGGTAAGAGAAGAAGTGGCACGAAGGATGCCAAAGAGGCGCAGGGTTTAGAGATTCGGGAGAGCAAGAAAAGAAACGAGATAGGGAAATAGCTGAAAAGAAGGAGGATAGGTACCAGTACGCAAATTGTTTACTGGGGCGGGCTTCCATAGAGATCGGGCTGACTTGCTTCGGATGGACCTTCGCCGGGGTATTGCGAAACTTCGGAGTGGGATAGCCGCGTCTGTGCCCAGGACTTCTTGACGGAGGACACAGGACGCGGACATTCCCTTGGTTCAGAGATTGAGGGCTTGTTCGCTACGGTGGAGCGACCCTCCTCTGTGGGACCGCCAGTTTCGGCATGTGGGGCCGAGGACTGGCGGGTGGTGCTAGGCGCAAGAATGGGAAACTGGAGGCGGAACGTCAAACGAACTCCGAGTGGTCCCTTTATGAACCGTTAACTCATGGGTTTCGATAAAGATATGACTTTCTATCAACTGTGATTTGGGTGTAGCATGGCGCTAGACGGGAGGTAGCTGGGCACCCAGTGGACACAACTGCTCAACAAGATCGGCGTCTTTACCGGTTTGGATTATTTGAAGTCGACCTGGAACAAGGGACCCTGAGCCGGCAAGGGATCCCGGTGAAACTACAGGAGCAGCCGTTTCGAATCCTGGCATTGCTGCTCGAGGCACCAGGCGAGGTCCTCTCGCGCGATGATCTACGAAAAAGAATCTGGCCGGAAGGCACGTTTGTTGAGTTCGACGGTAGCCTGAATACGGCGCTAATGAAATTACGGGCGGCGCTCAATGACAACGCTGAGAACCCCGTGTTTATTGAGACCGTGCCGCGGCGCGGATACCGGTTTATTGCGCCGGTGGAAATTGTGGAAGTGGAAGGACCGCCGCTGATGACGGCGATCCGGATCGAGAGCGAAGACGAGCGCGACGCGGTGGACCTGCCGCTGGACCGGAACGCGCCAGCGGCGGAAGCGACGCCAAGGAAGCGCGAGTGGAGCGGTCTGAAAGCAAGACCGGCGTGGTGGCAGGTTTTTGCGATGGCGGCTGGACTGGTGGCGGTGCTGTTTTTTGCCCTTTGGCCACGGCCCGAGCCGAAGGTATTGGCGGTAAGCCAGCTGACGCATACGGGACAGCTAGATCCGTGGGGGAAACTGGTCACCGACGGGAGCCGGATTTATTTCGTTGTACGGGATGTGACCGGCTGGAATTTGATGCAGACATCGGTGGAAGGCGGAAACATCCAGCGAACGCCGACGCCATTTGATAACACGCGCATTTTTGATTTGTCTCCCGACCACGCGCAATTCCTGATTGGACAATTTACGCATGAAGGCGAAGAGACTGCGCTGTGGTTCTGGCCGGTGCAAGGCGGAGCGCCGA
>Ga0210399_10003412_pt1 | contig 12397 bp, 15 predicted proteins | sample IncBWC14MmetaG_FD_150865 | JGI IMG/M metagenome (GOLD analysis project Ga0210399, IMG submission 150865) | Forest soil microbial communities from Barre Woods Harvard Forest LTER site, Petersham, Massachusetts, United States - Inc-BW-C-14-M | ecosystem: Environmental > Terrestrial > Soil >... | reverse complement strand
GCCGTTCGCCGCCTGACAGGGTGGACAGGTGCCGGCGCGCGAGGTGCCGTAGCTCGAGACGATCGAGGAGCTTGTCGCAGTGCGCCAGGTCGTGGGCGGACTCGACGGCAAGATACGAGATGTGCGGCGTCCGGCCGAGGAGCACGTAGTCGAACACCGACATGTCGCCCGGCATCTCAGGCGACTGCGGCACGTACGACACGGCGTGGGCCCGCTCACGACGCCCCATCGGCGCCGCGTCACGGCCACCGAGGCGGATCGCACCCTGGTACTCGACGAGCCCGGCCACGGCTCGCAGCAAGGAGGTCTTGCCGGCTCCGTTCGCCCCGATGAGGGCGACCCACTCGCCGCGCGCGACCGACGCCGAGACCGCGTCCACCGCCGTCTGCTGCTCGAAGCGCACGGTGAGGGTGTCGAGCTCGACGATGGCGCCGTCACCAGCCCGCTGAAGGCGGCCACCGTGGCGCCGCTCGGCTAAGCGGATGATGGTCCCGAGCCGCGCCATCAGGACCCTCCCATGCCGACCCCGGCCCGCCGCGACACGAGCACCGCGAGGAAGAACGGGGCGCCGATGCACGCGGTGATCACACCGATGGGCACCTCGGTGGGCGACAGGACCGTGCGGGCGATGAGGTCGGCTCCGATCAGGAACCCGGCGCCGCCCACCATGGCGACCGGCACGATGATCCGATAGCTGCCGCCGGCGGTCAAGCGCACCGTATGGGCCACGATGATGCCGACAAAACCGATGAGCCCGCTCACGGAGACGGCGGCGGCGGTCCCGAGCGTGGCCGCGGCCACCACGATGAGCCGGGTGCGCGCGGGATGGATGCCGAGCGTCCCTGCTTCCTCCTCCCCGACACGCAGCACGTCGAGCATGCGCCGGTGTGCGAGGAGCACCACGGCCGACACGACCACGTACGGCAGGATCAACGTCACGTCCGACCACGATGCCACGGAGAAGCTGCCCAGGATCCAGTCGTAGATCTGCCGGATCTGCTCAGCGTCGCGCTGCTGCAGATACGTCTGGATCGCCGTGAGCAACGCCGCCACGGCGACGCCGGCCAGGACGATCGAGTAGCCCCAGGCCCGCTTCCCATTGGCGACACCGATCAGATAGGTCGCCGCCACCGCCAGCGCCCCGCCGACGAAGGCGAACACGGGAAGCAAGGAGCTCGAATCGCCGCCGTAGACGATCTCGATGGTGGCGCCGAGGCCCGCCCCGGCGGCCACACCGAGCAGGTACGGGTCCGCCAGCGGGTTGCGGAACAGGCCCTGATAGGCCGCCCCACCCGCAGCCAGCATCGCCCCGACGATGGCGGCCAGCACGACCCGCGGCGCTCGCAACTGCCAGACGATCGCCTGGTTCAACTGCGGGGTGTTGGTGTGGAAGTGCAGCAGCGGGACGTGAGCGAGCAGCGTGCCCAGCACCTGGGACGGCGGCACCGTCACCGGCCCGACGCAGAGCGCCACCGCGGCGATGACGATCATGAGGACGGCCGCGACCACCATCGGGACCCAGGTGTGGCGGACTCCCGGCCCGCGCAACCCAGGCGGGGGCAGCACCGGCACTTCAGCCGGGCGGGCGGGAGCCGTCGCCGTCACGAAGACACCTGATGCGCCTTCAGCTCGGCGGCCACCTGCGAGAGCAGAACGACGACGCGCGGCCCCCAACGCGACGCGACGTCGTCGTTGAGGCTGAGCACGCGGTTGTCCTTCACTGCCGACATCTTCGACCATCCGGGCCGCGCGGCGACGGTGGTGGAGGACTGTGCGCAGCAGAGGGTGTCAGCCAAGACGATGTAGTCGGGGTTCGACTTCAAGATGAACTCGCCGTTCAGCTGGGGATAGCCACCGGCCGCCGCGGCACCCTTGGCCGAGTCGGCGATGCTGTGCAACCCGAGCCGCCGGAACAGCCCGCCGATGAAAGTGTCCGACGTGGCCGAGTAATAGGTCTGGTCGAGCTCGTAGTAATAGGTCAACGCATGGGCGGGCTTGTGCACCGACGCCACGATGCGTGCGATCTGTCCCTTGATCTTGCTCACCTCGGCCTCCGCCGGAGTAACGTGCCCCGTCGCCTGCCCGAGCTCGTCGAACTGCGCGTACTCCTGGCCGAGGTTGGCCGCGGCGGGCTCACTCAGCACCGGGATACCGAGGGCCTCCACCTGGCGGTCGACGCTCGGGGCCTCTTCCGACATGATCACGAGGTCGGGCTTGTACTGCGCAATGGCCTCGACGTTGGGATCGTTGCCGCTCAGCTGGGTACGAGGCGCGTTCGACGGGTAGTCGGAGTACGAGTCGACGGCCTTGACCTGGCTCCCTGCGCCGATCGCATAGAGCATCTCCGTCGCCGTGGGCGACAGAGAAACGATGGCAGTCGGCCGGCTCGCGATCTTGACCTTCCCGTTGGCCGCATGCACCGTGGTCGGAAACGACGAGGTCGCCGCTCCGGCCGGGTCGGACCCGATCGGGCCCGCCGGGACGATGCTCGCCACGACCGGCGCGGTGAGCGAAGCCAAAAAAACGGCAATGGTTGCGGTGGCCCGCCTGATGTTCCTGAACATGATCATCCTCCATCGGTTACGGAGGACGAAGTGCGCCCGATCCGACTCCCGATGGGGGGCCGAACGAACCGCCCTTCCTCCGAGGACTGGTTGCGTCGACACAGGTCAGGCGTCTGGGCTCGCCCCCTTGTCGCAGGGAGCCTCACCATTGCGGGACAGCGCCGGAATTCGACCGGACTTCGCTGAGTCTGTGCCGCCCCGGCGTACGGCCGGAGCGCAGTCACCGTAGCGCACCGCGGGGTTGCGGGCCTCGGCCCGCTCTCAGCCCTCTCCCGTGCCTGCCCGGTGACGCCCGCCTGCTACTCGAACCCGGCGGACGAACGGCTCAGGAGGTGGCGACGCTACGCCACAAGTCGATGCCGCCATCGACGGCGGAGCGGTCGATAAGGGCGATCTCGTCGGAGGTGAACTCGAGATTGTCGAGGGCGCGCACGTTTTGCTCGAGCTGGGCGACGCTGCTGGCACCGATCAGCGCGGAGGTGACTCGGGAGTCACGCAAGGCCCACGCAATCGCCATCTGGGCCAGAGACTGGCCTCTGCCCAGGGCGATGTCATTGAGAGCTCGGATGCGGGCGAGGTTCTCGTCGTTCAGCATGTCGCGAGTGAGAGAACCGTCCCGAGAGGCCCTGGAACCTTCGGGAACACCATTGAGATACCGGTCCGTGAGGAGTCCCTGTGCCAACACGGAGAACGCGATGCATCCGACGCCTTCGGTCTCGAGGACATCGAGGAGTCGGTCTTCGATCCAGCGGTTCAGCATCGAGTACGACGGTTGGTGGATCAGCAGCGGTGTGCCGAGCTGGCGGAGGATGGTGACGGCCTCGGCCGTGCGCGTATCGGAATAGGAGGAGATGCCGACGTAGAGAGCCCTCCCGGAGGTGACGGCGGAGTGGAGGGCGCCGAGGGATTCCTCGAGGGGGGTTTGCGGATCGAAGTGGTGGTGATAGAAGACGTCGACGTAGTCGAGCCCGAGTCGCTGGAGACTTTGGTCGAGGCTTGCGAGCAGGTATTTCCGAGAGCCAAGGTCCCCGTACGGTCCCGGCCACATGTCCCAACCCGCTTTGGTGGAGATGAAGAGTTCGTCTCGGTGATTGTGGAAGTCGTCGCGGAGGATCCTCGCGAAGTTTGCTTCGGCGCTTCCATAGGGGGGCCCGTAGTTGTTGGCCAGGTCGAAGTGCGTGATGCCCATGTCGAAGGCCCGACGCGCGATTTCCCGCTGGGTCTCGAGAGGCCGGTCGTCACCGAAGTTCTGCCAGAATCCGAGCGCCACCGCAGGCAAGAGGACGCCACTACGGCCACAACGGCGGTAGGTCATGGACTGGTAGCGATCCTCGGCGGGAACGTAGCTGTTCACGTTCTGACTACTCCCTTCTTCTACTGGTCACGAGTCCGCTCCGGTCCCGGCGATCGATGGATGGCTGAATGTTCCGACACACGGAACGGCGGAACCAAACACAACTCACCGTCTATCTGCGGCAACGGGATCGGTCGCTGGCGGTGCCGCTTCGGTCGGTTCGCTCACGGCTCGCTTCGTTGGTCTTCGAGCGTCGAGACGACGACCGTGAGGTCGAGGTCACCGAGCCCACGATCGACAGCCGCTTGCCATTCCCCCGCCAGAGACGCGAGCGCGCGGAAGCGATTATCCGCGGCCGCTTCCAAGGCGAGATGCACATCCTTCAGCGCAAGGGACAGCGCGAACTGGACCGAGAAGTCGTCACGGCTAACACGTTCCAACTTGGCGGCTTGCCACGGGGACACCAGCGGACTGCCATCCAATGCATTGACGACGGTTTCGGTCTCGAGCCCGAGATGGCGGGCCAGCGCCACCGAGGTGTTGACCGCCTCGGCCTCGAGAGCGAGCCACGCATTCGCGACGAGCTTCAGTCGGGACCCGGCCCCGACGGGGCCCACCCATATCGTGCGTTGGCCCAGCGCACCAAAGAGGGGCTCCAGGCGCGAGCGGACAGCCTCAGACCCAGATGCAAAGATCGTCAGCTGGCCCTTTTCTGCGGGTTCCTTACTGCCCGAAACGGGCGCATCGATGAGGATGATGTCAGGACGCTCCGCGTCGACGAGCGCTTTCACGCGTTCGATCCCGGCGACACCGATTGTGCTCATTTGCACCCAGACGGAACCGCTGGCGAGGGCGGCGAGCATGCCCTGGTCCTTGGCAATCGACAGGACGGCATCAGCATCCGTCACCATGGTCACTACGACGCCGGCTCTTTGCGCAGCATCCGCGGGTGTTTCGGTGACCTCCGCGCCCAGATCGGTGAGGTCCCGAGTTGCACCTCTTTCACGGTTCCAGACGAATGTCGGGATACCTGCATGTAAGGCATTGGTTGCCATGGCATGTCCCATGGTGCCGATGCCCAGAAAGGCAACCGGTTCATTCGCTGGGGCCATCGTGCTCCCCTTTCGACGTGAGTCTGTCCTGCGGTCGATTTCTCAAAGAAGTCGCGTCGCTCGGTGTCAAGGAACGAGGAGATCTTTTCCTGTGTATGACTGGTTCGAGTTCCTCGATACGTCAACTACCCGTTCTAGCGGATTCGTACCGGGCATGGATAGCCTCCGATCAGCGATTGCCCGCTGTCCTTCGTAATCGGACCGGGCAGATCATTTGCCCTAATCCGGGGGCCGTCCGGGCGTCAGGTCTATTGCTTGAACCAGCCGGCCAGGAGCTCCTGCGCCTCGGGTCCTCCGTCGATGACGTGGTTGACCCTGCTGCTCACGCGCCAGCCGTTCGCTGTTCGGCGGAACTCCCAGTAGTTGGCCGACACTCGCCAGACCTCGTAGCCGGACTCAGTGTGCAGATACACGCGCGAGTAGCCAAGTGCTCGCGCGCTATCGCCGTCGATCTCCACGAGAGGAAAGGCCGGAATGTGGGCCGAGCCCTGACGGATCAGAGCCTGCTGGCCATCGCTGTGGACCATCTCCTCAATCGCTGCCGGCCCGATCAGGTGTGACATATCGGACTTCAGGACTGCATCATCAGAGAAGAGTGCAGCCGCGGCCTCTGCTTGACCGGTATCCACGGCCGGGCCCCAGCTGTTGATGAGGCGGTGTATGGCGAGCTGGTCTTCGAGTCGGGCTATCCGCGCTTCGAGCGCATTCACGACATCTCGCAGTCCTGCATCCTCCACGGCGAACGCCTTCCGACGGCCTTACGGGACTGCACCGAGGGCCAGCATGCCCTTGGCGTCGAGCAGATGATGGTGAGACTCGTGGACGGCGTTGCGGCCAATGCCGACCAACGTGAAGGTATAGACCCCGTATTGGCCACGGTCATTGATAACCGTGCGGGACCACTGCGATTCGTTGAGCCGTCCGAGGATGTCGCCTACCCGAGCGGCATTTCCCTCCAGCTCGTCGGCCAGGTCTCCTGCGTCCAGCTCGTTGTAGCGCGCCCACTCGTCCTGCCCTGGATTGAACATGGGAACGGTGGGCGCATCCTGTTCGAGACCCAACTGCAGGCGCTCGCCGGCCACCCGCAACGTGCCGCTCACGTGGGCTCCGTACTGAATCGGCGAGAAGACCCCCGGCTCAGGGCTGTGGCGCAAGTACGCATCGTCGGCCCCAACGAGAAAGGTACGCCATTTGCCTGCAAGGTCGACCACCCTGGGTCCGAGCGCCCCTGGTTCCATATCGGCGGAATTCAAACCGCATTGCGGGCAGGATTCCTCTTGGATGCGGGACCATTGCCAGCCTTCACCACGTGCGACGCGTAGTTTTTCGAAGTCGTCCGGCTCGCTTTGAGCGGTGGACCGACGTGACATCGAGCCCAGCATATCTATCGAGTTCCGTCACTGTGAGTTGAAAAAACGCTCCCGCTACACTGCAATTCCATGATCGACGTCGAGTTCTACGTCGACCCGAGTTGTCCTTGGGCCTGGATCACCTCTCGGTGGCTGATCGAGGTCGCTCCGCAAAGAGACCTCAAAGTCGGCTGGCGCTCGTACTGCCTGGAGATCCGCGACGACTACGACGTAGCACCGACAGTGCCCGACAGCTACCGCCAGCAAGCTCTGGACGGTCATGCGCTCTCACACCGGATGCTGCGCATCTTCGAGGCTGCACGCGCCGAAGCGGGAGAAGATGCCGTGGACCGGCTCTATACGGAATGGGGACGACGCCGTTTCTCACGTCATGGCCCCGAAGCGGACCAGCTTCTCATCGACACTGTCGCGGCGGCGCGTCTCGACCCCCGCCTAGTGGTGGAGGCGGCGGACGATGAGAAGTGGGACGGACCCATCTGCGAGTCGATGGAGATCGCCTACGCGTTCGGCGGGCCCAAGACCCAGACGCCGACCATCGTCGTCAGGACCGATCCTCCTCACGGCTTCAAGGGGCCGGTTATGGCGCCCGCGCCGACCGGACCCGAGGCCGTTCGGCTGTGGGACGCGATCATCGTGCTCTCACAGCAGGACGGGTTCTACGAGATCACGCGGCCACGCGCCAGGCTGCCACGCGACCACATCGCGACATAGATCCGCCGCTGGGCGGTGCCGGCGGTTGTTCAGAGTGCCTGCGTGGATCCGGTCAACCCGCAAATCACTGGTCACTTCTCCTTGGAGACGCAATGACGTGCTTTTCTGTGTCCAGGAGATGCCGGAAGAGGAGGAGGCCTGATGCGAGCGTGGCGAGTCGACCGCCCTGGAGAGCCATCGGAGGTTCTGCGCCTCGTCGACGCCCCGGTTCCCGAGCCCGGCCCGGGCCAGATCCGTGTCCGTGTGACCGCCGCGGGCATCGGACTACCCGACGTGCTGATGTGCCGTCACACGTACCCGCTCACGCCGCCCGGGTCCTTCATCCCCGGGCAAGAAGGTACCGGCGTGGTCAGCGCTGTGGGTCCGGACGTCGACGTGGCGCTGGGAACGAAGGTCATGTCGACCACCAGCTTCATGGAGGGCAGCGGTTCGTTTGCGGAGGAATACGTGACTCCCGCGCAGGCGTCATTCACGGTTCCGTCCGGGCTGGGCGACGTCGACGCAGCCGGTTTCTGGATACCCAATCTCACCGCGTGGATCGGTCTCGTCGACCGCGCTCGTCTCGAACCGGGCGAGTGGCTCGCCGTGATCGGGGCGGCCGGTGGCAGCGGGATCGCCGCCGTGCAGCTCGGCCGGGCTCTCGGTGCCCGCGTGGTCGCGGTCGTGAGCGACGAGGCTCGGGCTGAGTATTGCCGTCACATGGGCGCGGACGAGGTCCTTAATTATCGGGACGGCGACCTGGCGGGTCGTCTGCGGCAGATGACAGACGGGCACGGCGTGGATGCCGTCTACGACCCAGTTGGCGGCCCGGTTGCTGAGGAGGTGGCGACGGCCCTGGCTCGCCACGGTCGGCTGCTCGCCGTCGGGTTCGCGAGCGGGTCCTGGGCCCGGATCAAGACCATCAACCTGGTTGTCACCAACACATCGCTGGTCGGCGTCTACGCCGGTGACTACAGACGGGACGAGCTGGATGCCATCCACGCCGAACTCTCCAACCTCGTCTCCTCGGGTCGGCTGCAGAACGCGGTCACCACACAGGTCCCCTTCGACGACCTCCCGTCCGCACTGCAGCGCCTCGCGGATCGGTCGGTGATCGGCAAGATGGTCATGGTGTGGTGACGACCGAGTTCCTTGGCTGCGCTGGCGATCGCTCACGACCTTTGGGTGTGAGGAATGGACTCCTGCATGAACAATCGAGAGGAGCCGCCGTATGAGAGCTTGGCTGGCGCAAGAATTTGGCGCACCGACCGACGTGCTTCGGTTGGACGAGGTAGATGTGCCTGAGCCCGGACCAGGGGAAGTCCAGATCACGGTGGAGGCGATCACGATCAACTTCAACGACATCGACGGTATCCGCGGCCGATACCGGACGGTACCGATCGAGCCGCCGTACATCCCGGGTATGGAGGTTCTCGGCCGGGTGCGTGCGGCAGGCGAGGGCGGTGAGGGGATGATCGGAACGCGCGTCTGCGCGATACCTGCCGGTGCCTTCGGCGGGTATGCGGAGATCGCAGTTGCGCCAGTCGCGATGACGTTCGCGATGCCAGACGAAATGGACACCGCAGCCGCAGCATCGGTCTACATGCCGTTCCATGTGTCATCTCTGGCTCTCTACGAACGTGCCCGTCTCTCGGCCGACGACACGGTGCTCGTGCACGCCGCAGCTGGCGGTGCGGGCTCGGCCGCCGTCCAACTAGCGTGCGCACGCGGCGCCCGAGTGATAGCGACTGCGGGCGGCCCCGAAAAGCTCAGGTTCGCCACCGAACTCGGCGCCGACGTCGCAATTGACTACCGGAATGACGACTTCGTGGCGAGAGTCCTCGACGCGACCGGCGGGCGGGGCGTCGACGTGGCCTTCGATACCGTCGGTGGCGCCACCACTCTCCAAACATTTCGGTGCATGGCGTTCGGTGGCCGACATCTGCTGGTTGGCTTCGCCTCGGGGATCGAGGCCGAAGACGAAGGCATCGTGCCCAGACCAGTCTTGTTCGGCAACTTTTCGCTCTTCGGCGTCTGCCACGCGTACACCGAAGATGCGCTCGAATTCAAACGCGCCACCGGAATGAACTTCCCGTCGCACGCTGACGGCGTGCGGTTGCATGAGGACATCTTGGCAATGATCGCGGCCGGGGCGATTCGTCCGATCGTCGGTTCGACGTCGTCATTTTCCGCGTTACCCGAGATCGTCGGCGCAATGGAGTCGCGTGCGACAATGGGGCGCAACGTGGTGATCGTCGATTGAGGACCCCGCATTGTCATAACTGCCGTCCCCCAAACGGGGCCTCAGCTCACAGAACTTTCCCGTCAGACCGACGCGGCGGTGTGTTGGCAGAGATAGCGGATCAGTCCAACGACATCTTCGGCCACCAAACGTCCGATGGCCCCGCTGGAATAGACGCTGACGACCACCCTTCCCTCGGGGTCGAGCAGGAACCCCGTCGACTGCAGGTATGTCGGGTCATCGTTGACGAACGCGCCTGTCGCTGCAGCGATCCGATGGGCATCTGCCGAGTGCCCCACCGGGAAAGCGAGATGATGTTTCGCGATGAGCTCTCGGGTGGTGGCCTCGTCGTCCACCGACAGGGCGACGATCTTGGCTCCGACATCAGCCAAGCTCTCGGCGGCCCGCTGGAAGGCACTTAGCTGTGCGTTGCAGTAGGGGCACCACGCACCTCGGTAGAATAGGACGACACCAAAACTCTCGGTGAGGTCGTCGGGTAGGACGAGGGTGCCGCCGTCGCTGAGTGGCACGGTGAAAGTCGGGAATCGGTCACCAGGGTGGAGCAGGGTCATGGGGTTTCCTTGGGGGATATAACAAAAATTGTGGGATTCGACGCGATGTGGTTTCGGCTACTTGCTTGCAATGACATCGACCATTCGGATGTCGGGCTCTTTTGCCAAGAGGTCTGGAGCGACCTGGCCGAGCGCCGTCGGGATTTCGCCGTTGAGGTGGGCCTGACGGCCAGCCTCGGTCTCGAACGAATCGAAGATCCCGTACTGGGTGTCGCTCAGCTTGAAGGCATACCAGGTGACCGTGCCGATCTCTGCTGCGGCCAGAGCCTGACCTTCTTCAAGAAAGGCGCCGAGCTCGGCACCCTTGCCTTCTTTGGCGTCGAGCAGGGCAAGCAGCCCGAGTTTCACGGTCATGCGAATCTCCTTTCGTTGCGGAACCGCAACGCTGAGATGAGTGTCCGCGTCCGAACAGGTCTTACCCTCGTTCTCAAGAATTATTGAGACGAACGGCGATCATCGACTCGAGGTTCGCATCGCCGCCGGACGAGCCGACCTTCAGTCCCCCTCGGAGGTGGCTCGAATAGCTTCGAGCAGCCCGTGAAGATCCTCGACACATGGCCCGCACGCCCGCAGGTGGGCACTAACCCCGGGATAGACAAGTTCGGGGTCCTCACCAACGGCCATCATGTCGGCGTAGACATGCAGGACGGCCATTGCCTCGTCGCAACCCACATCCTTCGGGTCTGTTTGGAGGAACCGCTCCAATTCCGGCCACTTCGTCATGGTGTCTCCACTGCCTCGATATAGCCGCCGTGGACCAACTCCTTGCGCAGCTTCTGTCGAGCGTCGAACATGACCTTGTAAATGGCGGTTCGCGTGGTTCCCATGCTGCTGACGAGAGCATCCAACGGGACTCCCTCCACCACAATCGCAGTGAACACTTCACGCTGCCTCTGCGTCAAGCAGGTTTCGGCCGCCGCACGAACAGCGGCGATCAGATCCTGTAGTTCTGCGGCGTCCGCCGGCCTAGTCCCGAGTCGGTCGGGTAAGAGGTCCCAGTCCACGGCTGCCCTCGGAGCCCGATTGCGATTCCAAAAATGGCGGCCCAATTTGGTCGACACTTCGAAGACCACGAACTTGTAGGCCCACGTCGTGAAGCGGCTCTCGCCTCGGAACTCGTCGATTCGGTTCGTGATGAGCAACACCGCGTCAGCGGCGGCCTGATGAGCCAGATCATCCACCTCGGGACCAGTGATCTGCCCGCCGGTATTGCGGCGTCTGATCTCGCTTCGGGCCACTCGAAGCAGAACGTCGTGAAGCTGGCCGATCGCCTCGTCTCTACGTACCCCTCGGAGCGACGCGAGCCATTCGGCCGTCTCGGGATCGAGGGAGCGACTCCCCGCGCTGCCCGCTCCCATGGGCGCGGCCTGTTCAACGTGGGGCACAGAGAGCAGGGTAGCCCTCGCTCCTGTCCTCGTTTCGATCGGGCGAGGGCGGTGCCCGCGACACGAAGTGGCTCGCCCAGCTCCGCCTGCGCGCTGACTCACGGGGAATCGAGACACCATCGCCGGAACAGTGTGAGCAGCTCGCTCTGTCGGATGGCGCTCAGATCCTCGTCCGCAAGCGATCCGCTCAGCACAATCGTCGTCCGCATCTGCCGGAGGAACTCGGTGCAATGGTCACAGCCAGACAGATGGGTCTCGAACCTGCGACGGTCTCTCCGCGTAAGGGCATCGTCGAGGTAGTCGGTTACCAACTCGACAATCTCCTGGCACGTGAAGCGTCGCCGTCGGTACACCCTCATGCGATGTTCTCCCCGAATTCGGCCTCAAGGACGTTGCGGAGACGACTGCGGGCGCGGTGCAAGAGCACCCGTTGGTGGCCTTGTCTCAGGCCCAGGATCTGGCAGGCGTCGGCCGCCGTCATCCCTTCCACATCTCGCAGAGTCAGAACATCACGCTGGGCGGAGGGAAGTTGATCGATGGCGATCTGAACCGACTTGGTCAACCGCTCCGCCCGCACCCGGTCCTCGACCTCCTCCTCCCAAGGAACCGGCGGGGAGGACCACGACCCGCTTCGGTCGAATCGCGCTTGATCCACCGCCCGTTCCGGATCCTCAACTGGGGTTTGTCTGCGCTCCTTCAGACCGGCCGTCCGCGCCCGGTTCAAGAGGATCGCGTAGAGCCAAGTCTTCACGGAGGATCGGCCCTCGAAGGAAGGGAGGCCACGAAGGAGGGCCAACCAGGTCTCCTGCACGACGTCCTCAGCGACCGCTTCGCTCGGGACGTATGAACGCGCCAGGCGGACCATTACCTGGTGGTGCTGTCGGATCAGGGTGACGAAGGCCTCCTCGTCACCGGCGAGCAAGCGTTCAACCAGTGCGGCCTCGTCATTGCCCTGCCCCAGAACGCGCGCCTGCCCATGCCTTTGCACTACTGCGTTCGTGACACAAACCCTGCAGGAATTTCGAAATTTCCTGTAACGGGTCTCGATGTCGCCGAACTGTAGATGGCCAAACAGTTAGCCCCTCGACCACGGAGGTCACCTCACAATGCGTCACCCACTTCCAAGAGCCAAACACCTCGCAGTGTGTTCGGCTGCCCTTGCCGGCCT
>Ga0210399_10003411_pt1 | contig 12398 bp, 10 predicted proteins | sample IncBWC14MmetaG_FD_150865 | JGI IMG/M metagenome (GOLD analysis project Ga0210399, IMG submission 150865) | Forest soil microbial communities from Barre Woods Harvard Forest LTER site, Petersham, Massachusetts, United States - Inc-BW-C-14-M | ecosystem: Environmental > Terrestrial > Soil >... | reverse complement strand
CCCGCGCACTCCCGCGCCAGCGGTCAAAAAGCATTCCTGGTGGTCGGCACCCGTCGGGCATCGCGAAGTCTGGATGACCGTATCTGCATGCCTGCTTCTGGCGATGTTCGTTCAGATTCCGGGCGTGCTCCGCGCCCACTTCGGAATTCCCCCCGCTCCCGCGCGCCAGTATTTCCACCCCGGCGTGCCCTACGAAGCGTATAGATATTCGCGTCAAGCCATGTGGACGGCCACTGAGGTAGAGATCTGGAGTGACGCCACCGCGCAAACCGAAAAGCAACATCCCTCGCCCCACGAAATTCGCGTCCAGAAAATTGCGCTCGCCGAAATGAATAAGCCCGCTGTCGCACAAAACTTTTCTCCAGATTCGGCCCCCGCCGCGGCACGATCGCCGCAAGCGAACACACCTTAGCCAGTCCAGAAAACTTTCCCAATAAAGATTGGCTTGCCGTAGTTGATTGGAAATTTGGAGAGAAAAGTTTCGCTCGCGCTACTCGTACCGCAGCGCTTCCACCGGATCGAGCTTCGAGGCTTTCATCGCCGGCCACACGCCAAAGACCAGCCCCACGCAAACGCTGACGACAATTCCCGTGATCGCAGCCCACGCCGGCACGCTTCCCGGCCACTTCAAGCCCACGCGAACGAGCAGCACAAGGCCATTTACCAGCACCAGCGCGAGCACGCCGCCAACTCCCGTGAGCGCCATGGCCTCCAGCAAGAATTGCCACGTAATATCGCCGCTCTTTGCGCCGATGGCCTTGCGGATGCCGATCTCGCGCGTTCGCTCGGTCACGCTGACCAGCATGATATTCATGACTCCCACACCGCCGATCAGCAACCCGATCCCGCTCAGAACAAACGTGGCGAGCGCCACCATCCCCAGAATGCTATGGAATTGATCCACGATCTGCTGGGAAGTCTGGATTGAAAAACTGTTCTTCCCGTCGTAAGGAACATTGCGGCGGCGGCGCAACACCTCGGTCGCCTGGTCCACCGCCTGATCCAGCTGGTTGGGGTAGGCCTGGAAGCGGATGCTGTTTTCATACGCTCCCGGATAAATCTTCCGGAATGTATTGTAGGGAATCAGCACGCGGCGGTCTTCGTCGTCCTGGCCAAACATTCCCTTGGGCTTTTCCACCACGCCGATTACACGAAACGCCGACCCGTCGATCATCACGTCCTTGCCAATCGGCGAACCATTCGGAAAAAGGACGGGCGCAGCGTTTTCCCCAAGCATCACCACTTTTTCGCGGTGCAAATCGTCGCCCTCGCTGATGAAACGGCCGTCCAGCGTGGCGGCGTTCGCATAAACCTGTCCAAAATTCGGTTGCACGCCACGGTAATCGACAGACGTAACTTCGCCGTCCTTGGTGCGCACCGTATGCGGCTGCTCCCACCAGGTGATGAAAACGGTGAGATCCTTGACCGCGGGGCTTAATTCCTTAATGGCTTCCCCATCTTCCAATGTCAGCGGTTTGCGCTCGCGTTCGTCCTTCGGCCGGCGGCCGCCGCCGTGCGGACCTTGGTCAAAGCGCGAGACGAAGGCGGTATCCGCGCCGTACTGCTTGATGCTTTCCTGTACCTGTTGATCGAACCCGGTAATCAGAGCGGCTACCAGCATGATGACGCTGACGCCGAGGACCACGCCAAACACCGTGAGGAAGCTTCGCAGTTTGTGCGCCCGGAGCGTGTCCATCGCCTGCTTGAGATTTTCGCCGTGCTGTTGTGCCATGTTCGTTTCACGCGAGCCCGCAAGTTCCGGGTTCGATTTTTCTTATCCGTCTGCCCGAAGGGCTTCGATGGGATCAAGCTTGGCCGCGCGCATCGCCGGATAAATCCCAAAGAAAAGACCGACGGCCGTGGAAACAGTGAGCGAGAGTATGACCGCGCTCATCGGCGTGCGCATTGGTATGGAAGTCAGCGCGCGCGCCACGGCGACCAACGCATAGGCAAGAATAATTCCAATCAAGCCGCCGGTTGCCGCCAGCACCGCAGATTCCGTCACGAATTGAAGGATGATGTGCTTTCTCCTGGCCCCAAGCGATCGCCGCAAGCCAATCTCGCGCGTCCGCTCGGTCACGCTGGCCAGCATGATATTCATGATCACGATTCCACCAACCACCAGGAACACCGCGGTCAAACCAACGGCCACCATGAACAGATTGCCGGTCAACGATTTCCATAGCCCCATGATGGAATCCGACCCGATGATGCCGAAATTGTCCGCGGCATCCCAGGGTATGTGACGCCACGCGCGCAGCAGCATGCGCGCTTCATCCTCGGAAGCCGACATCATCTCCGCGTTCTGCGCCTGAATAAACAACACCAGCGAATCTCTCTGCGTGCCCCATTCCTTGCTGAAAGTTTCGAGGGGGATCAACACGAAATTATCTTGTGATTGCCCGAGCGCGCTGCCGATGACCTCCGCAACGCCCACTACTTCATAGGTGTGCGTTCCCGCGCGAATGGTTTTCCCAATCGGATCGACGTTGGAGAAGAATTTCTTCACCAGATCCGCTCCGATAAAGCACACCGGAGAGCGATGCTCCTCGTCAGACTCCGTAAGGAAGCGGCCGGACGCGACATTCACGTTCCGAATATCAGAATAGTTTGCGCTGACGCCGAGAATGTTGACGTTTTCGAGAAGGTCAGTGCCATAGCGTACATCTGAATTGTTGCCCAGTAGCGCCGCGATCTGGCCCGCGGTGCGCATCCCGGTCCTGAGATTGACGAGCTCTTCGTGGGTGACCAGGGGCCGCTTCTGCGCCTTCACCCAGGCGTCTTCACTGGTGATAATTCCGAAGCGATTCAGAACGTAGACGTTGGCGCCAAGATTGGCGATGCGGTCCGCCACATAGAAATTAAGTCCGGCGACCACGCTCATCACCGCGACCAGCGTCGTTACCGCCAGGATAACACCCAGCAAAGTCAGGAAACTTCTCAGCTTATGGGCGCGCAGAGCGTCCAGAGAGAGCCGCAGAGTCTCCAGCATGGTGACTAGCCCGCTCCGAAGCCGATCCATCCTCCCGGCTGCGCCCGCAGTCTGTGGCGCTACCCGCGTGATGGCGCCAAACCCTTCAATGGGAGTTACACCCAAACAGACCTCCGCCCTTCTCTAGTTAAGACGAGTAAGACCGCCGAATCGTTCCTTGAGATATAGACGTTTGGAGAAGCACTTTGCTTTCGGCGTTTCTTGAGGTAGCCTTGCGCTCGACCCGGCCTAACCTGAACGGTCCAGCAGATGTACGGTCCATTATACCGCTTTGTGCCGCGTCCCCGGAGAAGAAGAGAGTGCCAGGCCGAAGGGGCTGAGCGCACCAAGGAGAGCGCAATGCGTCGTATCTATATTTATTTTCTTGTATTTACAGGATTCAGCCTAGCGTTTGTCCCATCCGGCCTGGCCCAGGATAGCTCTGACCGTAGAGCTGCCGTCCTGGCTACCTCCGGGCCGACAGCGGGTTTCCGCGCCGAGTTCCTGGAAGAGATCGCCTACTACGAGCAGCGGTACACGCAGTTGGCCGAAGCCATGCCCGCTGAAAAGTACATCTGGCGCCCAGCAGAGGGAGTCCGCTCGGTCGGCGAAGTGTTCACCCACATCACGACTGGGAACTACGGCATTGCCCGGGCCTTGGGCACCGCGACTCCCGCGGGTTTCGACCCGAAGGCCATCGCGGCTCTCTCTGCGGACAAGCCAAAAGTGCTTCAGGCTCTGAAAGAGTCCTTTGCGCATTTCCGCAGTGCCATTATCGCGCTGAACGAGGCGGACGCCGACAAACCGCAAAAAATGTTCAACCGCTCAACCACGCTGCGGGGCTCCTTCATCGCGATCACCGGGCACTTTGGCGAGCACTTGGGCCAATCCATTGCTTACGCGCGTGTCAACGGCATCGCACCGCCCTGGACCGAAGGGTTCCAGCAACAGCAGCAAAAGGCCGCGGGCAAGCCAAAACCGTAATTTTTTGGTGGATTTTGTTGCCATTGACGCTTTGGCATCCGCCTAAGCGTTTCCGTGGTTTGCAGGTGTACAACAATTATGTGCCCGGCCGAATCCAATCAGAGTTGACGCTGGCGGTTTTCGCGCCGATCTCGAACATGCTCTATCGTGCTTTGATAATCTTGGCGCTGCTGTCTTCGACTCTGGCCGCACGCGCTGCCGCGCAATCCGTGGTATCGGATTCCAGTGCAGCGATAGGCCCAGCCAAGCCGGAGCTATTCACTCGCGTTATCGCCAATCAAAAGAGAGCCGAGGCCGCGCTGGAACTCTACGAACGCGTCGAACGCGTCGAAACCCGGAAGAGTCCCAGCGATCCTTCTCCTCCAGCGGTAAAAATCACTCGCGTCATTCCGTCAGGCACGGGCATGGTCAAGATTCCCGTAGGTCCCGAAGGCACCCTCGCAGATTCCGCCGCTTATCGGTCTAGTCTCGAAAGCCTGGCGCGGGCGCTGGCGCTGCTGGCCAACGATGGGGGTTCGCAGCGCGATGCACTGGAAAAATACGCGAAGAAAAAGAAAGAGCGCAACGACCTGATCGACGCCACACACAATGCATTCTTGTTCACTTTTGTGGCGAACGAGCCACGCAACGACCGCATGCTTGCCAAGTACAAGATGGACCCCAATCCGGCATTCAAACCTACTTCGCGCTTCACTTCCATCTTCCCCAAGGTGCGCGGGTTCGTGTGGATTGACGAAGCCGCCAGCGAGCTTGCGCGCATCGAAGGCGAAGTCACCGAAGACATTTCGGTCGGCTTGTTCCTGGGAAAAATCAATAAAGGCAGCCACTTCATGCAGGAGCGCTACGAATTTCAGCCGGGGCTGTGGCTGGCCAGCTTTTCGCAATACGATTTCGATGGCCGCAAATTGTTCTCCAGTTTCTCGGTGCACGAACGGACTTTCTACACAAACTATCGCTATATTGGCCCTCCCAAGGAAGCTCTCGCCGCAATTCGCCAGGAGCTCGGGCATGCCGAGTTGGACAAGGCACGCTCCGGCGCCGCCGATCCGTGAAACTTTCCCTTCTAGAATGGGTTTAAGAGGATAGCGTCCTCAACCTTGCGAGACTGGAGGCGTCATGCCCCGTTCGCTTTCATTCGCTATTATTTTGACTCTCCTCGCGGCATTTTCGCCTGCCGCGCAATCTCAGGGGAGTTCTGCCCCTCCGCCGCAGGCCAGTTCGCAGGATTCCGCGCCTCCAGCCGATACCAAGAAACCGAAGAAAGTTTGGACCAACGAAGACCTCCCCAGCACAAAGACCGGTATTTCCGTTGTTGGCGACACCAAGAGCAAGCCGCAGCCGACAGCTTCGAAGCCAGTCAATGGGCAATATGCCGCGTCGGTTCGAAAGCAACTCGACAAACTACAGGGGCAAATCGCCGATATCGACAAGCAGCTCGTGGACCTGAAGAACTTCAGCTCGGGCGAACCATCAACGACTGCCAGCGGCATCAAACTCGACAAGAGTTACCAGCGCGAGCCCATTGAAGTGCAAATGCGCGCTTTGCAGGATAAAAAGAAAGACCTCGAGTCCAAAGTCGACGCACTCCTCGACGAAGCGCGGAAAAAAGGCGTCGATTCCAGCCAATTGCGCTGAGTCCTGCGCCACGCGTGTTTTTTTCTGCGCCCGACTAGCGAATCAGGCTCCAGGGATAGACGCCAACGTTAATCTTCATGATGAAGTAGCTGAAACCGCCGGGATCGGGCTTGGGCTGGTGCGGCGTGTCCGGCGGAATGAGCAGCCAGTCGCCGGGTTTCACTTTGTAGGTTTGCGCGCCGATGACCGGCTGGCCGCGGTATTCGCCGGGGATGATGCCGTCCTTATCCTGGAGATTCTGGCGGTTAGTGATTTTCCCACCGAGAATCATCTCGCCCGTGCCACCGGTGAAGATGTAGAAGTCGTAGGCGCCGGCATGCTGTTCGGCGTCATCGAGGACGCTGTTGACTTTGGTCAAGCTGGGGACGGGCTTGTCGCGAAACATGCGGTAGAGCATAAACATGCTGAAGTTGCGGGTTTGGATGTGCACCGGCCCGCCGCCAAAGGATTGAGAACTTCCGCTGCCGGCTTCTTTCACCAGTTTGGCTGCTTTCTCCGCCATTTCGGTGTGTGCCTTTCGAATGTCATCGATATTCCAGTAGCTGACCGGCGGAGCGTCGGGCGCCAAGGGCGGCTCTTGCGGCGAATTGAAATTGAAGGGCATGACCTCGGATTTGTTTTCCTGAGCGGTGGCGCTGGGGATCATTGAGAAATCGCCGAAATGGCCGCTGAGAATAGGTTGCGGAGAGGGTTTCGAGGCATAGCCGGCTATGTAGCCAAGCAAGGCGGCGCCGAACAGAAGTACAGGAAGCAATCTTTTCATAGAGCAATCCTCCGAGTGCGAAATTCAGAAACCGCGTTTGTGTGAATGCGGACAAAATCAAAGTTGGATTCCGGCTATTTTTTGGCGGCGGGTTTCGCCGATTCGAAGCGAATCTCCCTGAGCATTTCGGACTGCCGGTAGAGTTCTGTTTTTCCGGATGGAAATTTGTTGACGCTCAGCATGAAGGCCAGAATGTCGGCGTCCTGCTGCCGGGTGAGGCGGCCCGGGTTCGTTTGCGGCATGGTCTTGCGAATTCTGTCGAACAGGTCGCCCATGGTGAGGCCGTTCCAATTCGCAAGGAATGCGCCGCCAGTCAATGGCGGCGCAGACTCGCCGCCGGTGAGCATGTCGCCATGACACAGCGCGCACTCCTTGCGATAAATCGGCTCGCCGCGTTTGGCCTGCTCCTCGGTGTACACACCATCCCACACGGAGCGCGACTCCGCGGCTGGCGCCTGTGCGCGAAGCACGCAGACTGAGGAAGCAACAACCACTAGAACGAGGAATGCCGTGCGGTTTCTCATTTTCAAGTCGTGATCGACTTCTCGCCGGGTGCAACACTCGGGTGGTGGCGTGTTCATTCCCCCGTCGATGGCAGTGTGTATGCAATGTACTCGCCGGAATAGGGGCCGCCGCTGACGGCCACGACGATGTACTGTTTGCCGTTCACCATGTAAGTCATCGGCGAACCGGTCTGCGGCGCGGGCATATAGACAGCGCCGACTTCTTTGCCGGTCATCTTGTCGTACGCACGGAGCATCGCGCCTCGCGGATGATCTGCCGTGGTGGTGACATTTCCCTCGCCGGCGATGACCAGCGTCTTGGTGACCAGCGTGCCGATGTTGTAGGTTTCCTGGCCGGTGCGCGGGATACTAATGTCCTTGAGCGGCTCGTAATTGCGAACGACGTCGGGCGTTTCGCCATGCGCGATCTGCCAAACGAATTCGCCTTTATCGAGATTGATGGCGGTGATTGTTCCGTAGGGCGGCTTGACCATGGGCAGGCCGTCGATGTTCAGGGCGATGTAGCCGCTGCCTTGACGCTTTTTTGGCGGCTTCGGAGAATCGGCGCCGGCGTTTTCTCCGGGGCCGTGCAGAACGACCACTTCTTTTCCAGCGGTGCCTGCGACGTAATTCATATCGGAAACTTCTTTCGGAGCCGGGACAAGCCCGACGGGCTCGATGCAGGAGTTGCAAGCGTAGACGTAAACGTTGTGGAGTTCGGGGTCGTAGGACCCGCCGGGCCAGTTCGTACCTCCGGAAGCGGTCCCCATCGTGAGCGTGCCGAGCGGACCTTCCAGCTTGCTCACGGTCGGCGGAGTGAAAACGGGGCCGAGGTGATAGTGCGAGGCGATTTCTTTGGCGCGGTCGCGAAGCGCGGGCGTGAAGTCGATCAAGTCGTCGATGGAAACGCCGTTGCGGCTATAGGCTAAAGGTTTCGTGGGAATGGGCTGCGTGTGGGAATACCACTCGCCGGGGACGCTGCCGACTTCCACGGACTTCTCGGGAATCGGCCAGATGGGCTTGCCGGTGACGCGATCGAAAACGTAAAGAAAGCCTTGCTTGGTGGGCTGGGCGACGGCCTTAACAGGTTTTCCGTCAACGGTGATGTCCGCAAGGATGGGCGCGGAGGAAATGTCCATATCCCAGAGCGGGTGATGGACCAATTGGAAGTGCCACTTGCGCTCGCCGGTTTTCAAATCGACGCAGACCAGGGTTTCACCGAACAAATTGTTACCGGGGCGATGGCCGCCATAAAAATCGCTGGTGGGCGACTCGACCGGCAGGTAAACAAGCCCGAGTTGCTCGTCGACGGTAATTTGTGTCCAAACGCCGGTGTTGCCAGTGTATTCAGCAGATCCTTTTTCCCAAGTGTCATAGCCAAACTCGCCCTTTTTGGGGATGGTATGGAAAATCCAGAGGCGCTTGCCGGTGCGAACGTCGAAGCCGCGGACGTAGCCTTTGTTGTTGCGCATACTGCGCGGGGTCATGCCTTCGCGAAAGGCCGCGCCGATGATTACGGTGTCTTTCGCAACGACGGGCGCGGACTGGATGCCGATTTCGCCGGTAATCAAGTCCGGGAAAATATCCTGATCGTCATTCAGCTTCAGGTCCACTTCGCCTTTGTCTCCAAAGGAAGGAATTCGAACGCCGGTCTTGGCGTCAAGGCAAATGAGCCGAAAGCCCGGGGTCACATAGAGGATTCGCTCCTCTTTGCCGTCGGACCAATACGCCAGGCCGCGGCCGGAAAGCTGGCGGGGAGCGGCGCCGCCGCGTTTGCCTTCATGCTCGCCGTGAATCCAGAGCAATTCGCCAGTCGCAGGACCGAGCGCAATCACCGCTCGGCGTGATCCTGCCGTGGCGTACAGAGTGCCATTCACCATGAGCGGCGTTCCTTCGAGTTTGTACTCCGGACGGTCGCCGAAGTTGTCGGTCTTGATGCGCCAGGCGATTTCCAAGTCGCCGAAGTTGGCGGCGTTAATCTGGTCCAACGGGCGGTAACGCGTTCCGGCGAGATCGGCGCCGTAGGAGGGCCACTCGGTGTTTTTTGGCCGAGATTGTGCGGACGCAGTGGCTGGCCAAAAAAGCAGGACGACAAAAGATAGATAGAGCAGAATGTGAAATTGCTGCTTCTTTTTCTCGCGCATCTTCGATCCTCCCCCTCATTCGCGTTGCTTCTCGCTCATCCCATTTGCTTGATTTGTTCGAGCGCCAGCTTGATTTTCGCTTTTTGCTCGTCGGTAACGTCGGAGTTGGGCGGCCGTTGATAAAATTGGCGCGTCCCCATTTGCAAGCTGAGCGCGTATTTCATGGGGCCGTACTCATCAACGCCGCCTTCGCGCAGGACCTTCAACGCGGCATCCAGTTTGGCGACGGTTTCGGTGAGGTCCTTGCCGGCGCGCTTGGCGGTGAAGACCGCGGCGATTTGCTTGGTGAAGTTGTTGCCTTCAGCCAGGATGGCGCCCATGTTGTGATCCAGGGCGTACTTCAAGTTTTCCGTCGTGCCGGTGCGCATATTGAGCTTTGGGAATTCGGCGACGAAATCCTGATAGATCTTGGGATTACTTTCCGAGTCTTTGATCCCGGTGAGGTTGGGATACTTTTCCATGGCGTGCAGCAATTCATGGCTGATGGGCACGCCGGTCGCAAACGGGATGTGGTAGAGGTTGATGGGAATTTTCACTTGCTCGAAAAGCATGGAAAAATATCGAGTCAATCCATCCAGCCGAGGGTGCCGGTAATAAAACGGGGGCACGACGAGCAAGCCGTCCGCGCCATTGACTTCCGCATGCTGTGAGAGTTCCAGCGTCTCGGGAAAATTTGCGGTGCCCGGTGAAACGATAATGTTCAAGCCGTTGCGGTGCTTGAAGGCGGTCTCCGCAACTTTTTTTCGTTCGGCCACGGAGAACGAGGGGAATTCGCCGGTCGTGCCGAGGACGACGACACCATCGGCGCCGTTGGCTTTCAAATAAGCGAGCAGGTCCTTGTAGAGCTCTTCATCAAACTTCAAGTCTTTGCCGCACGGCGTGGAAGCCGCCACCCAGAACAAGACTTTTTCTCCCGATGCGGCTGGTACCTTGGGAGCTCGTGGCTCGGCGGCCAGCGCTTCTGGAATTCCGGCGTTGCCGGCCACCCCCAGCGCAGCTGTTGCTCCAACCGCACCCAAAAATGTTCTTCTCGTGGTTTGCATGATTTCCTCCCCGGCAGGAAGCCCGCGGAAGTCTAAGCCAGTGGAGCGCAAGAAACAAATGTTTCGTTCGAAGTTTCTTGGAGCATGGAATCAACGATGCCTGTTCGCGCACCTCCTGCTAGAATGCGCGGCATGCGTGGCATCCTGTTATTTCTCTCTTGCTTGTTTTTTGACGTTTCCGTTCAAGCTCAATGGCGGAAGGTGCAGACGAAGGGCATTGACTCCAACCTGCGCGGCGTGAGCGTCGCCTATGCTCCGGGTGAGAACAAAGGAGTGTTCCGGCCCGTCATTTGGGCTTCTGGATCCAACGGAGTGATTCTGAAATCGGTGGACGAAGGCAATACGTGGCAACGCCTTGCTATCGCCGACGGCGACAACCTGGATTTTCGCGGCATCGTCGCCTTCAATGCCTTCACCGCCTACGTCATGGCCATCGGCGACGGCGACAAATCCCGTATCTACAAAACCGCCGACGGCGGCCAAACGTGGAACCTTCAATTTAGCGGCGAACGCAAAGAGGTCTTTCTCGACTCCATTGCCTGCTTTTCCGAACACGAGTGCATTGCCCTTGGCGATCCCATCGACAGTAAATTTCTCCTGCTAAAAACAACGGACGGCGAACACTGGAGTCCCCTTCCCACGGAGAATATGCCTGCGGCGCTCCCGGGTGAAGGCGCATTCGCCGCCAGCAATTCTTGCGTCGCCCTCTCGGGCAAGAAGGAAATCTTTTTTGGTACCGGCGGACCGGCGGCGCGTATCTTCCACTCCAGGGATGGCGGCGTCACGTGGACAGTCGCGCGAACGCCGCTTGTTCAAGGCAACCCTTCGTCCGGAATTTTTTCCGTGCGCCTCGATGCCAACAATAAAGTGCTCGTACTGGGCGGCGACTACAAGCAGCCGAATTACTCCGAACGAGTCGCCGCCTATTCATTGGACGCGGGAGACACTTGGGAGCTCGCTGCTCGGCAACCCGGCGGCTACCGCTCAGCCGTTGCTTATATTGATGATGGACGCTGGGTAGCAGTTGGTCCGACGGGCGAGGATATCACCCAGGATAACGGAGTCCATTGGAAGCACAGTGATTCTTTGAGCCTCAACGCGGTGGGAATTCTGGACGCGGGGAATGCCTGGGCTGTCGGGGACCATGGCACCATCGCGCGCTTCGTCGACCGAGCAATTCTGTACCAGCGCTCGCAAAAGGAACAACCAACCGCGCCCTCTCCATTGCCGACTCAATGAAGAGGGTATACTCTCCCGCGTTGAAGCAGAGATGACCTTCCTCTGTTTCCATCTCGATGACAGAAACTGAAATCTCCGGCCAGCCATTGCCCCAGAGCGGCGGCCTCGCGCGGCACCTTGGCCTGTTTGGCACCACCATGGCCGTGATGGGCGGGATCATCGGCGCGGGAATTTTCATCAATCCCTACCTCGTTGCTGAGCGCGTGCACACCTCAGCGCTGATCTTGAGCGCCTGGATCGCCGGCGGAGTGATTGCACTTCTCGGCGGATTCATCTACGCGGAGCTGGCTTCGCGCTTGCCGGTTGTGGGCGGGCAATACGCTTATTTGCGCGATGCGCTCCATCCGGGCGTTGCGTTTCTATATGGCTGGGTGCTGCTGCTGGTGATCCAGACGGGCGGGATGGCGGCGGTGGCGGTCACGTTTGCGCGATATTTCCTCGAGCTGACGCACTGGCAGGTCAACGACTCGATCATCGCCGCGGCGGCGCTGGCTTTGCTGACGGCCATCAACTGCCTCGGCGTGCGCGCCGGTAGCCGAGTACAATCCGCGATGACCCTGACGGCTATCGCCGCCATCGGCATGCTCGAAGCGGTCAGCTTTTTGCGCGGCGGAACCTCGCTGATTTCCTGGCGCCCGCTGCTGGACCAGCCTCCGTCGCTCAATCTCGCGATCGCTTTCGGCTCCGCGATGACGCCGGTGCTTTTCGCCTACGGTGGTTGGCATACTTCGAGCTTCTTGTCCGGGGAAATTCGCGACCCGCGGAAAACTCTGCCGCGCGGCCTGGTTCTCGGCGTGCTTGGCGTAATCGCCGTGTACACCTCGGTGAATTTCGTTTACGTGCGCGCGCTGGGGCCCGCTGGACTTGCGGCCGCGACCACGCCGGCGTCCGCGGTGATGCGAGCGCTGCTCGGCCCGCGCGGAGGCGCGTTGATCGCCGCGGGCATTGCTTTCTCCGCTTTCGGATTTCTCGCGCAATCCTTTTTGACGGCGCCACGCGTTTATTTTGCGATGGCCGAAGACCGCGTCTTTTTCCGCGGTGTGGCTTGGGTGCATCCGCGGACGCACGTCCCGGTGGTCGCCATCGCCTTGCAAGGTGTCTGGGCCATCGCCATTG
>Ga0210399_10003410_pt1 | contig 12401 bp, 9 predicted proteins | sample IncBWC14MmetaG_FD_150865 | JGI IMG/M metagenome (GOLD analysis project Ga0210399, IMG submission 150865) | Forest soil microbial communities from Barre Woods Harvard Forest LTER site, Petersham, Massachusetts, United States - Inc-BW-C-14-M | ecosystem: Environmental > Terrestrial > Soil >... | reverse complement strand
GGCGATCTGAAAGACAATCCGTTGACCATCGAGGTCGAGAACAATCGCATTCGCTCGTTGAAATCCGAGAACAAAGACTTGCGCGACGATTTCCGGCTCTACACCAGCGCGGACGAGAACAGCAATCGCGTCGGCGAATTCGCCATCGGGACGAACACCGCCTGCACGCACGTCATCGGTCACATTTTACAGGACGAAAAAATTCCCGGCGTTCACATCGCCTTCGGTCATCCCTATGCCGAGCACACCGGCGCAAATTGGGTTTCCAAAACGCACATCGATTGCGTCGGACGCGACTTCGATATTTGGTTCGATGGCGAACAAGTGATGAAAAGCGGCAAGTTTCTGGTGTGATTTTGCCGGAGCCGCGTCGCGCCTGCTGGCATCGATGTGTTTGCGCCAAATGTCGAAGCACGAATGACGAATGACGAAGGAAGCCCGAATTTACGAATGCCGAAAATCTCTCCTCACTCTTCTTTCGTGCCTCGGATTTCGTCATTCTTTCGTCATTAGACATTCGTCATTCCGACAGCACCACATTCGCCATGCATCCCGAACTTCGCGGGCGTTTCAACGCTGACTTCACGCCGGCAAAATACGCGGCGCTGTTGCATTGCGTGAACGAGACGGAAAAGTGGCCGGCCGATTTTCGGATTTCGGAGACGCCGATTTTCTTGACGCGAGAGTTCACGAACGAAGCCGTCTACGCCGCGAACAAAATCGCGGCGCAAACGCAAACGGCGGAGTTCGCGAAGCATGCCGCCTCAGCGATTCCGGCAGGGTTGGAAGTGCCGAATGAGTCCGCGCATCCAAATTTTCTCGTAGTTGACTTCGGAATTTGCAGCCAAGGAGATCGCCTCGTGCCGCGCTTGATTGAGCTGCAAGCGTTCCCGAGCTTGTTCGGGTTTCAGCTCCTGATTCTGCATTGCATGCGCAAAGCTTATCCGGCGATTCCGAGGAATTGGACGTCGTCCTTCGGCGGAATAAAGGACGAGGCTTACATCAAGCTGTTGCGACGTACGATCGTGGCCGATGCCGATCCGGAAAATGTGATTCTGCTCGAGATCGAGCCGGAGAAACAAAAGACGCGGATCGATTTCGCCTGCACCGAAACCCTGCTCGGTATCCGCGCGGTTTGCCTGACGAAAATCAAGAAACGTGGACGGCAATTATTTTATCAGCGCGATGGACGCGAAGTGCGGATCGAGCGGATTTACAATCGCGTTATCTTCGATGAGTTGCTGAGGCGACCGGAGTTGGGCGTCGGTTTCGGTTTTCAAGATGATCTCGATGTGACATGGGTCGGTCATCCGAATTGGTATTTTCGGATCAGTAAACATTCGCTGCCATTTTTGAAAACGGAGCACACGTCCCCGGCATTTTTCGCGGATGAATTTCCGGTCGAAGAGAAGATCGAGAATTATGTTTTGAAGCCGCTCTATTCATTCGCCGGTCTCGGGGTGGACATGGAGCCGAGCCGTGAAAAACTCTCGGAGCTCAAAAATCCGCACGAATGGATTCTGCAGAGGAAAGTGGACTACGCCGCCTTCGTTCCAACAACTGACGGTCCGTATTCAAAAGCGGAAATCCGAATGATGTTTATCTGGCCGGAAGATGGTGAGCCAGTGCTCGTGAATAATCTTGTCCGCATGAGCCAGGGAAAAATGATGGGCGTCGATTTCAACAAAGACAAAACCTGGGTCGGATCCAGCATCGCGCTGCACGAGCAGTAACCGCCAATCACGCAGATGACGCGGATTATTCTGTAGGGGACGCTGTTAGCGTCCCGTCGGGGGAAGCGAACAGCGTTCCCTAGAGTTGATCTCGACGCGCGATGATCTCGCGTGCTTCCGCCGACGTGCGTACCGGCGCAATCTCGAAGTCCATCAAGTCGCTCCAGTTTTCAATCCAGCGATCGAATAGAGCGACAGTCTCGGTTTGCATCAATTGGTAACAAATTTTGAAGTCGTGATCGATCCAACTGGAGATGTACTCCAAGCCTTCGGGTATCATTCGGCCTTTCTCGCGAAAGCGTTGGTAAATTTTCGGCGCAGTGCCTTCTTTGAAACGCTCGACCACCATATAAAGCATGGCTTCTTCTGTAGTGGCGGGCATGTCGCCCGCAATCTTTAAATTCTGCAGCCGACACGGCTGCCGCCACAGCTACCCTAATTCTTCGTTCGTCTCGGCGAAGGCGTCGACAGCGAACTCCAGATCTTCGCGAGAGTGGGCGGCCGAGACTTGAGTGCGGACGCGGGCGGTACCGTGCGGCACGACCGGGTAGAAGAAGCCGATGACGTAAACGCCTTTCTCGAGCATGCGCGCGGCGAACTTTTGCGATTTGGCGGCATCGCCAATCATGATCGGCACGATGGGGTGCGTGCCGGGCTTGATCGTTAGGCCGCGCTCGGTCAGCGCGGCGCGGAAATATTTGGTGTTCTCTTCGAGTTTGTCGCGCAACTCGGTGGATGCGCTGAGTAGCTCGATCGCTTTCAACGAGGCGGCGACAACCGGTGGCGCGATCGTGTTGGAAAACAAGTACGGGCGCGAGCGTTGCCGCAAAAGATCGACAATTCCCTTGCGGCCACTAGTGAAGCCGCCGCTGGCGCCGCCGAGCGCTTTCCCGAGGGTACCGGTAATAATGTCGATTTTGCCCACCACGTTCCGATACTCGTGTGTGCCGCGCCCCGTTCTTCCAAGAAATCCAGTGGCATGCGCATCGTCGATCATGGTCAGCGCGTCATATTTTTCGGCAAGATCGCAAATGCCTTTCAGGTCCGCGATTGTACCGTCCATCGAAAAACAGCCGTCGGTCGCGATCAAACGAAAGCGCGCATCTTTCGCCGCAGTCAGTTGCGCTTCGAGATCGGCCATGTCGCTGTGCTTGTAACGAAAGCGTTGCGCTTTGCAGAGACGGATGCCGTCGATGATGCTGGCGTGATTGAGTTCGTCACTGATCACGGCGTCTTTGTCGGTGAGCAGCGTTTCGAAGAGACCGCCATTGGCGTCGAAGCATGATGGATAAAGAATCGTGTCCTCGGTCCCGAGAAATTTCGTGAGTGCGGCTTCGAGTTCTTTATGAATGTCCTGTGTGCCGCAAATGAAACGGACACTGGCCATGCCGAAGCCGTGGGAGTCGAGCGCTTCCTTCGCGGCCGTGATGAGTGCCGGATGATCGGCCAAGCCGAGATAATTGTTCGCGCACATGTTAAGCACGCGTTTGCCACCGGCGACTTCGATGTGCGCGTCCTGCGGGCTAGTGATGATGCGCTCGGTCTTGAAAAGGCCTTGCGATTTTATTTCATCGAGCGTTTGCAAAACCTGCTTTTCGAATTCGGCGAGCATAGAAGCGACAGATTACACAGATTTTGCACAGCGGAAAAGGAACACAAAGCCGCAGAATGGAGCCGCTGGGAAGCGAGCGACATGGACGGGCAGCCCTTACGGGCGAGCGAACGCGAGTTCGCGAGTCATTAGGCGGATTTAGACGGATAAACAAAAACGAATCTGAAGGCCACGCGGTTAAAAAAATAAACTTGCGGGCCCATGAATAACTGTTAATAACTTTTCCGCGGTCCCCCCTTGAACCACGCCGAGCTTCGCAGCCTTGCCCTCGCCGTTCTCGCGGCGTTTATCGCAATCGTTCTGCTTACTGCCTGCGGGACGACCCGGCACGCGTTGCCGCAATACGAGCCGCCGCTGGCGAGGAGCGATTTTCAAACCGTGCGCACGACGGCTTACACACACACCGAAGCGGACCATCGCGAATTCACCAATCACAACGCGCTCGGCGGCGAATTGCACGCGGCGGGACCGCCGATCCATCGCGCAGAGAACGTTGTGCGCGCGATTCCAGTTGATGCGATAGAAGATGTCGAAGTCCGCCGCGTCTCAAACTCGGGCGCCACACTTCAACCGTTTTCCCTGCAAGAAACCAGGACGACCACGCGTGTGACCACGACAAGGCACATCACGAAAACCACGCGGGGCGTAAAGCGTACCGTCGCAGTCGCAAAGCCACCGCCAATCGGCAGCGCTGCAGCTGACTGGTCGCGCTGGCCCGTGGGCACGACATTCCGGTTGCTCTCAACCGGGCAAGTGTATCGGGTCGATGATTACGGCTGGGCGTTATCCGGCCGCAATACGATCGATCTTTACATGGCGAATCAACGCGACATGAATTCATGGGGCGCGCGACAAGAGACCATTCAGATTCTGCAATGGGGCGATTCGCAACAAAGTTTGCAATTCCTGCAATCGCACCAGGATTACCGCCACATCAAGCGCATGGTCCTCGAGCTCGAAAGCCGCGATCGAGAAGCGGCAGAGCTGCGCTAGGCTTGCGGCTTCGCCGCTAGATTTGTCATCGCGGTCGGAAATCGCTAAAGACGTAAGGTGCATCGTCACCTTGGGGGCGATGCGAAAGTAGACCGCTGGAAGCGCAATCATAAAATGCAAAGTGCGACCTAGATCGACATCCCTCACCTGTGGATAGAGCCTGCCGCAATTCGCCAGAGTCTCTTTACAAAGCAGGTGGCACAACACCAAAGTTGAACGAGTGAGGGCCTATCTTTGGACGGCTGTGGTTCTTCTGGCCGTGGTCGCGGCGATCCACGTAGTTAGGATTGCGAGCATTTCCCGTCCAATTCTTGCCAGAAACATCCGCCAGATCGGGTATTGGATAGCGCTCGCACTTATTTTTTCGTTGGCGACTTGGCTGCGCTTCGATCTTCGGCAAGATCCGATCCCTGATCCTGACACATGGGGCTATCTCTCTCCAGCGCTGAGGAAACTGACTGGCGGCGAATTCGGCCACACATGGGGCCGGAACTTCGTCTATCCGGGATTTCTATTCCTGCTCCTACAGATGTTTGGAGATTTTCGCGCGATTAGCGTCGCTCAACATCTCTTAGGGATAATCGCGGGGGCTATGTTACTGCTGACATGGCGACGGGTGCGTGTTTTCGCGCCCCCCCTGGGAGTTGGTCACGACCTTCACGCCCCGCTTGGACTCATTGCACTCTCGATGTTCCTTTTGAGTGCCGAGCCGATTCAGGCTGAGACGCAAATTCGACCCGAAGCCGTCTGCGCGTTCTTATTCAGCATCAATCTCTACCTAGTCGTCGACTTCACCGCCTGCGGTTTTGTAGAATACCGGTGCTCCCGAGCAGTGGCAGCTGGAGCCGGAAGTGTGTTCACAGCGATCCTTTTGGCCTCTGCAAGACCAAGCTTTTGGTTTGTTGCGGCGGCCTCGCTGCTGCCTGTCGCGATATTTTCTTTGCGGCGCGGATGGTTACGGCAAAAGCTGGCTTTGGCCGGCAGTGTCGCCGCAACCGCTGCCTTGTTATGGTTGCCGGAATACGTCCTTAGCCGCCATGACGAGGTTAGCCGGACTTTCCTACCGACAACGTTGTTCGTAGTGCACGCTGATCTCATTCGCGATCAGATCGCCCACGATTTGGCGCGCAATCGTGAACTGCCGTATTCTCACAGTTCGCTGCGGCATGTTCATCTGCTGCTGAGCAAAGCGATCACACAATCGCACGCTGCCGGCCGCTACCCACGACTCGGATTTAATCCAGATGATTTGAGGTATGACCCAACTTCGGTCACCGAGCAATTGCGGCGTGAGTTTAGGAACGATGTGTCGGCGCTTTGCGCGTTTTACCGCTTTTATTACTGGCGAGTTTGGCAGCAGCGGCCGTTATCTATGCTAAAAAAAATTGCGGGACAGATGGGGGTCTTTTACGGACCCCAATGCCCCGCCTACACGCTAACGAAATCGTTGCCACTCAGTCGTGATTATGAGGGAGACTTTGCTGTTCTGAAGTGGCCAGCATATCGCGAGATTTGGGCCTCCTATCGCCCGGCCGTCGATTTCATGAATCGCACGCGACTGCTTGCACAAGATGCGCCGACCATCCAACAGTCTGTTTACGTCCGTCGTCCACTCACCGTTCTAGCACAAACGTATCGCCCAATACTATTAGTCGCACTCGTCTCAAGCGTGCTCGTGTTATGCCGACAAACATACCGACGCTCGTTGGGCTGGCTAGCAGCTTTGATACTGTTTGCGTACTCGTATAACTTTGCCGCGTGTTTGGAAGTGGCAGTCGTGCAGTCGCTTGAGGTCGGCCGTTTCACAACTGTGCAGGTATTCCCCACGATCATAGCGCAATTCCTTGCTATTTGGTTAGTTCTCGAATTCGCCCTAAAACTAGTCCTCGCCGAGAAAAACATCCGCGTAATCCGCGCTTACTTTGGAGATCCTGGTCGGCTTCTTGCCTTTTGCCCAAAGATCAAAATCTTGGCCTAGGCCACAGCTAATCTGAGACGGGAATCACGCTCGGACCAGGCCTTAACGCTCGCTCCAATTGAGCACGATTTTGCCGGAGTTGCCGGATTTCATGAGCTCGATGGCTTCGCGAAACTCGCCGAACGGGAAGCGATGGGTGATGACCGGGGTGATGTCGAGGCCGGACTGAATGAGCGCAGTCATTTTGTACCAGGTTTCGTACATCTCGCGGCCATAGATTCCTTTGATGGTGAGCTGGTTGAAGACGACCAGGTTCCAATCGATCGCGGCGCTGCCGGGCATGATGCCAAGCAGAGCGATTTTGCCGCCGTGAAACATGTTCGGCAAGATGTCGACGAAAGCTTTCGGGCTGCCGGACATTTCGAGTGCGACGTCGAATCCTTCTTTCATCCCGAGCTTCTCCATGCCGTCGGTCAGTTTTTCGGTGCGCACGTCGAGTGCGAGTGTGACGCCCATTTTACGCGCGAGATCGAGGCGGTAGGGATTGATGTCGGTGATGACGACGTGACGGGCGCCCGCTTGTTTGCAAATCGGCACGGCCATACAACCGATCGGGCCGGCGCCGGTGATGAGCACGTCTTCGCCGACGAGGTCGAACGAGAGCGCGGTGTGGACGGCGTTGCCGAGCGGATCGAAACAGGAAAGCACATCGAGGGGGATGGAGGGATCGGCGTGCCAGCAATTTGATTGCGGGATCGCGACAAACTCGGCCCACGCGCCGGGGCGATTCACGCCCACCCCTTTCGTGTTCGGACAAAGATGGCGCCGGCCGGCGAGGCAATTGCGGCAATGTCCGCAGGTGATGTGGCCTTCACCGACGACGAGATCGCCGGGCGCGAACCCTTTCACCTGATTGCCAACAAGATCGACAATCCCGACAAATTCGTGGCCGATGGTCATCGGCACGGGGATCGTTTTCTGCGCCCAGGCGTCCCAGTTATATATATGCACGTCGGTGCCACAGATTGACGTTTTCACGACGCGGATTAGCACGCCGTCTCCGCCAACTTCGGGAATGGGAACTTCTTCCAGCCAAAGACCAGGCTCGGCTTTGCTTTTCACGACGGCCTGCATCGTTTTCTGCACGACAACAAATTAGGCGAATCAGGAAAGTCCGCCAGTCCGGACGGACTCGTCCTGTGGCGAGCAGGAAAGAAGGAAAACTGCCGCCGAGACGGCGGGAGCTATGACAGATGTTGATTTGGCGCGCGTTCTTCTTGCGCGTCGCTCGTTCCTTCGGGATGATGGAAGCGCATGCCCGCGACGCTTGAGCAACCGTCTCCAACCCCCGTGACGCCGCGTTCCGTTTTCATTTTACGATTTGTCAGCACGATCGCGCTCTGGTCGATCGCGCTTGCCATTGCCTTTTCCGGATACGAAATCTTGTTCTGGTTCCTGATCAGCGCGTTCGGATTGATCGCGCTCTGGGAATTTTACGGCATGCTCGATCACGATCGGCTGCCGAACTTCAAGATCACGGCAATGATCTGTGGCGCGATCATGCTCGGCGGCAGCTTTTATTATTTCGCTCATATGGGGCCGGCGGGTTCGTACGATTTCGAGATCGCGGTCCTGCTCTTCTTCTTGCTGACCGTGTTCGCGCGTCAAATGTTTGCCCGTCTGCGAGATGACGAACCGCTTAAGACAATGGCATACACGCTATTCGGCCTGATGTATGTGCTCTGGCTTTTCAATTTCACGACCAAAATTGTTTATCTAACCCCGCGCTCGAGCGTGGGCGCGGTGACCGGTCAATTTTATGTTTTGTATCTGATCGCGGTCACGAAGTTTAGTGACATGGGCGCGTATCTTCTGGGCAGCGCGATTGGGCGACATCAGATGATTCCGCACATCAGCCCCCAGAAAACCTGGGAAGGATTCTTCGGTGCGCTGGCGTTGTCGCTTTGTGCGAGCCTGGCCCTCTACAAATTGATGCCCGGACATTTGTCGGCATTGACTTGGACGCATGCCACCGTCCTCGGTTTGCTGCTCGGGTTCGCAGCGGTGATTGGTGACTTGGCCGAATCGATCGTCAAACGCAGCACCGGAGTGAAAGATTCGGGCAATCTTTTACCGGGCATCGGCGGCGCGCTTGATCTGATCGACAGCCTGCTCTTCACGGCGCCGCTGATGTTTTTTTATCTACGGCTGGTGATCCGCGTGCCGTGAGATGCGCACTGTAGCGGAAAAATTCTGCGCTCTCCGTTATGAAACGTAAACGCGTGGTCGTTCTGGGAGCGACCGGGTCGATCGGCGAGAGCGCGTTGAAAGTGGCGCACGATATTCCGGAGCGGATGGAAATTGTCGGGCTGGCGGCGAATAGCAACGCTCAAAAGCTCGCCGTCGCCGCGAACAAAGTCCGGCCGCAGGCACTTTGTCTGGTCGATGAAAGCAAGATCGACGTTTTGCGGGGCGCGCTCGAGTACGAGCCGCAGATTTTTACGGGCGAAGAAGGATTGCGCGAGATCGCTAGCCTAACGAATGCGGACATAGTCTTGGTCGCTATCGTTGGAACGGGCGGATTGCGTCCGGCCCTGGCCGCAATTCAAGCGGGAAAGGATCTGGCGGTGGCGAGCAAGGAAATTCTCGTGATGGCGGGCGAGATCATCATGCGGGAGGCGCGTGACAATGGCGTCCACGTTTTGCCGGTGGACAGCGAACACAATGCGATTTTTCAGTGTCTAGAAGGCAAACGCTCAACGCTCAACGCTCAACGCTCAACGTCCAATGCAGAGAGTTCAGCGTTGGGCGTTAGGTGTTCGGTGTTCGATGTTTCCGATGTTAATCGAATCATTCTCACCGCATCCGGTGGACCGTTTCGGGAAACGCCCGCGAAAGAATTTGCCGATCTTACACCGGAGCAGGCGCTGAAACATCCGACTTGGACCATGGGCCGGAAAATCACAATCGATTCGGCCACTCTATTTAATAAAGGGCTGGAGATGATCGAGGCGCACTGGTTGTTTGGGGTGGAGATGACGCGCGTGGAAGTGGTGATCCATCCGCAAAGCATTGTCCATTCGATGGTGGAATTCAGCGACGGCTCCGTGCTCGCGCAGTTGTCGCACTCCGATATGTGTTTTCCAATTCAGTACGCCGTGACCTGGCCGGAGCGCGTGCCGAATTCATTGCCGCCGCTTAATTTCGGAAAACTTGGGCAACTGGAGTTCGCGACGCCGCGCTACGATGATTTTCCGGCGCTGAATCTGGCGCGACGCGCGGGCGAATCGGGCGGGACTTTGCCAGCGGTCTTAAACGCCGCGAACGAAGTCGCGGTGGTCGCATTCCTGGATCGACAGGTGAACTTTCCGGGCATCTGGGAGATCGTTGAGGAAGTCATTAACCGGCATACGCGCGTTGCGCATCCTGATCTCAATGCGATATTGCAGGCCGATCAATGGGCGCGGGCCGAGGCAACGGGATTCGTTAAATCGTTAAAGCGTTGAATCGGCCGCGCTGCTTGTCCGGATCACGATTCACGTTTTCACCATGATCTTGCACGTCGCGCGCGTCATCCTCATCCTCCTCGAGGTCCTTGTTCTTTTCAATCTGCTCATCGTTGTGCATGAGTTGGGACATTTCCTGGCAGCGCGCTGGCGGGGTCTCTACATCGAGAAGTTCGGAATCTGGTTCGGCAAACCGCTTTGGAAAAAGACAATCAACGGCGTGGAATACTCGCTCGGCTCGCTGCCGTTTGGCGGGTTCGTCGCGCTGCCGCAGCTTGCGCCCATGGACATCATCGAGGGCAAGGCGGATGTGGATCGTGCGAAGCTCGCTCCGATCTCCGCGGTCGACAAGATCATCGTCGCTTTCGCGGGACCGTTGTTCAGTTTCGGCCTGGCGGTGTTGTTTGCGATCATCATTTTCGCGATCGGACGACCGGTGAGCGAATCGGAAGCAACCACGACGATCGGTTACGTGATGCCGGATTCGCCCGCGGCCCAGGCTGGATTGAAACCAGGCGACAAAATTCTCGCGGTCGATGGCCAGCGCGTGTCGCGTTTTGGCGGCATGGGCGCCGACAGTATTTCCTGGCGGATCGTTAGCAGTGAAGGCGGCACAATCCCGATTACGATCGCTCGCGATGTTAACGGCAAAACTGAAACTCGAACCGTCGAAGCCAAGCCAATCATCCCGCAAACCAAGCCGTGGATGCGCAAGGGGCTGCGGCAAATCGAGATTCTACCCGCCGAGACTCCTTTGGTTGCGAAAGCCGAGCCAGACAGCCCAGCAGCGAAAGCTGGCCTGAAGGCGAACGATCTGATCGTCGCGATCAATGGCCAGCGATTGTACCACATTCTCGGCGTCGCAGATTTTATTCGCGAGCATCCGGGCGAGTCGCTCACCTTGACAGTGGAACGTGACGGCAAAGAAATCCCACTACAGTTTAATCCGGGCAACCCTCGCATCGGTTCAGTTTTCAAGGATGGCCCGGCTGATCGCGCGGGTCTCAGACAAGGAGACGTTGTCGTTGTTGTCGATGGCAGGAAGATCGCCAGCAGCCTGGCCATTTCTGATTACATCAAGCAGCACGCTGGGCAGCCTGTGGCAATCACCGTTCAGCGCGGTGCGGAACAGTACACGGTCAGCGTGACGCCGGAGGTCCCATTGAACGAAACGACGCCGCGCATTGGAATTTCGTGGGACGAAGATTACGGGATGATTCTGGACGCATACGGAAAGCTCCACATCACGCACCCGAGTCCGTTCGAGCAAATCCGCGCCGGCACGTTGTCAATCTTCAATACGGTGGGGGCCATTGCCTCGCCGAAGTCAGACGTGAGGCTGCAACACATGAGCGGACCGGTCATGATGCTGCGCGTGTATTATGTGATGTTCGAGAACAAAGAGGGATGGCGCATGGCGCTCTGGTTCAGTGTGGTGCTCAACGTCAACCTCGCGCTGCTCAATCTGCTGCCGATCCCGGTGCTGGACGGCGGTCACATTACGCTGGCTCTGGTTGAAGCGGTGCGCCGACGCCCGGTGAACATCCGAGTTCTCGAAGTGGTGCAAACCGCGTGCGCCGTTTTGATCATCGGCTTCATGGTCTACATCGCGTTCTTCGATGTGCAGGATCTTTTCGGCAGTCGCCGCGATACGCCGAAATTTTCGCCGAAAACGACGCCGAGCGCGCACGAGCGTTAGCGCAGCCGTTGTTTCGGGCTCATCGCGTTGTTATACTCCCGCTATGAGCATCGAGGAGATCGGGATCTTGAAACACTCGAAGCCATTTAGTCCGTTTAACATCGTAATGAGCGACGGACGCGTGGTGTGGGATGAGCGACCGGAGCGGATTTGATGACAGATTACACACCCTCTGATGCGTAACCTCTCTTACTGTTCAGACCCATTTCTCAACCAACGTCGCCAGACGCGCGAAGTGATGGTCGGCAACGTCGGGATCGGCGGAGCGAATCCGATCCGTGTTCAATCGATGATCACGTGCGACACGATGGACACGGAGATGTCGATCCAGCAAACGATGGAGCTGGCGAAGGTTGGGTGCGAAATCGTCCGCATCACCGCACCGACGGTGAAAGACGCGCGTAATCTCGAGCAGATTCTGAAAGGTCTGCGCGAGCGGGGCTGCGATGTGCCGATCGTCGCTGATATCCACTTCAAACCGGAAGCGGCGATGGAAGCCGCGAAGTGGGTGGACAAGGTGCGGATCAATCCCGGCAATTACGCCGATTCAAAAAAGTTCGTCATTCGCGAGTACACCGATGAGCAGTATGCGGCGGAGTTATCCAGAATTCGCGAGCGTTTCTCGCCACTTGTCGATCTTTGCAAGCAGCGCGGCATCGCCATACGCATCGGCACCAATCACGGCTCGCTTTCCGATCGCATTATGAATCGTTACGGTGACACGCCGCTTGGCATGGTGGAGAGCGCGTTCGAATTCGCGCGGATTGCGCGCGATCTCGATTATCACGCGTTCGTCTTCTCGATGAAATCGTCGAACCCGAAAGTAATGATCGCCGCCTACAGGTTGCTCGTTGCGCGATTGAATGAGGAAGGGCCAGATTGGAATTATCCGATTCATCTCGGCGTGACGGAAGCCGGCGAAGGTGAAGACGCGCGAATC
>Ga0210399_10003408_pt1 | contig 12410 bp, 14 predicted proteins | sample IncBWC14MmetaG_FD_150865 | JGI IMG/M metagenome (GOLD analysis project Ga0210399, IMG submission 150865) | Forest soil microbial communities from Barre Woods Harvard Forest LTER site, Petersham, Massachusetts, United States - Inc-BW-C-14-M | ecosystem: Environmental > Terrestrial > Soil >... | reverse complement strand
CCGCTCGCCGCACCACGAGATTGCCGCGCACCTTCGCTGCATCGAACACATGCAGCGGCCGGCCGCGGTCGTAGGTGATGAAGTTGGTGATATCGACGAGGGCATTGATCGGGCGTAGTCCGATCGCGGCGAGCCGCTGCTGCAGCCAGTCGGGCGACGGACCGTTCTTGACGCCGCGCACGAGCCGCAGCGCGAAGGCGGGACAGAGCGAAGGCGTGGCGCCGAAATCGAGCGTCACCCGCACGGGGCAGGGAAACTCGCCCTTCACCGGCTTGATGCTCGCGTCCTTGAGCTTCCCCATGTCAGCGGCGGCGAGATCGCGGGCGATGCCGTGCACGCCGGTACAGTCGGCGCGGTTCGGCGTCAGGTTGATCTCGATCATGGGATCGCCGAGGCCGGCCCATTGCGCGTAGTTCGCCCCGATCGGCGCATCGTCCGGCAGGTCGATGATGCCTTCGTGGTCGTCGGAAAGCTGCAGCTCAAATTCGGAGACGAGCATGCCGCGGCTCTCGACGCCGCGGATGGTGCCGACGGCGAGCGTCATGTTCTTGCCGGGGATGAAGGCGCCGGGCGGCACGAATACGCCCTTCATACCGGTGCGCGCATTGGGCGCGCCGCACACCACCTGGATCGGATCGCCGCTGCCGGTATCCACCATGCAGACGCGCAACCGGTCGGCATTGGGATGCTGTTTGGCCTCGACCACGCGCGCAATGACGAACGGCGCCAAGAGCTTCGCCTTGTCCTCGATGCGCTCGACCTCAAGCCCGATCATGGTGAGCTTGTCCACGATCTCGCCGAGCGAGCGATCGGTGTCGAGATGCTCCTTGAGCCAGCCGAGGGTGAATTTCATCATGGGAGAAGGCCCCTGCCGTCTCCGCACAATTGACGGTCATGCCCGGGCGCGACCCGGGCATCCATGCGGCATCGAAGCTTGCCGCAAGTCAGCATAGATCGCCGGGTCAAGCCCGGCGATGACGATGCCAGTTGCGGTGGGTTGCTCACGAAGTCAATCCGCCCGCCAGCGTCGGCACATCGAGCGGGCGGAAGCCGTAATGGGAGAGCCAGCGGACATCGGCCTCGAAGAAGGCGCGCAGGTCCGGCATGCCGTATTTGAGCATGGCGATGCGGTCGATACCCATGCCCCAGGCAAAGCCTTGGAATTCGTCGGGGTCGATCCCGCAATTCCTCAGCACGTTGGGGTGCACCATGCCGCAGCCGAGAATCTCCATCCAGTCGTCGCCCTCGCCGAAGCGGATTTCGCCCTTGTCGCGCCGGCACTGGATGTCGACCTCGAGCGAGGGCTCGGTGAACGGAAAAAAGGAAGGACGAAAGCGCATCTTGACCTGATCGACCTCGAAGAACGCCTTGCAGAATTCCTGCAGGATCCATTTGAGGTGGCCGAGATGCGAGCCGCGGTCGACGACCAGGCCCTCGACCTGGTGGAACATCGGCGTGTGCGTCTGGTCGCTGTCGCTGCGGTAGGTGCGGCCCGGACAGATGATGTGGATCGGCGGCTTCTGGCTCAGCATGGTGCGCACCTGCACCGGCGAGGTGTGCGTGCGCAAGAGGAGCCGCGAGCCGTCAGGCTTCGGATGGAAGAAGAACGTGTCCTGCATGTCGCGGGCCGGATGATCCGCGGGGAAATTGAGCTTGGTGAAGTTGTTGTCGTCGGTCTCGATGTCCGGTCCCTCGGCGACGGCAAAGCCCATGTCGGCGAAGGTGGTGGTCACTTCGTCGAATACCTGGGTGAGCGGGTGCACGCGGCCGATCTCGGCTGCCGCCTCGCGCACCGGCAGCGTCACATCGACGCTTTCCGTGTTGAGCCGCGCCGCCAGCGCCTCGCCCTTGAGCGCCTCACGCCGCGCCAGCAACGCGGCGTTGACGCGGTCTTTCAATCCGTTGATCAGCGGCCCCTGCGTCTTGCGTTCTTCGGGCGTCAACGTGCCGAGCGTCTTCAAGAGCGCCGTGACCGAGCCGGCCTTGCCGAGCGCGGCGACGCGCACTGCTTCGAGCGCCGGCTCGTCAGGCGCAGCGGCGGCATCGGCGAGAATTTGTTGTTCGAGTTGTGCGGCGTCAGGCATTTCGTCCGTCACTCCGGCATGAATGGTAGATCGGTGTCGGACGGCTTGCCGCCGGCCTGCGTCAGCAGGCAATGGACCTGGCCGCGATGATGGGTCTGGTGATTGAACAAATGGGTGACCAGCACCCAGCACGGCTTGGTCAGCTCGCGCTTCGTCGCGCCCGAATAATAGGTGTGATCCCCGGCAAGCCACACAGGGTCGACGGCGTCAGCCCAGCCGATGATCGCGCCATCGAAGCGCGCGCGCTCCTCCTTCAAAGCGTCCCAGTCAGGAAAGAGCGAGACCGATTCCGGGATGCCGGCCGGCGGCCTCGGCACATTGGTGAACCGACTCATCTGGATGTGGTCGGCCCATAGCAGATGGCTGAGCGTCTTGTGGATCGAGCCGAAGAAGGCGCCGCGCTCGCGCCGCCGCTCCTCGTCATTCAGCCGGTGGGCGATGCCGTAGACGCTCTCGTTCTGCCAGCGGTTATAGCGCGCCATGCGCTGGACGTAGGCGCGATCAATCATGGCACGAGCACTTTTGCGCGCGACGGATCATGACGCTGCCAATTGGCGCCAGCGCTTCAAACCGCCAGCGCCGATTTTGCCTTGCCAACGATCGCCTCGAAAGCCGCGGGCTCGCTAATCGCGAGGTCCGAAAGCACCTTGCGGTCGATCACGATACCGGCCTTGCCGAGGCCGGCGACGAACCGGCTGTAATTGAGGCCGAACGGACGAACCGCCGCATTGAGCCGCTGGATCCACAGCGCGCGGAAGGTGCGCTTCCTGCGCTTGCGGTCGCGGTAGGCGTACTGGTTCGCCTTCTCCACGGCCTGCTTGGCGACACGGATCGTGTTCTTGCGCCTTCCGTAGTAGCCCTTGGCGGCCTTGAGCACCTTCTTGTGCTTGGCATGAGCGGTGACTCCGCGCTTGACGCGTGCCATGACTGATCTCCTCTCGAATCGCGAAACGGTGATTGGATAGCGGCCCGCGCGCAGCGGGCCGGCCGAGCGGTCAGCCGTTCGGCAGAAAGAACTTCTTGATCTTGTCGCCGTCGGTCTTGAACAGCACGTTGGTGCCGCGGAGCTGGCGGATCTGCTTTTTCGTGCGCTTGATCATGCCGTGGCGCTTGCGCGACTGCTGGTAGAGGACCTTGCCGCCACCCGTCACCTTGAAGCGCTTCTTGGCGCCGGACTTGGTCTTGATCTTGGGCATTTGGCTCTCCTTGGCCGTCGGGCTGGTGGGCCCGGTCCGGCCGGTACGCTCGTCATGAGCTGGTTGTGCTTGGAGCACGTCGCCGCTGCCACGGCAGCCCTTGTCGGCCGGGCGGCGGGAGGGCGGCGTTATGGCAGAGGCTCCGGATAATGGCAAATGCCTGCCGCCGCCGCCGCGCGCACAATCGGCGGCCAGCTCCGGTCGCGTCCAGTCGGGCGAAGGCTGTGGCGCCTAAAGGTCCGAAATCAATTTGACCATTTCAGCCTCGGGCCAGGCCTGCACGGTGCGCGTGCGCACGCTCCCGAGCGCACCGTTGGTCATGGCCAGCTTGGCGATGTGTTCGGCGCTCGGCGCCTCGTAGATCACCAGAATGTCGAATTCGCCCGAGGTAAGAAAAATCTGCTTGATCTCGACTCCGAACTTCTTCGCCGATTCGCGGGCGGCCTGGATACGTTTCGGCGTATCCTTGAGCGCGCGGATGCCCTGATCCGTCCAGCTCAGCATGCCAATGAAGGTAGGCATGGTCGTCTCCTCTTCCTGATTGCCCCGATTTCGCGGGCAAGCGTCATTCCGGAAGCGAGCGCTGCATCGATCGCGCGGAGGCCGTCACCGCGGCGCGAGCACCATCACCACCTGCCGGCCTTCGAAGCGCGGCTCCTGCTCGATCTTGGCGATCTTCGCCGTGTCACCCTTGACGCGGTCGAGCAGCTTGTAGCCGAGCTCCTGATGCGCCATTTCGCGGCCGCGGAAGCGCAACGTCACCTTGACCTTGTCGCCTTCCTCGAAAAAGCGCTGAATGGAGCGCATCTTCACCTCGTAGTCGTGATCGTCGATCATCGGCCGCAGCTTGATCTCCTTGATCTCGACGACCTTCTGCTTTTTGCGCGCCTCGGCCGCCTTCTTCTGCGACTGATATTTGTATTTGCCGAAGTCGAGAATTTTGCAGACCGGGGGGACCGAATTCGGCGCGATCTCCACGAGATCGAGCCCGGCCTCCTGTGCCATCGCTATTGCGGCGCTGATTTCGGTGACGCCCTTGTTGGCGCCGTCCTTGTCAATGAGCTGGACCTCGCGGACGCGGATCTCCTCGTTGATGCGCGGACCCTCCTTGGCGGCGGGCTGCGCGGTTCTGATCGGGCGACGAATGGTTCTTCTCTCCTTTGTCGTTGCGACGGACCGTTGCCATCGCGATGCCCGCGCCAAGTCGGCCACGCATTCACGATGCTCATCAGCGATCGGAGAAGATCGGGAGTTTTTCGCTCCAAGTCAACGACAATGCGGCAACAGCGCAGTCTCTTGCGCACGGGCACCTTTGCGGCGAAACACGGCGTGGCAAGCGGTTCACTCCGGCTCCCTGCCTCCCGCCGAGAAGCGTCAGATGGATGATAACAGCCTGAAATTCCTGGAAATTGGAACGGGAGCCGAGCGGCGCGCGCTGGCGATACGCGCGCGGGAAGGCGCCCTGCCCGGACTCTTCTGGCTCTCGGGCTACAAGTCGGACATGAAGGGCACCAAGGCCGCGGCGCTCGCGCATTGGGCAGAGCAAGCCGGGCGCGCCTGCATCCGCTTCGATTACTCCGGCCACGGCGAATCCGGCGGCATATTCGCCGAGGGTACGATCGGGCGCTGGCTCGCCGACAGTCTAGCGGTATTCGACGCCTGCTGCCGCGGGCCGCAGATTGTGGTCGGCTCCTCGATGGGTGGCTGGCTGGCGCTGCTCATGGTCCGCGCCCTGCGCGCACGGGGGCAAAACGGGCCCGGAACGGTCGCCGGCATGGTGCTGATCGCGCCGGCCGTCGATTTTACCGAGGAATTGATGTGGAAACGTTTCAGCCCGGCGATCAGGCAAGAGCTGGAAGAGACAGGCGTGTGGGCGCGGCCGTCCGCGTACGCACCCGAGCCTTATCTCGTCACCCGGCAATTGATCGAGGAGGGACGCAACCACCTCATCCTCGGCAACATGATCGAGACCGGCTGCCCGGTGCGCATTCTTCAGGGTGTCGAAGACCCCGACGTGCCGTGGCGGCATGCGGTCGAACTCGTCTCGCGGCTCGCCAGCGACGACGTGGTGCTCACCCTCGTCAAGGATGGCGACCATCGCCTGTCGCGGCCCGAGGACATCGAGCGGCTGATCGCCGCCGTGGCGGAGTTTTAGAGCATCGTCCGCAAGGGGTGAAAACTGGCCCAGAACACGCGGACGAGGTCGCGCTCGTCGCCTACCACATAAGATCAACTCAAACTACTTGAAGAGTGAGGCGGCGGGTGCAAAGCCTTCACCGACCTCTGGCCTTGTCCCGATGGAAATGCGCAGCGGCGGCGCATCGTCGAATCCGACAGCTGCGATCAGCCAGCCGACAGATATTTGTGAAGCAAACTCATCGGTCTCTTCCGCCGTTGCTATCGTGTGTCGTCCGCGGAGCGACAAGGCAGCATGTCTGATCGAAACGTTGGCCGCGAACGTACAACGGCCAAATTTTACTTGTTAAGTGCGTTGCTTGTTAAGTGCACTCTGATAAATCCCATCGTTGGAGGGGTGTCCGCATGATTTCCATGTTCCGACGGTTGGCTATCGCGGTGCTAGCGCTTGTTGGCATTGGGCTCTCGTCTGCTGTGCATGCGCAGGATAATCAAGCGCCGGCCGCAAGCGCGACGTTGTTCCAGAATGTGCGCATCTTCGACGGCAAGGGCGCTTCGCTCTCCGCACCGTCCGATGTGCTGGTCAAAGGCAACATCATCGAGCGCATCTCGACGGCGCCGATCGCCGCAGAGCCAGGCGTGAGCGTCATCGCCGGGAACGGGCGAACGCTGATGCCGGGCCTGATCGACGCACACTGGCATGCTATGCTGATACGGCCCAATCCTGTTCAAGCGATCGCCGGTGACGCCGGATACAACAATATCGCTGCGGGGGTCGAGGCGACCGACACTCTGATGCGCGGCTTCACCACAGTGCGCGACGTCGGTGGCCCCGTATTCGGACTGAAGAGCGCCGTTGACTCAGGGATCATCGCAGGGCCTCGTATTTATCCCTCAGGGGCTTTCATCACGGTGACCAGCGGGCACGGGGATTTCCGCCAGTTGTCCGAACTGCCGCGGACGATCGGCGGCATGCTCAGCCGCATGGAACAGCTTGGCGGCAGCATGGTCGCCGACAGCCCCGACGAGGTGCGCGTCCGCGTCCGCGAGCAACTCATGCAGGGCGCCTCGCAGATCAAACTGACGGCTGGCGGTGGTGTTTCCTCGCCGTTCAGCCCGCTCGACGTGTCGACTTTCACGGAGGCGGAACTGCGGGCGGCTGTTGAAGCGGCCGATAATTGGGGTACTTACGTCACCGTGCACGCCTTTACGCCAACGGCAATTCAGCGGGCCATTGCCGCTGGTGTGAAATGCATCGAACATGGCTTCCTGATGGACGAGCCGACCGCCAAGCTGATTGCCGAGAAGGGCGTGTGGTTGAGTCTGCAGCCCCTTCCCGAGGAGTTGAGACAAGGCTTTCCTGCAGGCTCAGTCCAACGAGCCAAGGCTGATGAAGTCTGGCCAGGCATAGCCCGGACATACGAGCTGGCGAAGAAGTACAAGATCAAGACCGCGTGGGGCACCGACGTCCTGTTCTCCCAAGCTCTGGCGCAGAAACAGGGGGCCATTCTGGCTTCGCTCGTCCGCTGGTACAGTTCCGCCGAAGCGCTCGCCATGGCAACCGGCACCAACGCCGAACTGCTGGCAATGTCGGGCAAACGCAGTCCATATCCAGGCAAGCTCGGCGTCGCGGAACAGGGCGCGCTTGCCGATCTCCTGCTGGTCGACGGCAATCCGCTGGAGAATATCAATCTGATTGCTGACCCCGCCAAGAATTTCAAGGTCATAATGAAAGACGGTAGGGTCTACAAGAACATGCTTGGTGGTTGATGTCCGCTTCTATTCGATCGGATGCTTGTTCGAAAACGACCGCATCGGCTCGACGCCGGATCGTGCGGCCAATCAAATGATGTAGCCTCTCGCTAAGGAAGACCCGCGCAGTCTATATCCATTCCGGAGTTGCTCAGATGAGTGCGGCGATCAACGACGCAGCGGCAACGGAGCGTCGGCCGGTTCTTGTCGACCTCGCATTGCAGGGCGGCGGCTCGCATGGCGCGTTCACCTGGGGAGTCCTCGACCGCTTGCTCGAAGAGCCATGGATCAAGATCGAGGCGATCTCCGGCACATCGGCCGGGGCCATGAATGCGGCGGTGCTGGTGGACGGATGGTCGAGGGGCGGCGCCGACGGCGCACGGGCCGCGCTTGATACCTATTGGCGGCGTGTCTCGCGCGCAGCGGCCTTCAGCCCCCTGCAACGCTCTCCCCTGGAGCGGCTGATGGGCCGCTGGACTCTCGACACATCGCCCGCCTACCTCGCCATCGATCTGATGTCGCGCGTATTCTCGCCTTACGACCTCAACCCGATGGGCTTCAACCCGCTGCGGCAGATACTCGCCGAAAGCATCGATTTCGAGCGCCTCGCAGCATCTCCGATCAAGCTGTTCATCACCGCCACGAATGTGCACACCGGCCGCGGACGAATCTTTCGCAACGGCCAAATCACGCCCGACGTGCTGCTGGCCTCGGCATGCCTTCCCACAATGTTCCAGGCAGTCGAGATCGACGGCGAGGCTTATTGGGACGGGGGCTTTGCCGGCAATCCGACCATCACCCCGCTTGTCCGCGAGAGCGACGCGCATGATACCATCCTGGTCCAGATCAATCCGCGCGAGCGGCTGAATACACCGCGGACCGCCGGCGATATCCTCGACCGTCTGAACGAGATTTCCTTCAACTCGCCGCTCATGAAGGAATTGCGCATGATCGCGCTGCTGCGTCAGGCCGCAGATCCCGGACATGGTGAAGGCGCACGCTGGGCAGGCATGCGAACCCACCGCATCATGACCGACAAGCTGGCCGAATTCGGCGCGTCGAATGGGAATTCCTCGCAATGCTGAAGCAGGAGGGCCGCAAGAGCGCCGGCGATTTCCTGACCAGTTGCGGAGCAAATCTCGGCACCAATCGAGCGCCGATCTCGATGTTCTGCTGATGGAGTGCTGAGGGCATGAATTTTTATGTGAAGCTTGCTTGCCACGACGATGAGGCACAATGAGCGTCGTCGGAATCCTGATCGCTCTTGGTCTGCTGGTCTGGCTTGCCTATCGGGGCTGGAGCATTCTCCTTCTCGCGCCGCTGTGCGCTCTCATTGCTGCGCTCCTGGCAGGCCAGCCGCTGCTGGCAAACTGGACGCAGACCTTCATGAGGAACGCTGCCGGCTTTGTCGCACAGTTTTTCCCGATCTTTCTCCTCGGTGCGCTGTTCGGCAAGCTGATGGAAGCCAGCGGTTCGGTCGAGGCCATCGCCAAATATCTGACCGAGCGCCTAGGCACGAAGCGAGCCATGCTCGCCATCGTGCTGACGGGAGCTTTCGTCACCTATGGCGGCGTCAGCCTGTTCGTTGCATTCTTCGTGTTGGCGCCCATGGGCCACGCCTTGTTCAAGGCTGCCAATATACCGCATCGCCTGATGCCCGCGGCCATCGCACTTGGCACGTCGACTTTTACAATGTCGGCGATGCCCGGCACGCCCGCGATCCAGAACGCGATACCGATGCCGTTTTTCGGCACCAATCCATTCGCCGCTCCCGGCCTCGGCTTGACTGCGTCTGCGATCATGCTCGGATTCGGCCTGTGGTGGCTGGCGCGCGCGGAGGCCCGGGCACGGCGGGCCGGAGAGGCCTATGCCTACGGCGATCCGACCGATCCGGCGGTCGCCGCAGCCGACGGGATCGTCCGCGAGCGCGCCACCACCGCGCGCGAATTCGATCCCGAGGAGATTGCCCGGGGCGGTCGCGCCGCCGCGCTCCCGCCGTTCGTTTTGGCCGCGCTTCCGCTCGTTACGGTCGTATCGGTAAACCTGTTCATGTCCTTCGGGGTTCTCCCGAAAATCGACGCCTCCTTCCTCAACGAGGAGCACTGGGGCGCGACGTCGCTCGCAGCGGTCGGCGGCGTCTGGTCCGTTATCGTCGCGCTGGCGGTGGCGATCGTGGTGTTGATCGCGACCAATTTCAGCCGCCTGCCCACCCTGCGCGCGACGATGGACGCTGGGGCGAACGCCGCGGCGCTGCCGATCATCAGCGTGGCAAGCCTGGTAGGCTTCGGCGCGGTGGTGGCGTCGTTGCCGGCGTTCGAAGCTGTGAAAGCCTGGGTCCTCGGCATCGAGGGTGGGCCACTGGTCTCGCTCGCCGTGGCGACCAATATTCTTGCCGCGCTCACCGGCTCGGCGTCGGGCGGCCTGACCATTGCTCTTGACGCACTCGGGCCGACTTATATGCAGACTGGCCTCGATCCCAGCCTGATGCACCGCGTGGCCGTGATCGGCGCGGGCACGCTCGACAGCCTGCCGCACAACGGTGCAGTCGTTACGCTGCTCGCTGTTTGCGGGTCGAAGCATCGCGAGAGCTATGGCGACGTCGTCATGGCGGCGATCGTCGGCCCGATCGTCGCGCTTGCCGCCGTGATCGCGCTGGGGTCTACGCTCGGCTCGTTCTGATCACGCGAAGGGTGCGGGAGCTCCGACGACGAGCGTATTGGCGGGGTCCACCGGGCCACCAGTTGCGCGGTCAATTCCCGTTGGAGTGATATGGTCGATGTGAACCGAGCTATGGTGTCAATTGGCCGCTCAGGTTCATGAGAAATCGTGAAACGAGGGCTGGCTCCCCAGTGGAATCACCTCCCGGTCGAGCCTTTCGCGGGCGGGGCTTGCGGCTCGAAGGTGACGCCGAGCTTCGTGTCGGTGCGCCAGACCACACGGCACGCGCGGCGCGTGCGGCCGTGCTCGAAGGTCAGATCGAACGTCTGCGGCACACCGTAGGTATTCGCGAGCTTGAGGCAGGCGCCCCCGCCGGTGATGTTCTGGACCGTACAGTGAATGACCGGCGAGCGGCGCGGCACAATGATCTTGGCGCAGCGCAACACGCGTGTACGCTTCACGGCTCTGCGGTCATCCGCCATGGCCCAGCCTGTCGCAAGTCCGGGCGCCCGATCGAGCGCCCGCACCTCGCGTGATACCGCGACGAATCTTACGGATCGTCGAACGGCAGTGCCGATAGGAGGTTAACCGCTCGGAAGGATTGCGGCCTTGCACTCGCAATTTCAGAGCGGAAGCGGACCATTCGCGCCCGAGGTGCCTAGGCCTTTTCCATGCCGGTGGCGTGATCGACGCTGAGGCCGCCCGGGCCGTAGGCCGCCACGTAGAGGAAGCCGCCCGCCATCACCAGGTTCTTGTAGAAGTTGATCATGTTGCCCACGTCTCCGATTGGCAGGTGCGCGCCAAAGCCGGTACCGAGGCAGAAGATCGCAAGCACCAGTGCAACCCATCGGGTCTGGAAACCAACCAAAATCATCAGGCCTCCGACCAACTCGATGATGACCGCGATCCAAACCGCTACGTCCGGAAGCGGTACGTGGTAGCGTTCGGCGAAAGCCTGCGCCGTCCCGCCCGGATTCATCAGCTTGTGATAGCCGGCCCAAATGAAAAGACTCGACATCAACAGGCGGCCCAGCGGAGCCAGATAGCGCTTCACACTGTCCATGATCCTTCCCCCCGAACATTTTGTCGGCGCCCCCGTGACGCCGTGTGCAAGATTAACAGCCGACCAAAACGCCCACAACCAAAAGCGAGCGCACGAGCTCGCGATCGCTGCCGGCGCCTGACTTATTTGTTAGGATCGCATGTTCGCTATGCGCACAGCGCTCAGGATAACCTCAGATCAGCGTGCTAATTTGTCACGTTCCGATTCAACGGAGAATGCAGTGCACAAATTGGCGTTGCGTCTGGCCGGTTACCGGGGCGATGAAGCGCGATAGGCGCTCGGACTGAGCCCCATGATGCGCTGAAAGCGACGATTGAACGTCGACAGATCGTTGAAGCCCGCTGCAAACGCGATCGCCGAGATGCTGTCGGCCGTCCGCCGCAGGCGGACCGCAGCGCGATTGAGCCGCGTGTACAGGACGAACTGGTGGGGCGTCATGCCCACCAAGGCGCGAAAGCTGCGCAAGAAATGGTACGGGCTCATCGCCGCCTCGCGCGCCAGATCGGCGAGCGGCAGCGGCTCGTCGGCCTGCGCTTCGATCCGACGCAGCGCGGCGGTAATCTGCCGCTCGTGACGGCGGCTCGGCGCCGGCGTCCATCCCTTCGTTCCCGCCAGCACCGCTGCGACCGCGCCGGCGAGACGGAGCGCCACTTCCTCGAAAGCCGCCGCGTCACCATCCTCGCGCGCGGCTTCGGCCGCGGCGATGATCGGCAGCAATCCAGACCGCGGCGGCAGCAGCGGTGCGGAGAAGACGGCTCGTCGCACGCCGGGGATCGCGGCTACGACTCCTTCGAGAAATTCGGGCGTGAGGCGGAACGACAGACAGCGGTCGCCGGTGCCGTGCTCATGGCGGCATTCGAATGCGTGGCGATCATTGCCGAGGAGCAACGCCCCCGGCGCCAGCACGGCCGAGCCCAGCGTCGAGCGGTATTGAAAAGTCCCTTCCGTCACCGCCGCGACACACACGCCGTGATGCCGCTCGGCGAAGGGGCGATCGTGCGGGCCAAAGGTGCAGATCACGTCTTGGACGCGCCAGCCGAAGCCCGACGCCAGAACATTCGCGGTCAGTGCCATGGGTGAAGATTAGCAATTTTTCCCAAGCCGTGGCGAGCGGTCGCGAGCTACGACACGACAACAGTCTGGAAATGAAGAGATCGAACATGACGACGAACTCTTTCATCGGCGCGCTGCAAAGCAGCGGTCCGGCACCCGACCGCGCCGACAAGATGAAGCTCTATGGCTGGCTGATCGGGCAATGGACGATGGATGCCGTTATCCACCGCGACGACGGCAGGCATCACAGGGGACCTGGCGAAATCCATTTCGCCTGGGTGCTCGAGGGCCGAGCCATCCAGGACGTCTGGATTTTGCCCGGAGTCTTCTATGGCACGACGCTGCGGGTCTACGACCCGGGTATCGACGCCTGGCACATCCTGTGGAGCGACCCAGTGCGGCAATTCTACAGCCGCCAGATCGGGCGCGCCCGCGACAGCGACATCGTCCAACTCGGCAAGAATGACG
>Ga0210399_10003407_pt1 | contig 12414 bp, 10 predicted proteins | sample IncBWC14MmetaG_FD_150865 | JGI IMG/M metagenome (GOLD analysis project Ga0210399, IMG submission 150865) | Forest soil microbial communities from Barre Woods Harvard Forest LTER site, Petersham, Massachusetts, United States - Inc-BW-C-14-M | ecosystem: Environmental > Terrestrial > Soil >... | reverse complement strand
CGACAGCGGCGGCCCGGTCAGAAAGTCCTTGCCGTACCTGTTTTGCGATCAGAAATTCATCGTCCTTTCCATACGCTAGTTGGTCGGAAGCCACCGCGGACCCCTTCGTATTTCGAATGCCAAATCAGGGCGCGATGTCGTTTCACGTGGAACATTTTTTCACCCGCAACGAGGTCTCGGATGTCAGGTCGCTGTTTTCGAACATATTTCAACAGAACGAAACAATTTCAACAGGATAATGGCGGTAATTTGCCTCAAATCTCGTGAATGATCTTGCGCAGAGATTAAGGCTCTGTTACGTTGGCCACATTCGGGGGATTATTGGCGAGGATTATTGCAGTTGCGAATCAGAAGGGTGGTGTGGGAAAGACCACCACTGCGGTGAATTTGGCGGCTTGCTTGGCCGCAGCAGAACAATCTACCCTTCTTGTGGATTGCGACTCCCAGGGCAACGCAACATCGGCGATTGGATTTCCCAAAGATCCGTCACGGAGAACCGTATATCACACGTTAATTTTGAACGAACCATTCGAAAAGATCGTGCAGAAATCGCAAGTCGAAGGTTTGGACGTCCTGCCTGCGGATAAGAACCTTGCAGGCGCTGCGGTAGAATTGGTGGTAGCCGAAAATCGCGAATATAAACTGCAGAATTTCCTGCAGCCACTCCGCGAGAAGTACAAATTCATTGTGTTGGATTGCCCTCCAGCCTTGGATCTGCTTACTCTGAACGCCTTGGTTGCTGCAGATTCGGTATTGGTTCCCATCCAATGCGAATATCTGGCTCTCGAAGGGGTTTCCGAGCTGCTGGACACGCTAATGCGCATTCGCAGGACATTAAATCCGAAGCTGGAAATCGAAGGAATATTGCTGACGATGTATGACGAAAGAACATCCCTGTCGAAGCAAGTAGCAACGGATTTGCGCAGTTTCTTTGGAAATCAGGTCTTTCAAAGTATGATCCCGAGGAATGTTCGGCTGGCAGAGGCACCAAGTTTTGGTAAACCTATTATTTTCTACGACATCCATAGTAAGGGGGCTGAGGGGTATACACAGCTTGCCCAGGAGGTAATCAACAATGTCGAGAAACGCGCTGGGGCGGGGGCTCGGAGCGCTCATTCGGGAGCCTGAGCCACAAATTCCAGGACAGTTGCCGGGAACAACAGAAATTGCACCAACTTCGGTTTCACAAGCCGCGGGTGGAGCTGTGGGCGCTGCCGCGCCGGCAATGCAGCCGCAGCTGGCCGGACCGTTGCAGCTGGACATCGATCTGATCAATCCCAGCCCGTATCAACCGCGTACTCGATTCCGCGAAGAAGCGCTGGATGAGCTGGCAAGATCCATTCAGGCGAGCGGAATCATCCAGCCGCTGGTGGTACGTTCAAAGGGAACCCGCTACGAGTTGATAGCCGGCGAACGCAGATGGCGTGCCGCGCAGCGAGCAGGGCTAACCAAAGTTACGGCAATTATTCGACAGGTCCCGGATGAGCTGGCGCTCGAGATGACACTGGTTGAAAACATCCAGCGCGAGGATCTGAATGCGATTGAAGCGGCGCGTGCCTTCGAGAGATTGATGGATGAGTTTGATATGACGCAGGAGTCCGTGGCGGAACGCACAGGAAAAGACCGCACCACGGTTGCGAATGCAGTGCGGCTTTTGAAACTCGAGCCGATGATCCAGGATTGGATTGAAGAGGGAAAACTGACCGCAGGCCACGGGCGAGCGTTGCTTGCAGTGGCTGATCCAGCGCTGCGCATGCGCTATGCGCAACGTGGAGCACGCGGTGGCTTGACGGTAAGGCAGATTGAGCGCCTGGGCTCGCGGCGCGCGAGAATGGCGCGCATTGCTGCTGAATCGCCGGTAGATCCAAATGTGCGCGATGCGATCGAGGAATTGCAGCGACACCTGGGAACAAAAATTATTCTGCGGCAGAAGACGAAATCACATCCAGGACACTTAATTCTGGAGTATTACGACGACAGTCAGTTGATGGGAATTTACGACCGGCTGATGAAGTAGTCCCCGCGTTCATACGAAACTCAGTCGAAGATGCTGCTCTGTAGGTCAGGCGCTCATACGACACGGCCCGATCGAGGCGGCGTTGACATCCTGCGTCCAAGGGATACATTTGCATCAGCGGAAGTGTCAGGGGGAATTTTTATGGCGTGGAAGTGGCCGGGTGGTTCGAGTAACGGCGGGGGCGAAGAGTGGACAGGATTCATTGATCAGGGAGTGTCTCTGGAAGGCACGCTGACGCTAACCGGAACATTCCGGGTTGACGGGCATATTAAGGGAAATATTATTTCCGAGCAGACGGTGATCCTGGGCGAGAACGCAAAGGTCGAGGGCCAAATCGAAGGGAATCGTGTGGTAATCGCGGGCCGATTTGATGGAGTGATTTTCGCGAAGGGCCGCGTGGAGATTCAGGCAAAGGGCGTGGTAACTGGGGAAGTACACTCGCCGTGCATGGTGATCGATCCCGGAGGAATATTCGATGGCCGCTGCCACATGCTGGCGTCCTCGGACATGACGACAACGGTCACTATTCCGATACGAGCCGTGAGTCAGGCGTCGTAGATTCGAAAGCAATATCTCGTTGCGCCTTCTGCGTTTTGATCCAAAACTTTATAAGCCGTAGTAGTCCTTGCGAAATGCGGACTTGACCAAGAGGAACGGCACGTGTGTCGCTCGTCGTGGGATTCTTCGTTGCACGTTTTCCAATAATCTTTTCCGCCTGCATTTCCCAGCGAGACTTGTTTCCCCTAAGCTTACCGCACACCCTTCACTAGGAAGCTCTGAACTCAGAGGCTGGATTTCGGCGCATCTAGCGCAAACTGAAGGCGTAACCACTAATAAAGACTAAGCAGGTTATTGAATCCCGCGCGACTATTCGAGAAGTATTGAGCATTCTTGCGCCGCCGCCCTCCTCTACCAACGGCCACGACGGGCCTACTGAGACGTGAAATGCACAAGTTTACTCCGATGCTAGATTGACAGTATCGGGGAACGGCGCATATTGTTCGGCTTGGGTAGGAGAGAGGACGAACCGAATGAACGTGCTGGTGCTTGGTGGCGGCGGTCGAGAGCACGCGCTGGTCTGGAAGCTGCGCGAGAGTCCGTTGGTCGAAAAGATATGGTGTGCACCTGGGAACGGGGGAATCGCAGGAGAAGTGGAATGTGTTGCCGCGGATGTCTCCGACGCGGCGGGTTTGGCAAGCATTGCGGAAAGACTTGGCGCGGACCTGACTGTTGTTGGACCGGAGCTGCCCTTAGTGAATGGCGTCGTCGACGAATTTGCGAAGAAGAAGCTAGCGATTGTCGGACCCAATAAAATCGCGGCGCAGCTCGAAGGGAGCAAGATCTTCGCGAAGGAATTTCTGCAGAGGCACGGAATTCCGACGGCGGCAATGTACGGCGCGTTTGATTCACCTGGAGACGCATACGCGGCGTTGTGCGCGGTGGATTGGCCGGTGGTGCTAAAGGCGGACGGCTTGTGCGCGGGAAAGGGAGTGTTTCTCGCGATCGAGCCAGACTTGGCAACCGATTTTATTGAGCGGGTGATGGAGAAAAATGAGCTAGGCGAAGGCGGGAAACGCGTCATGCTGGAAGAAACGCTGGAAGGCGACGAGCTTTCGTTCATTCTGCTGACGGATGGAGAACGGTACGGAACGTTTGTTCCGACGCGAGATCACAAGCGTGTTTTCGATAACAATCAGGGGCCGAACACGGGCGGCATGGGAGCATACTCGAACGACGACTTGATGCCAGAAGATCTGCGGAAAACAATCATCGAGGGTATTGTGGAAACAACACTGAAGGGGTTGGCTAAGGATGGAATCCGCTACCAGGGATTCTTGTACGTGGGATTAATGTTGACGAAAAGCGGGCCGAAAGTGCTGGAATTCAACTGCCGGCTGGGCGATCCAGAGACACAAGCGATTGCGGCGCGCATGGATTTTGACCTGGCAGAAGTGCTGGCGGACGCGGCTGCGGGAAATCTTAAACCGGAAAAATTGAAGTGGAAGCCGGGAGCAAGCGCGTGTGTTGTGCTGGCGTCGGGCGGGTATCCGGGGAAATTCGAAACTGGATACGAAATTCGGGGGCTAGCGGAAGCGGAGAAATTGCCGGACGTGAAAGTTTTGCATGCCGGAACCAAGCGGGAAGGAAATGCAATCGTGACGAATGGAGGGCGCGTGCTGGGAGTGACGACGAGCGGGCCGACGTTGCCAGCAGTGCTGGAGAAGGCATACGCAGCGATCGACAAAATCCACTTTGACGGTATGCAGTACCGAACCGATATTGGCAGGCATGTAGCGCAAAGCAAGGCGGCGGGGGATTGATGACTGAAGCGAGAGTGTTGCACTTATTTCGGGCACCCAAACGTAGAGCGCAAATGGAAGAGTTGGCAGAGGTGCGTGTGCGGGAAAATGCCGGATTTGAAGGGTGTGCGCACGCGCGCCCTGGGGGAAAACGACAAGTCCTGCTGGTGGATGTGGAGACTTTGCGGGCGATGGAACTCCGGCCAGGGTGGATTCGAGAAAACATCACGACGGAAGGGCTGGATGTAAGTGGCTTGAAGTTTGCACAGCGAGTGACCGTTGGAGAGGTGGAGTTGGAAGTTAGCGCGGTATGCGATCCCTGTGAGCTGATTGAAGCGATCCGGCCGGGTCTACAGGCGGAGATGCTAGGGAAGCGCGGCATGTTGTGTCGCGTCTTGCGCGGTGGAGTGGTGAAGCAAGGGGATGGAATACGCGTAACAGAAGCGAAGCGCGGAGGAATCAGCACCGCCGACGCTGCACAAGCGCCGCCTTTGCAACAAACGCTTAGGACAACTTAAGACAAGCGGAAACAAGCTAGGGAGATGGGTTGGGGCGTTTGCGCAGGCTGGGAGCGTCGGGGGGACGATCTTTGTCTTCGGGACGCTTTTCTACAGGCTCGTCGGGGGGAACGATCCAATCGAAGCCACCGTTTTCTGCCATTTGTCCCATGATGAATTTTGCGTTACCGGCGAGAAGAGGAACCGCAGCGCGAAGGAAATCGGCGGCGTCTTTAGGGTCGGCCTTTTGTGCTTCGCCGCGATCAATATGTTCCACTACTTTGTTATAGCGGGCATCGGATGAGCGCAGGCGGGAGATGCTCGGATCATTTTGTTGAATCAGACCCTGTAACGGAATGTCAGAGGAGTTAGCCGGGAAGCGGACTTCGAGCAGTGTTTTAGGCTGTTTTTTTTCCGGCGGATAGAGCTGCGTGAAACGGGGACGCAGAACTCGCGTTTGCAAGTAATCGTTGTTGGACGAGATGACTTGCTGTTCGACGAAAAATTCTACAAGCCAGACTTCCGCGCCGTAGAACTGAGGACCGTAACCGAGCAGGACAAGTTCGAAAAGGGGTTCGTCGGGCTTCAAGTCGATTTTGTGGTGAAGCTGCGCGACAAGGGGGCGCAGTTTTTCGAGGAAGCCGAGGCCGATTTGTTCGAGGTCGCTTTCGGCTTCACCGGGCGTTTGGTAGCGCGGATCTTTGGCATAGACGTGCGGGATATCGTGATCGAGACGAATGGGACGGGGTTGTGCCGGAACCTGCCATTCGGTGGCACCGAAGAAAATGGCGATGTGATGCGAGTCAATTTCGGCGACGCGAGGCGGGACGGAGGTGGGTTCGAGCGGGTGGTCAATGGCGGCGAAGAGAATGGAATCGCCAGCAACATGAATGATGGCGCGGCCGCCGGCGAGGTTGGCGACGATTTCGTCTTCCTGTGCGTGAAGTGGGAGAGCGAAGAGAAGAAGCAACCAGAGTTGGAGAAGGAAGAGTCGCAAAGAGTCCTCACTATAAGCTATCTCATAGATTTGAGAAGAGAGGAAGGGAGCGGCGGCGGTTTCCGAGAGGCGCTGGTTCCGGTAGACTTTAAGTAGAGAACCGCCGGTTATTGGTGGACCTTCCTTTCCTTGTCAAAGCAAGCAGAAGGCGGACCCTACAAAAGCAAAATATAAAGGCAAACACCTCGACGCAGACGTTTGTCACGAGAATGGAGCTATGGGACTTAAAAAATTAAAGAGCATTAAGCACAATGGCAAGAGCGTGACGGCAATTCTAGAAGCACATGAACGCTTTTTCGATGGGAAGGACGGCGGAGCGCGCGCGGATTTAACGGGCGCGGATCTTTCGGGCGCGGACTTGAGCGGGGTGAACCTTGCCGGGGCGGTGCTGCGCGAGGCGAATCTGGAAGGCAGCAATTTGCGCAAGGCGCGTTTGCCGGGCGCGGATCTTAGCGGGGCAAAAATGCGGAAGGCGGACCTGCGGAATACGGATATGACCGAAGCGGTGTTGCCCGGCGTGGATTTAAGGGAAGCGCAGGCCAGCGGGGTTGAATTCTTTCGATGTGATTTGACCGGCGCGAATTTTGAGAAGGCGATGCTTCGGAATGTGAATTTTCGGGCTGCGCGACTTGATGGAGCAAAATTTAACGGCGCGGATATGGGGATTACGATTTTGAGAGAGACGGATTTGAGCAACGTGGATTTGAGTGGGGTGGATTTGTCCACGGCGTTGCTGCCAAAGGGGTATGCGGTAAAGAAGCAGGGCGGGTAGAAAGACGAAGGATTATTCACCACAGCGGGCTGGCACCGAGAACACAGAGAAAGCTTTACCCCAAGAGCACAGCCAGGAATGGCTGTGCCACACTCAAGTTCAATGGCTCGGCACAGTGACCCACAGAAGGCGGCGCGGGTTGCAGTGATGGCAAAGAGGACTACGGCGTGTTAGCCTCGCAGCATTGGTCTAGCCTCGGGTGACGTCGGAGTGCGGGAAACCTTGGCGACATCTTCCACACAAATAGACTTGGCAGGGATCCGGGAACGGGTGTTGGGTGTAATGCGTTCGCTGCTCGAGGAGCTAGGGAGCCACGGAGCGGTGGCGGAGCTTTCGTCAAGCTCGAATCTGGATCGCGATTTGGGATTGGGCAGCTTGGAGAGAGTGGAGTTGCTGACGCGGCTGGAGGCTGCGTTTGATGTGCGTCTTCCGGACACGCTGGCAGCAGAGGCGAACACGCCGGAAGACCTGATACAGGCGATTGTGCGGGCACCGGGAATGCCAGTGACAGAGGACGGCGAGTTTGGGACGGCGTTGGGCGGGGCGGAAGTTGCGGGCGTTGAAAGTACGGATTCGATTGTTGGACGTGCAGAAACGCTGATTGAACCGATCCGATATCGCGGCACGCACAACGCGCAGCTGGCGCATTTGCTGATTACCGAGGACGACGAGCAGGGCGAACACCATTACACAATGACGTTCGGGGAGCTGTACGCGGCGGCGCAGAAGTGCGCGGAGGAGTTGGCGCGGCGCGGCGTGCCACCAGACGGACGGGTGTCGCTGATGCTGCCGACTTCACGGCAATTTTTTGTTTGCTTCGCGGGGATTTTGCTGGCGGGAGCGGTGCCGGTGCCGATCTACCCGCCGTTTCGCGCGGACCGCATTGAGGAGTATGCCGGGCGGCAGTCTGCGATTTTGAGCAACGCGGGAGTGTGCTTGCTGCTGACGTTCCGGCGAGCGGAGGCGGTGGCCAAGCTGCTGAAGCCGCGGGTGAAGTCGCTGCTGGAAGTGGCGGACGCGGAGAAATTGTTGGAGGCAGCGGAGAAAGCGCCGCCACCCGCGCCGGGAGCGCTGCCGGCATTTCTGAGTGGAAGCCGGATACGCAAAGGCAGCGACTTGGCGCTGCTGCAATACACCAGCGGCTCGACGGGCGATCCAAAGGGCGTGATGCTGACGCACGCAAACCTGCTTGCGAACATGCGGGTGATTGCACAGGGGCTGGAAATGAGCCCGCAGGACGTGGGCATCAGCTGGCTGCCTTTGTACCACGACATGGGATTGATTGGCGCGTGGCTGACGCTGCTGCTGCACGGCGTGCCATTGGTGGTGATGTCGCCGCTGGCGTTTTTGACGAGGCCGGAGCGCTGGCTGCAGGCGATGAGCAAGAACAAGGGAACGATCACGGCGGCGCCGAATTTCGCGTATGAATTGTGCGTCAGGAAAATTTCGGACAAGGCCATGGAAGGCGTGGACCTGAGTTCGATGCGAATCGTGATGAATGGCGCGGAACCGGTGAATCCGGAGACGCTGGAGCGCTTCGCCAATCGATTCGGAAAATATGGGTATCGACGTGAAGCGATGATGCCCGTGTATGGATTGGCGGAGGCATCGTTGGGCGTGACGTTTCCACCGCTGAATCGCGGGCCGCTGGTAGAGCGTGTGGAGCGGGAAGCGTTCACTTCGCAGGGTAGAGCGGTTGCCGCGAAGCCAGGGGATGCGGGAGCGATTGCGTTTGTATCGTCAGGAAGATCATTTCCTGGGCACGAAGTGATGATCGTGGATGAAAACGGTAATGAAGTGGAGGAACGGACGGAAGGATTCTTGTGGTTTCGCGGGCCATCTTCGACGAGCGGTTACTTCGAAAATCCAGAGGCAACGGACAAGCTGCTGCCGCGAGGCCGGGCAGAGCGCGAAGGCGAGTACGCGTGGGTGAATTCGGGAGATCGCGCGTTCCAGGCGAATGGCGAAATCTTTATCACCGGCCGCGTGAAAGACATCATCATCAAGGGCGGAAGGAATTTGTATCCGCACGAGGTGGAAGAGTTGGCGTCACGCGCCGAAGGAACGCGAAAGGGCTGCGTGGTGGCATTTGGGTTGAAGGATAAGGAGAGCGGGACAGAGAAACTGGTAGTGGTGGCGGAATCGCGCGCGGAGGGTGCAGAGAAGAAACGCGCACTGGTGGCGGCGATTAATGACGAAATCACGCGAGGGCTGGGGATTCCGCCGGATCGGGTAGAGCTGATTTCGCCGGGGAGCATCCCGAAAACTTCGAGCGGTAAACTGCGGCGGGACGAGACCAAGCAGCTTTATTTGGCGCGGACTTTGGGGGCTGGCAAAGCTCCCGCCTGGGTGCAAATTGCGCGATTGGGGACCGGGACATTCCTGAAGGAAGTAGGGCGCAGCGTTTGGGGGACGATCCGGCGTGGACTGGAGATTATTTACGGCGCGTATTTTTGCGTAGTGTTCATTTTGTGGATTATTCCATCGTGGGTGATCGTGCGGACCTATCGGGACGAGCAAGCGGCTGGAAGATTTACTTCGGCGGCGCTGAAACTTCTTTTTGCGCTGACATTCATTCGCGTGAAGGTGGTCGGGAAAGAGTATATGGATACGCCTGGCGCGAAGGTGTATGCGTCGAATCATGCAAGTTATTTTGATGTGCTGCCGGTGATGATGGGGCTAGGCGTGTCGTACCGGTTCGTGGCAAAAGGCGAAGTGAACGATATGCCGTTTATCGGCACGTTCCTGAATCAGATGGGGCATTTGTCGTTTAACCGGCATGACGCGAATTCGCGGTTAAAGCAGGTCGATGAGATTGAAGAGTGCCTGGAGCGCGGCGATTCGGTGTTTGTATTTCCGGAGGGGACGTTTGTGCCGCAGGATGGCGTGCGTCCATTTCAACTTGGAGCGTTTCGCGGCGCGGTAGCATCGGGAGCGCCGGTAGTGCCGGTGTCGTTGGCGGGAACGCGAAGATTTTTGAGAGATGGAACGTTTTTGCCACGGCCGACGAGTGTGACGATTACGCTTTCGGCGCCGATTTATCCTTCGAAGACGCAGGAGAGCGGAGACCCGAATCATTTGCATGAGATTGTGCGGTTGCGGGATCTGGCGCGGGAAGAGATTGCGAAGTTTTCTGGTGAGCCGAAGCTGTAAGACGTTAAAACCATTTCCTCCGGGGCTAAAGCCCTAAGAACCGAGATAGGGCGGGGCAAGCCCCGCCCCTACAGAATATTTGCAGACCTGCGTTTCGGCGAGACCTACTCGAAGGATTCGGCCATTTCGAGGAGTTTGTTTACGGTGTTCCAGTTGCGGCCGGTACCGGTGGTTTTTAAGGTGCGTTCGATGGCGGGCCAGGACATTTTGGGGCGGCCCATACCGTTGGGAAAATAGATGAAGGCTTCACTGCCGACGATCCGGAGCTCCTCCGGATCGGTTTTTATTTTCAGAGCGGCACTAAGGGCTTCGGCGGCGGGCGCCGCGGCTAGAAAAGTGACGAGAAATTTACCGGGCTCGACGCCTTTTCGTTTTGCGAAGGGATTGGCGGCGATGACTGCGCGAAGTTCGGCAACGCTGCGAAGAATGACGAGCGGACGGAAATCGAACTTTTTGTCGATGGAGTCTTGTATCTTCTTTGTCAGGACGGCGGCGTTACGCTCGGCGGCGTGGAACACGACGTTACCGCTTTGCACGTAGGTTTGCGGATTGCGGAAGCCGAGAGATTCGTAGAGGACGCGGAGTGCGTCCATCTTGATTTTGTTGTGGCCGCCGACGTTAACGGCACGAAGAAATGAAATGAAGACGGGCATGGGTGGAGTATAACGCCGGGTTGCGATTACGCGTGAGTTGAGGAGTTCGGAGAAAAATGACGGCTAACGGGAAACGACCGCCTGGGCCTACGGGGCTGCCGATGCTGGGTCTGTTGCTGGAAATTCGCAAAGATCCGTTAGGGACGCTGCAGCGGATGACGCGGGAGTTTGGCGATGTAGTAAGTTTTCGGGTGCTCGGGAAGGACCGCGTGCTGTTGAACCGGCCGGAATATATCCAGCAACTTTTCCTGTTGCAGCACGCCAAACTTCATAAGAGCGAGCTGACCAAACTGGCGGTGCAACCGCTGCTTGGGGATGGCTTGCTGATCAGTGAAGGCGATTTCTGGAGACAGCAGCGTCGCCTGGCACAGCCCGCGTTCCACAAATCGCGGGTGAACGAGTACGAGCCGACGATGGTGGAATGCGCGCTGCAGCAGACGCGTAAATGGCGCGATGGGGAAACCCGCAACCTGGCCGAGGAAATGATGCAAGTGACGTTGGAAGTGGCGGTGCAGACTTTGTTTGGCACTACCCTGGCCGGCGAATCGGAAAAGATCGGCGACGCCATGACTTTTTTGATGAGGCACTATCTGGGGCGGGCGCGGTCGCCGTGGCGCATTCCAGAAGAGTGGCCGACGCGCGCAAACCGCGTCGCGAAACGCGACCGGGAGTATCTGGATTCGCTGGTGTACCGGATTATCGACGAACGAAAGAAAGACGTGCGGCCGCGCAAGGATTTGTTGTCGCTGCTGATGGCGGCGATGAACGAAGACGGCAGCCGGATGACGCCGAAGCAATTGCGCGATGAGACGATGACGCTGTTTCTGGCCGGCCATGAAACGACCGCGCTGGCGTTGGGATGGACATGGTATTTGCTGAGCGAGAATCCGCAGGCAGAGGTCAAATTACACGGGGAGCTCGCGGGCGTGTTGCGTGGAGCGCCGGCGGGAGTGGCGGATCTGGAGCGGCTGCCATATTTACACGCTGTGGTGCGCGAGTCGCTGCGGTTGTATCCGCCGGCATACATGCTAGCGAGAGCGAACATTGCGGCGGTGAGCGTAGGTGAATATGAGATTCCCGAAGGAACGACGATTCTTTCTTCGCAATGGGTAACCCACCGAGACGCGCGCTATTTTGAGGAGCCGGAAGCGTTTCGTCCGGAGCGGTGGATGGATGGGTTGGAAGATCGCCTGGCGGGCGGGACATATTATCCGTTCGGAGACGGTCCGCGGCGGTGCATCGGGCAGGGATTTGCGCTGTTGGAGGTCGCGCTGGTGGTAGCGGCGATAGCGCAGAAATTTCGCTTCAAGCTGGTGCCAGGTTCACGGATTGAGGTGGAACCGTTGATTACTTTGCGGTCGCGGTTTGGGATACCGATGACGGTTCACGCGCGGTAGGCGTGGCGTAAGAAAGATCACCCGCGAGAAAAACCCAGGAGAGAAGAGAAACCAAGAGCACAGCCAAGAATCATCCCGCAAAGAGCGCGGGATGGTGAAGAGTTGGCTGTGCCACGGATTTAGTGGTTGAGGATGTAGATGACCGTGATGTGGGTGTCAACCTCGACGGGTTGGCCGTTCAGGTAAGTGGGCCGATAGCGCCACTGGTGGACCGCTTCGAGGGCGGAATTGTAGAACAGCGGATCGCCGGAGAGGACCTCGAGCGATTTGACGGAACCGTCGGTGGAGATGATGGCATGGAGTTCGACGCGAGTTTCGTGATGAAGAGTGATGGCGAGTCGCGGGTAGATAGGTTCGGCGCGAGTGACTAAGAGCGCAGGTTCGATGTGCCCTTTGAAAATGCGCTGCGTTTTGCGCTCTTCTACATGTTCGTGGATGATTTGGCCGTTGCTGGCGGGTGCGAACGGATTCCCGTCCGGAAATCCGTTTGGGTCTCCAGGAACATCGGGTGGATCACCCTCGCGCGGGTCATTACCGGAGCGGCTCGGGTCGTGCGTGACGATTGGATGGCTGGGAGAACTCGGCGCACAGAAATGGCACGGGCGAGGAGCGTTGGGATGCGCCTCCG
>Ga0210399_10003406_pt1 | contig 12415 bp, 12 predicted proteins | sample IncBWC14MmetaG_FD_150865 | JGI IMG/M metagenome (GOLD analysis project Ga0210399, IMG submission 150865) | Forest soil microbial communities from Barre Woods Harvard Forest LTER site, Petersham, Massachusetts, United States - Inc-BW-C-14-M | ecosystem: Environmental > Terrestrial > Soil >... | reverse complement strand
CGCACGTCGGGGCGCTCGAGAGCGATATCGGGGCGCGATCCGCTCGCCTCGCGCAGCGCATCGACGATGCCGTCCTTGAGCCTCAGGGCGCCGAAGTGGGTATGCGTGATCGTCGGGTGGCGCCCGCTGAAGTCGCACGCGAGCGTGGCTCCCGGCGCCAGGTGCGCGGACCAATCGAGCGCGCGCACCCCGGCGTAGAACTCCTGTGCGTCGCGCGCCTCGAACGAGCCGAGCTCGAGAAACACGCGGTTCGCGATCCGCGACCACAGGCACGCGCGGTAGGCACTCTCCAGCGTCCCGGTGAAGGCGACGCCGGTCGAGCGCTCGCGCAGCTCGCCCGCACCACAGGCGGCGAGCTCGCGTACCAGCAGATCCGGGAGTCCGCGCGGCGCGCTCGCGAGAAACTTGAGCGCGGCTGCGGTCACGTCATGCGGACGCGGCCGGCAGCGCGCGGCGCGGCCGGACTCACTCCTGCGTCAGGTCGATCCAAGTGGACTTGAGCTCCGTATATTTCTCGAGCGCGTGCAGCGACTTGTCGCGCCCGAGGCCCGACTGCTTGTAGCCCCCGAACGGCACCGTGAGATCATCGGCGTCGTAACAGTTGACGTACACGGTGCCCGCGCGCAACGCGCGCGCAACGCGGTGCGCGGTGGTGATGTCGCGGGTCCAGACTGCGGCGGCGAGACCGTAGATCACGTCGTTGGCGATCGCCACCGCCTCATCGACCGTCCTGAAGGTGATCGCCGACAGCACCGGCCCGAAGATCTCCTCACGCGCGATCGCCATGCGCGGCTCGACGCCATCGAACACCGTGGGCTCGATGAAATAGCCGCCGCTGTCCTCGCGGACCCGCCGCCCACCGAAGCGTATGTTGGCGCCGTCGCGGCGACCGGAGTCGATGTAGCCGAGCACACGCTTCATCTGCGTCTCGTCGACGATGGCGCCGAGACGTGTCGCGGGATCGAGCGGATCGCCGGGCTGAAGCTTGCGCCCCACCGCCTGCACCTTCTCGAGCACCGCGTCGCGGATGCTCTCGTGCACCAGCAGCCGCGAGCCCGCCGAGCACATCTCCCCCTGATTGAAGAAGATGGCGAACGCCGCCGCCTTGGCGGCCCGGTCGAGGTCCGGGTAGTCGGCCAGCACGATGTTAGGTGACTTGCCGCCGCATTCGAGCGATACGCGCTTCAAGTTCGACTGACCGGCGTACTGTAAGACCATCTTGCCGGTGGCGGTCGAGCCGGTGAAGGCGATGCAGTCGACGTCCATGTGCAGCGCGAGCGCCTTACCGGCGGTCGGGCCGAGTCCTGGCACGACGTTGAACACGCCCGGCGGCACGCCCGCCTCGACGGCGAGCTCGGCGACCTTGAGCGCGGTGAGCGGTGACTTCTCCGAGGGCTTCAGCACCAGTGAGTTGCCGGTGGCGAGTACCGGTGCGAACTTCCAGGCAGCCATGAGCAGCGGAAAGTTCCACGGCACGATCGCGCCGACGACTCCGACGGGCTCGCGGGTGATGAGCGCGAGCGCCCCCGGCCCGGTGGGCGCCACCTCGTCGTATACCTTATCTATGGCCTCGGCGTACCAGCGCAGGCAACGCACCGCGCCCGGGATGTCGACCTTCAGGCTGTCGGTGATCGGCTTCCCCATGTCGAGTGTCTCGAGGAGCGCGAGCTCATCGCCATGCCTGGCGATCAGCTCGGCGAAACGCAGCAGGATCTGCTTGCGCTCCGCCGGCGTGCGCTGCGCCCAGACGCCGGTGCTGAAGGCCGTACGCGCCGACTTCACCGCGCGGTCGATGTCCTCCGCGTCGCCGGATGCGACGCGTGCCAGGAGCTTGCCGGTCGCGGGGTTGATCGAGTCGAAGGTTGCTCCCGAGGCAGCCGCGACGTAGCGCCCCTCGACGAAGGCCTGGGTGCGGAACGACAGCGAGCGAGCGCGCTCGTGCCAGGATACCGGAGCGGGTTGTGCGTTCATGGACGTCTCAACTCTGTCAGAAGGTCGCGGGGATCGAGGCGCTGATGATCTCACACGCCTCGCGCCCGACATTGCGAAAGCGGTGCGGCAGCTGACTGGCGAAATAGTAAGCCTCGCCGGGCCCGAGTACCCGCGTCGCACCGCCGACGGTGAGCTCGATGCGCCCGCGGATCACCACGCCCGCCTCCTCGCCGCGGTGCGCCTGCATGTCCTCGCCGGTGGCGGCCCCGGCGGCATAACGCTCGTGCAGCAACGTCAGCTGCCGGCCGGCGCGCTGGGCGGCGACCAGGCGCAGCGAGACCTCGGCGTTCCCGAGCTCGACCAACTCGTCGGCGCCGAAGAACGCCTGCGGCGCGGCGGACAGGTCGAGCGCGAAGAACTCGGCGAGCGCCATCGGTACGCCATCGAGGACCTTCTTCAGTGAGCTCACCGAGGGACTCACGCGGTTCTGCTCGATGAGGGAGATGAGTCCGTTGGTGACGCCCGCGCGGCGCGCGAGCTCGCGCTGCGACAACCCTAAGCTGGTGCGCACGCCCCGCAGCCGCGCGCCGACGTCGGTGCTCATGGTGTTTAGGATCTTAGACGAAAGGGCGCGGAATATGGCTCCGGTGGCTTGCTTTGTCCACTTTATTTATCATCCGGCCCCCTCTGGTCCCCTCATCGAGACGAGTCATGGCCCGCACGAGCGAAGCGTTGAAGCGCAGCGACCTGGAAGCGTTGTGGATGCCGTTCACCGCGAACCGGCAGTTCAAGGCGGCACCGAGGCTGCTCGCGCGCGCGAGCGGCATGCAGTACTGGACCGCCGAGGGGCGCGAGATTCTCGACGCCGTGGCGGGGCTGTGGTGCGTCAACGCCGGGCACGGACGGCGCGAGATCACCGCGGCGGTCGCCGCGCAGCTCGAGGCCATGGACTACGCCCCGCCCTTCCAGATGGGCCACCCGGGCGCCTTCCAGCTCGCCAGCGAGCTGGTGAAGCTCGCCCCGAGCGGGCTCGATCATGCCTTCTTCACCAACTCGGGATCGGAATCGGTCGACACCGCCCTCAAGATCGCCCTCGCCTATCACCGCGTGCGCGGCGATGCCACGCGCACGCGCCTCATCGGCCGCGAGCGGGGCTACCACGGGGTGGGTTTCGGGGGGATCTCGGTCGGCGGCATCTCGCCCAACCGCAAGATGTGGTCGGCCTCGCTCCTCCCCGGCGTCGATCATCTGCCGCACACCCACGACCTGGCGCGCAACGCATTCTCGCGTGGCCTGCCCGAGCACGGCGCCGAGCTCGCCGACGAGCTCGAGCGGCTGGTCGCGCTGCACGACGCCTCGACCATCGCGGCGGTCATCGTCGAGCCGCTCGCCGGCTCGACCGGCGTGCTGCTGCCGCCGCGCGGCTACCTGAAGCGCCTGCGCGAGATATGCGACCGCCACGGCATTCTCCTCATCTTCGACGAGGTGATCACCGGCTTCGGCCGCACCGGCTCGCCGTTCGCAGCGCAGGAGTTCGGCGTGACTCCCGACCTGATCACGCTCGCCAAGGGAATCACCAACGGTTGCGTGCCGATGGGCGCGGTACTGGTGGGCAGCCGGGTGTTCGAGGCCTTCATGCAGGGCCCGGACGGCATCGAGCTGTTCCACGGCTACACCTACTCGGCGCATCCGGTGGCGTGCGCGGCCGCGCTCGCCACGCTCGGCATCTACGAGCGCGAGGGACTCCTGACGCGCGCGCGCACGCTCGCCAGAGAGTGGGAGGACACGGCGCATGGCCTGAAGGGCCTGCCGCACGTCATCGACGTGCGCACCTATGGGCTCATCTGCGCAGTGGAGCTGGCGCCGCAGCCCGGCAAGCCGGGGGCGCGCGGATTCGAGGTGTTCCTGAAGTGCTTCGAGCGTGGCGTGCTGGTACGCCAGACCGGCGACATCATCGCGCTGTCGCCGCCGCTCATCGTCGAGCGCGCGCAGATCGAGCGGATCTTCGGCACTCTCGGCGAGGTGCTGCGCGCGCAGTGACCACGGCTCGCAGGCGGCGCGCGCTGAGCGCGCCCGCGCACGTTAGCGCTGAGCGGCGCGCCTTAAGCGTGCGGCTTGCCGCGAAAATGCCTGACGCGCGACAGCACCGTCCACACGACCAGCGCGATCACGAGCCCGCTGCCGATCAGCAATTCCATCTCGGTGAGTCCAAAGCCGCTCCGCGAAGCGACCACGGTTATCGTCTGCATAACAACCTCCACGACCAGCAAGACCCGACAAGAGTCAAGGGAGACTCCCACGGACGCGGCGCGCGGTGAAGCAACCCGTCGTGGATCTGCGACGGGGTTCAACGCGCAGCAGCGTTATGTCAGCCGGGAGTGGGCTCGAAAATCGCGTAAATCTTCGCGCAGTCCTCCAACACCTCCCAGGTGCCGGAAAACCCTGCGGGCACGACGAACGCGTCGCCGGGCCCGAAGGTGCTGCGCTCGCCGGAGGAGCTCTCGATCACCACGCGTCCAGCGGTCATGACGCACAGCTCGTTCTCCGTATAGCGCACGCGCCACTTGCCGCGCGTCGCCGCCCAGCGCCCGGCAAAGAACTGCTGCGTACCGTCGGTGTAATGGTTCTGCACGCGCAGCTCCGGCGTGCCCGCGATCAAGCGGTCGGCCGGCGGCTCGGATACTTCGGCAGCGAGAGTGCCGTCGAGCCGTACGATGGAGGTGCTCATGTGGGCGTCGCGCAGGTGCTGGTGCCAGGAGATTCTAGCGCGAAGGTGCGCCGCGGACGCGAGCGTCCGCGGCGCATCCCGTGGCGAGCCCGGCGCGAGCCTCACGGGCCGGTCCCGGGCAGCGGCTGGCCGGCAGTCGTGGCCGTCGCGCTCGCCGCGGGCGTGCCAGTGGCGCGCTCGAGCCGCACCGTGACCCGCCGGTCGAGCGCGTAGGCGTCGAGGTCGCCGCTCGCACTGCTCGACTCGGCCGCGCCGTGCGCCTCGACGATGAGCCGCTCGCGCGCTACGCCGCCGCACACGAGCGCTGCGGCCACCGCCTCGGCGCGGCGCTGTGACAGGGCTTCGTTATAAGCCGCATCGCCGCGCGGATCGGCAAATCCCGCGAGACGCAGCGTCGCATCCGGGACGGCCGCTGCCAGAGCGCCGAGCCGCAGCAGCGGCCCCATGTCCTCAGCCTTGATCGAGGTGTCGTCGGTGCGGAAGCTGACATCCATCCCGACCGCATCGACCGCCGCCAGCGTCTGCTCGAGCCGCGCGCCGTGGGAGCGCGCGTCCGCCAGCGAGCCGTCGAGCTCGGTGAGGTTGGCGGCGAGCCGGGCGCGCTCGGACTCGCTCTTGCCGAGGTCGGTGCTCAGTTCGCGCGCAGTCTGCTTCTCCCGATGATAGCGATCGCCCATGAAGCCGCCGGCGGCCGCGCCGATCACGGCGCCGATCGGCCCCCCGGCGGCCGCTCCCACGGCCAGCCCCGTGACGATGCCGAGGTCCTCCGCCTTGGCGTTACTGGCGGGCTCGGCGGCGGCTCCCGCCCAGACCGGTGCCCCGGCAAGGCAGGCCACGGCCGCGAGCCCGCAGGCCAGACGTCTCGAATTCTGCGTAATCATGTTTGCCTCCTCTCGTTGATGAGTCGTCGACCGCCACCACAGCGGTCCCGTACGAGAGACAGTTCAACGCAGGCGCCGGCCGCGCCGATGATGCAAAGGCGTCAGCGGAGGGATGCTTTGTGGCAGAAGATGGCAGCTATACTGCGCACCCCCCGCCACCGGAAGACTGCACGCATGCGGCCCCTATTGATCGCCTCGCTCGCCCTGGCGGCTGCGGCCGCGCCCTGCACCGCTGCGGCCGCCGACGGCGAGGTGCTGCGCGCCACGCTGGCGAACGGGCTGCGCGTCATCGTGGTGCGCAACTCGCTCGCGCCCGTGGTCACGACCTCGGTCAACTACCTGGTCGGCTCGGATGAGGCGCCGGTGGGCTTCCCCGGGACCGCGCACGCCGAGGAGCACATGATGTTCCGTGGCAGCCCGGGGCTCACCGCCGATCAGCTCGCCGACATCGGCAGCGTTCTCGGCGGCGACTTCAACGCCGACACCCGTGAAGGGCTGACGCAGTATCTCTACACGGTTCCCGCCGAGGATCTCGACGTGGCGCTGCACATCGAGGCGCTGCGCATGCGCGCGGCGCTCAACACGGCGAAGGAATGGAGCCAGGAGCGCGGCGCCATCGAGCAGGAGGTCGCGCAGGACCTGTCGGAGCCCGGCTACGTGCTGTACTCGAAGCTGCGTGCGCGCCTGTTCGGCGGTACGCCGTACGCGCACGACGCACTCGGCACCCGGCCCTCGTTCGAGAAGACCACCGCCGAGATGCTGCAGAGCTTTCACCAGACCTGGTACGCACCCAACAACGCCATCCTCGTGATCGCCGGCGACGTCGATCCCCCCGGGGCGCTCAGCGAGGTAAAGAGCCTCTTCGGCGACATCCGTGCGAAGAAACTGCCGGCGCGCCCGGCGGTGCGCCCGAGGGCGATCGCACCGGGCTCATTCACCGTGGATACCGACCGGCCGAGCGGCACCCTGATGATCGCAGTGCGCACGCCCGGTCCGCGCTCCGCCGACTTCGCCGCGCTCGAGGTGCTCGCGGACGTGCTCAGCAACCGGCGCTTCGATCTCTACGGGCTGGTGCCCCAGGGCAAGGCTCTCGCGGCCGAGTTCGCCCTCGACCCACTGCCTCAGGCCGGAATTGCCTACGCGGTGGCCTCCTTCACGGCCGGCAGCGACAGCCACGCGCTCGAGGGCGAGGTGCGGGCGATCCTCGCGCGCGTCGCGCGCGAGGGCGTACCCGCCGAGCTGGTGGAGGCCGCCAAGCTCCAGGAACGGAGCGATGCGCAGCTGCAGCGCAACTCGATCAGCGAGCTCGCCGCGGTCTGGTCTGACGCGGTCGCCATCTTCGGGCTCGAGTCTCCCGACGATGACCTGAAGCGCATCGAGAAAGTGACGGTCGCGGACGTCAATCGCGTGGCACGTCAGTACCTCGACCTGAGTCACGCCGTCACCGGAATCATGCTGCCGCACGGCTCGGGGCGGCCGGTGCCCGGGGGCGGTGGCTTCGGCGGGCACGAGGCGATCACGCTCGGGGAAGCCCATGCGACCGCGCTCCCCTCGTGGGCAGCCAAGGCGCTGGCGCGCCTCGAAGTGCCGCCGTCGACGTTGCATCCGGTCGTCAGCACACTACCGAACGGGCTCACGGTGATCGTGCAGACCGAAGACGTCAGTGACACGGTGAGCGTGTACGGCCACATCCGCAACCGTCCCGAGACCGAGGAGCTCGCCGGACAGGAGGGCGTGAGCCAGGTACTCGAGCGCCTCCTCCCCTACGGCAGCGAGCAACTCGACCGGCTCGCCTTTCAGCGCGCGCTCGATGCCATCGGCGCGCGTGAGCAGGCCGGCACCGACTTCTCGGTGCAGTCGCTCGCGGAGCACTTCGACCGGGCGCTCGAGCTCCTCGCCGACAACGAGCTGCATCCGGCGCTGCCATCCGCCGCCCTCGAGGTGATCCGCGCACAGGTCGCGCAGGGCGTGGCCGCGCGCAACGTCAGCCCGGGCTTTCTCACGCAGCATTCGCTGCGCGCGGCGCTCTTTCCCGCGAACGACCCGAGCCTGCGCATGGCGACGCCCGAGTCGGTGCGCGCCCTCAGCGATGCCGGCGTGCGGGCCTACTACCAGAAGGTGTTCCGCCCGGATCTCACGACCGTCGTGATCGTCGGCAAGGTCACTCCCGAGGCCGCCGCCGCCGCAGTCGCCCGCTATTTCGGCGCCTGGAGCGCGAATGGCCCGGCGCCGCCGATCGAGCTGCCGTCCGCGCCGCCAAACCACGCGGGCGTGATCGCGGTCCCGGACGCGAGCCGCGTGCAGGACCGGGTGGTGCTGGCGCAGAACCTCGCCCTGACGCGCGCCGATTCCGACTACTACGCGCTCGCGCTCGGCAATGCCGTGCTCGGCGGCAGCTTCTACTCGACGCGTCTCAGCATTGACCTGCGCAAGAACGCAGGCCTCGTCTATGGGGTCGATTCGGTGCTGCAGGCGGGCCGTACGCGCAGCGTCTACCTGGTCGAATACGCGAGCGACCCGCAGAACGTGGCGAAGGCTGCCGCCATGGTCGCGCGCGAGCTCACCACCATGCAGGACACACCGGTCGGCGCCGACGAGCTCATCCGCGTCAAGGCGTACCTGCTGCGGCAGATGCCGCTCTCCGAGGCCGGCGTCGCGGAGATTGCCCGCGGCATGCTGGGACGGCGCGACGCCGGCCTGCCGCTCGATGAGCCGGGCAACGCCGCCCGCCACTACGTCGAGCTGGAGCCGGCGGTCGTGCAGGCCGCGTTCCGCAAATGGATTCGCCCCGCCGACCTGGTGCGCGTCAGCGAGGGGCCCGCGCCGCAATAGCGGGGAAGTCCTCGGGACCGACTCCGGTGCGCTCAGCTCCCGCCACCCTCGCCCTCGCCCTGGCGCTCGCGCTCGCGGGCTTCAGCCCGCCGCCGCTCGCAGCCGCGATCCGGCCCGATGACTGCCTCGCGGCACGCCGCGCCGAGACCCGCCATGAGGCCGCCTGCTACTCGCTGGTGCAGGACGGCCGCAAGCGCACCTTGCGCGTCTACGTGCCGCGAGCACGCGGCGGGCCGCTGCCCGTGGTGCTGGTGCTGCACGGCGGCGGCGGAACCGGCGGCGGCATGGAATGGCTGACGCGGCGCGGCTTCAACCGCATTGCCGACCGCGACGGCGCCCTGATCGTCTACCCCGACGGCATCGGCCATGGCTGGAACGACGGGCGCAGCGCCCATCGGTCCGCGGCAGAGGCGGCGGTCGACGACCTCGCATTCCTGCGCGCGCTGCCGCTCGAGCTCGCGGCGCTCCACCCGGTCGATCGCACGCGGCTCTACGTCACCGGCATGTCCAACGGCGGCATGATGTCGTATCGGCTGGCGTGCGATGCGGCAGAGGTGTTTGCCGCCGCGGCACCCGTCGCCGCCAACATGGCGGTCGAGCTCGGGGGTGCCTGCCATCCGGCGCGCCCAGTGCCGATCCTCATCATGAGCGGCGTCGACGATCCCATCATGCCGTGGAAGGGCGGCGCCATCCGCGTGCTGTGGATGACGCGCGGCACGGTGCTGTCGGCCGAGGAGAGCGCGGCGCGCTGGCTCGCGCTCGATCGCTGCGGCACGCTCGAGCCGCAGGCGCTCATCGAGGCTCATCCGGCGGACGGCACCGTGGCTGCGCCGCGCAGCGCCCGCTGCGCCGAGGGGAGCGAAGTGCGGCTGTACGAGATCCGCGGCGGCGGCCATACCTGGCCGCAGGGCGAGCCGTATCTCGGCCCGCGTATCGTCGGGAAAGTCAGCCAGGCGCTCGATGCCAGCGAGACCATCTGGGCGTTCTTTCGCCAGCACGCCCTGCGCTGACCAGGCGCACGAGTCAGCTCACCGGAAGATCGCCAGCGCGCGCACTTCGATGCTCTCGCGCGGCATGACACGCGCGTGGCGCGGATCGGTGAACGAGCTGTGCGGGGCGGCGCTGGCGCGCCCCGCGGGCGCCGAGTCGAAGTTCTTGAACAGCCAGGCCTCATCGACGGCCATGTCCGAGGCGAAGTACCAGCGCTGCCGGGGCTGGTGCACGAGGTAGCAGATCTCGCCCGAGCGCTGCGGATAGCGCAGCTCGACGGCACGCAGCGCCTGCGGCGCAACGCTGGACCCGTCACACAGTGCGAGCGGCGCATCGCGCACCGGGCCGCGGATCGCCCGCCACAGGTTCACCTGCACGAAGCGCTTGAGCCCCGCCTCCGCGTGCGGACCGAGCTCGTGGCGCAAGCGCTGCAGCGCCGAGCCCGGCGTGTAATCGGTATGCGCGTGGCGCACCGGCCGGCCGATGGCGTGCCCGTGGTCCGTGCGACCCGTGGCCCCGCCGCGGCGGACGTTGTGATCGAACACGACGACCTGGTCGGCGCCGAGTGCCGAACCGATGATCTCCGCGCTCTCCGGGTAGTAGCGCCCGCGCACGTGAGCGTCGTCCTCGAAACGCCGCACCCGGGTCGGCCAGCGCCCGAGCGTCGCGCCGTGCTCCTCGAGCCGCAGCGGCTCGCCGCCCCGCACGTCACGGATCCCGACCGCATGGCCGGCAAAGCGCACGGTCTCCGGCTCGCCCCCGGGCGGGGCCTCGTGCGCGTAAGTGAAGGGGCGCCCGCTACCCGGCACGAGAAACTCGATCTCGGCATGGACTTCCATGGCTCAGGCTCCCTCAGGCGCGCAGCGTCAGCGTGGCAGACACCCGGTGGTTGCCGCCGGCAGCCTGGGTAAAGAGATAGTTGATCCCTGCAAACCCTCCAGTCGTGATCAGCAGTGATATGATCAGAATTACTAAGTTACTGGTTTTCATACAGAACACCTCCTACTTGGTGGCGCACAGTGTCGTCGGGAGGTGCTCAGGCAGCAAACGCAATGCCTAAGAGAGTATTAAGAAAAACTAAACGATTGCCGGGGTTCGAGCGGCTGCCTCTGAACGGGCTGCGGGTCTTCGAGAGCGTCGCCTCGCACCTGAGCTTCACGGAGGCGGCGGAAGCGCTGCACGTGACGCCCGCGGCGGTCAGCATGCAGGTGCGCGCACTCGAGCAGTACCTGCGCGTGCCGCTCTGTCGGCGCGAGGGACGCAGCATCACCCTCACGGCCGAGGGCGAGCTGCTGCTCCCGGGCGTGCGACGCGGGCTCAGCACGCTGCAACAGTCGATGCAGCAGCTGCGGCAGGACCGCTCGAGCGGCGCGCTCAGCATCAGCACGCTCGCCTCATACCTGCAGAAGTGGCTGTTGCCGCGCCTGCCGCAGTTTCACGACCGGCATCCGCAGATCGATCTGAGCATCCACACCTCGCGCACGCCGGTCGACTTTGCGAGCACCGGGTTTCATGCGGCGCTGCGCATGAGCGCGGGCCCGAGCGCCGGCCTTTACAACGAGAAGCTCATGGACGAGTGGTTTCTGCCCGTGTGCACGCGCGAGCTGCTGGCGAAACATGGCCCGTTGCGCGGAGCCGCGGACCTGAAGCGTTTCCCGCTGCTGCACAGCTCCGATGAAGAGTGGTCGTACTGGCTGGACCCGGGAAGCGCGCCGGACTGGCAGGAGCGCGGCACGGCCTTCGACGACTCGCTCACCGTACTGGCCGGCGCCGAGCAGGGAATCGGCCTCGCCCTGACGCGCTGGTCGCTCGTGGCGCAGGATCTGGCGTCCGGCCGCATCGTGCGGGCGAGTGAGCGCACCGTCCTCTGTCCGCGCGCCTACTACTTCGTGTGCCCGGAAATATACGTCGCCATGCCGAAGGTGCAGCAACTGCTCGTCTGGCTGCGCGAGATGGCAGCGGCCTTTCCGCGCCCCTAGACTGAAGCCATGTACCGGATCCCGGCAGGAGCTGCAGCCCTCGCCCTCCTCGGCCTGCTGCCGATTCTCGCTCTGGCCGAGGAAGCCGCGACAACCAGGAGCGCAAACCTCAGGCGCGATCCGTCCACTGCCAGCCCCGTCATCACGGTTCTGCACCGCGGAGCGAGGCTCACCCTCGTGGATGCGAGCGCCGACAGCGGCTACTACCACGTGAGAACGGAGGACGATCAGGTGGGCTGGGTCTACGCAAGGCTGCTCGCGGTGTCGGCGGCGCCTCTCGTGCCGCCGCCGGAGCCGGCCGCCACCACCGGCATCGGCGCAGTGCCCGCGGCCGCCTGCGAGTCAGCTCTGTGGACTCACGTCTACCATCCGACGCGGCTGCTCGTGAAGAGCGCATGTGTGACGGTCACGGGAATGCTCGTCGATGCAACCTCGGGCCGCCAGGGCGACGGCGTCCGCCACGAAGCGGACGGAGACACGCACGGCTGGCTTGAGGTGGATCCGCAGTTTCAGAGCATGTTGAACGCGGGTAACCGCAGCGCCGAGGGCGGCAACCTGGTCTTCGAGATCATCTGCCGCTATCCGGTCACCCAGCCGGATGCGCAGAGTGCCTGCAGCGGCTACACGGATCACGTCCAGCTCCCGCCCGTCGGCTCACATGTGAGCGTCACCGGCACATTCGTGCAGGACACATTCCACGCTCAGTGGAACGAGATACACCCCGTGAGCAGTGTCAGCGTCGTTCCGTGACGGCTCGGTGACCACGCCCTGACCCTCTCCCGATCGGGAGATGGTCTGTGGACCGTCCAGACGGTAGGGTCTGCGGCCTTGCCTGGATTTCAGGGGACCGTCGGCGCACAGACCGCGGCAGCCAGCGCTACTGTATGTACTTTCGCCAACCCATTCCGCTGCGTCCCGCGCGCGACCGGCTGCTCGATGCGGCAGAACGAGTGGTGGTCGAGGCGGGCGCAACCCACCTGACCCTCGATGCCGTGGCAAAGTCGGCGGGCGTCAGCAAGGGTGGCCTCTTGTACCACTTTCCCTCCAAGGAAGCGCTGCTCGAGGGCATGTTG
>Ga0210399_10003405_pt1 | contig 12415 bp, 10 predicted proteins | sample IncBWC14MmetaG_FD_150865 | JGI IMG/M metagenome (GOLD analysis project Ga0210399, IMG submission 150865) | Forest soil microbial communities from Barre Woods Harvard Forest LTER site, Petersham, Massachusetts, United States - Inc-BW-C-14-M | ecosystem: Environmental > Terrestrial > Soil >... | reverse complement strand
GAATGGCCAGCAAATTATCGTCCCGCATCATCCGTGCCACCTTTTTGCGGTTCACCGGCACGCCTCGACGGTGCAGTTCTGCGGTGATCCGTCGATACCCGTAACGACGACGATGTTCCAGAGCGATCTGTTGAATCAATGACCGCACTTCCGTCTCTTCCTCTGCCGGTTCCCGTTGTCGCAACGACCGGTAGAAACCTCTACGACTCACCGCTACCAACTGACACAGGTGCTCGATGCTCAGCCTGCCTGCAATGGCATCAGTTCTTGGATGTGTTCGTAGATGCCTTCTCGCCAGAGCCGCTGCTGCGCTGGCGTCGAGCCTCTACTTTTTGCAAGGCACCCTTCAAAAAATCCACCTCCATCGCCTTCTCGGCGAGCAAGCGCTTTAGCTGAAGGACTTCCTTTCGCTGGGCTGATGCATGGGTACTCGGGCGCGCCGCTTCTTCGCCAGGTTCAATCGCCTCGAGCTTAGTGCGCCACTTGTACAAGCATCGTCGGGTCACCCCGAGCTCCTTGGCCAACTCATCGACGCTTTCACAGCTCTTCATCCGTTCTACGGCCATGCGCTGAAACTTCCGGGAATATCGTTTTCTTCTCTCCACTGCTGTTTCCTCTCCCGGAGAGTGTGCCCATCGCGACTGTGCCAATTCAAGGGTGCAGTCCCGACCCGTGATCCTCATCGCTCAGTGGAAAGTGTCTGTCTTCCAAAAATAAGGCAAAACCTCTACATGCTTTGCTGAGCGTCGCATTCATCCTCCAAGGCCCCATCGAATCTGCGTCGGCTTGTGACGACCTCCTAGTTGGAATCTAGGCGTACTTCACCGCGGAGAGTTTGTAGGGCTCCTCCCTTGGGCGCACGCAACTCGACTCCAACAACTCCACCCATCACTTCTAACTACTAACGTTCCCAACAAATCGCGGAATTTGCTCTCCGCTCAAAAGTAACCCGAACGGAATGAAAACGTTGGATTCTTCTACAGTTGGTGCCAGTCTAAGTTACGTCCGAAGCTTGGGAAGCGTCTGTTCTACCACTGAACTACGCCCGCTCGTTGAACAGCACATCGGCATACGCCGAGCGCAAGTCAGTTGGCTAGAGCGCCTGCCTGTCACGCAGGAGGTCACGGGTTCGAGTTCCATCGTTCCAGCCAAGTTGAAGCTTGACATCTAGGTTGGCGCCGTCGCCGCCGGTGACTCAATCGGCGGAGATAAAATTCAGGCCTCATCCATCACACCTACGATCACCAGGGTCACATCGTCCCTTGCCGGACACATCTCCAATCGTGGTTCCCCATCGGTCCGCTTGTAAGGGAAAAAAATCATAATAGTCACCACCGATGTTCTGAGCCGGCTTATAGAAAGTCTCGCAGCACAGGCCCGGAATCGAAATGTTCTCTTGGGGGAAGGAGGCTTTTTGAACGTCCTTGGCGTTCTCCAAATCCTTGTGCAGTGCTCCGTGAAATCCAGAATCTGATTCCAATTTCTTGAGAAATTCCGAGATCGTCTCGACGTGATTGCGCAACAGGAGTCCGGCTTCTAATCCGATCGCACCTCGAATCCGCAGATCGACAACTATACCTCCATTTCCCCCCTCTTAACCTGTATTACTGCTCAGAATCCCAAGTTGCTCGTACAATTCATTTAGCCGAGGCTTTGCTTGCTCAACCAATTTGTCGTATTCCCTAGTTCCCAGTCGAACCTGTACCGCGGCCAGCGAGCTACGATAAGTTGCAAGGTTTTGGCGGCCGGCCTCGATCTTTTCTGATCCGAGCCCCGATAATATTTTGAGTGCAGCTGTGTAGTAGTAAATTTCTTCGCCCCAGTTTCCTAGCATCTCTGAACTGTGCCCCAGCAAAGCCAATGAAGTTCCAGCTCCTCGAAGCTCTCGAATATCAATGAACATCGCGAGACTCTCATCTGCCTCGGACAGTGCCTTTGCGTAGTCCCCTTTCCGGAAATAAATACCCGAGAGGGTTACCGCCGCCGCTGCCATCCCGAGTTTATTTCCTGCTTGTTTCTGAAAAGCCTGATTCGCTTCCAGTGCCAATCGAAGAGCCTCTTCCAGCGACCCTTGATTCTTAGCCACGATCGCCAGATTTATGAGCGCCCTCGCCGCACTTTCCTCATCGCCAACCGTTCGAGCCACGTGCTGTTCAAAGACGAAGTTGTACTTAGCCATCGCATCATTCTTAGCGTCGAGATAGAGCATGCCTAAATTGTTGTAGACCTTTAACAGAGAATAGTTATCGGCTTGAGACTCAAAAGTCTTTCGGGCCTGTAAATAGTATTTCTCGGCGGTAGGATCATCATTCAAAAACTGGTATAGCTTCCCCAACTGGAAATTGCACTCTGCCAAAGACTCCTGTTCTTTGGGCCCGTCCAATTTGCTCCGCGCAGAATCCAGAAAGGATTTCGCATCGTCAGTTCGAAACTGCAAAACCGCGATGGTGCCTTTGCGAAGCAAAATCTGACCGTCCTGGTCGGGAAGTAATTTATTAGCCGCTCCAACCCGCAGCTTCTCGAGGCGATCCTCAGCAGACTTGTAGCCCTGAAGCTGAATGTCAATGTCCGCAAGACCCAATTCGAGATCAAAGATTTCATCGCGTTTCCCAACTTTAGGGAAGAATATGGTCTTGCCCTTCTGTAACCTGAGCAGAATGTTGCTTCGGTCGGTGGCTTCTTGTTGACGCTTACCCTGCTTGATAGCCATCTGGGTCAAAATCTTCGCATTCGTGTAAAGAGTCTTCACGTCGTGTTTTTGCGCGTAGTCCAAATCGGCCAAAACTTTGTCCGCGCGCTCCGTTTCCCCTTGTGAAAGCAGATCCGTCGCGTAGCTTGTGTATACCGACTCAACGAAGATTTTGTTCAGATAATCGATTGATGAAGCTACTAGCGTGTAGACGGGCAGAATTGCAGCAATGATCAGTCCTGGAATACCAACGTAGTTGGCAAACGACTTCACCTTCTCGTAGATCGGATCGAACCAGCTAGGTTTAGCCTCGGGATAAGCTTTCCTGAGCAGGGCAACAAGTTCACCTAGCTGCTTTGAGAGATCTTCAGGTTGGGCTTCTCCTGATCCATTCGGGTGCACGGCGGGGTCACACTGCCCTGGAAGTTCCCCCGCATTTTGTGGGTTTACGACCGCAGGTTTGGCGGGCTCGCTTGGTGCTCTGGGAGGAGACGAGGAGTAGGCGGGCTCATACACGAGAAAGAATTCTCCTTGATTGGCGAAGCTTATCAGTTATATATCGACAACAATACCTTTTTTGTTGTTTTCTGCCCTCGATTCCGTCATCCATATGCCCAACTCGCTCGTCGAGCGCTGGAGACAAGCCGAGCGCGCGAAATCGCTGGCGGACAGCTAGTGACTCCCTCCCCCGAATCCGAACCTGGCCATCACACCGCCGCCAATCAAGCGAACTACGCGAACATCCACCACCACTTGTCGTTTTCGCGGGCCTCTCCGACGTGCATGTCGTGAATTGCTATGAGCAGCTCAATTCGAGAGTTAGTTCGCAGAACGTGTTACCGCGGAGATGGGCGCGTTGCCATTTTTCGATCGGCCCGGAGCTTTCGTTTGTATTGCGGTTGCCTTTGTTCCCAGCCTACCGTCTAAGCTTTTTAGGTGCTGCATGTCACTGGTCAACATCGTGCCAAAGGCCGTAACCAGTTGAAGCGCGTAGCGCTCTCGGCCAAGAGCACGCCGGAGACCCTCGCGGCCGATGCTATGCTTCTGTGGATCGAAGAACTCCCTCAGTGCCTCCAGGTATTCCACGTAGTGTTCGGTGACGACATCGTAGTCATTTCGCAAACGCTGCAGGTCCGCGTAGCTGTTTTCGAACGCTGGCACGTCCCCCACGACTATATTTCGGAGGATCGGCAAGTTGGTTTGCCAAATTTGGGATTGAAATACGTACCGAGTGTGACCTGCATCCTGCAGCCTCTGAATAGTGGACATCTGCAAATCAATGCTTGTAGTGATGGCCCGGGCCGCGGCCGTAAATTTTCTCAATTCAAGATCGTTCTTATGCAATTGGGAGCGCTCCAGGTCGTCAAACACTTTGTCGGCCAGTCCCGCCGCTTGGCTGTCTGGAATCTTCAAGTCTATGTTCTCGGCAGGAAACATGGCAGTCAGCAGTTCTATCCCAGGAGTTCTTACCACTTGACTCAGAGTCTGGAACCCACTCAAAAAGACGATAGTATTTTTCCTGAGTTCGTTTGCGACTTTTAGGTTGTCGTCCAGTTCACCTCTCAGGAGCGCAATCGTGTTGCGCTGGCGCGCAAGGTCTTGCTCTTGAAGTTCCGCATCCCTTTGAGCCTGGACATCCCGATCGATCTGCGCTTGCCGCTCCCTGCTCATGAGTTCTTCTTCTGCCTGTTTTTCTTTCACCCGAAGTTCCGCGTACTTCAAGCCAAAACCCAGGACAATGAGGAGGAGTCCAATGAGAAATCCGTAGAGTAACAAACTTTTCAGGATCTTGAAGCCGGCCGTTGGTGGCAGGGTGGGAATTATTCCGCGTTTTAGAAGAGCCCGGGCGAACAGAAAGGCCAGAAAAAGAAAAAACCCTACCAAGACAAGTGGGTCTTGGAGGTATGGCGCGACTTTTGAAAATTCTGTCACATCTCCCCCTCGCCAAAACAAGAACAACATGTGCCTAACATCCTTGCCCGGACAGATCCTAAACGGCGTGTTGAGACGCCGAGGCGATGACATACCGTCGACGCCTACGCTAACTTCATTACTGTTGTTGGTAGCTTACTTGACGAGAATTAAAATACTACAATTCCCCGGGGCAAACGCCATTACTTCATCAACGGCTTCTGGGAGACACACTCTTAGGGGGAAGTCGAACCCAGCTGCTTTGTGTACTCGACGCAGCCAATACTACGTGTATATACTCTGGCCGACTTATAACTTGGATTATGACTGACAAGACCATTACGGCTGTCTTGAAAGAACAGTTTGCATTGATCGCCACCTTGGTTGTCTTGATTGGGACCATCTATACCGACTCTTACTACGCGGTGTTTGGTTTGAAGTATCAATCTTTAAATTTGCCTGCTTCCCACATCCTGTACCGTGGCTTCACGGCCGTGATTGACGCTCCCTATCTTGCCGTACCCTACCTGCTCGTTGTGGCCTGGCTCGCTGTAGAAGCTTCTCGAACGACAAGTAAATCGAAGGAACGGATACCAATTTGGGCTAGCTATGCAGTCATCGTCGCTGTCCTTGGGATGACCTACCCCTTGGCTACCCACGCCGGGCTTAGGGCCGGTGCAAGAGACTTGAGTCTGAAGAGCCGCTTGCCCGTGGTGGAGCGGCTGCTGCCGTCTGACCCGTCCGATACGCCCTGCCAAGTGGGTGCCTGTCGATTGCTACTCGTCGATGACAGCTACCTCTACGTATTCGTGCCGCAAGCCGACGGTTCAATTCCGCACCTCAAGAGATTGGATCGGAAGGTGTTCCATGAGATCGATACTGGTATTCAGTAGTTTCCTCCTGTCCGCATTCTTTCCGGCCTTGCTTCAGGCTGATGTAGTGGTCACACAGGATGCAACAAAATTCGGGGCGGTCCTTTCATTTGACGGTACGGGTGTATCGGTTCGGACCGGGTGCAACGGCAACCAGACCGCCCTAATCGCCTGGAGCGAAATTTTGCTGGTCACCCTTGATGCCAAGTGCGAAGCGCACCCGGTCGAGATCAATCCCGCGGGACTACAGAGGTGCGAGCAGAAGCGGATTGGCGGATTTCGCGTAAGGTTTAGGAATCTCTCGCAACCGTTTTTCGCGGTCAAGGCGACTCTCCAGGCTACCGGGAAGATATTCCTTCTGTCGATGACCGACGAATCGGGCCTAAGCGGACCTCGAGACGACGTAGAATCCGTTCAGCCTATCGATGTCTGCCCCAAGAGCCTTCCTGCAAAACAGGTTTGGCCGAAGTCTTTCTGTCACGAGCCTAAGAAAATTGCGGTGAACTGGTCGCCGGGTCCTGTTTTCAACAATCACATTTTCACCAAGGGAGGAGCAATATATATAGACGTAATCGGCGAACTCGGCGGCTTATCACCAGAAGACATCCTGTTTGCCTACCAGACTGCGTTGTCTCTCTGGACCTACGCCTTGCAGGATCGAAGGTCGAGTCTCCCCCTCGAATTGCAGAAATACATCGACCAATCAACCTCCCGTAGCGCAAGTGTCTCTCTCTTTACGCCGCCGCAGGTCGTCCGCGTCGATTGCATGGACAACGCTTTATCCGTGGTCAAGTGGTATTCCCAACGCGCAAATGTCTTTCCACTCGAAGCCAGTGATTATGTTGCCATGGCACAAGTCCAGGGACGAACCGTGCTCCTGAATGCAAATGACAATGCATTCGTAGTTTCGCGAGAATACTGGAAACCGCTCGCGGCTGACAAAGTAAGCTTGCTCACGGTATTCATCCACGAGTTGGGTCATTCTTTTGGCCTTCCTGACAAGCCGCACTCGTCAGGTGCTTCGGTGATGGATCCAGACTACGTAGTGCGGAACTTGAATGCGACCGTGTCGCCCACAGCGGAGGATGCCGCAGCCCTCGTTGGCGTTCTGAAAGAGTCCATCGAAGGTTCAGCACCGGGGATATTCAACGCGAAGGGCTGTTTAGGCCTGCGGAGGAAGCGCACGTAAGAAAAAACCAGCGCGCGCGTCGCCGGTAGGGTGAATGCTAGGAGAATCTCAGCCCGGTCTCGCCATTGCTGATTTGTATAGTCTTGCTAGGCTATCGTAGACCTCGCTCTCCCCCGGGTATTCTCCAAATCGTAGTAGGCGATTCAGGTGCATATGGACAAAACTCAGGGCCAGGTCGCTAAGGGTTACCGACAATTCTCTGGCTTCTACAAGGGCCTTCAGCCGAGACACCGTGGGGGCGATCCGCCTCGAGCGTTCCCGGAGAATGCGTAACGAAGAAACCATGGGACCACCCAGGACGGGCGCGTTCTTGGAAAAACTGAACCCCAATATGGATTCCAAGACTCCCTGTTCCTTACGAAATTGCAGGGACCGCACGAGCGGTGACCCATCATCGTTGGTAATTCTCTCTGTAAATTTCGCGCGAGCTAGTTCGACCAGTCGTCGCTTGCCCTCTAGCTGGTAGCCAAAGTCAGCAAACAGCAAATCGACCCCTCGCAGGGCTAGGCGCCAGCGGTCAACAAGTTCCCCATCCCGAGGTTCGAGCATCCCCATGATCGCGAGTACGGCTTGACTGTCGAGATGGAAGATCTGTTCCGCCAAAGGGATTCCACGGTCTCCTCCATATCGCTCGATTTCTCGCTCGTACGTGTCGAATTGTACTCGCCACACGCGATTGGTCCTCACGAGGGAATCAATTTCTCTTTGGAGGAGAGGTAGGAACCTCTTAAGGAGTCCTCCGCGAGACCCCTGAAATCGCAGCCGCAGGTGACCGTCTGGATCGCCATAGCGGAGAAAAAACCACCGGGCAATGAGTCCCTCCCGAAGGCCCTTCGCTACCAGCGAGCTGATTCGCTCGCGCAATATGGCATCCGATGTTCGCCCGCCCGCGTAGAGCTTCACGTATATCCATTCCGATAAGGGAGGAAACACTCGCGGATACCCGGTCGCCGTCGGACGTCGCCGGCTCTTCATCATTTGGGCGCCTTGAATCGGTGCCGGGGGACTGCTCGCGAGAAACGGTACAAGGAGATCGTGGACGAATGATCCTTCGGGGCCACACACGGAGAGGTAACCTGGCGCTGGAAAAAGTTCTTGAAGAGATCCTTCGCGGCGTTGTTTCAAGAAATGCACAAATGACTTCACGCTTAGCGGGTTGCAAAGATCAACCGGCAGATTTTGATTGTCGTCACAGATGGCAACCCACCTTGGAATTTGACGTCCCTTGCGCCATTCTTGAATGAATCGAAACTGCTCGGCCCCGACGAGACTTGAAACCTGCGATATCTCGTCCCCGGCAATTCTCCATCGCGCCAAGCACAGGACCAGGCGGCCACTGGTAACCCTGGGAAGAAACGGGGCATCCGCAAGGACACCCCAATCCCACCACAACCGACCCGCCACCCCTTGCTGTTGAAGAGAACAAAGAAATCTATAAATGACTAAGTGAGAACCGGCGAAATTGTGCGCATTCGTCATTCGGACTATCACTTCTCGCTCCAGGGTCCGAGAGCGCACGCGCAGTCTCTCTCCTCGCGTTGACAGCATGAGATCCGTGATGGGAAGATGACGCGGGAGCGGCGCACCCGATTTGCCTAGATACGGAATTTCGTACCTGCGGAGGACTGGCCGAAACACGAGGTCCCCGGCGTGCGCCCCCGGTAGGTGTACGATCTCGGCAAAGACAACACCTGGTTGTCGTGCTTCTTCCGCCTTTACGTATGCCCTCACTTTCTGCGTCAAGCCTTTATCGAATTGACAAAAGCGCGCAAACATTGCCACACCCGACGAGCCCAGGGCGCCTTCCAAAATTACCTGGAACTCCCCTCGAGCCAAGCTTAGAGCCGACGTGGAAGCTACCACGGCTTTCATTGCGAAAGAGCTTGGTAACGGCAAAGAATTCGGGGATTCCAGGCACTTCAATTCTTGTTCGTTCAACGTAATTTCATGCGCCTGCGCGGCCACGGCTTCACTAAACTTCTTCAGAAGCAAAATTGAACCGGCTTGTTTTATGCCCGTTAATCCAGCTGTCAGCCCCGGCAAATCCCCGCCCCCCGTTGCGCAAGATATACCGATGTCGCCATCCAGGGCTTCGACCAGCGGTACCTCGCGCCGACCATACCTGGCGGCGAACTCTTGGAAGCATATTGATTGTCCAGGGTCACTCGCCTGGTCGTTCTGCGGCAGATGGTGCAAAATATTGATGCCCCTCGTAATCTCCGCAAGAACGTCTCGGCCAAGCGCGGCTTCGGGTGCAGGTTTAAGCAAGGTCACGTGAAAGGGAGAAGCACTCGTTGGCTTGCCCGCCAAAGAGGCTAGGGACTTCTGAATCTCCTGGTAGCGCGTTTGCCCCCGGGCGAATCCACTCTCGTCGATCACCGTGAGCGCCGAGGCTATCCGCTGGAGCGAGGAACGAACTTTCAAAGACTTTTTCGTTCTTGGAAGATGGCTGACGAGATATTGAATTGCTTGTTGCCCCGTGACCGGGACTTCTAGCTCCGGCCTCAACACCTGGCATTCAATAAGTTTCTCGATAAACTCGCACGCCGTCTTCCAGCTGGTTCCACCGCCAACGAGGTTTCGAGCCAATTGTTTCGAGGTCGCACCTCGATGGGCACGCGCTAGTGCCTGGCGTAGATGCCGCGTCTCGCGCAGACCAACAAGTCGATACGAAAGCCCCTGGTTATCCTGGTATGCCTCCACGTACCGAACATGCCCCCCCGCGCGATACAAGCTGGAATTAGGCCGATACAACAGGCGCTTTCGAAACTCCGTATCGCGCTCCCATTCCTCCAAGAGTGTCGTTGCATATTCCACGCTGAGACTGGTGCGACGTTTGTATTTTTCGCGCCCCAGTATATTTAGACAAGTGGCGTCACCCATCGTGCCGTGAGAGATTCCAGCCAAGAGCCCGAACGGAGTAGCACGGCCTGCCATCCGCGCAAAATAGCGCACGAGGGTCACTTCTGCCCTTTTGCCTCGCTTCGAGTCCGGGTCACGCTCCCAGGCATCCAGGAGCCTTACAAATTCGGGACAGGCAAGAAACATCGCCTCCCAGATTTCGGGCCGGTCGAGAAGGGCTTTCAGATTTGCACGCGCGTTTGCCAACTCGGCTTTAAAGACTTGCTCGAATTGCTCGTCCAGGAGTGCAGTGCACGAGGACAGGGAGTCTGGGCCGAGGCGCACCAGCTCGTCAAAGGGTAGCAGCGGCGTACGCAAAACGAAGAACGCAGCAGGTGAAGAAGTCACATCGCCGGGCATAGGTAAGTTCGAAGGGCTTTCGGCATTTTGCCTGGGACGAGGCGTCATTGCGAATCATCGAATGGCGATAGGAACGGACGCGATCTGGGTTACCGGCGCGTTATCCAAGTGGCTAGAGAAATCCCGGTGTTGCTCCGTCACGGGGATTTGGATCTTGTGCCTTACCGGAATCGCCAGCGAAAGAAACTTTCCATCCTCTTCATAGACCAGTCCTGCCTCTAACAGTTGCAAAAGAAACTCTTCGATGTCCTGCCGACTGCATTCCGCCTCCCTCGCCTTCAAGAGCTCCCAAATTTTACCCGGGCTCGTACCAGCGTCACAGGCAAGGTAGATTTGTGACTCGGGATCACCCAGCCGATAGTCACACGGCTCGCGCCCCGCGCGTCGATCCTTGATGACGGAGAACCCTGGGCCTCGACTGAAGCACAGTGAGCCAGGAGCAAGCTGATTCTTCCAGTTGTCTACGGCGGCCTTCAACTTCGGGACGTAGGTTTCAGGGTCACGAGCGTCCGCGTACCGGTAGTCGAACGAATATGCAAGCTTGTCGAGCTCCACGTCGGTGGCACGATAGATAAACCGGTAGTGTGCTTGCGCACCCATGAGCGTGAGTCCGTATTCTTCGGGACGCTCGTGGTACGGGCTGAAACGTTCCACTCCCAAGCGAACAAGATCGGGAGGCTGCAAATGAGTGAGGCAGTACGTGATGAGATCGGCCATGCGGTCGTACTCGGGAATTGGCTCAGCAGGAAAGCCGTATACGATGTTCCATGAAACCTGAATTCCCAGCTCACAGCACCATTTTAGGAGCCGAATATTTTGGAGTCCCGTTACTCCCTTGCGCATGAGCTTGAGGATGGGAGTACTGAAGCTCTCAATGCCCGGCTGTATGCGGCTAACGCCTGCATTCCGCATCGTGCGCAGTTGCTCTTTCTTCAGATTGGCCTTGGTTTCATAAAATAACTCGAAATCAAATTCCGAGTCGCTCAGCAATGGGAGAAATTCATTGAAATACTTCATGTCAATAATGTTGTCCACCGCAATAAATTCGAGCCGCTTGTGTTTCGCAGCGAGCAGCTTTAGTTCTTGAAACGCCCGCGTCGGGGCCTTGCTTCGAAAAGCCATCGTTGACCCGTTCAGGCCACAGAACGTGCAGTGTGACTTCGCGCCCCACCAGCAGCCGCGTGCTGTCTCAAAAGGTATGGAGACTTTGTGAAGAAGTTGCGACGAAATCGTGTATTCGCCGAGGCGCTTAAAGTACTCGTCGTAGACAGGAGTGGGGACTTCCTCCATCGGAACCATTTTGCTTGGTGCCTGATCAACTACGCGAGCAACACGTCCGTCTCGGTAACACAGGCCCGCTTGCGGTTCGATCGACTCGTCGGCGAGCAAGTTGCATACCAGGCGCGGCAAAATGTGTTCAGCCTCACCGCGCACCACAACATCAATCCAGGGAAACGCCCTGTGTAGTTCCTGCCCCATGCACCCGTCGCAGTTTGCGCCACCGAAAATGATCCTGAGAGAGGGGTTTCTCTTCTTTAAGATCTTAGAGAGAACCAGGGAAGAGACATTCTGACCAAACGAGCTCGTGAAGCCTACAATTCTTGGACCACTCTCAAGGATCTCTGCAGCGCATTTTTCCAGAAACGTTGGGACCCACGCTTGGATGGCCGCCATTTTGGAGAGCAGATTCTCGTCTATCCCTTTTCTGCGAAGGTGGGAAAAATACGCTTCTCGCTCTCCGGTTGGACTGCAAAACGGCGGGACCGCGAAGACCCAGTCGCCGATAAGCGACCGATTGGCGATATCAGCGTAGTCTTCCGCCGAGATGCGGTTAGTCTCAGGCAAATCGGCGGTTACGTCAGCCAAGTGCTGCATGAACGCGAGGTAGTAGGAACGGACCTCGGCACCAATTCCAGCCCTTCGAAGGACCGCCAGGAGCGTGCCCAGTTGGATGGAAGGCCGCTCCAGCTTTGCCCACGGCATTGCGACCAAGAGCACACTGGGTCCGTCGATCTTGTCACGACGGGTATTGGCAATTCGCGGCATAGTCCTAAACGATCGCAAGGAAATACAATTGGTCACCGTTGGATATCCTCAACGGGGCGGTCAGGCCTTACAGCGGCGGATCCCGTCTTAACCAAATGCTAAGCGACGCACACGTCTACGGATTGATTCTTTGCAGCGCTCTTGACCAACATCTTCATGTCCTTGACCGTCTCCTTGTGGAGAGTCAATTTTCGTGTGCTAGCCTTCTTCGTTGCCTTCTTGCCACCCTTGCTCTTTCGTTTTGGCGCCATCGATGCACTCCTTGAGTTTGAGTATCGAGACCTTGGAAATGGACGGACTGGGGAACACCTGGATGTAACTAGAAGCCATCTCATAAATGCCTCAGGAGGATGACGGCGCAAGCGAGTTGGACCATCCCGAGGAAATTTTCTGGGTAGTATTCCCAGCGAATGACGGTACGACGAAAGTTATGAAGCCAAGCGAAGA
>Ga0210399_10003404_pt1 | contig 12416 bp, 9 predicted proteins | sample IncBWC14MmetaG_FD_150865 | JGI IMG/M metagenome (GOLD analysis project Ga0210399, IMG submission 150865) | Forest soil microbial communities from Barre Woods Harvard Forest LTER site, Petersham, Massachusetts, United States - Inc-BW-C-14-M | ecosystem: Environmental > Terrestrial > Soil >... | reverse complement strand
AGCAACAACCCGGCGGCTTCACTGAGTTCGTGCCCCTCGGATTCGTGCATCAGAACACTCTGCTCTTCCATCAGGGAATTGCCCGATCAGGCCCCACCCTCGCGGAACACCTCAAGATTCACGCGCTCGCGCGGGTTCTCCTGGCTGGAGCCATCAACAATATTCAAGTGTCGTGGGTGAAGCTGAACCGGGGTTTGTCGCAGCTCTGCTTGCACGCCGGCGCCAACGACTACGGCGGAACTTTGATGGAAGAAAATATCTCGCGTGAAGCCGGAGCGACCGCCGGCCAGTACACCAGCCCTGAAGATTTTCAAGCGCTCATCCTGGAAGCTGGCCGCATTCCCGCCGAACGCAACACCGTCTACACCAGAATCAACATCAAGCTGCAAGCCGAGGCGTTTACTGCCGAGCAGTCACTCGAACCGGAGTTTGCATAGAAATATTCGCATGACCGCCATCTCATGAGCGCGCCCAGGCCCATCACGGTTCTCGGCGGCACCGGCCCCGAAGGATTCGGTCTGGCGCTGCGTTGGACGCTAGCCGGTGAGACCGTGATCATCGGATCGCGCGATGGCAGGCGAGCGCAGGATGCCGCTGAAAAAATCAAACAGCGAGTCGGCGCAAACGCAAAGACTTACGGCAACGAAAACGTCGCAGCCTGCACCGCTGCGGACCTGCTGGTGCTCACAATCCCTTTCGAAGGCCACGCCGCTCTGCTGAAGCAACTCAAGCCCGCGATTCGTCCCGGCAGCATTGTGATTGACGCCACGGTGCCCTTAGCCGCAAGCGTTGGCGGTCGCGCTAGCCGCACCCTCGGCATCTGGCAAGGCTCCGCCGCACAACAGACTGCGGAACTCGTTCCCAAAGGTATTTCGGTTGTGGCCGCTTTTCAAAACGTCGGAGCCGAACTGCTGAATGCCGATGGTCCGGTCGACTGCGACATTATTGTCTGCAGCGACGATCCGAACGCCAACCAAATCGTGCGCCACCTGGCCACAAAAATACTCGGCGCTCGCGCCATCGACGGAGGCAAACTGGAGAACGCGCGCATCCTGGAACAGATCACCGCATTGCTGATCGGCCTGAACATCCGGCACAAAGGTCACAGCGGCATTCGCATCACAGGCCTGCCGGACGCGGCCTACAAACCAGCATAGCGTCCTTTCCCAACTGGTCATGAAGATTCCTTTGTGTAGCTTCGTGTCCTTCGTGGTAAAAGGTCTTCTTTGGGAACCTCGAGACCGATCATGAGCCAACCCGACATTACCCCGGTCATCGAGTTCCGCAACGTCTCCTATCGCATCGACGGCGACGCCAGCCGCGAACTCCTCCACGATCTGAACCTCGAAGTCCATCGCGGAGAGACTCTAGTCCTGCTGGGCCGCAGCGGCTCGGGCAAAACCACAACTCTCAAACTCATCAATCGTCTGCTCACTCCCAGCGAAGGCGAACTTCGCGTCGAAGCGCGGCCGACTCGGGATTGGGATGTAATCCGCCTCCGCCGGATGATCGGCTACGTCATCCAGGAGGTCGGCCTGTTCCCCCATTTCACCGTCGAACGCAACATCGGCCTGGTCCCGAAGCTCGCAAACTGGCCCGCCAATCGAATCTCTGAACGCGTCCACGAGTTGCTGCAACTCGTTGGCCTCGATCCCGAAACAGCCTCGCGCTATCCCCGCGAACTTTCCGGTGGCCAACGCCAGAGGGTCGGTGTAGCGCGAGCGTTGGCCGCCGATCCTCCAATCCTCCTCATGGACGAACCCTTCGGCGCGCTTGATCCCATCACCCGCGCCGAATTGCAACGTGAATTCCTCGGCTTGCAGAAGCGGCTCCGCAAGACCGTCGTTTTCGTCACTCACGACTTGCGCGAAGCCCTGTTAATCGGCACCCGCATCGCACTCATGGAAGCAGGCCGGCTGACCACCGTGCAAACACCCGAAGAGTTTCTCACCTCCACACAGCCGCTGGCGGCTGCTTACAAAGACGCCTTCGGCGCCAGCTTTGAAACTCGCAGAGAGCGTGGTCACTCATGAATACCTTGCAGTTCATGCTGCAGAATCACACCGAAGTCCTCGAACTCACACTCGAGCATCTGTGGCTGGTGGGAGTCTCCACTCTCCTGGCAGTACTCGTCGGAATTCCGCTCGGCATCCTGATCACCCGCTGGCCCACCCTCAACAAACCCGTGCTGGGCGGCGCCAACATTATTCAAACCATCCCCAGCCTCGCTCTCTTCGGATTCCTGCTGCCCGCCCCGTGGATCGCCGCGCGAGCCGATCGTCTCGCCATGCTGGCGCTCGCGCTCTACGCGTTGCTCCCGCTGATTCGCAACACCTACGCCGGCATCAAGGGCGTGGACCGCGCTGTGGTCGAGGCCGGACGAGGCATGGGCATGACCGATCGCCAACTGCTCTTTCAAGTCGAACTCCCGCTGGCGCTGGGCGTGATCATCGCGGGCGTCCGGGTAGCGACGGTGATCTCAGTCGGGTTGGCGACCATCGCCGCCGCCATCGGCGCCGGCGGCCTGGGAGAATACATTTTCCGCGGCCTCGCCATGGTGAACAATCAAGTCATTCTTGCAGGAGCCATCCCAGCCGCTGCCATGGCATTGCTAGCCGATGTAAGCCTCGGCTGGCTGGAAAAACGCCTAAGCCCACACTAACCGAAAACTGTAAAGACGTTGCCTGCAACGTCTCTTTCTAAGAAACGAATGCTGCGCCAAACCATATTCGTCATTCTTCTCGCATTGCTAACCGCCTGCGGCCCCGCCCGCGAACATCGCATCGTCGTCGGCTCTAAAAATTTCACCGAACAACTCATCCTCGGAGAAATCATCGCCCAGCAAATCGAAACCAAAACCCATCTTCCCGTCGAGCGCCGTTTCTATCTCGCGGGCACCTACATCTGCCACCAGGCCATCCTTGGCGGCCGCATCGACATCTATCCCGAATACACCGGCACCGCCCTCACCGCCGTCCTGAAGGAAAAGCCCGAAGCTGATCGTGAAACAGTTTACGACCAGGTCAAGACACAATATGAAAAGCAATTCAACCTGACCCTGGGGCCAACCTTCGGCTTCAACGACACCTTCGCCATCGAAATTCGCAGCGACGACGCCCGCCGCCTCGGCCTGAAGACTATCTCGCAAGCCGCAACCTACACACCAAAGTGGCGCGCCGGATTCGGCTACGAGTTCATGGAGCGTCCCGACGGCTATAAGGGACTGGCCGCCACCTACGCCCTGCATTTCGCCGACTCCCCCCGGATCATGGACCTGGGCCTGCTAACCCGCGCCCTGAAAGACAAACAGGTGGACCTGATCGCCGGCAACGCCACCGACGGCCTGATCCCGGCCCTCGACCTGTTCGTCCTCGAAGACGACAAACATTATTTCCCCCCCTACGAAGCCGTACCGATCATCCGCCAGGAAACCCTGGCCCGCCATCCCGAGCTGAAACAAGCCATCGAGGAACTCGCCGGTAAAATCTCCGACGCCGACATGCGCCGACTAAACTACGCCGTCGACGGCCAGCACCGCGACGTGAAAGAAGTGGTGCGTGACTTTCTGCGGCAGAAGGGTTTGTAGCCGGTTGAACAGATTTCGCCTGTGGCGACCAGCAACCAGAAACCAGCGCTCATCTCAGGGGCTGACCTCGAAGATAATGCCATCGCCATAGGTCCCACCGTAGTAAGTCGTACCGTACAGGTTGCCTGCCTTGCCAAAGACAAGACCGGCAGAGGGCCCGTCTCCGCCGCCATTGCTATAGTCAAAGGTGTACAGCAATTCAATAACCCACTTGCCCTTGGAGTTGCGCTTCAGTTCAAATGCTGTGCCTGAACTGCTGGCGCCTCCGTAATAGGTCGTGCCATATAGATTCCCTGCTTTGTCGGAAACCAGGTCAGCGACGGGGAGTCGCCCATCGTTCCCCACGCCGAGGAAAGTGTGCAACACGCTTTCCGTCCATTTGCCCGCGCCTCCAGGCGTCAACTTGAATGCAACGCCGCAATAGCCTCCCGAGCATCCTCCATAGGGAGTTGTGCCATAAAGATTTCCAGCTTTGTCCACGATCAAGCGGGTTATGGGCAGGTACCCATCCGTACCATCGTTGTCGAAGTTGTGCACAATGGTTTCGCTCCATCGCCCCTTTGCCCCGGGCGTCAGCCGGAATGCCGTGCCGCAACCGCCGCCGCCACACCCCGTGTTGTAAGCGCCACCTTCAAACGTCGTTCCGTAAAGATTGCCCGCCGCGTCCCGAACCAGGCCTGCTTGGGGATAGTGCCCGTCCCCGCTGCCAGGACTGAAATTGTGCAGCACCTTCTCCGTCCACTTTCCATTTCCGCCCGGTGTCAGTTCGAACACGACGCCGCACCCGACGGTAGTCTCGAATGCCTGGCACTTCCCCGAACCGCCGTAGTAGGTTGTACCGTACAGATTGCCCGCGGCATCGAAGACCAAGACGCCGTAGGGAGCAGACCCGTCCTTGAAAGTGAAACCGTGCACCACTTTCTCCGACCACGTTCCGTCGCCGTTCGGTGTGAGTTCGAAGACGGTCCCAAATCCGGGAGGGCCCCCGTAAGTTGTCGTACCGTACAGGTTGCCTACCGTGTCGAAGATCAGGCCGGATTTGGGTGCGTATCCACCCTGGCCGCCCCGGTTGAAGCTGTATAGCACCTTTTGCACCCACTTGCCGTTGCCGCTGGATTCCAGTTCAAAGACGACGCCGTCGCCGTTCGCACCGCCGTAGTAGGTCGTGCCATACAGGTTCCCCGCCCCATCCGCGACCAGGTCAGCGGCCTCGGGATAGATCCCGTCCCCGCCATTGAAGCTGTGCAGAAGGGTTTCCTTCCCGGCCGCCAGCAGCCTGCTCGTCGGCGACAGAACCAGCGCACAGACCGCCAGGGCTGCAGATAATAGTGCCCTCGTTCTCAATCGTTCCACAGTCATTCCTCCCTGGGCAACTCGGATTGTATCTCCTCCCGGACAGGCACTGTACGCCCGCTGGTTTGGGGCGCTTGTCAAAACATTGTCAAATTGTTGTCACCTTTCCGGGCCGGAACTGTCGCGACGTCGAAGCCATTCTTGATCAGGCCATATTTGACTCATCAGATGCTTGAGGTTGCTTCGGGGCAACTTTTCTCTTACCCTGAAGGCGACTAGGGAAGCAGCGTAAACGGGGGGTAAGAACACCATGACCATTCACCTCACGCCGGAACAAGAGCGGCGGCTTCAGGCCGTCATGAGTCGCGGTGCGTACGAGTCCGTTGACGAAGTTGTTGAGGCTGCCTTGGCCGCCGTAGAACAGCGCACGGTGCCGGGTTTTACGGGGACACCGGATGAACTCGACGCCCTGCTTGCGGAAGGATTAGCGTCGAAGGAACTCACGGAAGGCGAATTTTGGGGTTCAGTAAATAAACACACGGATGCCTTGCTTGCAGAACATAAGAGCAGCCCACGTTCGTGAAGGTCCTTTATCGGCAAACCGCCATGATGATGTGATCCGCCAAGTCCGGTACTACCTTGTTGCCGAGAATCTTCCAGACGTAGCTGTTCGATTCCGAGATGCGGTACGGCGCACCGTTGAATCATTACGTCGACATCCCGCTTGTCGGACCGCGCTATCTTTCCACAAATCCCCAACTTCAAAATCTGCGCTCATGGCCCGTCACTGGATTTGAGGCCATTCGGATTTATTACCTGCCGGATAGCGATGCTATCCACGTCGTTCGCGTTCTGCACGGAAAGCGCGATCTTACGCGGATTCTCGAAGGCGAAAGAACCGTTTAGCTTACGAGCCAGCTAAAGAGCTTCTTATCACATCAACCACACCGCATCCACATCCACGATCACCTGTGTCCGCGGAATCTTTTCCTGGGTCGCGTAGGAGAGCATCGATCTTAGCGTCGCGTTGAGCTTCTCCCGGCTGGCCGACTTCAAAACAAAATGATAGCGGTAGTCCCGCTTCAAACGCACAATCGGAGCCGCCGCCGGGCCCAGCACGCGAATGCCTTCATGCCGCGTCTTCTCGAACCACTTACCCAAAATGCCTGACCATTGCAGGGCTTCATCCAGTTTGTCGCTCCGCACTAGAACATTGGCCAGCGCGCTATATGGGGGATAGTGCATCCAACTGCGAAAGCGCAACTCTTTTTCATAGAACCCTACAAAGTCGTGTTGCGCCGCGAACTGAACCGCATAGTGATCCGGAAAATAAGTCTGCAAAACAACTTTGCCCGGAGTCTGCCCACGCCCCGCGCGTCCCGCCACTTGAGTCAGCAACTGAAACGTGCGCTCGGCTGCGCGAAAATCCGGAAACCCCAAAGCCGCGTCGGCCCCGACCACACCCACCAGCGTGACTCCATGAATGTCGTGACCCTTAGCGATCATCTGCGTGCCCACCAGCAGATCCAGTTCGCCTTCGTTGAGCGCATTCAGCGCGCGCTCGAAATCTTCGTTGCCGCGAACCGTATCCCGATCAAGACGCCCGATGCGGGCCTGCGGAAACAGCCCATGCAACAACTCTTCCAGCTTCTCCGATCCAGTCCCCAGAAAATAAACATACTCGCTGCCACACTCCCCGCAAACCTTTGGCACTGGCGCCATGAATCCGCAGTAGTGACACACCATGCGGTTCGTGCGCTTATGATGCGTCATCGCGATGGCGCAGTTCCTGCACTCCATCCGGTTCCCGCAGGACCGGCACAGCGCCACCGGCGCATATCCGCGACGGTTGAGCAGCACCATCACCTGTTCCTTACGATCGAGCCGCTGCTTGATTTCCTCCACCAGCTTTCGCGAAATCACCTGCTCCTTGCCCGTCTCCTGAAACTCTGTCCGCATGTCGACGATTTCGACTTCAGGCAGCGGCCGATGTTCCACGCGATCCCGCAATTCCAGCAGTGCATACTTATTCTTCTTCGCATTGAAATAAGATTCCAGCGAAGGCGTAGCCGAGCCCAGCACCACGACTGCGCCCGCCATCTTTGCCCGCATCACCCCCACATCGCGGGCGTGATATCGCGGCGTCTCCTCCTGCTTGTAGGAAGAGTCCTGCTCCTCGTCCACGATCATCAGCGCCAGATTTGCTACCGGGGCAAACACCGCCGAACGCGTGCCCACAACCATGCGAGCCTCTCCGCGCTTGATGCGATGCCACTGCTCGGCCCGCTCCTGATCCGACAGGGCCGAATGCAGGATGGCAACTTCATCTCCGAACACGTGATGCAGATCGGCCGCAACCGCAGGCGTAAGCCCAATCTCCGGAACCAGCAGGATCGCCGACCGTCCCGCCTCCAGAACCGACCGCATGGCCGCAAGATAAACCGCCGTCTTGCCCGAACCGGTAACCCCGTGCAGCAACATCCCCGAGAACTTTTCACTATGCACGTTGTCTTCAATCCTCTTCAGTGCATCCTGCTGCGGGGGATTGAACTGAAAGTCCAGCGGCGAGGGCCGAGCCTTCATGCTCGATATCGTGAACTCAACCGGCTCTTCGACGATTTCGACTAGCCCACGTTTCACCAACGTCCCCAGCGTGGTCCGGGGAACCTCCAGCGCCTGCAGAGTCTCCACCGCAACCCTCCCACCCGCCGCCGCCAGCGTGTCGATCAAGGTTTGCTGATTGGAATTGAGCTTGCCCTCCGCGGTCTTCAACCGGGCAACCTTTATGGTGCGAGTGGCGTCGCGAGCGTCCGACAGATCTTCGCGCACGATCCATTTCTTGCGTACCATGCCGCTCAACAAGGATTTCGAGACGCGGGTTGCGGCGCGCAAACTCTCTTCGCGCACCGTCTCACGTTCGGCCAGGTGGTCCAGGACACGAAACTCCGCCAACTGTTCCTCGGGCGTCCTGCGCGAACGAGCCGATGAACCTGATACCCCCGCCAGGTGAAGCGCCATCTGTCCATCGCTCGCGATGCGATATGCAATGGTGCGTTTGAATTCCGCGGCCAGCGGCAGCATGGTCCGAAACACTTCGCCCATCGGCGCCAGATAGTAATCCGCAATCCATCTGCCCAACTGGGCAAGTTGCTCGTCGAGCACGGGCGAAACATCAAGTACGCTGAGTACATTCTTCGCCTGAACTTTGGGCGCGCGATCATGCAGTGCGGTGACGACTCCTGACATGCGCTGTTGGCGGAAGGGTACCAGCACGCGCCCGCCAATCACCGGTTGCATCCCATGGGGGACGCGGTAAGTGAAGGCGGTGTCCAGCGGTACGGGTAGCGCGACATCGCAAAATTCAGGCATGAGGGTCAGGACTGCTGAATGGCATCCTAACATCGAGGCGTCTGGGCAGTGCGGCGCGGTTGATCGACGTTATGTTCCACGTGGAACACTTCTTTAATCAATAGCTATGAGCTATAAAGAGAGGCCAAAGCGCCATGGGATTGGGTTGGCACAGACTCCCCCGGGGGATCGCGCCGACGGCGGGGCCCCTGGGCCAGCGACAAAACTTCTACAAAGCCTTGACATCCTATTGACAACAGCCGTCCAGATGAGCCTTAATATCAAGCACTCGCGGGTTAGACATCGGCTTTCCGGCCTGCGCAAGGATATTGGGTCCTCCCCCTGCCCTCTAACCATTCATTACCTTAAAGGAGAAACCTCATGCAACGTTTGTTCGTTCGCATCACCGCTCTGAGTTTGTGGCTTACCCTGGCGCTGGGATTCGTTTCCAGCCCGGCGCTGGCCCAATATACGATAACCAACCTGACTTCCAATCAGGCCGGCAAGGCGAAACATACCGACCCCTTGCTGCAGAACGCCTGGGGACTCGCTTACGCTCCCAGCAACCCGTTCTGGATCAGTGACGAGAATGATGGGTGGTCCACGCTTTATAATGGCGCCGGAGTGCCACAAAGCCTGCAGGTAATTGTTCCTCCAGCCAGCGGCAGCGGGGCGGGCCAGCCTACGGGACTTGTCTACAATGGATCGAGTGAGTTCCAGATTGACACTTGGACGTCGCTCTTTCTGTTCGCGACGCTGGATGGGACCATCCAAGGCTGGTCGCACTTCGAGCCCTCGACGACCCTGATTGCGGTGAACAACTCGGCGAATAAAGTGAGCTACACCGGCTTGGCCATCACCAGCAAGACCTCGGGGAATTTCATCTATGCGGCCGACACGTTCAACAACAAAGTGGATGTGTATGACGGCACCTTCACGTTCGTGAAATCGTTCACGGATTCGAAGATTCCTAAGGGCTTTGTAGTGTCGGGCATTCAGGACATCAAAGGCCAGGTGTACGTTTCCTACGTCAACGCGGCCGGCGGCCCGGGCGGATACATTGACATCTTCACGGAAGCCGGAACATTTGTGAAGCAGTTTGCCCATGGGGCACCGCTGAACCAGCCTTGGGGCTTTGCCCTGGCGCCGAAGAATTTCGGCCCGCTGAGCAATATGCTGTTGATTTCCAACAATACGAACACCGGGACGATCAATGGCTTCAATCCGACAACCGGAGCGTTTGTGGGCACCATCAAGAACTCCGCCAACAAGCCGATCAAGATCAACCAGCTTTGGGCCATCGAGTTTGGCGGCGGCAGCGCCGCCAACGGGAAGAAGAACCAGCTCTTCTTCACCGCCGGGCCAAACAACGGTCTGGATGGCTTGTTCGGAGTGATCGCGTTCAAGTAGTTGAGATGGGCTAGTTGCGGGGCAGGCGCCCGATCGAGCTGTCCGGCGCCTGCTTTGCACCGCTGCGCCGTATGGGCGTCTGCTGCTTGGAGTTACTGCCTGAGTCTAGGGGGACTGTGGCCGCGGACTTGCAGCTTATGGTCTTCTTAAAGCGATCTGGTGCCGCCTCCACCCGCCCTGTCGCACAGAACGCGGGCACCCACATCCGATTTACCCTTCGCCAACAAGGGTCAACCTCCCAGCCTCCCCCTTCGAAACGAGATGAGCCTTGGTTCATGGAGTGATTTCGTACACAACGCCCTGATTGGAGGTACCACCGAAGATGGCGGTGCCGTAAAGGTGTTTGCCGGTTTTGTCGAAGATCAGGGCGCCAGCGGGCTCGGCGCCGTCGCCCTTGTCAGTGAAGCGGTGGAGAACGCTGTATGTCCATTTGCCGTTAGAGCCGGGAGTGAGTTTGTAAACCAACGCCGCATCCGCCCGAGCAGGTCTCGATGCCGCCCGCTGCGGTGCCATAGAGGTTGCCCGCCTTGTCAAACACCAAAGTGGTCACCGGGCCGCTCCCGTTCTTGAACTGAGGAAAGTCGTACAGGATGGTATGCGTCCAGTGGCCGTTGCTATCGGGAGCCAGTTGAAACACGGTTCCCGAGCTGTGTGCGCCACCTTCTTGCGTAGTGCCGTAGAGGTTGCCCTTGGCGTCGAAGACAAGGCCCGCGACGGGTGTGCTGCCATCGGTCCCCTGGAAACGGTGCAGGGCGGTCTCCTTCCAGCCGGTTGAGGTGTGCTGCAGTTCGAAGATCGCGCCGCAATTGCAGGGTGGTCCACCAGCCGTCGAAGCTGCTCCGTACAGATTGCCGGCTTGGTCAAAGGCGGGCGCGTCGTACGGCTCGCCACCGCTCTTGAGGGTGAATCTGTAAAGGATACTCTCCATCCAATCGCCTCGGGAGTCCGGTGTCAACTCGAAGACGATCCCTCCTCCAGCCGGGCCTCCGTCACGAGTGGTTCCGAAGACATTGCCAGCCTGGTCGAGGATAACCTGGTCCCACGGGGCTATGCCATCCTCGTCGTGGCCGAAACTGTGGATGACTGTCGGGATCCACTTTGGGGCGGCATTGGTAGCAGGTGACAGCTCGAAAACGCTGCCGAAGTCGCGGTTACCGCCGTTCATGGAGGTGCCGTAGAGATTGCCCTTCGAGTCAATGGTCAAGCTGGCAACCAGAGACGATCCCTGCTTGATGTCGAGAACATACAACCGGTGATAGGTCCAGGAGCCACCGGAGGCGTCAGACTGAAAATGGTCGCGTTTGCCGGTCCGCCGCCCGGAGTTGTGCCGTATAGGTCACCGGATGAGTCGAGGGTTAGGCCGCCGTAGGGGAAACACTCTCCGGGATTGCATTTGAAGTCATGCAGTACTTGAAACTTGGGTCCGGCGACGGCGTGGCTTGTCAAAAGCAGAGTGATGGACAGAAGAGAAAAAGCCCTTGAAAAGGTAAAGTGCGGGGCTCTGTCTGGGACGGAACCTGCCTTCGCGTTGACCTGCGCTTGGCGCATAGTGTTGCCATCTCATCAATTATGGAGTGATCTCGTAAACGACGCCCACGTTGTCGGTGCCGCCGAAGGCGGTGGTGCCGTAGAGGTGCTTGCCTGTTTTGTCGAAAACGACGCCGGAGAAGGGTTCGGCGCCGTCGTTGGTGGCATCGGTGAAGCGGTGTAGCACAGTGTATGTCCACTTGCCATTGGAGCCGGGCGACAGCTTGAACACGACCCCGCAGCCACCATTGCAGGGGCCGATGCCGCCTTGCGCGGTTCCGTAGAAACTGCCGGTCTGGTCCATCACTAACGTAGTGAAGGGGACGGCACCATTGTTGTTAGCATCGGTGAATGAATAGAGGATGCTGTGGGTCCAACCGCCTCGGGAGTCCGGCGTCAGCTTGTAAATAGTGCCGCAATCGCATGAATTCTTGCCTCCGCTACGGGTGGTGCCGTACAGGTTACCAGCCCCGTCGAAGATAAGGCCACCGCTGGGAAAAAGGCCGTCATTCCCATTGAAGGCGTGCAATATGGTTTCCTGCCAGCCCGTCGAGGTGTGCTTCAGTTCGAAGACTAGGCCACAGGAGCACGCGAGCCCGCCCTCCTCCGCGGTGCCGTAGAGATTGCCAGCTTTGTCAAGAATCGGGGTGGCGTCGGCGACCCGATAGCCGTCGCCGCAACTTTGGATCGCGCAGAAACTGTAGGGAATGGCTTCCTTCCAGCCGCTAGTTGTATGGTTGAGCCGGTAGGCTACGCCACCCTGGTACGCACCACCGTCGCGTAAGGTCCCGTAAAGGCGCCCCGCACCATCAATGACTACGCCTGCGAACTGGGGATTGGAGCCGTCCTTGCATTTGTGATTGAGTTGGCAGAAGCGATGAACTACCGTGGTGTTCCACCCGTTGGGCGCCTTCGAGTCGGGCGTCAGTTCGAAAAGGGTGCCCCCATCGTTATTGCCGCTGCCAGAAGAGGTAGTGCCATAGAAGTTGCCTTGCCCATCGAAGGTTAAGCCAGGTCCTGGGAAGGCACCGTCGACGTCCGCGTCGAAACTATGCAGCACGGTTTCTTCCCAAACTCCATGAGCGTTCGGCGTCAACTTGAACACAACACCGCAACCCCCGTTGCATGATTTGCTGTAGGCTCCTCCGCCTTCGGCGGTGCCGTAAAGATCGCCGACGACGTCAAAGACTAGCGCTCCAGTTGGTAAGTCCCCGTCTTTACCGTCGTTGTTCGGGAAAGAGTGCAGAACCTT
>Ga0210399_10003403_pt1 | contig 12418 bp, 13 predicted proteins | sample IncBWC14MmetaG_FD_150865 | JGI IMG/M metagenome (GOLD analysis project Ga0210399, IMG submission 150865) | Forest soil microbial communities from Barre Woods Harvard Forest LTER site, Petersham, Massachusetts, United States - Inc-BW-C-14-M | ecosystem: Environmental > Terrestrial > Soil >... | reverse complement strand
CTTCCCGCCCGCCCGCACACACTTCTGCGCCGTCGTCGCCCGCGAATACTCGCGCTTCTCCAGCCCCAGAAACACGTCCTTGAACTGGTTCATCCCCGCGTTCGTAAACAGCAGCGTCGGGTCCCCATGCGGCACCAGCGAAGACGACCGCACACGCCGGTGCCCCTTGCTCTCGAAAAATTGCAGAAACTTTTCACGTATCTCGTTTCCACTCGGCTTCTTTGCGGCGTTCTCCGTCACGTCTGCCTCATCTCCATCATCCAACTCAAAACCGAATTATCGCATATGTGGGGCGCGCCGACCGTGCTGGGATGCTCTAACTTTGGAGTGCGGTGGCTCTGCCACCGCTTTTACAATTTCAGCCCCACCACCCAAGTTCGCTCGTCGCACAGCCACTCCTGGCTGTGCTCCTGTACTCAACTACATTTGCAAAATCCCGCGCCGCCGGTACCATGTCAAAGCATCCCCGGGAGGCCCGATGTTCGAACGAAAACTGACCGCCGGTTGGGGCGACATGGACTTCAACAGCCACATGCGCAACACCGCGTATCTCGACAAATCCGCCGATGTCCGCATGATGTTCTTTTCCGAAAATGGCTTCCCGATGGCCGAATTTCACCGCCTGCGCATGGGTCCGGTGATCCTCCGCGATGAACTCGATTATTTCCGTGAAGTAGGCTTGCTGGAAGAACTGCGCGCAACTCTCGAAGTCGCCGAACTCTCCGCCGACGGCTCGCGCTTCCTGATGCAGAACACCTTCTATCGCCCTGACGGAAAATTGGTCGCGCGGGTCCGCAGCAAAGGGGGCTGGCTCGATCTCACCACGCGAAAACTGGTTGCCCCGCCGGACCGGCTTCTAACGGCCATGCGACGCGCCCCGCGCGCGGAAGACTTCAAGGAAGTCCCCTCCAGCCTGAAAGAAGGGAAGAGTTAGGCTGTCTCGTCGCTCGGATCAACCTCAGGTATCTCTTCATGCGTAATCCGGTGCAGTTCCTTCCGTATCAAATCCGACGGAAATCCGGCCCCAATCAGCGACCTATACAACGACGCCAGCTTCCGCTCGTCAATCTCCCCTCGAAACAACCGCAATTTCCGTTCGATCCGTTGCCGGATAATCGCCGCGGGATCCATCCCCGCAGCCGCATCCTTGATCGCCGTCTCGATGTGGCGATCCGGAATCCCCCGCGCCCGCAGGTCCCGGGCAATCCGAAACTCCCCCTGCTTCCGCGATTCCGTTCGCAGCCGCGTAAACTGCTTCGCGTACCGCGCATCATCCAGCAGGTTCTCCCGCTTCAGCCGTTCCACCACACCCCGCACAATCTTGTCGTCCTCGCAACGCCGCGCCAGCGCCTTCTTCATCTCGTGCACCGAATGCGCCCGCCGCATCAGTATCTTGATCGCGGCATCGTACACCGCCGCTTCCGTCTCCAGTTGTCGAGGTTTCCCAAACATACGTCAGAGCATGGGCCAAACAACCAGCGAAGTAAAGGTCCCGCCCTTTTGAGTGCGAGAGCGAAGCTCTCGCTTTTACCGCGTAATGAGCTTGCGTGAATACTATCGGTCGTACACAGGGCACGCCGTCACAGCTATTAGGGAAGGCCTCTCTTTAGGAGGTTGGGGCTTAAGCCCGGCGTAAAGCGTCTGAATCAAATGGGCTTTCGCGTTTTTTGCGTCCGCCAGGTTTTTGGCGGAAGCCCCTGAAGAAAGATTTTTTCTAAGCAGTCAGATTAAACAGCCGAATTGGGGCGAACTTATTTCCGCGAGAACCGCTCGAAATCCGCCATCTGCGAGGCCATTTCCTCGCGCGCGGCGTCCGCAGCCGATCGAATACCCTGAATGCGCAGCTTGAACTCATCCGCGTTCGACGCGCGTGCCAACGCTTCATCGAGGGTGATCAGTTCCTTCGTATACAAATCAAACAGCGACTGGTCAAATGTCTGCATTCCGTACTGCGATGTACCCGCGGCAATCGCGTCATGAATCAGCCGCGTCTTGTCCGCGTTAATAATGCAATCCTTGATGTACGCGGTGGCAATCATCACTTCCACGGCAGGCACGCGCCCTTTATCGTCCGCGCGCCGCACCAGGCGCTGCGAAACCACGGCTTTCAGCGTCGCCGCCATCTGCAAGCGAATCTGCTTCTGCTCCGGCGGCGGGAACACCGCGATAATACGCTGAATCGTTTCCGTCGCATCCAGCGTGTGCAAGGTCGAGAAAACCATGTGGCCCGTTTCCGCGGCCAGCAGCGCGGTCGAAATCGTTTCCAGGTCGCGCATTTCGCCGACCAGAATCACGTCCGGGTCTTGCCGCAACCCGGCGCGCAACGCCGATGAAAAGTTCGCCGTATCCACTTCCACTTCGCGCTGGTTGATGAAGCTCCGCTTGTCGCGGTGCAGGAATTCGATCGGGTCTTCAATCGTGATGATATGGTCGGCCCGGTCCGCGTTGATGCGGTCGATCATCGCCGCCAGCGTAGTGGACTTGCCGGAACCCGTCGTCCCTGTCACCAGCACCAGCCCGCGCTGCTCTTCGCAAATCTTGCCAATCACCGAGGGAAGATTGAGCTCTTCCACAGTCCGAATCTTGGTAGGAATAACGCGCAGCACCATCCCCACATTGCCGCGCTGCTGAAACACGTTCACGCGAAACCGGCCCAGCCCTGCCACGCCGTACGCCATGTCCAACTCGGCCGTTTCCTTGAATTTCTGCTTTTGCCGGTTGGTCATCATGCTGAAAGCCATCGACAGCATCTCTTCCGGCGTGATGCGCGGTATGTCGCTCATCGCGGCCAATTGGCCGTCTACGCGCAAATAGGGGTGGTTCCCGACTTTCAGGTGCAAGTCCGATGATTTGTTTTCAACCGCGCGACGCAACAGGTCGTCAATGCTCAGAGCCATGTGCAGACACCCCGCAAAGATGCAATTCCTCTCTGAACGTAGCATCCGCCGCCGACCCCAACAAGCAACCCGCTACCCATAGTTGCGCCTTAGTTACCTAGTCCGATGTACAGGTCTGACGTGTTGGGACGGTTTTATGCCGCCCTCTTGCATTTGTGGCACAGCCATTCCTGGCTGTGCTCTTGGTTTTGCCTTTTCCTAATCCGCCCTTCCGCTACCCAAATCAAGCCTCGCTCGGCTTCAAAAACACCGAATCATAAACCAACCCCGCCAAAAATCCCCCGCCCAGCGGCCCCACCCAATAAATCAACTGGTTCAACCAATGATGCGCAGCCAGCGCCGGCCCAAACGCCCGCGCCGGATTCAACGCCGCGCCGGTGTACGGCCCCGCAACCAAAATCCCCAAGGTAATCGTCAATCCAATCCCAAACCCCGCGATCGCCCGAAACGCCCCGCGCTCATCCACCGCCGTCGCAAAAACCACAAACACCAGGAAGAATGTCGTCGTCGCCTCCAGCGCCAATCCCGCCCAGCTCGGAAAATCCCGCATCATTTCCGGCGTGCCCAGCGCCACGCTCCGCCACACTTCCTCCGGTATCACCGCGCGCAATAAAAACGCCGCCGCCGCCGCGCCCGCCAGTTGTGCCAGCCAGTAAAACAATGTGTCCATGGTCGACAGCTTCTTCGTCACCCAAAATCCAATCGTTACCGCCGGATTGAAGTGCCCGCCCGAAATATGCCCCAAAGACGACACCATAATTGCAATCGCCAACCCGTGCGCCAAGGAGACCGCCAGCAGTCCAATCCCTCCTGTCGCGTTCGTCCGCAGTTGCATATCCACGCACACCGCTCCCGCCCCAAAGAAAATCAGCGCAAACGTCCCAATAAACTCCGCGGTCAATTTTTGTGTGAGGTTGTACATCCAGCAGCCTCCAGGCAACTCTTCGAATGCAACGCGACGCCCCGGATTTTAGCTGGATTTGGAAATCTACGCTAGCAACGAAGTGGAAAAGCAGGATAACAGCGAATCAGATAACAGATGACAGGAACCTGAGAGGGGTAATCAGCAATCAGTAATCCGTAATCAGCAAGAAGATCGCGGCACGCGGAGCCGAGGCGGCATGTTTTGCTTCCTGATCGCTGCTGTCTGTTATCTGATCGCCTCTTACTGATAACTGATTACCGATTACTGATTACCTTCGGCCTAGCGCCCCGCCGCCACCGGCGCACTCACTGGCGTCAACCACCCGTGCCGGTCCGCCTTTTTCCCGCTGGTCAACGCGAAAAATTCCTGCTGGATCGCGCGCGTAACCGGTCCCACCGAACCCGTCCCGACCACGATCTTGTCCACCGAGCGAATCGGAGTCACTTCCACCGCTGTCCCCACAAAAAATACCTCATCCACAATGTACAGCATCTCGCGCGGAATCGCCGATTCCTTCACCGGAATATTCAGGTCCGTTGCCAACTTGGCCACCGCGTCGCGCGTGATGCCCGGTAAAATGCTCGTCGCCAGCGGCGGCGTGTACAGCGTCCCGTCATGCACCAAAAAGATGTTCATTCCCGAGCCTTCGCTGACATGCCCAGCCGAATCCAGCGCGATGCCCTCCGCAAATCCGTTCAGTGACGCCTCCATGCGAATCAGCTGCGAATTCATATAATTGGCCGCCGCCTTGGACATCGCCGGCAGCGTGTTCGGCGCAATCCGCGTCCACGAACTAACGCAAACATCCACGCCCTTTGCCAGCGCCTCCGGTCCCAGGTACGACCCCCAGTTCCAGCACGCCATATAAATCTCAATCGGCGAACTCAGCGGATTCACGCCCACTTCGCCGTACCCGCGCAGCACAATCGGCTTCACATAGCACGCGCCCATCTTGTTCAGCCGGACCAACTCGCACGCCACGCTGCTGAACTCGTCCACCGAAAAGGGGAGTTCCATCCTGTAAATCCGCGCCGAATTGATCAGCCGCTGCATGTGCTCGCGCAAACGGAAAATCGCCGGCCCCTGCGGCGTCTCATAGCAGCGGATCCCTTCAAACACGCCCGAGCCGTAGCTCACAACGTGGGAAAGCACGTGCAGCTTCGCGTCATCCCAGGCAATGAACTTCCCGTTGTGCCAGATTTTCTCGGTTTTTTGTACAGGCATGGCCAGGTCTCCCTCGGTATTCTCGTGTGCCGCCGTGCACTTTCAGAATAGAAGAGCATCTCCCAAGCGTCAACGAATTCAACGAAAGTGGCGACACTCGCAGTCAGCCAATTTGGAACCTTTTGAGTGCGAGAGCGAAGCTCTCGCTTTTACGGTGTAGGCCCAAAGACCAGACTAGCCAGAATCGTCATTCGCACGGTGAATCACTCAATACTCTTCGAGTCGCGTCCAGGCGGTTTTGTCACTGCCGGACTGGCCCCCGGCGCCTTCTCCACCGGCCTCTCCTCCAACATCGCCGCCGCGTCCTTCAACAACTTCCCGTTGTAATTCTCCCAAAACCCCAGCAACACAAACGGCAAAATTGTCGAAGCCGCCCACAACTTCGCATTCCTCGGCAACTTCGCTTCCGGCTCCCACCGGAAGAGCAGGGAAGAGATCGTAAACGCCAGAATCGCCCAGGCCAGCAGCGAGCCAATATTCGCGCGAAGCGACAACAACGATGCGTGGTGCACCATCGCCTGTTGCAAGGCGTTCACCAGATACGTCGCTGGAAGAAATAGTGCCACGCGTTGCGCTGTATGCGGCAGCACGGGAAGCGGCACTGTCGCACCCGACAGAAAGATCAGCGCGAACCAAAGCAACTGATTAATGACCTGCGTCTCCTGCATCGTGTTCGTCACACTGGCCACGATTAGCCCCAGCGACGCAAACGCCCCAATCCCGATCAAAGACATAACAAGGATGGCGCCCAGGTTCCCAAAATCCTTCAAGTGATAAACAAACCTCGCCAGCGCCAGTTCCAGCAGCACCGTCGGCAGAATCAGCAGCATGTTTGCCAAAACGCTCGACCCGATCATGCTGCTCGCCGGAATCGGCGCCAGTCGAAACCTCCGCAAAATGCCCTGTTCTCGCCATGTCACAATCTGCGCACTCAATCCCCAAAACGTCCCCATCACCGACATCGCGATCACCGGGCCCAGCAGGTATCGCACCTTCGCAATCTCGCCTTTTGCCAAAACGCTCCCGTACAAAAAGAAAAATGCCATCGGCATCACCAGGCTGAAAAACAGAAACGCCTTGTTCCGCAGCGTAATCCGGATCCGCATTGCCGCCAGTGTCAGAATCGTCTTCAATCCCGTAGCCTCCGGCCCGTCAGCTCGATGAACACGTCTTCCAGCGAAGGCGTCGCAATCTCCAGGCTCACCAGCTCGTTGTTCTCCGCTTCCAGGTGTTTCACCAGCGCCACAATCGCCGGCGCCGTCTTCTGACAGTGCAAAACATACAGATCGTCGAGTTGCCGTGCGTCCACAACGCCATCCAGGTTCTTCAACACGCCGTTCGACGCCGGCTTCGCCAGCCGCACTTCAATCCGCGTCGTGTTCCCCGACCGCTCCTTCAGTTGTCGCGGCGTCCCCGTCGCGATCACTTTTCCGTGGTCCACAATCGCCACCCGATCGCAAAGCTTCTCCGCCTCTTCGATGTAATGAGTCGTCAGCAAGATCGTTTTCTTCTCGCGCTTCAACTCCTCAATAATGTCGTAAATTTCCCGCCGCACTTGGGGGTCCAGCCCCGCCGTCGGCTCATCCAGAAACAGCACCCGCGGATCGTTCACCAACGCTAGCGCCAGCGCCAGCCGTTGCTTCTGTCCGCCCGAAAGCTGGCTGTAAAACGCATTGCGCTTTTCTTCCAGCCCAAAGCGCCTCAGCAAATCATCCGCATTCCGCGTCCGCTTGTAAAACCCCGCAAATAGCCGCAGCGCCTCGCCCACCCGCAATTTGTCCGGCAGGGAAGTGGACTGCAGCGTCGCCCCAATCTCATTCTTCAGTTCGTTAGGGTTCTTTTGCGGGTCAATCCCGCACACCGAAATGCGCCCGCCGTCCGGCACGCGCAGCCCTTCCATCACTTCCACCGTGCTCGTCTTCCCCGCGCCGTTCGGCCCCAGCAGCCCGAACACTTCGCCCTCATCCACGGAAAAGCTAACGCCGCGCACGGCTTCCACGTCGCCATAGCGCTTCACAAGGTTCTCAACCTGCAGAATGGGATTCGCCATCATCCGGAAACAACTATGTTACCGCATGTCCCCACATGGGTGGCACAGCCATTCCTGGCTGTGCTCTTGGGTTCGCCTTTTCCTAGCCGATTCCGCCAAATTGTGGGGAAGACTCTTGTTTCGCACGGTAGGCCCGATGCTACCAATCAATTTGAACTAACGCGCGTCTTCTTCTTCCTGCTGCCAACCTTCTTCCCCGCACTCTTGCCGCCCTTCGGCGCCCACCCATGCTTCGCAAAATCCACGCGAAACTCCACGATCTTCACGCCTTCGCTTTCCAGGAGTTTTCTCTGCAGGGAGGCATACGGCTCCGGAATCAGCAGTTTCCCGCGCTCGCCCACCACGCGATGCCACGGAATGCCTCTTCCAGAAGGGGACGCCGCCAAAGCTCTGCCCGCGGTCCTCGCCCCGCCGCGTAATTGCAATGCCTTGGCGAGCGCCCCATAGGTTGTAACCCGGCCGCGCGGAATTTGTTTCACCAGCTTGTAAACAGGATCCCAGCTCATAGTGGAAAAAGATTAGTGGAAAAAGATGGTAAAGGGAATCGCTCGCCGTGCAAGCGACCTTTCCCCGGAGCCGGTGTTAAATGAAGTGTATGGCACGGTGCACAACAAGGGATATCGCGCGTAGAGGAAACTCAAATGAAACGCAGCGAAAAATCCGATGCAGCTTTTCCGGCAACTTGCGCAACCATGTTCCCAATGCAAAGATTAGCAACCTTTACTCATACGCCGCATCCAATCTTGATAAGTGTAGTGGAATTCCCTTACACTACGAGCGGGAAGTGGCCTCAACCACCTTCTCGCCGCACTTTCGAGGACATCATGGCTTTTGTCCGTCGCAAAGGAAACGCCTACTATCTGGTGCACAATGTGCGCCGCGGCGGAAAAGTGCGGCAACTCCACCTCGCCCGTCTCGGTGACCGCGCCCGCATCACCGACGACGTCGTCAAGGCAGTCTCCAAGAAGCATCCCTTCATCGACCTCAACTGGCGCTCCTTGCGCGAACAGTTGGACAATCACATCGATCTCGCTGACCCTCAATCACCGGCCGTTCAGAAACTTATTCAGGCCCTCCGCACTCTAAATATTGATCTGGCGGATCTCTTTCCCCAGATGCTTCGGCTTTCCGAATCGCCCGCGGTGGCGCGGGAGCTGCTCGTACAATTGCGGCTTCTCCACTCCACCATCCAGGTAAAGCTCGATCAGTTCGGTTCCAAAGACCAGCTGAAGAGAATGCATCGGACAGGCAGTCGGTTTGGATCTGCGTCTTCGGATTTCCGGGGACGCTAGGGAGGCGGTCATGGCGACAGGCGATGTTTCTCTAAATCCGAGTATCCGCAGCGCGGACACCATTGAATTTCAAAATGCCCTGCGCGCGAAAATCGTCGGCCAGGACGACGGTGTCCAGGCGCTCGTCGAGTTGTTCCAGGTCTTCACCGCTGGCCTCAACTCGCCCGGCCGCCCTGTCGGCAACCTGCTCTTCCTCGGCCCCACCGGCTCCGGCAAGACCCGCATCGTCGAAGCCGCCGCCGAAATACTCTTCGGCAGCCCCCGCGCCGTCATCAAGATCGACTGTGCCGAATTCCAGCACTCTCACGAAATCGCGAAAATCATTGGCTCGCCCCCGGGCTACCTCGGTCACCGCGAAACTCATCCCCTGATTACCCAGGAAGCGCTGGCCGCGAATCACACGGATAAGCTAAAGCTTTCCTTCCTGCTCTTCGACGAAATCGAAAAAGCCAGCGATGCCCTCTGGCAGCTCCTCCTCGGCATGCTCGATAAAGCCACCCTCACGCTCGGCGACAACCGCCGCGTCGATCTCTCCCAAACCGTCATCTTCATGACCTCCAACCTCGGCGCCAACGAAATCACCGACCTCATGGGCGGTGGCTACGGCTTCATCAAGTCCGACGACAAGCCCAAGACCAACATCGACCAGAAAGTCGAGCGCACCGCCGTCGAAGCGGCGCGCCGCAAGTTCTCCCCCGAATTCATGAACCGCCTCGACAAAATGGTGGTCTTCCGCCAGCTCAAGCGCGCCGAACTCGAAACCGTCCTCGACATCGAACTCGGCCTCGTCCAGAAGCGCGTGCTCGATACCGCCACCAACAAATTCCTTTTCCGCGTCACCGACTCCGGCCGCAATTTCCTCCTCCAGGAAGGCACCGACCAGCGCTACGGCGCTCGCCACCTGAAACGCGCCATCGAACGCTTTCTCGTCTACCCGCTGGCCAACTTGCTTGCCACCCAGCAGGTCAATCTAGGCGATCTCGTCCGCGTCGATTGGGACGGCGTTAGCAAGGAGCTTACTTTCGTCCGCGAAAAAGAAGGCGCCATCATCACCCCGGAAAACCCCGAAGAAACCTTGGCCACCGGCGCCGCACCTCTGCAGGACGGCTTAGCCAAGGACGCCCCCGCCGAAGCAGTCTCTGGCGAAACTTCGACGCCTCCATCAATGCCCGCGGCATCCCCCGCTGTGGCCCGGCAATCCCTGCAAGGCCGCAAAAAGGATCACCGCTAACTCGAACCGTAGGGCGGCCTGCCTGCCGCAGGCAGGTTTTACGCGGCCCTCTTGGTTTTTTGTAGGGCCCGCCGACCGTGGCGGGCCACTCTTCCTTTGAAATCAACCGCCTTCCGTAACCACCCTCCCGCCTCTTTCCGTCACCGCCCAGATGACACTATCTGTTTCATCCCTCTCATTTTTGGACACTACCGGTACACCTTCTCACTCCGTGAGACGGTTTCCACAACTGCAACACTCCTATCTCGTTGAACTTGCAGCCCTTTCGAAATCCACAACCTCCCCTTCGAAGTGGCACGTCCCATGCTCTTCCCCCAATATCTGCAATGTTGAGATTTTCAAATCTTGACACTCGCAGCCAGACCGGTGAGGCGAGGGGCCATCATCGTTCGAGGAAGACGCCATGAAATCAGCAGCCAGGCAGCAACTGGATCCGACAATCCGCAGCAACGATTCTCGCGATTTCCACCAGTCGCTCCGCGCCAGAATCGTCGGCCAGGAAGAGGGTGTACAGGCGCTCGTCGACCTCTATCAGGTCTTCTGCGCCGGCCTCAACTCCCCCGGTCGCCCGGTTGGCAATCTGCTCTTTCTCGGTCCCACCGGCTCCGGCAAGACCCGCATCGTCGAAGCCGCCGCGGAAATCCTCTTTGGCGACCCACGCCTCGTCATCAAGGTCGACTGCGCCGAATTCCAGCACTCTCACGAAATTGCCAAGCTCATCGGCTCGCCCCCCGGTTATCTCGGCCACCGCGAAACTCATCCTTTGATCACCCAGGAAGCCCTGGCCGCCTCGCACTCCGAAAAGCTGAAGCTCTCGTTCCTGCTCTTCGACGAAATCGAAAAGGCCAGCGACGCCCTCTGGCAATTACTCCTCGGCATGTTGGACAAAGCCACGCTGACCCTCGGCGACAATCGCCGCGTGGACCTCTCGCAAACCGTCATCTTTCTCACCTCCAACCTCGGCGGTGGCGAAATCACCGAACTCATGGGCGGCGGCTACGGTTTCATCAAGTCCAATGACAAGCCGACCACCAATCTCGACGAAAAGGTCGAGCGCACCGCCGTCGAAGCCGCCCGTCGCAAATTTTCTCCTGAGTTTATGAACCGTCTCGACAAGCTCGTCGTTTTCCATCCCCTGCATCGCAAGCAGCTCGAGCAGGTTCTCGACATCGAACTCGCCATGGTGCAGCAGCGCGTCCTCGAAACCGCCAAGGGTCAATTCCTTTTCCGCGTCACCACCAATGGCCGCGACTTCCTCTTGCAGGAAGGCACCGACCAGCGCTACGGCGCTCGCCACCTCAAGCGCGCCATCGAACGCCACGTTGTCTATCCGATGGCCAATCTTCTCGCCACCGATCAGGTTCATCTCGGCGACATGATTTGCATCGATTGGGAACCCTCCGACGACCACCTTCAGTTCGTCCGCGAAGGTGAAAACGTTGCCATTCCCGTGCGTCGTCCCGACCCGGCAATTGCTCCGAGGGCCACGCAAGCCCGTGGCGGCCGCCCCGTCGAAGTCCCCGGCGTCCCGCTCCCACCCGAGCCCACGCCCCGCCTAGCCCGTTAAAAATTTCGGTCCAGCTCCATCTCCAAACCGCACCCCCGTTTCCCAGGGGTGCGGTTTTTTCTTTCCCATGTAGCGGCCACCTTCAGGTGGCCCCGCTTTCTCCTGTAGGGGCCGAGCTCGCTCGGCCCTCTTACTTTTGAGTGCGGAGGCGAAGCCTCCGCTTTTGCGTCTCTCACCACACCGTCCAACCTACGTGCGCCCTCGCATTCCACCGTGAACTCACCCGATGGCACAGCCATTCCTGCCTGCCCTGAGCGAAGTCGAAGGGGCTGGGCTCTTCGGTTTCTAACAATCCACAGCAACAAAAAAAAGGCGTCGCAAAACCAAGCGGCGCCTCTGTGCTCTTTTTTCGTTTCTATTCCCCGTCGCGCTCCGATGCAAACGGCAACACCGTCGTCCCTTCCTTCCGCACCGCATCCAGCTCGCTCGGGTCAATCCCCAGTGCTTGCAGCAGCGTCGCCGCCACCTGCGCCGTCGTCACCGGTGTCTTCACCACACGTGCATCAAACTCCGGATTCGACACAATCAATGCAACATTCGTATCCCCGAAGCTGAACCCGCCGTGCTCCGCATTCTTCTTTGTGGAAAGAGTGTAGGTCGTTCCGTAGATCGGCTGCACCAGAATGTCCGGTGTCCGGCTGTCATGGAGCGGATCGCGAAACTTCAGCTTGATCTCCTCGCCCGCCATGACTTCATCGATGAACAGATCGTTGGCGTGCTTGTTCAGGTAAGCAGCCACGGCGTCCGATTTCGATTGATCGGCAGCCGCGAGCCAGATGAGCGCGATATCGTCGTCTTGGACGAACCCGCAGTTGCCTGTCCCGCACCCGTTGGCCGTGGCAATGGCTTGCGCTGCAGGATCGGCGGCGTCTGGGAGCGCAGCGACGAGGTCCGCAAAGTGTCCCGGCTTGTTCACCTTTACCGGGTTGATCGGGGACTGACCGTGCTTTGCTGAGACAATGAAAAGAGTGGAGTCGTAAATGCCCTCGCTCTTGAGAGCCGAGATCATGCGGCCAAGAGCGCTGTCCACGTAGTCCAGGCCAAACTTGAGAACGCTCGTCGGAGTACCGGCGCCATCGAGGTAACCACCAGGCTGACCGTCGACACTCGGATCCGTGTCCGCGATGCAGCCCGCATTTTTGCCGTTCACCCGGTTGTCGAAGGAGAGCTTTTGGCCGACGCTGACCGCCTGGAAATTCATGCCGAACACTTCCGGGCGGCCGACCTTCTTG
>Ga0210399_10003402_pt1 | contig 12419 bp, 6 predicted proteins | sample IncBWC14MmetaG_FD_150865 | JGI IMG/M metagenome (GOLD analysis project Ga0210399, IMG submission 150865) | Forest soil microbial communities from Barre Woods Harvard Forest LTER site, Petersham, Massachusetts, United States - Inc-BW-C-14-M | ecosystem: Environmental > Terrestrial > Soil >... | reverse complement strand
AAACGACAAGCGCCGTAGTGCCATCGTCATGATCATGCAGCGGCTGCAGGAAGACGATCCCGTCGGCCGCGGCGTCCGAAACTGCCCGTTGATGCCGGCTGTCGTCAGCTTGCTGAGTAGGTACTCGTAGAGATCTCCCTTCGTGTCGCCTTCGGTGAGCGGCAGGTCATGGATCATATTGATGGCTTTGACTAGAAGCGCCGGCTTCAGGATCATGAGCTGCGCGTCTTTCATGAACTCGGCGAAGGCGGTCCCACTCGCTGCGGCCGTTTTGAAATGCGGGAACACCTGGTCCCGGACCAGGGGTATGATCTTCTCGGCCGACGTGTGGCGGATGTGGGACCAGCGCAGACGCTGCTCATCCTCTTTGAAGCGTCGCTGAAATGGTCTGCCCGTGCGCTTTTCGCGGTTCTCATCACGGGTTTCGTTGATGTCCAGAAGTCGGGCATACATCAGAAACGTGATCTGCTCGATCACAGTAAGCGGGTTTGTGATCCCGCCCTGCCAGAACTCCATCCACAGGGCGTCAATGCGTCGTTTTAGTTCGCCCGTGACCATTGTTAATCAGACCTTTCATTTGAGTATATTTGATCGCCGTCTGCTGCCGGCGGGCCGAAGGCCCGGATGACCTGCAGCAGATCGCTGACCTCGTTTTCGTTCTCGAACACCCCATCCAGGCCGTCCGCATCCACGACGGTGAAGGGCGGCTCGTAAAGCTTTTCCACGGTGATCGTGCCGTGGCGCGCAACGTGGTTTTGCAGGAGCCCCAAAAAGCGCGTCTGCTTGGCCGTGAGCTTCGGGTGCTTGCGAGCGAACTCCGCGAACTTCGAATGCACAGCGTCAGCGTCCATGCCGATGATGGCGCGGATCGCGAACTGGAGAGGCTCAGCCGTGGCAAAAAACTCGGCGAGAAGCTTCCGACTGGCATTCGGGGTCTGCGTGAGGATCAAGGAGACTAGCGTTTGCAGGTCGACTTCCAATACTGGCTCGCCAGCCCGTATCTTTTTGAGGGTCGGGTTCGTCTCGAAGTGCTTCCTGAGCTCCGCTTCGATGATCTGCTGGTAGGCTCTCATGTCGACAGCTTTTAGGCTTGCCGAGCGTCTATTGAACCTGAGGCCGGCTTCGTCTTCTGTGATGTCGACGATCTTAGGCAACAGGGGCTGCCCGCCGCTGCGCTCGTGGTGATGCATGATCTCGCGGAGGGGCAACCGCACCTTTTCGAGCGCCTCGACAGAAATGTTGCCCCAAAACTCCTCAGAATTGACGCGCTTAATAACGTCCGCCTTTTCCTTTACGGGATTGAGGTGCATCTGGAGCACAGCAAGACGGTCCATCAACCCGATCTTCAGATCAGCGAGCTGTCCAGACTTGCGCAGAATCGCGATCTGCATGCGCGCCATGAGCAGGTCGAGCCCATAAGCATCACCGAGCCCCCGGATGTTGCGCCACTGCATAAGCGGTGCAATCTCCTGGCGTAGCCTCGTCACGGTTGCAGGCGCGAATGCCTTCAACATTGCCGGCTGTGCGAGTGACCGCTTTTCCTTCCACTTTTCGCGGACTGCGATCGACTCCTCGGGCAGGGCTTCAATGTCAGCGGCAATCAGGTCGATCGCCATGTCGAACGCGGCAATCTCGCTCTTCTGCAAAGCGGTTTCAGCCAGAAGCAGCCGCTCCTCGAAGATGAGTTGCAAGATCGCCTTGCTCTGGGTCGGCTCGGCCGGGCGGTAGCCCATCTCGAACCGCTCGAAATTTCCCCAGTGATCGAAAATGCGGAAGATCGTCTTGTGCCGGCCGAGCCCAAAAAGGTCTTTGCAGAGCCGGGTTCCTCGACCGATCATCTGCCAGAATTTGACCGGGGACTTGATCGGCTTCGCGAAAACCAGATTGAGGATTTCCGGGATATCGATACCGGTGTCGAGCATATCGACTGAAATGGCGATGGTCAGGTCGTTGTTGGTGCCCTCGCCCTTAAGGTCATCGATGAGCTGCTCAGCTCGCGGATCGTAGTTGTCAATAACCTGACAGAATTTGCCGCCGTATTGTGGGTACATCTCGTCAAAAAGCTGCCGGAGAAGAATGGCGTGCAGATGGTTGCGCGCGAAGATGATGCTCTTGGCAGGGAGCTGCCCTGTCGCATCGCGCAGGCCATTTTCCATCAGATTGCGAAGGATCGCGCGGTTGGTGTCCTTGTTGTAGATGACCTTGTCGACCTGTTCCGAGGAGAAATCATACTGCGTCGGGTCTTCGCCTTGTTCTTCGAGCTGCTCGATCTGCTCCTTGGTGAGCGTGTCGAGGCTGATACCCTCCCGGAGGAACTGAGTGGTATGCTCAAACACCTCGAACGGGGTCAGGTGGCGTTCCTCGATGGCCCGCTCCAGATCATAATTAGCGGTCGGCAGTTGGCCTTCGCAGTCGAAGAGTCGAAACGTGCTCTTAGTGACAAAATCGACCGGCGTGGCGGTAAGGCCAATCTGGTGGCAATCGAAATAATGGAAGATGTCTCCATAGACGTTGTAAATGCTTCGGTGTGACTCGTCAGCGATGATCAGGTCGAAGAACCCGACATCGAACGACTGAAAAATCTTCTGCATCGCCGGATATGTGGCGAGAAATATACGTTCGCTGGCGTTCGCTCGGACGCGCGAGTTTATGATCCGGATTGGCTCCGGGAGGAAATCGTTGAAGGCATTCTTGGCTTGCTTTCTTAGCTCACGCCGGTCACAGAGAAACAGCACGCGCTTGACCCAGCTTGAGCGAATCAAGAGATCGGTCAACGCGATCGCCACACGGGTCTTGCCGGTACCGGTCGCTTGTACAATGAGAGCCTTGCGGTGCTTGTTGCTGAACCGCTCAGCGACGCGCTTGATGGCCTCGATCTGGTAGAGGCGGTTCACGATCGCTTCGTTGATCTCAAACGTATCGAGCGGCTTCCGTTCAGCCCGCTGGTAGTTCGAGAGGTGCTGCAAGCTATCCTTTGAATAGAAACCGATCAGCTTCCGTGGTGGGAAACCTTGGGCATCGTCCCAAATCCAAATGTCGAAACCATTGGTGTAGAAAATTACGGGCCGGTGGCCATGCATCTTTTCCAGGCCATCAGCATAAAGTTTGGCCTGGTGGCGACCTCGTTCAGGATCGACGGATGTTTTCTTGGCTTCGATAGCGGCGAGAGGATTGCCGTTGTCATCCCATAGAACATAGTCGGCGTAGCCGACGCCTGACTCCGTGGGTTGATGGGCTACCTCAACCTCCTTACCGACCTCGGCCGTGCTGGTGGACCCGGCGGCAACATCCCAACCAACGCTCGCCAGAAAACTATCAATGAGGCGTGTGCGGGTCGTCGCCTCATCGAACTGGAGTGCGTTGGCAGCTGCGTTAGCCGTCGCGGCCAAGGCTTGCAGTTCTTCGGCTTTCCTCTCCGCGACGGTAGCGGCTTGCCGAGCGGTGTCAAGCTCCCGCAGAAGAGCATCCATCTGCGCTTCCTGGGCTGCAAGCTTTTCGAGGATCTGACGGCGTTCGCGTGCCTCAGCCGCTTGCGGCGCCGCGGGCTGCTTGAAAGCCGGTATCTCGCCTGCTTTGCGGCCGCCATATTGGACACAAAGCCAGCGGGCTAGGTCGTGGGCTTCCTTGAGGAGCCAAAGTGCGCTTTGGGCACGAGCCTGTTCGCCGTGTGCTGCCTTGTTACCGTGGATTCGCAATCCATGCAGCTTGTCGAGAACCACCTTAGGGGTGATCGCCGCGAATGTCTCGTTCTTGAGCAGGTCAACGAAAGTCGGCTCATCCGGCCGGGGCAGGCGCAGGTCGCGGTAGATGCGCTTCGTCAGGTTCTCAGCAAAGAGCCTCAGCTTCACAAGGGAACTCGCCGGATCGGCATGCGCATATGCCTCGGCAAAGCGCCCTAGCTCGGCGAGCTCGGGCCACCTGTCTCGGAGTATTTCAAAGTTCAGGGAGCTCATGACATCGCGCCCGCGAGGCCGGCATCAACGGCTGGCAGCTCGCAGAAATGAACGGTATTCGCCGGCAGCGTCCCGGCAACCTCGATAAGTTGCCGATGATGCGACAACAGGATTACCTGAACATGCTGGGAAAGGTCGGCGAGCGCCGTCAGCGCGTTTGCCGTGCGCCCGTAATCATCAAATGTCTGAAGCAGGTCGTCGGCGATAAAGGGCAGCGCCGGTGCCTTCGCCGCGTAATCCTCCAGCATCACGATGCGTAAGGCGAGGAAGAGCTGATCGCGCGTGCCTTCCGAGAGCTGTTGAACGCGTTTCGTTGTGGTGCCGTCGGCCTCGATCGCAATCAGATAGGGTATCCCTTTATCGTCTTCATCGGCAAGGACACCTGAATAGGCGCCGCCGGTGATGCGTGCAAACACGGTCCCGATCCGCCCGAGAAGCCCCTCGTCTCCGGAGCCGCGCAGACGTTCAAGCCCGGCCTGTAGGAGGCATGCAGCTGCGTGATAGAGCAGCGCGTCGGCACTGATCCGGGTAACGCAGGCGATCGCCGATTGTCGGCTCTCCTCGGCTGTAAGTGCGTTCTCACCCGTCTCGATCCGCCGCAACTCCTCGGCGAGAGACCGCTCCTCGACGGCAGCCTGCTCGCGATCCGTTGTGAGGCGATCGAAGTCGAGCTGTAGGCGGGCGAGTTCGGGTTCGACGGTTTCGACCGGTACCCCGGAAACTTCCTGTTCGACCGCGTGGATGGCCCAACCGTCGCTAATTTTCGCGAGCTCGCGCTCACATTCCTCAAGCCGTGCCTCGGCCCGCGCACGTTCCGTAGCCTTCTCGATCCTCGAAATAATCTCCTCGTCGGACCCGGCGCCGATTTCTTCGCGGAGGCTCTCGCGCTCCGCTACGGCTCGGCGCTCTTTAGCCTCGGCCTGCGCGTTCCGTAACATCGCCTGGTTCTGCTGACTTAGCAGTTGATCCCGTCTTGCTTCGATCGTTCGGCTTGCGTCAAGCCGGCGCCGCAGAGCTCCCGCGGCGATGTCGATGGGCTGGCCATCGAGATCGGGGGCTACCCCCGAAACAAGCGCGGTGACCTTCGATTCGAAGGTGGCGATGTTCCCTCGCATCCCCGAGACGCGATGATCCAGGTCGACAAGACGCTGGTTCTCGCGGTGAGCTTCCTCAATGAGTTCGATCGCTCTCTCAAGCCCGGCAGGTGTATCGTCGGCAGGCCGCCTTAGCTTCGTCAGGCATTCGCGCCAAGCCTCCTGCCAGGTTTCAAGCGCCCGCCGAACGGCACCCTCGTCGTCCTCAGCTTGGCGATGCAGCCGACGGAATGTCTGCAACTCCGTCTCTATCCGGTCGCGCTCCAGGCGTAGCTCGGTAGAGCGCTCAATGACCTGCTCGGCGACGGCAACCGCCTGGGAAAGCGAGCCAGGTTCATCTTGCAGCATCAGGCGGACAAACCGTAAACGCACCGCCTCTTGTTCAGCCGCTTCCAGCGTGAGCGCTTGGTGCGCGGCCTCCCTTGCTGATCGCGCATCAAGTAAGGCTTCGCGCGCGGTCAGAAAGTCGCGCAGATCGGTCGGTTCAGTTGCGTCGTCGAAACCCAACGGCCGTGCAAGCCCCTTCCAGTTCCGCAGCGCTTCCTCGTGTAACCGGCGCGGTTCGGCGAGCCGCTCGTCCGCGGCGACGATCCGTGCATCGAGCTTGTCGATGGTTCCGTCGAGAGATGCGATTTTGGCTAGTCGGGTGCTTTCCTCCTCGCGGCGATCCGCAACATCGTCCGCGGTGCTGACTGCGTTCTCAAACGCTGCGACGAGCCCGCGCGGCGCCGAATAGGTCGCAATCTCCATTTCGAGTCGTTCGCCTTCGAACTTGCTGCGGCGAATCAGAGACCAGCCGTGGTCCCGATGGCTTCGAGCCGCCGCGACGGCAGCAGCGTCCGGCACCGGCCTGCCTTGTCGCGCCTCGTTTCGGGCCTCCACGGTCTCGATGCGCCCACCGCGAAGCCGCTCGACCTCGCGCTGGGCTTCGTTGACCTCATTTGCACTCGTCGCGAGCGTCGCCGCGGCCCGGTCGATCATTTCGCGGCTCGGCGGTATCAACGCGACGAGCGCCTCTAGCCCCTGATCCCAGAGCGGCACCTTGGCGAGCGCCGCGGCCAGCCGGGCATCTTCCGCTGCGAGTTTCGTCTGAAGGGCCGATAACCGCCGACGCGGCTCACCCTCGGCGCGTACTTCGCGAACCAAAGCGGCCAGATCGCTGATATCGGACGGCTCCCCGATGCGATCGAGTTCATTTTCGGCCGCTGCGATCGCTAGGCTATGTTTTGCCGCCTCGGCGGCGGCCCTCTCGCGCCTTTCTGTCAGGACCCCGTGTTTTTTGACCAAATCGCGACCCGCGGCGATCTGTGGGCCGTTCGGGATGATCGCTGCGATCTCATCGAAAGTCCTGCGACCGAGCGCTGCCAAAGCATTGTCGATCCGGGTCGCGGCCATTCTGCGCTCGGCTTCGCGGCGTGGAAGGTCGCGCTGGTCCGAGGCGATCTGGTTCTGGGCCCGCTCGATGTCTTCGATGAGAGGCCCTTGCTTAAGCACCCGCTCGTCAGGCTGTTCGCCGGCGAGCGCGTCGGCAAGAGTGCGCAATGCATCTCCGGCAGCGGTCATCTCTCGTTCGGCGACCTCGACGCCTTGCTGAGCCTTGCGCCAACGTTCCTCTGTATCCGATGGAAGGCGAGGTGCGTCGGCCACGGCCTCACACCGCCGCTGTAGATCTTGCCGTTGGTCTAGCCACGGCCGAACGCGCTTGATCCGCTGCAAGCGCTCAATATCGGTTCGGATCTGCGCCTGCTGACTGGTGAGCGATGCTCGCCGATCACGCGTGAATTCAACTTTGACCTTGAGATCCTGCCAATCTCTTGGGCGAACTGTCGCCCGATGTAGCTCTCGGTAAGCACCCGTGAGTTTGTCGAGCGCTTGATAGAAAGGCTTGGATTTGGCCTGCCTGCTAGGCGCGAGCTCATCGCGCTTTTTTTCGAAGCTCTCGCGGAGCCTCCGAACAGAAGCGATACCGCTGCCGGCGGCGAATAAAGCCTCGGCAAGATGGCCTCCCGACGCAAAAATCGCTTCGGCGCCGGAGCGGAGCAAGTGGCTATCGAGCCCAAAGAGTCGCTCGAACAAAGCCTCGTCTGCTTCGCCGATTAACCGAGTGAGGACGATCGGATCGAGGCCATTGCCGGCGGCGTCCACGAGAGTGTTTCCGATGCCCTTCCGTCGCGCGAACGCGAAGGGGGCGCCGCTCGCGTCGATGCCTTCGGCAGCGAGGTGCATCCCTTGATAGCCGTAAAGAAAGGCCATCGGGGTTTGACCCGGAATGCCGAACAGCAGATCATGGAATGCCTGGCGCAGCACCGTTTTTCCCCCGCCATTTGGCCCCACGACGAGGTTGATGCAGCCGGGCCGCGGGTCGAGCGCCAACTTCGCACTCGCGAAATTCCCGTACTTTTCGAGCGTGAACGAAGTGAGACGCATGGCGTCAGACATCCCCGAGCAAGTTGGCAAGAACCAGCTCGCGGGCTCTTGTCAGTAAGGCAACGCGGTCGTGGAGCGGATGCTCGGCCGGAAGCGCCCCCTCGGGAATGCGATCGCGCAGCCGCCCCGGATAATCGCCAAGAAAGTCAGTGCAGGCACCGCCAGCCAGCTCGTCGAGGACCTTGGTCAAACGGCCCGCGACATCCGGCCGGGTGGCCAACGATCCGAAATCGGCTGCCGAGGTCGTACCGATGACGACAGATTCGATCCACACGGCGTCGATACCGTGCTGGCGGCCCTCGGCGATCACACCCTGCCGAACGCGCTCGGCTTCGGTGATCAGCTGCTCGTGTAACGGTGTCGCGCCGGTGAGGGTTATGCGCGCGGCTATCGGCCGGCCGTCAGCTGCCTGCAGCGAGGTCGAAAGCGCATTGGCGATGCGTTCCAAGGCGCTATCCAGATCGCGGTCATCGGCGACCGGTACCTCAATCGAGCACCAGCGGAAGACGTCGAGAATACGATGTTCAACCCTCGCCACCCGGCCATCAGAGACAGTAACGAGAGTAGCCCCCTTGGGTCCGCTTTCGCGGATCTGGCGACCTTGCAGGTTGCCTGGGAATACGATCCACGGGTCCTCGTGCACGACCTCGCGAGCGTGGACGTGACCTAGCGCCCAATAATCGTACTCGCGCGCGATCAACGCGTCGGGTGTGGTCGGGGCGTAATTCTCATGGCCAGGCCGGCCCGTGAGCGATGTATGCAGCAGGCCGATATTGAACAGGCCGGGCAGCGCCTTTGGGTAGTTCCGGGTTAGATCGTGGGTAACGGCTCGGGTTGCGAAGCTCTGCCCATAAACGGCAACGCCATGCTCTTCCAGGACGAGCTGCCCGCTTTCCTCGTGCGGAAACAGAGTGATGTGCTGCGGCAACCTGAGATTGCGCGTTATGATGGACGCCGCATCGTGATTGCCAGCGATGAGAAGCAGCCAGATGCCGGCCTCGGCGAGCCTCGCCGCCTGCTCGGTGAAGAACAGGCCCGTCCGCCAATCCTTCCAGTCGCCATCATAGAGATCGCCGGCGATCAGCACGAAGGCCACCCGCTCGTCGATCGCCAAATCGATAAGGTTCCGGAATGTCGCGCGCGAGGCGTCACGGATCAACGCCACGGGCGCATCGGGATCGGCTTCAAGCCCCCGCATCGGGCTATCGAGGTGTATGTCTGCGGCATGCAAAAAACGAAACTCGCTCATGACCAACTTCCGATAACCCGCGAGATCGCCGGATCGGCCGCGCTTTGAGGGCGCCGTTCCGGCCGGCCCACGCCGACTGATCAGCCCTTGCGCGCGTCGGTTTGTCGGATGGGACGAGGCGAATATATTGCCGGCGAACTACCTCCGAGAGAGGTCGCGGCTAACCCTGGTGCCCCGCCCGATGAGAGCAAAACGCGAACACGCGGACGCGCGTGACCATCAAAAGACGGAACGCCTCACGTTTATCGACGAAGAGCTCTTCTGGGCGGGCGAGGTCACGCGCCGCTCGATCGAGAGAAATTTCGGCGTGTCCGAAGAGACCGCCAAGGCGGATCTGCGCGAGTATCGGCGCGGCTATGCCTCGGATCTGAAGCCAGATCCGCGCGACAACATCTATCGTGTTCCAATAGATTACGTCTCACGGATCTCCGCCCCAGACCCCGAGACTTACCTCGATCGGCTTGCTCGACGCCGCGATGAAACGGTTCCGATCTCAATCGTACCCAATGTCGATCGTCGACCCATCGACCGCATTGTCCTCCAAACAATTATTCGCGCGATCCGAGAGGTCCGCGAGGTCGAAATCTTATACCGATCACCTCGCTCGGCGGTGGCTAGGCGACATCGCATCTTCCCCCACGCTCTATTGCACGATGGTTTTCGCTGGTCTGTCCGTTGCTACATCAAACCCGAGACCGGCGGTCATTGGGGTGAATTGGTTCTAGATCGTATTGAGGAGGTATTCGCCGAGTCTTGGCCAGCCGAGGCAGCGCTAATCGCGGGCGATGCCGAGTGGCAAGGGATCGTCGAGCTTGAATTGGTGCCGAATCCGGATCTGGATACCCCCGGCCGTGCGCTGATCGAGGAGCAGTACGGCATGAAGGGAGGTAGCAAGATTGTCAGGGTCAGGCAGTGCATGTTGGCCTATTTCCTCAAACGATATCACCTTGAGGAACCAACCACCCTAAAAGCGCCTCATCAGGCGCCGCTACGTTTGAGAAACCGCCGGATGGCTACGGAGCTCCTGCCAACCGGAATGCAGGTCCCTTTGGAAGAAACGGACGCAGCAGCGCCAAAGCTGATGCGACAGTTGAAGCATCTTTTCCCGGAGCTCAGCGAGCAGTCGATACTGGAACGGGCCTTGGGTCGCTTGCTGCAGGATGGGACCAAGAACGTAAGCTGAGATGGATCCATCCCGAGAGCCCATTCTGGAGTTGACCTCGTTCTGCGCGACCTGGTGCCCGCTGCCCGGCATCAGCCAGACCTGTTCGCGGCCGACAATCAGCGGCGCCAGAAACTGTCTCCGCTGATCGACCTCATCAACGACCGCTACGGCCGCTGCGCGATCGGCTTCGCCGGTTTCCGCCGGACGTCAGGACCTTTAAGGGCCATGCCGCCTTTCACCGTGTGCCGGAGAGGTGGGAGTTTTGACGGTTACCGAAACGCGAGCGCTCGCTTCGTGGCAACCGCCTTTTCGTGGTATTAAATAGGTCAACAGTATAGGCTCACAAAATGATTACGAACGAGGATGCTGCGGACTTGTTGGGAGGCCTTGATTTGGGCTCCACAGTAGCAGAGTTGGACAATCTGCTCGAAACCGCGCGAGTTGAAACTTCGGTGTTCGACGACCTTCTTGCAGATCGGGTCGACCTCATTCCCGGCACTAAGGGATCAGGAAAGACAGCCCTCTATCGAATGTTCGTCGATTTTCTTCCTCAAATGATGTTGACGAACAAAAAAATAATCATAGCCCACGGCGTTCAGCAACGCCAAGATACTGTGTTTCTGGCTTATAAAACTCAATTCGATAAGCTGAGCGAATCCGATTTCGTCGATTTCTGGTGTATATATGTCGTCTCGTTAGCTTACGAACAATTCGTTCGTAATGACCGTTTTAAAAAATTGCTGGCTAACTGCAATGCCGAAATAGATGCTTTTCGGAAGGCCTATAGAGACGCCGGGATACCAGACTTCGACCACCCGAAGACGCTTCATCAGATTCTCGCATGGACACTCGCAGTCTTGGCCCGCCTGAAACCGCGGGTCACTTGGAAGCCACCCGCGGACGTTGGACAGTTTGAGTTGTCATTGATGGGCGGCGCACCACTCCGTCAGAGCGCGCTTACCGCCTTAACAAATGATGATCCCAGAATGCCGACTTATATTGATAACATCGCGCTACGTTTAGAAGAACTCTTACTGAAGTCTGATCTATATCTCTGGCTCATGGTGGATCGATTAGACGAACTGTTTGCGCGACGCTCTGATACCGAAACACGCGCTCTTCGCGGCCTGCTTCGCACGCTGAGCTTGTTTCGCTCCGACCGAATCCGAGTGAAGGTTTTTCTTCGCGACGATATCCTGGATCAAATTGTAGCGGGTCAGGGATTCACCGCATTAACTCATGCAACCGCACGCCGCTCCGATACTTTACGATGGTCAGAAGAACAAATCCTGACAATGACTGTGCGCCGTATTTTTGCGCACCCTGCGTTCGCCACCCGCTTCGAAATAGATTCCACGCTTCTCCGTTCAAGCATCGAGTACCAGCGCCAGCAATTTTACAAAATCTTTGTAGCCACTATTTACCGACCGCCCAATCAAAGCGCAACGTTGCGCTGGATATATAACCATACCAAAGACGGCAAAGCTGTCGTGACACCACGCGACGTTATTTCCCTACTGACGCGAGCAATCCAATGGCAACGAGATGCGTTCCGACGTAATCGCCCGGGAACTACAGAGAAGTTGATCACGGCCCCCGCCATTATCTATGGTCTAGAAGAACTGTCTAAGGAAAAACGCACCACGTATCTCGAAGCTGAGTTTCCCCATAAATGGGAGATGATAAAAAAACTGCTCGGCGGAGGTACCGAGTACAGTGAGCCGGCAATAAACAGGCTTTTGGGAAAGAAACATCAAGCTGCGGCAGAAGATTTGATCTCTGTCGGTGTTCTAGAGCGTGGGACCAAAAGGGGAAAGCCGACCTTCCGCGTGCCCTTTTTATACCGACGCGGGCTGGAATGTACCCAACGCTTCGTGGCTGATTAAGGTTATCAATCGTGATGTGTGGACGCGCCCGCCTTTCCTCCGATGTCAGCGAGATCAAGCTTGTCTTCTCGATCCCGCCGGAGAGGCCGACACCAAATTTTCCGCCAAGCTGGAACGTGGCGCCGACCGACTCCCTGCCCGTCGTCCGCTACGACCCCAAGGCCGGGCAGTGCAGCCTCGACATGCTGTGCTGGGGCCTGATCCCTTACTGGTCCAAGGGACATCAAGGTCGGCTTCGCCAATATCAATGCCAAGGCCGAGGGGACCGAGAACAAGCCGGCATTCCGCAAAGCGTTCGAGCGCCGGCGCTGCCTGGTGCCGGTCGACAACTTTTATGAATGGCGCAAAACCGCGACCGGGAAGCAACCCTATGCGCTCGCGCTCGCCGATCGCGGCATCATGGCGCTCGCGGGTTTGTGGGAGAACTGGCATTCGCCGGCCGGGGAATGGATCCGCACTTTCGCGGTCATCACCACCCCGCCAAACGAATTGTGCGCCGAGCTCCACAATCGCATGCCCGCGGTGCTCAAACCCGAGATGTGCCGGCGTGGCTCGGCGAACAGCCGGTGACCGTGCGGGATCTGAAGGCGATGCTGATCCCCTACCCTTTCGACGGCATGATCTGCTGGCCCGTGAGCACGCGCG
>Ga0210399_10003401_pt1 | contig 12419 bp, 11 predicted proteins | sample IncBWC14MmetaG_FD_150865 | JGI IMG/M metagenome (GOLD analysis project Ga0210399, IMG submission 150865) | Forest soil microbial communities from Barre Woods Harvard Forest LTER site, Petersham, Massachusetts, United States - Inc-BW-C-14-M | ecosystem: Environmental > Terrestrial > Soil >... | reverse complement strand
GTCCTATATAGACCCGAAGGAGCCGGCCCATTTCCTGCAGTTATATATAATCACGGGAGCGCACCTGGCATGATGAGCCAGCAGGCATTTGCGGCACTGGGTCCGGTGTTCGCAAGCCATGGATGGGTATTCTTCGGACCTTACCGGCGGGGGCAAGGATTGAGTGCCTCCGCAGGTCCGTATATTGGCGATCAGATCGCGGCTGCCGAGAAAGCCGGAGGCGTCCCTGTGGCTGCCGCAACGATGGTGCGGTTATTGGAGACGGATCATCTGAACGATCAATTAGCAGCCCTAGCGTGGTTGCGAAAACAGAGTTTCGTTCAACCGAATCGCATCGCAGCGGCGGGAAACTCGTTTGGTGGCATTGAAACTGTGCTGGGAGTAGAACGAGGAGGATATTGTGCGGGTATCGATTCAGCGGGGGGAGCCCAGAGCTGGGCAAACGCGCCTGAGTTACAGGCGCTCATGACTCGCGCAGTGCGAAACGCAAAAGCGCCAATGTTTTTCTTTCAGGCCTCTAACGACTTTGACCTATCGCCGAGCAAAACACTCTCAGCAGAAATGAACGAGGTGGGCAAGGCATACAAGCTGAAGATTTATCCTTCCTACGGTGACTCTCCTGGAGACGGCCACAGCTTTGGCTACTTCGGATCCGACGTCTGGTCCGAAGACGTTTTTGGATTTCTGAACCAGTATTGCAAAAAGTAGTGATCCCTGTCAGTTCTGTCGACGAATCCAGCGGCTCTGAATCAGTGTTTGAATCGGGCCGCATAGTAGTCGTCGAACCAACATGAAGCATTCACAAAAGAGGTGGTTCTCACCTGAGCACCGAGAAAAGCTAAGTAAAGCTCGCAAGGGTAAGAAGCCCACGCTCGGGAAGCATTAGCCAACACGAGAGCCTGAGCTTCCGGCAGGATATTGAACTCATCCATCATGGCTCGAAGCAGCTGTCGCCTTCCAGCTGTATCTGTCGGCCGAGTTATGAAATGAATGTAGCGGTGGAGATTGTCCAAATTCTTAAAACGGTGTACTTTCATCCGTGCTAGGTTCTCGCGGCGGAATTTTTCCAAGTCGAGGGCTCGAGTCGCCTCACGCCAGAATTCCGCAAGCTCCTTTTCCGCTTCGGAAAAATCTCCAACCCGCCATCGATTAATCGCTCTGTTCTCAGGGCTCGGCCCAAACACGACGCCTTTTTGACCGGCGGGGTTGGTTGTAGTTTTTCCACCCTCCAGTGGCACTTGCCCGGTCATAGGGATTCCCTGGCCCATCAAGTCGCCAGCAATCAACCTGCGGTAGTCAGCACAGTGATATCCACCACCGAGCAACTTTTGAGCTAGCTGGCGCACTTCCGCGGTCGAGTATCCAGCACCCGTTTGTCCCTTTTTTAGGTCGCCCAGGATTTCTGTCAGGAGCACCGAGCACGTTACGAAATTGAAGTGATGCGAGAGTTTGTAAATCTCTCCATTTGTGAGTGACAAGGACTGAAGGGCAGATTTGTCCACCAGAATATTTGGACCCATCTAATTTCCTTCTTCGGTGCTACTTCATGGCTTTCGCCATTTGTCCCGGGAACCCCGATTCGTATTTCGCACGCGCTCGACAAGAATGGCGGCATTGGGGTTAATCTCTCCCGCTCTCTCAATAGCCTCCGCCTGGGTATCGCATACATCGCTGGCCTTTGTCGAACCTGGTTTGCGGATGGCGTAGTCGCCCTCCTAAGTTCGTCGTTCAATAAACAACTCCTTTTTCGCCATAACGTCTCCCTTTTTGTGCGATTTGACTGCCGTTTCCGTACTACTCCCTTTCAGCGAGCGCTGACGAAGCGAAGTCGGGCGGCCACTTCTTTCAGTCCAAACCATACTCGACCGGCAGATTCGGTTACAAAAACCTCAAAGCTCTTCCCGGTTTCCGCAGCCGCAGCTTTAGCCAGTTCAAGGACTCGCTGAAGAGTGACGTCGCCGCCCCCGTCGTATTCCGCTGTCGGGAGGTGATAGGTCTTGCCTGCGTCCGACTTGATTGTGCGTGAGAAACCACGCCGTTCCATTGAAGCGTGGAGCTTTTCGTAGTCCGCATACGACGCCGCATGTAACTCGACTCTGACAGAGAACTTGGCCATTTATGGCCTCCTTTGGTAGGGGAACCGGCGCCCTTCAGGTTCCTATATTGGCTTAGCGATTAACCTGGGCCGATTTGGCCAGCGCAGCGAATTATTTTTGACTTACGTAGCCAAAACGTGATGATTGGGTCGCTATGGAGTTAGGGACAGCCGCGACGTGGCTAATTTGTTAGATGAAACGGAAGCCCGTGAACTGCTTCAAAAGCTGACAGCGTTCGCATTGCGCGCCTTCGCAATGTACGGGATGTTTGGACGTGGAGCGGTCATGCCGGGCATAGGCAAGTCTGCGGAGGATTTTGCTTCAGACGTCTTTATCGATTACGTCACCGGGAAAATCAAAATTAAGGCGCTGCCGTACCTCTATAAGGCTCTTCTAAATGACATAAGAGACAAGCTGGGGTCATCCGCTCAGAAAACGACAGACCATTACACCGTTAACGCTGAAACCGATGAAGACGGCGAAGGCACGAAGACTCTGGACGGGTTTTCCTCAGAACAGATGCCCGTAGTGGATTGTCTCTGCGAGGAAAGCTATAAAGCGCGTATCCGCGCTTGTGCGGCAGGCGACCCGCATTTTGAGGATATGGCTATTGCAGTGCTCGACCTTGACATGACAAAGCCCGCCGAGATAGCTGAATTCCTGGGAACTACGACCGAAGAGTTCCATGTGAGAAAGAGGAAATTTGGTCGTTGGTTGGTCAAACACGGACTAAAAATGGTGCCATCATGAACACTAGAAAGCAGAACGAACGACTCGACCGTATGTCTGAGGCTCTGTTCGGTGCCCCGGAAAATATAGAACTGGTTGACGCGGTTGAAGACCTGAAAACGGTTGGTATTGAGCCGGAGGAACTCTGCAACAGGATGTACGAAAGATTGTGCGTCGAAGCTCAGGCCTACCGACTGCGGAACGAAAACGTACCTTCCCTCCTGAAAAAGGCTTTGGAGAGCTTCCGACCAAACATCGCTCCTGCAAGAACGCAGGCGGAGCTAGACCGCCAAGCCGGTTCAGCAGTTTCGCAAATCCTCGACGCTGTGAAGGCTCGGTTCAAATTGCCACCTAACAGCCTGTCGGGCCTCACGCTCAGTCCGTCGTTCCGCAATAAGAAATCAGAAAAGTCGACCAAAGACCAACAGATAATGGACCGCCTCGAAAATGAGTTGTTGAGCGATTTGGAAAACGAGGAGAAGGAAGATGCCAACTGAGCTGAAGGCAGGTTCAACTCACGCTCGTCTATTGCTAGAGCGTCTCCAAATACGCGGCATTACAGATGTTCTACAAATAGCCAGCGAATTGAAGCTAAAGGTAAAGGAGGAGGAACTAGAGGGCTGCGAAGGACTGCTGGTCCGTCCAGTCGGTATCGCCCGCGGAATAATTGCGGTCAAAAAATCCATCCGCTCCGAAGGTCGGAAGCGTTTCACGATTGCTCACGAAATTGGACACTTCGTTCTGCCGGGCCACGACGCCGAAGGCTCGATTTGCGGGCAAGAGGATATCGAGGGTTGGTCAGACAGATCGAATAGCAAAGAGCGCGAGGCAGATGATTTTGCGGCAGAGCTGCTAATTCCGGCCGCGGTCGTTACGGCGCGCCTGGCGGAAACCGCCCCGTCGCTGGCGGTGGTCGAAGCTGTCGCGACTGATTGTGCGGCCTCGTTGTCCGCGTCTGCATGGAAGTACTGCGACCTCACCAGCGAGCAATGTGCGATTGTGTGGAGCGAGCAGGGTAAGGTTTCATGGTCAAGAGCGTCTCCTGAATTCCCTTTCTTTATTAAGAACGAGAAGTCGATTGAAAGAGACTCCTTCGCATATAACTGCTTTAAGGGCGAAAAGGTTCCGTCCGTTCCGGAGGCGGTGCCAGCCGATGCTTGGATTGACTCATACAATTTGAGAGAGGGCTCAACCATCCATGAACAGTCACGGTCTTTGCCTGCTTACAATAGCGTTCTGACGCTCCTCTGGATTAAGGGAAACATTCAAAAAAGGTCGGACTACCAAGACGAAGACGACCCGTCGCTGGACCCGATGGAGTTTACTGCCCATCGAAAGAAGTGGCCTAAATGATTCCCCAATTCAAGCAATCTGTTTTCCTAAAACCTCAATTCACCCAAGCGGCCGAGCTTGTCGAAGCCGTCCAGGCGTTTTCAGCGGGAATCTTTGAAGTGATGAACGCCTCGAGCTTTGCAGCCGCATCCCGTTTGAAATCGTCATCCGCTTTGGCATAGCTACGAACCAGCCTATTAGAAAACCCCGGCAAATTCGGAGTCGAAAAAGGTCCGTAATTCGGACCTTCTAGGACCTCGATTTCGGCATTAGAAACTTGTAATTTTCTAATCCTGTGCAAGGCAAGATGCGATGCCCAATGCAAATCTCGACTTTTTTCAGAAAAACCGACTTTTTCAACAGCCACAGGATTTCTCAAAATCTATCGACGCAAAAAGGTACGCGGGGGACTTCGAGGCAAGAGAGTTGTGAAAATACGATGCATCCTGGTTTGTCAGGTATGACAACAGAACCAAGAAGGTCCTACCGGACCAAGAGCCACGCATCATCGGAAGCTAGGAAGGATTCCTACGAAAATACATAGACAAAGTTGTTCCGATACCGTTGACGTGCGGTGGCGAGCCTCCGGTGGTATTCTCGCGCTCATAATAGCCCTCCAATTCGAAACGTTTCCGGATAGGAAACGATGCACCAAATGAATACGTATTTTTGTCCCAAGTGCCCTTTCTGCTGTCGTAGTAGAGCTCTCCGCGTGCATAAGGCGAGAACGAAAAAGACTTAATCGAGAAGCTTCTTTCGATCGTGATTCGATTGCGGTAACGCCAGGAAAATTGACCGCTGATGACCCGGAGGTCAAAGCGATTCCGCTCCGCAAGTTCCACCGACCAGGGCAGGTGGAAGCGCGCGGTCAACTGCAAGGGGAGCCGGTTTTCGTCAGGTTTTCCCAAGTTTTTGAGATATTGGTATCCGATCCGTAACGTCAGGAAATTCCATCGCGCTGAATCATTGGTGCGAAGTGTCGTGCGCAGAAGTGGCCGAAAATTGAAGTCGACGTTCGGACCAATTTGAGCGGAATTCACGGTACTCCCGTCTGTCGAGCGCGCCACCATGAACATTAGACGAATTCTGTCCGTGAGACCTACATAGGTATCGATTTCCGGGAACTCCTGGGTCTGAGTTTGCTGGGCGCGCACGGAAGGGCACAGAAGAACGAGAAGCAGCAGGAGCTGGACGGGGATAACACGGCGAAAAAGTTTGGCGTGGTTCGCCAAAGGCGCTTCCGCTCTTCCTCTCAATTGAGATGTTATCAGCACCTATCGGAGGGCCATCAACATCTATCCGGCTCACTTAGTGCTCAAGTTCTAGTAGTCATTGCAACTCTGCGTATTCGGACTTCGCAGCGATGAGAATGGGGATGTCTTGGTCGGCGTCCTTCCAAAGCGCAAGAAAATCCTGATATGCCGTCTTGGCCTTGGGGGTGTCGCCCTGCATGGTGTAACCGCGGGCGAGGCCAAGATGGGCCAGCGCTCCTGTCGCACAATTCCACAACAGCCCGCGATGGTCGAGGATTTTCTGGAATGCGGCTGTCGCGAGCTGGCCCTTTTGCGCGTTCAAGTAAGCCTCGGCACGCACGTACACGGGATACAAACAGGAGTTCGGAGCGCTTGCACTTAGCATGCCCAGCTCATAGGGTGCTGTCGCCTGAAGAAGCTCGATGCTCCGGGCGGGATTCTTGCGGCCCGTCTCAATCTGCGCGCGGATGGTGGGCAGCCAGACCGACCGCACCACAGTATCCTGCGGGAAGCGCTTGGCGAGGTCATCGGCAAGTGTCTGGGCGTGCGCCGCATCACCCGCCAAAGCATAGGCCAGCGCCGCCTGCGCCTTCGCATCGCGGCTCCCCGGCGCGAGCGCTACTGCCGCGGCAGCATTCTGGTGGGCCGCATCCGAGTTGCCAAACAGCGCTTCGCGTATTGCCGCGTTCGCTTGCCATAAGGCGGCGGGCTCTTTCTCATCGTTGCGGCGCGCGCTCTCAACAGCTTGGCGGGATAGCTCACGGGCTTTCCCGAGTCTCCCAGACCAAGCCTCGGTATCGGATTCGAGAGAAAGCATCTGGTCTTCCGCACCCGGTTTTCCAATGGCCCAATCCGCCTGCTGCTTCATGGCTGCCGGGTTGCCCTGGAAAAAGGCCAGGGCATACAGGTTCATGTGTAGCGAAATACCTTCAAGATTGTGCCCCTGCGCCTCTTCGGTTATCTGCCTTGCTTCATCGAAACGGTTCAGAGCCATGTCAATCTGGCCAAGATTCTCATATTCGCCCACGTCCGTCGGCTCCAGGCGCAGTGCGTCACGGGTTTCGGTGGCGGCCTTTTCGTATTGCCCCACAACCATGTAGTCAATTGCCAGATTGCCGTAGGCTATATAATCTCGCGGATAGACCTGTATCCACACCTCGTACGTTTGGTTCGCTTTTTCCACCTCGCCCGTTACAATTTGGTAGTAAACCGAGCTGATATGGGACTTCTCACGTTCGGTGAGGCGGTCGCGCAGGTCAAATGCTTTCTTCAGGCATTCGGCGGCTAAGCTGGGCTGATTCAGATTGACGTAATGAATTCCGAGGTTGCGGTACGCCATCGCAAAGTCGGGGTCGAGTTCGATGGCGCGTTTAACGAATGGAATGGCTTCGGCATCTCCCTTTTCGCGGTCGGTTTTTAGACCCAGGGTGTACGCCTCGAGGGCTTCGAGCGAATTCGTGGTGGCCTGCTCCAGCGCAACGTCGAATTTCCGCACTGAGCTGAGCGACTCGCCTACCCCGTTGCGAAGCTTTGCTGCGGCCTGTCCCAGCGCCGGAAGAACCTGCTCCTTGCCCGCAGCGGTCACCTGCTCGCGTGCCAGCACGTCTCCGCTATCGCAGTTCTGGGCCTCTAGACCAATCACGTACTGCGTTCCCAGCGCAGCAATTGAGCCTGCCAAGTACGCCTTGCTTCCCGCGCGCTGGCACACTTCGCGCGCCAAGTCTTGCGTCAATCTCTCGCCCGGCGAGCGTGTCATCTGCCGCAGCGTCTGGCGAACCTTGTCTTCTGAAAGGATGTTCAGGAAGGGCGACTGCCCCAGGTCTACGGCCAGGGCCTGCTTCAACGTGTCGTCGAACACCGCATCGCCAGTGGAATTTGAGAAATCGGCCAGCACGATTGTATCGGTTGGGCGCAAAGCCTGCGCTCTGCGCGGGTGAAAAAGCCAAATGCCAACGGCAAGCGTCAAGATCGCTACGGTGCCGGAGATGGCGACCCGCCGAGAGCGGAGGGCTGAGAGCCGCTTCGCGAGACCCACTCTGGGTGTGCGACTTGATTCCAGCCCACTCTTCAAACTTTGCAAATCCGTGCGGATATCAGCCGCCTTCTGGTAACGGAGCTTAGGGTCTTTCTCCAATGCCTTTGTAATGATTTGCTGGAGCGCTGGCGAAGCGTGGGGAATCACTTGTCGGAGCGGCGTCGGGGCACGGTTCAAAATTGCCTCAGTGACTACACCGGATGTAAGGCCCGGAAAGGCTCGCCGCCCTGTGGCCATTTCGTAAAGAACCACGCCGAACGAAAACAAGTCGGTGCGCGCATCAAGTGCTTCACCTCGTACCTGTTCGGGCGACATGTAAGCCACAGTTCCAATAGGCGTTCCCGGAATTGTAAGTTGGTCTCTGTTTACGTTTTCGACCGCATCCATCGTAAGGGTGGTAGCATCTTCCTTTGGCGTCGAAGACAGCTTCGCCAAACCAAAATCAAGAATTTTGGCGTCGCGTCGCTCAGTGACGAAGATATTGGCGGGCTTGATATCACGATGAACGATGCCTTTCGCGTGAGCTGCATCGAGACCATCAGCAATCTCTAGCCCCAAGTCCACCACCTGTTCAAGCGGCAGCGGCTCGCCCCCGATACATTCCTTCAGCATCCTCCCATCCAGGAATTCCATAGCAATGAATGGCTTGCCGTCTTGCTCGCCAATGTCATAGATCGTGCAGATGTTGGGGTGATTCAGAGCGGATGCGGCTTGCGCTTCACGCTGAAAGCGAGTGAGAGCCTGCGGGTCGCGGGCAATGTCCTGCGGCAAGAACTTGAGTGCGACGAAGCGATGAAGCCGCGTATCCTCAGCTTTGTAGACAACACCCATACCACCGCTTCCAAGCTTGCCGGTGATTCGGTAGTGCGAGATGGTTTGGCCGATAAGTGAGGCGAACATTTGGCGCCTTGTTAGGCTTGTCAAAGTCAGGTTAATCAACAAAGTACGTAGTAATTCTGACCTTTATGCCCATACTCAAAGGATAACCTTGGACCTGAAGATCGCCCGGACTCGCGACAAAGGACAGCGTTGCAAACGCCGCGGCGACAAACGTCGTCATTTTCATCGGATCACCTCTCATGTCGCTCCCCTCGCCATCGAAGCGGCCACTTTGTTCCATCTCTCCCTGTAGGGGGAAAGACAGGCGCGGATCACCAGTTGTCGTCGGTGCGGTGCCAGGTCTTGTCCGGGTTATAGCGCTCCATCGCCGCAGCGGCCTTTGCGGTGTCAGGCCCGAGGTCCTTCTGGTAGACGATTCCGCTGTAGCTGACTACAAAAGTCTGGACACCTGTGACCTTATACTCGGCGGGCCAAGCCACCAGCGCAAAGCCACCGATCATCACGCCGTTGATCACGTAGTCCAGTTCCCCGCGTGGGGCAGCCGGGCCCTGTCCCATCAGGACTTTGAAATAGTAACCGTGGAAGGGCTCGCCGCTAGTCGTGTAACCCTGCTCGATCGCTTTCGCAACTGCCTCGCTGACCGGACCTCCCCAGCTTCCATCTGAATTTTTCCACGCCAGTCCATCCTGCTTTCCGTTGGTACTGATCGTCCTCTGCGCGTACTGGTTGATGCCGGAGTTATCGTGAACCTCTGAGGCGTATTCCTCTTGCGCTTCTACGAAGCCGCGGCAAACTTGGATCGCGTCGAGCTCGTTGGCACCGATGCGCTCGTAGAGAATCTCGTCGCGGCCAACCTTCGAGTCGAAATACCACTTCGTCCCTTTTTTGACCAAGGGAACTGGAAGGGGAAATTCCTCCTCGCCCACCAGGAGGGTGGCATGGTTGGGATTCTTCGGATCTATCACCATCGAATTCTTTCCCTGGGCCCGCTCGGCAAATGCAGCGGCCTGGTTCTTGTCCTGCACGGGGTCGGCTGTGCTCACCAAGTCTTCACCATCGGGACCGAACATCGCTTTCAATGCGGGCAAGTCATAGTCTCCCGCTGCTTTGATTAGCGCCGCGGCCGCCTCTTGCGGCGTCGCGAATCCCGTCTGCGTGGTTTGCGGTGAAGCGGATGCACTGTGTTTCGAGGAGGGCTGGGCCTGAGATTGCTTCACCACGGAAGCGGACAGGGCGAGCACGACGGCGGCAATAAGAAGAGTGGCATCTGTGACGGCGTTCTTTGATCTTGCGCTCATTGTTTTCTCCTTGTTCATGGGGTCTGCTTACCTGCTCCGACCGCCGCCGCCGCTTCTGCCGGCACCACCTCGGGAAGCCCCCATGCTGGAGGCGCCCCGCTCGGTGCTAGTACGAGCTGCGCTGCCGCTCATCCCACTTGATGCGCCACCGAATGCGCTCCTGTTTGTGGCACTCGGAGTATTAGGAACTTCTCGGTTGCCAACGCGGTCCCCGCCGCCACCAGCGCGATTCGCGCCCATGTTGCTCGCGCCTCCACCCGCGGGCCGTGTGGAGGGGTTTCCTCCACCGGCGCCGCGATTCATCGTGCTGGGTTGTTGTCGGGAGTTCTGCCTGGCTTGGTTCTGCCGCGCATTCGCCTGCCGTGTGGCCGTGGAATCCCCACGGGCTGTTCCGCTATATTTACTCGCGGTCGCCTGGTTCGAATACGGGGTTCCACCGCGATGCTGCGGATTATGCTGCCAGTTGTTGCTGCCGCCGGCAAGCTGGTTGCTGGGCCGGTTGATGTTCCCGGTATTGATGTTGCCGTTGTTGATGTTTGTCTTGTTGTAGTGGCTGACGTAATTGTTGTTGATGTTGATGTTGACATTGCTGTGGCCCCACCCGGGATAGTAGCCCCAGCCGCCGCGGTAGTAGGATCCCATGGCAAGCCCAACCCCGAAGGCAATTGCGACACCAGCCGCATAATAACTGGGCGGCGGGTAGTAGATCGGAGGATACGGGTACACGGGCGGTCCGTAAACGACCACAGGATTGTAGGAAGGCACGTAGACGACCTGCGGGTTGGCCTGCTCAATCACCACGACGGTCTTCGTCTCTACTACCTTGGTTTCCACTTTCTGTTGCTCAGTGGATTTTAAGTTTCCTGCATCCATGGCCTTCTTGCGCATGCGTTGCACCGCGTCCATCACATCACTCTGCTGCGCAAGAAACGCGTTTCCAAGGTCTGTGGTCCACTTGATGCCCTCGACCAGTTGCTTCACTAAGTCAGGAAACGCGGACATGGCCTGGACGCTGGGGTCCCAATCTTCTTTTTGCACGGCGTCCGTCAACGCTTGCCCTTTCAAGTCCGGGTGTTTCGCCAACCACTGCTGGAGCTGAACGAGTTCGAGGGGATATGTGGATGCAGCGAGCACCTGGGCCAGAAGTGGATCGGGGTAAAGCGCAATCGGCGCGACCAGTGAATCCAATTGGTCATTCGGGATCGTGCCAGCCGCTTGGCCCTGCGCTGCAACGTCCTGCCGCGTCGGCTGCGCATACACCCAGGCCTCGCCGGGGGCGAGAAGCAACGCGCAAAGGACCGCCAGTAGAAATTGAACGTTCTTGGATCTTGGATTCGAATGCATGGTGACTCCTAACTTTTACCGGGTGACCTTCGAATGGTAATGCACCACAATGGCCACCCGTGGAGTGTGTCTGGTCTTGTAGACTCAGTCGATGTCGAGCGCGTCCTCGGCCTCTTTTTCTTCGACGTCCTTTTCCGCGGCCCCGGGAAGTGCATTCGTCTTCTTTAGCTCGATGGTCACTTTGTTGATCTTTCCTGTGAACTTGTTGTCTCCCTTCGGGTAATCCGACGTCACCGGGGTATAAAGGTCCATGCCCACGTCCGCCGTTTCTGCGCCAAAGATGAACGGTATGGTGTGCTCGATTCGTCCCGCAGCGACTTTTTTCTCGTTGATGGAAATCGTACCGGTGCCGCCCGCGCCAGGTTTTCCTCCATCAAAGACGAAATCGTATTCGACGGTGATTCGACCGGTAGGCAGTCCGTCCATGGAGGCAATGGTGGTGACGTCACCCAAATAGTTGTAGGCGAACTTCGGTTTGCCTTTCTCAACGTAAAAGCTCCAGCCGGAGTGAATTCCTCCCTGCGCAAGGATCACGCCCGAAGCCCCGACTTGGGGTATTTCGACATCAGCCGTGATGGCGTACGAGCTGTTCTTCGTGTTAATAAAAGCGTTCTCCTTCATTCCGACCATGCCTTCGTAAACCGTCAGCGAAGTCCGGCCGGCCATCAGGTCGGGACGCCCGGCGATGGCCGGATTGAATCGCGCCTGGGTGCGGTCGTCGAGCGGCAGCACGTTGTATTTGACCGCTTCGGTGAGAAACGCCGCTTGCATCTCCTTGAGCTTCTCAGGATTCTTCGCGGCGAGGTCGATTGCGCCACTGAAGTCATCGGTGGTGTTGTAGAGCTCCCACTTGTCCTGGTCAAAAGTGGTTCGAGGCTGCCGTTCCCACGGCACACTGTGCAGCGTCAGCGCGTACCAGCCGTCCTTGTAAATCCCTCGATTACCTGCAAACTCCGCATACTGCACTGTGTGTGGCGACTTCGCTGCCCCGTCGCTAAAGCTGTACACCATGCTCACACCCTCGATGGGCTTCTGTGATGAGCCATTGACGACCTTCGGTTGTGGTAGCCCGGCGGCCTCCAGCACGGTCGGAGCGACATCAATAAGGTGATGGTATTGCGGGCGAACTTCTCCCTTCGCCTTGATTCCCTTCGGGTAGTGAACGACGACGCCATTAGTAGTGCCGCCGTAAGCTGTCGCAAACTGGCAATAGGCAAACGGCGCGTTGTCGGCGATCGCCCAACCGAGCGGAGGTGTCATGTCGGAGTGCGGCCCGCCGAACTCCGCCAGGTGCGCGAATTGGTCCTCGATCGATTCTGGCAGGCCGTTGTACGAGGTGACGGTATTGAAGCGACCATTGCGGCCACCATTGCCACTGGATCCGTTGTCTCCGGTGATGTAGATGATCAACGTATTATCCATTACCCCCAAGTCCTCGATCGCCTGTACCACCCGGCCGATTTCATGGTCGGATATTTCTGCGAAGGACGCG
>Ga0210399_10003399_pt1 | contig 12426 bp, 14 predicted proteins | sample IncBWC14MmetaG_FD_150865 | JGI IMG/M metagenome (GOLD analysis project Ga0210399, IMG submission 150865) | Forest soil microbial communities from Barre Woods Harvard Forest LTER site, Petersham, Massachusetts, United States - Inc-BW-C-14-M | ecosystem: Environmental > Terrestrial > Soil >... | reverse complement strand
AGTGGGAACGAATCTACAACACCGTCCGTCCGCATCAGGCCCTCGACTACCTAACCCCGCTCCAATTCCTACGACAGAACCTATCCCAACGAAAGGAATGAAAAGTGTCACCCATCTACTGGACGAGCACAAAGGATTGACAACTTTGACTAAGCCGAATAAGCTCTCGGTGCCTTTTCCGGTTCCGGGCAGCAAGCGATGCGGAAGTGGCGTGCGCTGGCAATTCGAATTGTTTGGCTTGCTACCGTTTGTGCTGCCCAGCGGACACTTTGCTACCCTCAGACAAGCGGATTACCGATACCGGAACGGCAGCCTTCCTTAGGCGTTTACATTCCGCCGAATGAGCAGCATCCTGCCCTGGCATTACCAATCTACCGCAAGAGCAATCATGGGGTGTATGTGTCCGTGGGTACGGAGCGCTCCTTTATTGGAGCCGCCCTAACGGAGGCACAGGCGTTGATCGTGATCGACTACGATCCAGAAGCCGTCCGCTTTGCGAACATCAATCGAGCACTTCTTGCGGCGAGTACCGATCGGGCCGATTACGTTCGCCTTCGACTAGACGCTTCCCAAGACGTTTGGCGCCAACGATCGCAAGAGCTAACCGGTGAGGATAAAGAAACGCTCGTAAGTCCGCCGTCTTGGACTTTTTGGGATCGAAAAGTTCGGAAGAATACCTGGGCATGGAACAGCGCATTTCAACACTTCAACACGGAGCCAAAGCACCCCGACGACCCGTTCTTTGCGTCTGATTATCTTTTTGACGATGGTCTCTACAATCACTTAAGCCGACTGGCCAAAAGCTCGCGAATCTGGTCTCGCGTGGTCGACCTTCGCCGCGACGATGAGGTCCGCGCGTTTTGCGATGACATGAAATCTAAGCACCTCCCCCTGGGTGTTATCGATACCTCAGATGTGCCAAGCCCCTCGGAAGCTGGTACCAGCGTGGCCGCGCACTACGTCATGCTGTTCTCGGAATATGCACAGGACGACACTCTTTTCTTGAACACTGCACCGGCACGCGCGAAGGGAGTGGTCTGGAGCTATTTTGCTTTTAGCAATAGGACCGTCCGAGGGCTCGACGAAACCATGCTGAAGAGATGGTATGACATCGAAATAAAGAAAATTGCTGACAGTCCGCAAGCGCGCGCGTTGCTGGATGATCCAGAACTCACTACCCATTAGCGAATGCTATACCTCGCTTTTACAGCGCGAACCGCTGTAGCTCTTTGAGACTGGCCCAAAAGACAACCCAAAGATCGGCTTGTGGTCCCTTGCTCCCCGCTCGTTGACGCAGGTCCGAAGCACAGCCTAGCATGGGCGTGAAAGTGAGGGCGCGTGATCGGTCAGGAACTCGGTCATTATCGTATTGTCGCCAAGATCGGCGAAGGAGGAATGGGGGTTGTCTATCGCGCATATGACGAGGTGCTGCACCGCGATGTGGCAATAAAGGTGGTGAATAAAGATAGTCGTCTTGATTCCTCGGTCGGCCAGAATCTTCTTCACGAAGCTCGAGCTTCTTCTTCTCTTGCTCATCCCAACATCTGCACCATCCACGAAGTGGGCGAGACCGACGGCGAGCTTTACATCGTGATGGAACTGATCGAAGGCAAATCTCTGAGCGCCATGAGAGGAGACTTGGGGCTGCCGTCCGAATCAGTCATGCGTTATGGCGCGCAGATTGCCAGCGCACTGTCTCGCGCGCATGACCGAGGCATCATTCATCGAGATCTAAAAACGGCGAACATCGTTGTCACGGCAGACGGGCTGGTCAAAGTTCTGGATTTCGGGCTCGCGAAGCAGGTAGGGAGCGGGATATTCGAGGCGTCGACCCGATCCTTTTCAAACGTGCAGGGGTCATCCAGCGTGAGCGGCACCTTGCCGTACATGGCACCCGAGATTCTGCGCGGCGATACGGCCGACCATCGCAGTGATTTGTGGGCCCTGGGAGTCGTGCTCTACGAATCGGCGTCTGGACGCATGCCTTTTGAAGGCCGTACTGGCTTTGAGATCAGCTCAGCCATCATGCGCGAGATGCCGAATCCGCTCGGCCCTCCTGTGCCACCTGGGCTCTGGGGCATCATCCAACGTTGCCTGGCTAAGGAGCCTATGCAGCGTTATCAGCGCGCGGGTGAAGTTCAGGCAGCGCTGGAAGCGATTCAGTCGGGTGCCATCGTTTCCGCGGATGCCGGAGGCGATGTCAGTCCACCCAAAACTACGATGCTGCACAGTGTGCGGCACGCACACGTCAGGAAGGGCGATTTTCTTTTGTTGGTGGGAACAACGAAAGGAGCATTCATCCTTCGTTCCAATGCGCAGCGCAGTCGTTGGGAGGTGGGTGGCCCTTATTTCCACGGCCACAATGTCTACGCGATGGCCTATGATGGCCGCGGCAGCCAGCACCGCATATGGGCTTCCACGCAGAGTTATTGGGGAACGCTCGTGCGATCGAGCGATGATTTCGGGAAGAGCTGGACCAACCCGCAGCAGGCTCCCGTTCGATTTCCACCGGATACCGGCATTTCCTTGAAGAACATCTGGCAGATCGCGCTCGGCCCGCCGGACGAGCCCAACGTGCTCTATTGCGGAGTAGAGCCCGCCGCGCTTTTCGAAACCCGGGACGCTGGAGAAACATGGTCTTTGGTGCGCGGCCTGTTTGATCATCCCCATCGTCCCCGTTGGGTGCCCGGCAACGGAGGTCTTGCCTTGCACACGATTGTGCTCGACCCCGGCGACAAGCAGAAGATGTATGTGGCTATCTCGGCGGGAGGAGTCTACCGGACCAACGACGGTGGCAGTACGTGGACCGCGCAAAACCGGGGCGTCCGCGTCATGTTCATGCCTGACAAATATCCCGAGTTCGGGCAATGTGTTCACAAAATCACATTGCATCCTGCTCGTCCCGAGCGGCTCTTCCTGCAGAATCATTGGGGGTTGTATCGCTCTGACGACTGTGCCGACAACTGGACGGATATTGCCAACGGAGTGCCCTCCGATTTTGGATTTGCGATGATCATGCACCCCAGAAATCCCGACTACGCGTATATCGTTCCAGTTGAGTCGGACCAGTTTCGTTGCGCATGTGACGGCCGCCTGCGAGTCTATCGAACCCGGAATGGTGGCGCCTCGTGGGAGCCGCTGGCGCGCGGGTTGCCCCAAAAACGCGCTTACGAAACGGTCCTTCGTGACGCCATGACAGTGGATTCATTCGATCCGGTCGGCATTTACTTCGGCACACGAAGCGGGCAGCTGTTCGGCTCCCGCGACGAAGGAAGGACGTGGGAAAAAATACTCGAAGGATTGCCAGCCGTCGTGTGCGTACGGAATGCGGTCGTCGAGGATCCCTCCGCGGGTTCAGAACCAAGGTTGCCTAAATCTGTGCACGCATCTTCCCGTCGATCGCAATCTCAGCCGAAGAGCAAGACGCGTCATTCGAAGAGGTGATCCATGTCGGTCACTTTTCACATTCCGGGTGCTTTGCGTGAATTTACCGCTGGACACAGTACGGTCGAGATCAAGCACTCGCCGGCAACATTGGCCGAGGCGTTGTCGGCGCTCTGGACACTCTACCCGGGTGTTCGGGATCGGATCGCAACCGAGCAAGGACAAGTGCGGGAACACATTAATATTTTCATTGGAGACGAAAACGTCCGATATACGGGTGGACTCGCGAGTCCGGTCCGCGCCGGATCCGAGATCTCGATCGTCCCTGCCGTCAGTGGTGGCTGAAACCCCTTTCCACATAGCAACAGCATAGCATTGGGCATTTTTGGAAGTTGGGCGATTGGTCTTAAGTCACAGAAAAGAATGGCTCCTCAGGTAGGACTCGAACCTACAACCCTCCGGTTAACAGCCTTGGCCCGGAGCATATCCTCTTTATACCTCAGTACCAGAGAGTATCAATGAACTCAGCGGTTTTCGGCGCTTTTTCTGCTTTCGGGAATGATACTGAGGCATACGGAAATATCCGTGGGGTGGGCACAAAAATGGGCACACTTGATTTTGTATTGTGCCACGAGCAACCTGACCACGCCTTTTGCCCCCATCCCCGGGTGAGTTCGTGAAGCTGTGAAGTACAGTGAACTTCTGCGCCCGCGTGGCCGCGCCCGTGGCCAACACAAGCACGAGAAATGCCGCTGCGATCTTTCCTACTTGTCTTTTCATGTTCTCTGCTTCGTCACAGACGTGTGACTCCCGCGTCCACATTGGCGGACACTCCCACCGGTGTTCAGTTCAACCAGCGCGGGAGTTGACAGGTCGCAGTTCGTCTTCGAGGTTTGGATTTTCGTGATGATGATTTCCTCCGGCACCTTGGCGGCGGCCATCTCGACCGTAAGCAACGAGCCATTGTTTACGACGATCAAGGCAGACAAACGATCGAGGATCCAAGACAGCCCTGTTAATGCCGAAGCCCTGTTACCTGAGGGTCCCTACGACTTGTGGAAAAAGGGAGAAACGTCGAGGCGAGTCAAAGACCTAGTGGGTGCGTTCGCCCTGTTTCCACATCTTCCAAAAATGTTGCGGCGGGACGAAATTGTTCGCACTCTTGCACAAGGACCTTATTGGCTCCCGAGCTTCTTGTCCCGGGGATGCTTGCAATGCTTTGGAAGACTCCAACGGTAACAGTTCGAGAAGTCTTGGACTACTTCATTGGCAATAAAACAATGGCGATTGCGAAGGAAGGATATACGGAAACTCTCATTATTCCCAAGGCTGACAAAAGTGCAGTTGAAGTCGCTATCCGTGGGGCTGTTGAGAACGGAAAGCTATGGTTGATTTCGGGTCCAGCCAGTATTCTCGGAGAGCCTATCCCCGCTGGTGTACTGACGGAAGGCGCCGAACTATCGGGGCCGCCATCTCCCATTCCCGCATCGGACGTGTTATCCGGCACTCTCCCTGAGGCATGGGGGGGAGAGGAAACGACCGCAGTGGCAATCGCTGCGGCCCTTTCTCAGAAGTACGGCAGACCACTGCCTTGGGCGGCGGTTCGCGACGCCATCGACGGCTCAATCAGAGCCAGCTATCTTGAGCTGACGCTTGACTCAGGGACATGGCCCTGTCCCCTCAGCGCAGCGCAGTCCGTTAAGGTTCGTGTTCCCAGTGGGGACGCAGCGCCCTGCGACACCGGCAACGCAGCCTCCTCCGGGTGTGCACGTTGCCGAAGCAGAACTCAAACCAAATCAACTTCAAGACTTGGCTGACATAGTTGGTGATCTCGTGCACGCCGCAGTGGGGCACGATCTGAAGTTCCGCGTGCGCGTGGAATTGAGATCAACGGATTCAAAGTCCGAGGAAACGGTCGGAAAGATCAACAAGGCCCTCAAGGATGTAACACCCGAGCTTCAAATGAACTGAGCTGATCCGCGCATCATACAGGTTCGGCGTGGTGAGTGGTCAGCGAGGTCAGGTGAGCATGAGACCAGAACGTGCCAGAGAATATCTCGCGTGTCTGAATGACTGAGACAGAGTGGCGCAGCTGGATTCGGAAGAACGTGCAAGCAGCGAATCCGCTATTGTGGGTGATCGAGAAAAGCCTAGGCGCGAACGTCGCTTGTAGGGCTTCCTAACGCAAAGTTTTTCTGAGCACTTTTCTGGAAGTGAGTTTTTCAACAGCCACGTCTGTTTTCGCCAACTGTGACACCGTCAGATAATCCGGTCCGATAGAGTGGTCCGATTGAGCACAAGCAAGCGGCGCAAAGAGGTCCTTCACGCCGCTTTAAGGCCGAGTCCGACTAAGCCCATTTTTGTTTAAAAGTCAGAATTTAGCGGAGCCGCCTCGCTCGCGGAGCCTGCTGAATTCTGGAATCATTAAGTGCGCCATTGACCGCTGCCGCAGCGGTTCCGCAGTCGTTGCGCAGTTCGTTGGGAGCGCCTGCCGGAGGCGTGCTTGTTGAGTTGTCGATGCAGGGGATGGCGCTCAAGTATTCGTAGATGGCATCGATGTCGCGGTCGCTCATTTGCGAGAACGTCGGCCACGGCATGATTTGGAGAAGATCACCGTCCGGGATGTTGTTGTAGCTTTGGCCCGGAGCGAAAACTATGGGTCCAGTGGGAATGCAAACCGGCGTGCCTCCTCCCTCAATTTCTGTTATCTGCGCTGCTGTACAGGTGGGATGGATGTGGTCGAAATCGATGCCATGCCTCAGGATCTGCCTGAACTCTGCACGCGTGTGACCGCCTTCCGGCCGGCCATTCTTGTCCGGTGTCAAATTTCGCGTGATGATGAATGGACCTCCATACCCGTTAGGCCCGGTAGGAGTCCCGACTGTGCCGAAGTTGGCGCCTCCATTCAGGTAGACAGTCGGATCGACCTTCGCCGGCTGGTGAAAGTACGGGTTGTTGCCTGTGACGAAGTTGTAAATGCCAAGTGGAGGCGCGCCACTGCTGTGGCACCCATTGCAGTCGCCCACGGCGTTCACCAGATAGCTGCCGAGTCCCACCATATCCCGGTCTCTCCCGTCCAGGTTCAGGGGAACGGGCGCTATCTGGAAGCCAATTCTGACTCTGGCGTCAGTGTCGTCCTCGTCTGCGTGTGCGCGCGGGGCTTTGATCGACATTCCTGCAAGAACGATCGCAACCAACGTTACGACGGCTCCCGCGATTTTTGCATAGGACGGTATCGTCATATGGTTTCTCCTCTAGGTGTTTGATCAATCCAGTATTTGCCTTGGGGAAATCGGAGCCGACGGCGCGCTTCTGCCGGACTTTCTCTTGGGACGGGGGAAAACTTCAGATGTTGCGGAACAAGTTACACCCAAATGCAGAATTTTCAAGGAAAATCCGCGCTGGACGCGGAAATCGGACGAGGCGCTTCTCCGTCACGGCGCAAAGTCTTGCGACTATTGGGCAAGCTGTCACTGTTGCAAAATCAATTACACTCACCGCCATTTGGTGGACCGGGCAAGGCTCTCACTTGCATCTGCGGAGGAGATGAGGACACTTCCGCCGTGTTCAATTACACTACCGGCCCGAGCACGCTGATTAGCATTGGATGTACCACGAAATTCGCCCGGTCTGCCAGTACAAAACTTTGCGGATAGATGTTGAAACATCCCCTTTACTCAAAACCCCCGTAAAAAGCGAATGGAAGGCGCAAGCTTGTAAACACCTGTCTCTGTTAGATTCCCATTTAAGAAGGGTTGGGTTCTCCTCGATGCCAAAGCGCTGGAAGATCAAGGCTGACAAATCACAATTTGAAACACTGAGGTCTGAGGAGAGATTTTGCCAACTGGTGGCGTTGTCTCGCGCAGTGAACGCAATGCGCTTCGTACAGACGGCACTCGAAGCGCATCGAGAGGAGGATGGTTCGCCACAGGCGTTGCGCAACAAGTTTAACTCGTTCTTTTTTACGTGTTCCCTACTCTACGAGGCTCTTCTGCTGGTCCAGAGACTGCCTAAGAACTTCCACCAACGTCCAGAATTTCTCCCGCTTCATCAGATCCTCAAAGACAAGACCGCGACCGCACTGAAAGACTCCAATCTCAAGCCGCTACGCAACCAACTGGCGTTTCACTTCGACGAAGGTGAAGTTAAATCACAACTTGCTAAGAATGCCTTCACTCCCGTATTTGCGATCGGTGAAGGTGACACCAATGCAGACGTCTATTTTGAGCTTGCAGATGCGTGCACACTAGGCACTTTCTCTGGGCTCCAGTTGGGTCAATCAGACGCCAAGGAGCAGTTTGGTGAATTGGCCGAACGGGTGACGGACCTCGCAGTTCGGTTCATGGACGCCGCTGACAGCTTCATCAACGAGACGCTGTTGAGCGACGGATGGAAGTTGGAAGAACCGCCCTAACTTAATTGACGTAACATCCCGTGGGTGTTGAAAAAGGGGCGTTGAGAAGAGGTTCCTTCGACGCCAAGAGCGCTGTGGTAGAGGGAGTTCTCGTGGTCGAGGTTACTAAGTCGTCGCCAACGTTGGTTTTTGCCCTTGGCTGAGGAAGCGGACCAGTCGCTTGATGTTCTGGGCAGCCGCCGCCAGGAAGAACTGCTCACGAACAAACCGTAATCTCCGCAGACGCAGGCGACGCAATCCGATCTGATTTTTGAGTTCCGCAAACAGGGCTTCCACCTTCTTTCTTTGCCGCTGGGCATGGACGAATTCGGGCGTGTTCACTAACTCCCTTGCGCGTTGCCGGGCTGGTTCGTGCTGGTGGATGATAAGGCTCCGGAAGGCAGCACTGGTGCATTGCGGTCTTTGCGAGCACGGGCCACAGCGTTTGCGTGTCCCGATGTAGTTGTAGGCGCGGTTCCGATGGACCCGACCACCATAGTTGAGTGGTTGGCCTGCGGGACAGATATAGCGATTGTTTTCGGGTTCGTAAGTGAAACGCTCTGGACCGTAGAACGGGCTCCTCTTTCTATGGATACTGTCCCGGGTCCGCATTTAGGGAGTGATGTTTCGATCCGCCAACCATTGCAGAAACTCCCCGTTCCCGTACGTGGTGTCGGCCGCCACCGATTCTGGTGCCCGTCCTTGCCATTGTGCGAAACGAGCCAGCATGTCTTGTGCGGCCACCGTCTCCTGACTCATCCGGGCTGCGGTGCCTTGCACTGCCACGATCACACAACTGTGGTTGTCCACCAGGTAATTGTCGTAATACCCCAGCCGGGCCGGCGTGCCGCCCTTGGTCGCATAGGTGGAATCTGGGTCCGTGGTCGACACCTGGTCTTGCTGATGCACCGGCTCCTCCAGCGGGTTCTGCTCTTCCAGTTCCACCAGATACTGTCGCACTGTCTGGTTGACCTGTGCCGCCTCCGCCAGCTGTTCCCGCGGAATGCGGCTCTCCTTGGCGGCATTCGCTTCGACGAAGCTGCCATCCACCGATAGGTGCTTGCCCTGCACCAGTCCCACCTCCACGCACTGCCTCACGATCTCTTCAAACAATTGCTCGAACACCTTCGATTCCTGGAACCGGCCGTGACGATTCTCGGAAAACGTGGAGTGATGCGGGATCTCGTGATCGAATCCCAAGCCAGTAAACCAGCGCCACGCCAGATGCATGCGCAGCTCCTCCACCAACTTGCGCTCACTGGTGATGCCATATAAATAGCCGATCAAGAGGATGCGCAGCAGAAGCGCGGGATCAATCGACGGACGGCCGGTCTCGCTGTAACTCTGCTTCAACCTCTCGCGCACAAAGGCAAAGCTGATGTGTTTTTCGATGAGCCGCAGCAGGTGGGTCTCAGGAACTTGATCTTCTAGGCGGAAGTAGTAGAACAACGCTTCAGAGCGGTCGTGTTGCCCCATCATGATCAGCAGGCCTCCGAGGATAAAAATCCAGCACCGCATGGGAAGGAACTTTCCTTCTAACATGCTTTTGCAAAATCTCCCCTGCTAATCTCAGTGACTTTTTCAACACCCACGCGATATTACGTCAACTACATTGCGCGTCACGTTTCTCAGTCGGATAACGCCAGCTGAACGAGATAAGCAGAGCCAACACCAAATTGCAGCCGACGTGCTCCGCGAACGTGAGCTGTGAAGGAAAAAACCAGTTAAAACAAGTCGTGAAGACAAATACGGGCAGTCCCAAGCATAGCAACGACCGCCACAGTTCATTTCCAATTTGAACCGCAAGCTTCCAGAGTAAAGCGCGTGCAAACCAAATTGCGACTGAGAAGCACCCGACGTACGCAAGCGAATACAGAACTACGTTTCTAAGCATCGCAAGACCTGCATACCGAAATTAAATCTCAGCACAAGCTGAATGGGATGTATGTGATAGCAGTCACGCGGAAAGGGCCGGGGCGATAGTTGACGAAATCAGGCCATTTCCTCGTTGAGGGGTTTTGAGCGTAATGGGGATGTTTCAACAGTTGTCCGAGCTCCCGGGCGCAGGGCGGTGCGGGGCGGGCGGGGCGGGCGGCGCGGGCGAAAGGGCGGAGAGGCCAGGAAAAATGCACAAAGGCCAGCGGATAGCGGATTAGTCCACTCCCGGCGAAACACCCACTGGAAGCTGGTTTTGGCGACATTGTCCCTTGACAATTCTGGGTTGGGGTGTAGTGTGGTGCTGCTCAGCCGAACCCCATCTTTTTTCGTGCTGAAGAAGAGTCCGACTGAACCGGCCTCGGTTCCCAGCCCAATCAAGAATCCAGCGATCTGGCACACGAAATTTCGGATCTACGAAACCCCAAAGGAGGGCAGCTCTATGCGCGAACTAAGAAACACCGTTTTGTGCCGCCTGCTTCTCGTCGGCTTCGTGGCAATAGTGATTGTGACTCTCGTCCCGGCGGGATATGCGCAGATGACCCCGAACGCCAAAGGGAACCCGCTGTGCGCAAAGCTCGGAAAATCAATGCAAGCCTCGTCGGGCATGCAGATGTACTGCTTTGGCCCGCAACCCAATGGAGCAGCACCGCGTGCCGGCCTGCTCGAACCGGGCCTTTCCGGCACGCCGTTCGGTCCACAAAAGAATGGTGGCAAGGGCGGGTTCATCCCCAACGTGAATGCCGCTAATCTTGCCGAAGACATTAGCCCTTCCGGGCTGCGGGCCTTCGGGCAATCGGAGACTTCGATTGCCGCTGCCGGAAGTTACGTCGTGGAAGCCTGGAACGATGCCACGGGCTTCTTTGCACCCTGTGGCTCGCCCAACAACAAGGAGGAGTTAACCGGCTTCGCCTTCTCTAACGACGGCGGAAATACGTTCACCGACCTGGGTGGCGTGCCCAACCTGAACTGCGCGACCAGCAAGGCCGAGGGCGATCCGAGTGTCGAAGTCTATCAGGTCGGGGGAAACACCTATTTCTACATCAGCAGCATCTTCATCCCTTTCAATGTTCCTCAGAACGCTCTCTCGGTTACTGCCTGCCAAGTGACCGGTAGTGGCTCCTCAGCCACATTGAGCTGCGGCCAGCCCATCATTGCCGCGATCAGCAGCGACTGCATCGGCGTTGGTTTTACCATCTGCAGCTTCTTAGACAAGGAGTTCCTGTCTGTCGATGCCGTCCGCGGCAAACTGTCTATGTCGTACACCGAGTTCGGTTTCACCGACGCCGATAGTGCTGGCCAGATCAATCTTGCCGTGTGCGATTTAACGGTCAACCCGGCAAACCCGACGTGCTCCAACGGTTCCGGCTTCAGCTTTCTCAATCCTCTCGCCGTTCCGGCGTATCTTGTCGTGTCGGCCAACAATAACAATTTCTGTGAACAAGAGGGCGCCTACCCGGCGGTGGATCCGGCCAGCGGCGATGTATATGTGGCCTTCGAGTTCAACTGGGCTACGAATCAAAGCAGCTTCGGCCCGTGCGCGGTTACGCCTACGCAGGAGGTGCTGGCCCACATCCCTCGAAGTTGCCTCACCGCCACTTCCCCGTCGCCTTGCTTGCCGCCGTTTAGTGAGGCGGCGGTCAACATTGTTTCCACGGTGGCGACGTTCGTCCCTGGCTACAATCGTTTCCCCAGCAACGACTTCCCGCGTATTGCAGTCAGCAACGCGGCAGGAACAGTGAGCATCGTGTGGAACGATGCCAGAACCAATCCATTAGGCGATATCCTGATGCAGAGCTATAACTTGGGCAGCCTCATCGCCGTCCAGTCGGCGCCGGTAAAGCTCAACAACGACACTACGAACGGCGCCTTGCACTTCCTGCCGGCAGTGCGGAATGCAGACAGCAACGGTCGGCTCAGTGTCTCGTGGTACGATCGGCGGCTGAATCCAAGCTCAGCCATCACCCACGTGTTTGCGGCGCTCGGCGTGGACCCTCGAACCACGAGCACACCCTCCAATAGCCGCGTCACCGACGTCTCCTCCGACTGGCTTGCCGTCAGCTCCGACATCGTCCCCAACTTCGGGGATTACACCGACAACTACGTGGTCAGGGGTACGGGCAAGCACGCGAGTAACATTTCCTACTTCGCCTGGTCTGACGGACGCCTCGGTGACCCACAACCCTTCGAGGCTCACCACTAACGAAGCTAGCAGTATCCGAACCGCAACTTCTCTGGGCGCGATCTTGCCGGTCGCGCCCAGGGGGGCCACTGCGGGCACAACGTGACCAATAGAACAGGCCACGCCAACTTAGCATCCACCTCTCGGTTCAGCACCCGCCGGACGCGACTCACATTGGATCAATTGTCGTAAACAGGCGTGTCTGTTGAAAAAGGAACCAACTAAGTAATTTTGAAGAATTTTGGTTGGCTCCTCGAACAAGAAATCAACCACTTACAGGGCTGCATTTTCTGCCTCGAACACCTAGAAAAGAGTTTTTCAACAGACACAGGCCTTTGCACTCATTGACCCGAGCTCGCATTCATGTCAGAAAGCGATCCACCCATTCCAGTCAGGGTGCTCAGTCGCCCACCTCTCGTGCCTGTGGCGGAGTTCCAGAAAAATCGGGGCTTCTGAACCAACTATCAGCCAGATGATCTCGGGTTCATTGCTGAGATGGACGATGTAGGCCTTATGGTCCTGCTCTTCGACC
>Ga0210399_10003398_pt1 | contig 12429 bp, 11 predicted proteins | sample IncBWC14MmetaG_FD_150865 | JGI IMG/M metagenome (GOLD analysis project Ga0210399, IMG submission 150865) | Forest soil microbial communities from Barre Woods Harvard Forest LTER site, Petersham, Massachusetts, United States - Inc-BW-C-14-M | ecosystem: Environmental > Terrestrial > Soil >... | reverse complement strand
CTTCACGGCACCGACCACGAGTTGATTGCCGACGTCCACTCCGAATTCAACGGCGATCACTGGAAGGGAACTGCGAAATTTGACGTCCCCTACACCAAGTGGGGCATCAAGGATCCCAGCAATTTCCTTCTGAAAGTGAAGCCAGTCGTCAACGTGGAACTCGAGTTGGTCGGCACGAAATCAAACGCGCAGTAATCTCCAACATCGCCCTGTGGTGCAAATCGCAGTCGAAACTTCCGGCAGCACCGGGTTTCCATTTGCATATCCGACGAGCTTCCTCCATCATTAATAGTTTGGGTTGCAGCTTTCCTGCCAGATAGCTGTGCCTTGTGCCGTCTACCAACGAAATAACTGAGGAAATTCATGGAAAAGCCAACGAGTATTGCCGCGCCGAAAGGAAAGCTGGGAGTTCTGTTGCCGGGCATGGGCGCGGTTGCAACAACTTTTATGGCGGGCGTGGAACTTGTGCGCACCAAGAGAGCGCAGCCGGTCGGCTCGCTGACGCAGATGGCGACGATCCGCCTGGGAAAACGCACCGACGGCCGTTCGCCGCGCATTAAAGATTTTGTGAAACTCGCCAAACTCGATGACATCGTTTTCGGCGGCTGGGATATTTTCCCGGACAGCTCCTACGAAGCCGCCGCGAAAGCCGGCGTGCTCGACCCGCACCACCTGGCCATGGTGAAAACGTTTCTCTCCAAAATTAAGCCGATGCCCGCCGCGTTTGACCGCGAATACGTAAAAATGCTCGACGGCAAGCACGTCAAGAAGGGCAAGAACAAATACGAAATCGCCCTGCAGATTAAAGCCGACATAGCGAAATTCAAGCAGAAACACCAGTGCTCGCGGATGGTGATGCTCTGGTGCGGCTCGACGGAAATTTTCCTCACGCACGACGACGTGCACGCGACGCCGGAAAGTTTCGAAAAGGCGATGAAGGAGAATCACCACGCCATCGCCCCGTCCATGCTTTACGCCTGGGCCGCGATTACCAGCGGCATCGCTTATGGCAACGGCGCGCCGAACCTGAGCGTGGACATTCCCGCGCTTCAGGCCCTCGCGCAAAAGCACAACGTGCCCATTGCCGGAAAAGATTTCAAGACCGGACAGACGCTCATCAAGACGGTTCTCGCGCCCGCCTTTAAAGCCCGCATGTTGGGACTGAACGGCTGGTTCTCCACTAACATTCTGGGCAATCGCGACGGAGAAGTCCTCGAGGACCCCGGCTCGTTCAAGACCAAGGAAGAATCCAAACTCGGCGCACTCGAATTCATTCTGCAACCGCATCTCTATCCCGAGCTTTACAAGAAAATCCACCACAAGGTACGCATCAACTACTACCCGCCGCGCGGCGACAACAAAGAAGGCTGGGACAACATCGACATCTTCGGGTGGCTCGGCTATCCGATGCAGATCAAGGTGGACTTTCTCTGCCGTGATTCGATTCTGGCGGCGCCGATCGTCCTCGACCTTGTCCTCTTCCTCGACCTAGCGCAGCGCGCCGGAATGCGCGGCATCCAGGAATGGCTCAGCTTCTACTTCAAATCGCCCATGACCGCGCCCGAACTTTATCCGGAGCACGACCTTTTCATCCAGCTGATGAAGCTGAAGAACACCCTGCGCTGGATGGTCGGTGAAGACCTGATCACCCACCTCGGCCAGGAATATTACGACTAATCTCCCAAGCGCAGCGTCCACCTTAAGGTGGACGCTACATATCGCCGGGAAAACGATTAAAGCTGTTCCGGCGTTTCCCACTTACCCGATTGAGCCGACCGGAACAGCGCCTCCAGCACCGCCGTATTGCACACTGCGTCTTCCATCGAATTCGGCACTTCCAGATTTTCGCGTATGGCCTTCGAAAACAGATCCGCTTGAATCGTAAACTGATTGCAAATCGGCAGCGATTCAGTCACCTGGCTCGCACCGCCATATAAATCCTTCCCATCATCGACAAAAATCCGGCAAGGCTTATCGGTCGGCGCGTTGAACGGAATCTCTATGTCCACCCGCCCTTCGGTGCCAAGGAACTGCATCCGCTGGTAATAAATAAGTTGTGTGGAAACCGTGAAAATACATTGCCCGGTAGGGAATTCGAGAATGGCCGAGGTGAGCCGGTCAGTCTTAAAGCTGGTATCAAGATCAATACAAGCCATCACCCGCACGGGCTCTTCTCCAAAAATAAAACGCGACATCCTCACCGGATAGCAGCCGATATCCATCAGCGCCCCGCCCGCAAGCTCCGCCGAATTCCGCACGTTCTCCGGATTCACGTTGAAATAACTGAACAAGCAGACCGCCGATCGCAGCTTGCCGATGCGCCCTCCGCGGACCAGCTCCTGCGCGCGCAGCCACTGCGGATGGCTGCGCACCATGAACGCCTCGCCGACCTTCACTCGATAATCGTCACGCGCCTCCAGCAATCGCCGCGCCTCCGCCACCGTCCGCGCCACCGGCTTTTCGCAAAGCACATGCTTGCCCCGGCTGGCCGCGCGGATCGACCAATCCACATGCAGATGATTGGGAAGCGGATTGTAAATCGCCTCAATTTCCGGATCGTTGATCAATTCTTCATACGATCCATAAGCCTTGGGAATGGAAAGCTCTCGCGCAAACTGCTGCGCCTTCTCCAGCGAACGCGAAGCCACCGCCGCGACTTCCGCCAGCTCAGACTGAAGCATCCCCGGCACGGCCCGCCGCCGCGCAATCGACGCGGCGCTCAAAATTCCCCATTTCACTTTTTTGATCATTGGTTCCCCGAAGGTGGTGGACAGCAAGTAGTTTAACGGCTAGCCCTACACAAAAGTGCAATCGTCCATCTGGCAAGTCGCGCAAGACTCAAGCGTGTGCGGTGGCAGCTTTCCGTGCCGGCAGGTTGATCTCCGCAACAAGTTCTGTCCCTGTATCGCAAGACGACTTGATGAAAAGCTCTCCGCCCACCAGCCGAAGGCGTTCCCGCATGCTGGTCAACCCGATTCCAGCGGAAGAGGTGGAGACATCAAATCCAACTCCGTCGTCGGCAACGCAAAGACTGATCGTTTTGCCATGCAGCGCAACTCTCACAAACGCTGTTGTGCCTCCGCTGTGCTTCACCACGTTGCTCAAAGCTTCTTGCGCAATTCTGAACAGGCACAACTCCACGGATTCCGGCAGGCGATCCACGTGGCCATCCACGATCAGTTCGATCGTCAGATGATGCTGGGCCGCCAGCTTATCGCAAAGCTCTCGCAGCGCTGAAGCCAGCCCCAGGTATTGCAACCGCGAACAGTGCAAATCATGCGACAGCTTATGAATGCTGCTCGCCAGTTCAGTGGCCAGTTGGGAAACTATGTCCGCCAGTTCGCTGGCTAAATCCTGCGATCCCCGCGCCATTGTCTCGCGCAGCGCGCAAAGATCCGCCGCAATGGCCGCCGCCTGCTGCCCGATGTCGTCATGGAGTTCACGGCTGATACGCCGCCTCTCATCTTCCTGTGCTTCGATCAATCGGCCGGTCAGAGTGACGAGTTCCTGATCACGCTGCTTTATCGCGGAGATGTCCTTCAGCATTCCGATTACAAGCGGTTGGCTGCCGTCTTGCGGTTTCAGAAGAGAGACGCTCACCCGTCCCCACACAAGGCTTCCGTCTTTTCGAAAGAATCGTTTGTCGATCTGATAGCTTGGGCGCTTGCCGGCGCAAAGTTCCTTGAAAAGGGGGGCTTCCGCCACAAGATCTTCCGGATGCGAGAGTTGCGTGCAACTCATGTGGTGCAATTCGGCTTCGCTGTAACCGAATATGGCGCAAAAGGCCGGGTTCACGATGGCGAGTTTTCCTTCGAGCGACTCCAGAGCTACGCCGACCGATGCCTGCTCAAACAACTGCCGAAATCGGTTTTCACTTTCCGCCAGCGCTTCCGACGCGAACTTGTGTTCCTGAATCATGGCCGCCAGCGGCATCAGCGGTAGCATCAGCAAAATCCAGAACAACTGCATGGATTCAACCTTCGCAAGCGAACTATCCTGTGCGAATGGCCCGTCTCCACGGTAGGCCCTCCAGAACGAAACGCACACAATCCCGGCGATCGCCAGGCTGTTGCCCGCGGGGCCAAACCGGATCGCTGCCCACAACAGCAACGGCAGGGAAATCAGAAAAGTGGCCGGTTCCCAACTCGGGCTTGCATAGCCCGACCCAAAAATCAGGTATCCGCTCGCCAGCAGCAGGCTGCCAAGCGCAATCGCTTCCGCTAACTTCCGGGAGTTCAGGGTCTCAATCCAGAATCGGCCGCGCGATGCAAACAGCAGAATCACCGGCACGAATACCAGGAACGACACCGTGTTGGTCAGCCAGATACGACTGAGCGAATGCCAGAAATTCACCGACCATCCGTGCAGCCGGATCGTTTCCTCCGAGCAAAATGTGTTCACCGCGGTCACCAGCCCAAAAGCCGCCAGTCCTGGCACCAGAATCGCCGTCCCCAGAAAGACCAGCACATCGTTCAGATGATCAAAGGTGAAAAGCGAAGTTCCCAGGCGCTTAAGGATTACCGCCGCGGCCACCGCAAGCAGAGTGTTGTGGCCGATCTGAAATGCGATCCATGTCGCGCCGATGTGATACGCCCAGTGCACCAGCAGGTGCGCCGGAACCACCGCCAGCAGGTACATCCACCAGCGGCGCAGAGGTGTCAGAAGCAGCGCCGTAACTAGGACGGCGTTGGTAGGCCAAAGCGCTGCTTTTGTCGAGCCGCTGAACCGCAAACTCAGGCTGGTTTTGGCCGCCAGGTAGTAGCTGATGGCTACGATCAGCAGGCTGGCGACCACTTGTGCGGTATTCGTTGTTAGCAGGGATTTAATGGCATCCAGTGAAGTGGAAAGCGAGGGCGCAAATTGCTTTGAGACCTCGGCAGGCAGAGCCACACTGCTCAGGGCCGCTGACGGTCGGAATTGCTGAGCATCCGGTCGAGGCATGGTCGGAATCCTGGGACGGTTATAATTTAGGGCAAATTTCTCGCACCGAATCTGGTGCCGCGGATTCTACAAGAACCAGGTTATCAATACAATCTCAAAGGCTGGAATGCTGGAATGTACAGCATCCGCAGGCTTGTTCGGATCGCAAATCAGCTCCTGATTTGGTCGGTTGTACTGCCACTTTCTGCTTTGGCTTGCAGTATCGGAAGGGGGTGCTTCGCATCAATCCTGACCTTGCGCCTCGCATTATTCCTGCCGATCTTCACGGAAGTCTTGAAAATCGTGCCGACAGCAAGGACGCCCCCCAGTTTGTGCGCTCCAACGCTGGCCAATCCCATCGACGCGTAGCATCCGCACGACGAACAATCCGGCGTGCCTCCAAACTGGCAGGGAGTAATCTTCGTCTCCAGATCCGCCGAAAGCGTCTGCGTCGTTTGCGCGAATATGCACTCCTCGGGGTTCTGGGGTGGATGCGCAAACTGCTCGATCACCACTTCGGGCATGTCCAGCTTCGGAAACTCTTTCCGCAGCTGTTTCATGTCCTCAATCGCCCGCGCCCGCTCCCCCACGGTCAAAATCTCCGGCATTTGATCGCCCACTTGTGGGGTGAACATACTGAACCAAACCTTCTTAATTTCCGGTCGCGGTGTCCAGAACTCCAGAAATTCACGCAGGTAGCCGGGCCGCTTCATCATCTGCCCGGTAATGGTGGAATGCACGGTCACCCGCTGGCCTTCGATATTTTTCAGGATTCGCTCGTAGGTCGCCGGCGCCCGCCGGGCGTCGTGCTCCGGCTGCAGCCCGTCGATCGACACGACAACGTGCAAACGCGGCAGGCTCGCCCATGTGGGCCCCATCGTTCGAAACGCGCTGGTGACGATCTGTACATGAATCCCCCGCGCCAGCAGCTCCGGAATCAGCTGCTCCAGTTCGCGAAACCTGACCAGGGGGTCGCCACCCACGATCGACAAGTGCAAGGGCTTCAGCCGGTCAACCACTTCCAGCACCCCGTCCACCAGCGCCTGTCCCCTTCGATCATTCAGCTCACGCAGTGTCCGGCCGCCGCCCAGGTGCGCATCGTCGTACGCATAGCAACCCGGGCATTTCAATGGACACTCCCTAGTAATCTCGATCGAAAGCGATGGGTATTCGCCTTTAAGGATTTTTCTCCAGGCCTGCAGTACTTGAAATGTCTCCACCGTTGCTCCTCTTCTCTAAACGGATGCAAAAACCAGAGCTTTGGATACGTCCCAATGTGTTCGACTTTCTTCTGACTAACTGCGGGCGAAAGACGTTGCAGCGACGCAACTTCTCGCGGTACGGGACTAAATGGGCGGGGCAAGCATCCAACAGGATAGCAGACGGCAGCAGATCATGTCGCAGCGAATTTCACGCTTTGGCTCGTACCGCGGTTTTGGCGGAATTCTGTTGGCCCTTGAAAATAAATAATAGAATAGTCGGGTGGTCTAGTCCGAGAGAATCCGGATTGCAGTTTTGACTATCGGGTACGGCTATGGATAAAGTTCTCCAGCTTTTGATGGATCGCATCGGCACTCCCCTCGGTGAGCTTTTCGTTGTGGCGGACGCCGACGGAAATCTGCGCTTAACGATGTGGGCAGACTCCGAAGCGCGTTTGCGCCCCGCGCTTGAGCTTCAGTACGATAAAAAGGGATTCGTCCTCGAGCCGGGCCGCAATGGGAGCGGCTTAACCGAAGCACTCGAGCGTTACTTTGCCGGTGATCTCGCCGCCATCGATACTTTGCCTGTGCAAACAGCCGGCACTCCATTTCAGCGTGAGGTGTGGCATGCCTTGCGCGAAATTCCCTGCGGCACCACGGTTTCTTATGCCGCGCTCGCCCGGCGAATCGGCCGGCCAAACGCCGTTAGGGCGGTCGGCTTGGCCAACGGCTCCAATCCAGTTGGGATTGTGGTGCCTTGCCACCGCGTGATTGGATCGGATGGCTCGCTCACCGGTTATGGCGGCGGCATCGAACGCAAGCGCTGGCTTTTACGCCACGAAAAAGCGCTGGCCAGCGATTTGGGCTTCTGAATCTTGAAAGCAGTTGGCATCCATCCCTGGCCTCGCCTGCTGCCGGTTTTTCAGCCCCAGCCTACTCGATATTGCACGTAAGTATGCATTTATGTATAATTGCATGGGAGTGTGCATATGCCTGAAAAGCTCTTTGGTGTAATCGTCGCCGACGTGGTCGGCTCCAGCCGGACCCGGGACCTGCGTTCCGTGCTCGGCGCCAGGCTTCGCCGCGTCACGACCGCTCACCTCCACGAAAAGAGAATTCGCTTGCCTTACGCCGTCACTGCCGGGGACGAATTTCAAACCGTTGCCCATGACCTTAGCCAGATTCCCGGGCTCCTGTTTGATTTGCGCAGGCGGATGCGCCCGTTGCAGTTGCGGATTGGAATCGGCATTGGCCGGATCGCCGGTCATCTGCGGCCTCCTGTGAATCAGCTGGGCGGGCAAGCTTTTGAATTTGCCCGCACGGCGATCGGCGAGACGAAGGAGGGGCGCCTGCATTCCGGGAAAGTCACCCGGTTTCATTCCGAAAACGAAGAGTTTGATTTGGTGGCAAACCTGATTTACAACTTGCATGATGCCCTGGTGGGGCAACTTTCCGAAAAGCAGTGGCGCACGGTCGATGCCTACCTGGCCAAGGGGCGCGTGGACCTAGCTGCAAAAACGCTCCGGATCAATGCCTCCACCGCTTCGCGAAACCTGAGCCGCAGCCACCTCCGGCAGACTCTGGAGATGATGGAGTCCATGAAGAAAATCATCAGCTCGCATTTTCACCGATTGCACGACTTCGTCAAAAAAGAAAGGATTGCATGAATCTATGCATGTACTCCTGACCTGCTTTCTTGGCCTTTACCTCGCCCATCTGCTCACAGATTTTGTCTTGCAACCAGATCAGATGGTCACCGGGAAGAGGCGCGGTGCCGCCCTGGCGTACCTGCAGCACGGGGCGATTCACTTCGTTGCCGCCGCGCTACTCGTGGGATTTGCAATCCCCGGGCTGGCGCTCAAAACCGGCTTGTACGGCTGCATCCTGGGTTTGACCGCAGTCCACCTGGGAATCGACTGGCTGAAACTCCGTCTCATCCGTTCCGAAATCCTCGACGACGGGGCGGCGACATTCTTGAGTGACCAGGCGGTGCACGCTATAACTGTCTTTCTCACCGCCTGCCTGATTATCCGGCCTCCATTCCTGACCCTGCTTGTAAAAATCCAATGGGCGCAGTCGGCCATAGAAAAACCGCTCTTCGTGCTGGTGGTCTATATCGCGGTAATTTTCGGCGGAGGTTACATCGTTCGCTACCTGGTGAAACCTCTGACCAAGCAGGACATGAGTATTTTGGGCGAATCCTCGAATGAAATGCAGAATGCGGGAATGTATATCGGCTGGCTCGAACGCTTCGTCGTCCTGACGGCGATCGTCCTGCAATCCCCGGCCACCGTGGGCCTGATCCTCACCGCAAAATCGATCGCCCGCTATCCAGAGATGAAGTCCGTGCGTTTCGCTGAGTACTTCCTGATCGGAACCCTCCTCAGCATGAGCTTGGGAATCATCGGCGGAGTAATCCTGTTAAAATTTCTCTACGGCGTGGTCACCCTCTCAAAATAACCGGTGGTCCACGGCGCGTGATTCCACGTGGTGCGCCGTTCTGGCCCCCGCTCTCTCGAATCCGCATGGAACTTCCTGCCTCCGATTGGCATCCCAATACTCGGCAATCGGTACAAATTCAACAACCTCCTCGCACGGATGGGAACGCGCCTTTGGCATGACCGCGCCTTTGCAACTGTTTCAAGCGGGGAGGTTCAGCGAGGTTATGTTTGCCAGGTGGTAACCAGTCACCCTTCAGAACATCCAATTGGACGGCTACAGAGAGGAACTCAACAGTGGCAAATACACAAAAAACCGCAATCGTTACCGGCGCCTCGCAGGGAATCGGCGCCGGACTCGTGGAAGCGTATTTGAAACGAGGCTATAAAGTGGTCGCAAACTCGCGAAATATCACCAAAACAAATCCGTTTCCCGCATCGCCAAATCTCGCGATCGTAGCGGGGGACATCGGCGAACCGAAAACAGCCGCAAACATCGTGGAAACCGCTGTTTCCCGCTTCGGCCGCATCGATGTGCTGGTTAACAACGCAGGCATTTTTATCCCCAAGCCTTTCACGGAGTACACCACCCAAGATTTCAACTCTCTGGTCTCCATCATGCTCGCAGGCTTTCTTTATGTTTCGCAGCTTTCGGTGAAACAAATGCTCACCCAGAAGAGCGGCAGCATCATCAATATTTCCACGTCCCTGGTCGAGCAGCCAATCGCGGGCGTCAACGCGTCCGTTCAAATCATGGTTAAGGGAGGATTGGACGCAATCACCCGCGCGCTGGCCATCGAGTACGCCAGGGACGGTATCCGCGTAAACACGGTCGCCGCGGGAGTCATCGACACGCCGATGCACAAACCCGACACTCACGAATTTCTCAAAGGCCTGAACCCGGTCGGCCGCTTGGGTGAAGTCAAGGAAATCGTGGATGCGGTGTTGTACCTCACCGATGCCACATTCACCACCGGTGAAATCCTGCACGTGGATGGAGGCGTTCACGCCGGCAAATGGTAACCCGCGTCAGCTCTCGGCCCGCCAGCGCCGAACAGCGGTTGAACGAACTTGGCATCGAGCTGCCCGCTCCGCCCGAGCCGTTCGGCACTTATGCCGAGGCGGTCCAGACGGGCAATCTGCTTTTTCTCACCGGCATGCTCCCCACGGAAGGGCGAGCGGCGAAATTCATCGGCCGCGTCGGCGCGGAACTCGACATCGAAACGGGACGCAAAGCGGCCTATCTCGCGGCGCTCAACGCACTCGCGGTCGCCCGCCAGCACCTCGGCTCCCTCGATAAAGTCACCCGCATCGTCCGCCTCGGCGTCTCGGTGGCCACTTCGGGCGACGTCCGCGAACAGCCGAAGGTCGCCGACGGCGCTTCGCAGTTGCTGCAAGACGTCTTCGGCAAAGACAAAAATCCCAGTCGCCTGGTCTTTGGCGTCGCCAGCCTTCCGCTCGGCACGCCCGTCGAGCTGGAACTCATTCTCGAAGTGGCCGCCAGGAGCCGCTCCGGGAAGAGGGGATCCACAACATGAAGTTTCTCACGCGCCTGGCGCTGGCGGTTTCTTTGATGCTCCCATTATTTCCTCTGCGGGCCCATACTCAAGGAAAGGCCCAAGGAAAGGATAGTTTCGTGGAACACACGACTTCTTACCGCAGCAAGCAGATCGATGGCCTCTGCATCTTTTACCGCGAAGCCGGCCCTAAAGACGCGCCCACGCTGCTTCTGCTGCACGGCCTTCCTTCGTCTTCCCGAATGTTCGAGCCGCTCTTTGCCCGGCTCTCGGATCGCTATCATCTCGTCGCGCCCGATTACCCGGGCTTCGGTCACAGCGACTGGCCCGACCCGAAAAAATTTGCCTACACCTTCGATCACACTGCCGAAATCATGAATCACTTCACCGAATCGCTCGGCCTAGAACGTTATACGCTCTACATGCAGGATTACGGCGGCCCCGTCGGCTTTCGCATGGCCCTCGCCCATCCGGAACGCATCGAAGCCCTCATCGTCCAGGACGCCGTCGCCCACAGCGAAGGCCTCGGCGCGAACTGGAAAACCCGCCGTGCCTTCTGGGTCGACCGCGCCGCGCATGAAAGCGCTTTGCGCACCAATCTCCTATCGCTGCAGACCACGCGCACGCGCCACGTCGGCAGCGATCCCAACATCGAACGCTACGACCCCGATCTCTGGACCGACGAATTCAGTTTCCTCAACCAGCCCGGCCAAGCCGACATCCAAAGCGATCTCTTCTACGACTACCGCACCAACGTCGACTCCTACCCCAAGTGGCAGGCCTGGATGCGCGAGAAGCAGCCGCGCCTGCTGGTGATCTGGGGCCGGTATGAACTCTCGTTCGACCCCGCGGAGCCCGAAGCCTATCGCCGCGACGTGCCGAAGGCCGAAGTGCACATCGTCGAGGGAGGGCATTTCGCATTGGACACGGCCGCTGATGAGATCGCCGCCTTGGTCCGGTCCTTTATCAGTTCTGCTCGTTGAAGATTCCAGGCGCGGCACGTACGCTGAGGCCGCCAGGTGGGCGTCGTTCACGAAGCGTTGAGACCTAACCCGGCGTCGTGCATCCAACAGCCAAGGAGTTCCCATGCGATCTGACCTTGTTCCCGGCGCGATTTTTCCCGACTACGAACTTTCCGATCACACCGCGAAACGCCGCAAGCTCTCCGCACTGCAAGGCCCGCACCCGATGATCCTCGTCCTCAGCCGCGGAGGTTTCTGTCCCAAAGACCGCCGCCAGGCGGAAAGCCTCGTCCAGCTCCATCGCGAGCTGGAAGTTTCCTACTGCCGCCTCGTCACCATCAGCACCGACAATCTCACCGAGACCAGCGAATATCGCAGCGGAGTCGCCGCCCATTGGCCATTCCTCTCCGACGCCGGCAGAATCGTCCAGAAAGATCTCGACATCGCCGAGTACACCGATCCTCTCCACAATCCCATGATCCCCCACGTAATCGTCCTCGAGCCCGGCCTCGTCATCTACAAAATTTACAACGGCTACTGGTTCCTCGGTCGCCCCACGGTCGAAGAGCTCCGCCAGGACCTCCGCGCAGTAACCAAAAAATGCCGCCCCGACTGGGATATCACTACCCCCGAACTAAAAGCCGCCTGGCAGCAAGGCCGCAAAGACCTCTTCTACCCGTACGGCAAATCCTTCGTCCAAACCCTCGGCGAACAGGATTTAGCAACCGGGCGCCCCAGAACTTAACCATTCAATGTCTCCACCGCCGTCAGCGCATAGATCGCCGCGCAATCGATCACCCTCCGCAGGTCTACGTATTCGTTCGGTCCATGCGCCACCGAAAGCAGTCCCGGACCATAGGCGTACGCAGGCACCCCGGCCTCCGAATAAAACCGCGTTTCCAGCAGCCCGGGACACATTTCAAAGCGAGCCGCCTTTCCGCTCACAACGTGAACGCTGCGCGATAGCGTCTTCCCCAACCCTTCTCCCTCGCCTGCTGCGGCCGAGCGCGCCTCTTGAAAAACTTCCCATTCGAGCGGAATCCCCATCTTTTTGCATTCTTCCAGCGCGCCGATCAACCTAGCTTTTTCCTCCGCAAGGTTTTCTTCTGGGTTGATTCGGCGGTCCACCGTGAACCAGCACTCCTCCGGCACCACGTTAAAATTGGTTCCGCCGCCGCTCTGCCCGCCCACCATCAAGATTGAATTACGCTGTTGCTCAGCCCCAACCGCGAACCGCGTGCTGCGCTGCTCCACCTCGCGCTTCAATTCCTGCAACTGCGCCACCACGCGATGCATCCGTTCAAACGCGTTTGCCCCCTGATGCTGCAATCCCACGTGCGCGGGCTTTCCCATCACCCGCACGCGCAGCGAAATCGCCCCGCGATTGGCATTC
>Ga0210399_10003397_pt1 | contig 12430 bp, 6 predicted proteins | sample IncBWC14MmetaG_FD_150865 | JGI IMG/M metagenome (GOLD analysis project Ga0210399, IMG submission 150865) | Forest soil microbial communities from Barre Woods Harvard Forest LTER site, Petersham, Massachusetts, United States - Inc-BW-C-14-M | ecosystem: Environmental > Terrestrial > Soil >... | reverse complement strand
GTGCGGCGCCTGGCCGCGGATGCGGGGGCAGGGCGCTTTGTCGCGTTCCGCACCGAGGGCATGCTCCCCGTCGACGCCCAAGTCACGGTGGCGGTGGGGCCGGGCACGCCCTCCGCGGAGGGCCCCAAGGTGACGACCAAGCCACAGGAGTGGGCTTTCCGGACCTACGGGCGCTTCCGCGTCACCGATCACCAGTGTGGATGGCAGAAGAACTGCCCGCCCTTCGCCCCCTGGCAGATCACGCTCTCGAACCCGATCGACGCCAAGGCCTTTCGCAAGGAGATGGTGCGGGTGGAGCCGGAGCTGCCGGGCTTGAAGGTGGAGCTCTACGGGCAATCGATGATCATCCGTGGCCAGGGGAAGGGCCTCCGTGCCTACCGGCTGACGCTCGATCCTTCCCTCCCGGACCAGTTCGGCCAGGTCCTGGAGACGGCGGAGACCCTCGCCTTCCAGCTCACGGCCGCGACCCCCAGCCTGAGCGCAGCGGGGAACGGCTTCGTGGTCCTCGATCCCGCCGCCGGCCCGCGCTTCTCGGTTTACTCCGTGAACCAGGAGGCGCTGTCCGTGGCCGCCTACGCGGTCTCGCCCGCGGACTGGCCTGCCTTCCAGAAGTACATGCAGTCCTCCTGGCGTGACGACCGGCCCCCGGCGCCGCCGGGCAGGGCCGTCCTCTCCACCACGGTCAAGGTGGAGGGGGGCGCGGACGAGCTCGTGGAGACGAGCCTCGATCTCGCCTCCGCCCTTCCGGGCGGCCTCGGCCAGCTCGTCCTGATCGTGGAACCCACGAAGCCGGTGAAGGGGCCCGGCCGGGGGTCAGTGGTGCGAACGTGGATCCAGGCCACGCGCCTCGGCCTCGACGCCTTCGCGGACGACCGGGAGCTCCTGGGCTGGGCCTCCTCCCTGGCCGACGGAAAACCGCTCCCGGGCGTGGATCTGTCGCTGCTGCCCTCGGGTCCGAGCGCGGTCACGGCCGAGAACGGCCTTGCCTCCCTGCCCCTGGGCGCGGGCGGGGGCGCCTTGCTCGTGGGCCGCAAGGGCAAGGATCTGGCCATCCTGCCCGAGAACACCTCCTGGTGGGGCATGGAGTCGGGCTGGCGCCGTTCGCAGGCGGACGCGCTGCGCTTTTTCGTCTTCGACGACCGCCAGATGTACCGACCTGGCGAGGAGGTGAAGGTCAAGGGCTGGATCCGGCTCGTGGGCCCGGGCCCGGAGGGCGACGTGGGCGCGCTCGGGAGCGCGGTGCGCACGGTGAGCTACGTGCTGCACGACCGTCAGGGGAACGAGGTCGCGCGGGGTAAGGAGTCCCTCTCTGCGTTCGGAGGCTTCGCCCTGACCTTGAAGCTGCCCCCCACCATGAACCTGGGCGCGGCGGACCTCGCCTTGGAGGCGGACGCGGGGAGCCGGCCAGGCGGTCCCCATCACCACGCCTTTCAAGTCCAGGAGTTCCGGCGTCCCGAGTTCGAGGTGGCGGCGGCCGCGAGCGAGGGGCCGCACGTCGTGGGCGCACACGCCACGGTAACCGTCAGCGCCTCCTATTACGCGGGGGGCGGCCTCGGGAACGCCAACGTCTCCTGGCGCGTGGCCTCGTCTCCGGGGGCCTTTGTCCCCCCCAACCGTGACAGTTTCGCGTTCGGCAGCTGGGTGCCCTGGTGGGAGGCGGGCCCGCGGGGAGGGGAGACCCCGCGCCTGGAGATCCTCGCGGGCCGGACCGACGCCGGCGGCAAGCACCGCCTGCGGATCGATTTTGAGCGCGCGGCCCCGCCCCGCCCCGTGAGCCTTCGGGCCGAGGCCACGGTCATGGACGTGAACCGCCAGGCCTGGACCTCGGGGGTGAACCTCCTCGTCCACCCCGCGGAGCTCTACGTCGGTCTCAAAAGCGACCGCACGTTCGTGGCGGGGGGCGAGCCGCTACTGGTGGACGCCATCGTCACCGACCTCGAGGGGGGGGCGGTGGCGGGGCGGCAGGTCCTCGTGCGCGCGGAGCGCCTGGAATGGGAGCAGGAGGGGGGGGACTGGAAGGAAAAGCCGGTGGACCCCCAGGACTGCCGGGTCGTCTCCGGCCCCGAGGCCGTGCGCTGCACGTTCCGGACGAAGGAGGGAGGTCCCTACCGGATCACCGCCGCCGTCGCCGACGACAAGGGCCGGAAGAACGAGAGCCAGCTCCGGCTATGGGTGGCGGGAGGGCCGATGCCGCCGAGGCGGGAAGTGGAGCAGGAATCAATCACGCTGGTGCCCGACCGCAAGGCGTACCGCGCGGGCGACACCGCCCGGATCCTGGTGCTCGCCCCGTTTTCGCCCGCGGAGGGACTCCTGACCCTGCGGCGGTCGGGGATACTCCGCCGCGAGCGCTTCACCCTGACCGGCTCCTCCCACACCCTTGAGATCAAGCTCGAGGAGGCCTGGACGCCGAACGTGCACGTGCAGGTGGACCTTCTGGGGGCGGCGCCGCGTCCCGGGGCCGTGGGGAGCCGGGCGAAACCCGCCCCCCGCCCGGCATTCGCGGTGGGCCACCTCAACCTGCCCGTACCGCCCCTGGAGCGGACGCTCGCCCTCGAGGTCAAGCCGCGCGAGAAGGCCCTCCCCCCCGGGGGCGAGACGATCCTCGACGTTGCCCTTCACGACGCGGCCGGAAGGCCGGCCGCGGGGGCGGAGGTGGCGGTGGTGGTGGTGGACGAGGCCGTCTTGTCGCTCACCGGCTATCGGCTGCCCGATCCCCTCCAGGTCTTCTACGCCTCGCGCGAGGAGGGCGTGCGCGATCACCACTCGCGGACGAGCGTCCTCCTGGCTCGGCCGGAGGACGTGATGCCGCAGAGGGAGATGTTGCAAACAGCGGAATTTGTTGCCGCCGGTGCTCCCATGCCCGCCGCGACCCCCGCCCCCCAGGCCCCGCGCCTCGCGGGGGCCGTTCCCGAGAGAAAGGAAGCCGCCGCCCCCATCAGAATGAGGACGGACTTCAGCGCCCTCGCCCTCTTCGCGCCCAGCGTGGTCACCGATGCCTCCGGCCGCGCCCAGGTGCCGCTCCGGGTGCCCGACAGCCTCACCCGCTACCGCGTCATGGGGGTGGCCGTGGCCGGCGGGCGCCAGTTCGGGTCCGGCGAGTCCACCCTCACCGCCCGCCTGCCCCTGATGGTGCGCCCGTCGCCCCCCCGCTTCTTGAACTTCGGCGACCGCTTCGAGCTGCCCGTGCTCGTTCAGAACCAGACCGACACCCCGGTGACGGTGGATGTGGCGGTGCGGGCCCTCAACGCCGATCTGCCCGCGGGGGCGGGCCGGCGGCTGATCGTGGCCGCCAACGACCGGGCCTAGCTTCGCTTCCCCGCCGCCGCCCGCCGGGCGGGTACCGCCCGCTTCCAGGTGGGGGCAGCCGCGGGGCCATGGGCCGACGCCGCGGAGTTCAAGCTCCCGGTCTGGACACCCGCCACCACCGAGGCCTTCGCCACCTACGGCCAGATCGACCAGGGAGCCATGGCCCAGCCCGTGAGGGCCCCCGCGGGGGTGCTCCCCCAGTTCGGCGGCCTCGAGGTCACCACCTCCTCCACCGCGCTCCAAGCCTTGACCGACGCCGTGCTCTACCTCGTGGCCTACCCGTTCGAGTGCGCGGAGCAGCTCTCCTCCCGGGTGCTCGCCGTGGCCGCCCTGCGCGACGTCCTCACCGCCTTCCAGGCCCAGGGCCTTCCCCCGCCCGAGCAGATCGGGGCGGGGGTGAAGCGGGACCTGGAGCGGCTCCGCGCGCTCCAGAACGACGACGGCGGATTCGCCTTCTGGCGCCGGGGCGACGAGCCCTGGCCCTACGTCAGCATCCACGTGGCCCACGCCCTGGCCCGGGCCCGGGAAAAGGGCTTCGAGGTTCCGGGGGAAATGCTGGAGCGGTCGCGCCGCTACCTGAAAGGGGTGGAGGGCCATATCCCCCGCCGGTACGCCGAGGAGGCCCGCCGCACCCTCATCGCCTACGCGCTCTACGTGCGCCACCGCCTGGGGGACGACGACGCCCCCCGCGCGCAGAGGCTCCTGCGCGAGGCCGGCCTCGGCAACCTCTCCTTCGAGGCCGTGGGCTGGCTGCTGCCCGTGCTCTCCGCCGACCCCGGCGCCAAGGCCGAGGTCGCGGCCATCCGCACCCACCTCGCGAACCGCGTGACGGAGACGGCGGCGGAGGCCCATTTCGCGGTCTCCTACGGCGACGGGGCGCACTTGCTCCTGTACTCGGACCGCCGGGTGGACGCGATCCTGCTCGAGGCCCTGATCGCGGACCAGCCCAAAAGCGACCTCATCCCCAAGCTCGTGGAGGGGCTGCTCGGCCACCGCCGGGCCGGCCGCTGGGAGAACACCCAGGAGAATGCTTTCGTACTCCTCGCCCTCGATCGCTACTTCAACACCTACGAGAAGGCCACCCCCGACTTCGTGGCCCGGGCCTGGCTGGGCGAGCGCTATGCGGGAGAGCAGTCCTTCAAGGGGCGCACGACCGAGCGCCATCATCTGGAAGTCCCGATGCAGGTCCTGGCCGAAGCGACGGGCCCCGAGAATCTCGTGCTCGACAAGGAAGGCCCGGGGCGCCTCTACTACCGTATCGGACTGCAGTACGCTCCCGCGGACTTGAGGCTTCCTCCCGCCGAGCGCGGCTTCACGGTGGAGCGGGCCTACGAAGGCGCCGACGACAAGACCGACGTGCGGCGGGACCCGGACGGTACGTGGCGCCTCCGTGCGGGCGCGCGCGTGCGTGTCCGCCTGACCATGGTCTCGAGCGCCCGCCGCTTCCATGTGGCCCTGGTGGACCCGCTGCCTGCGGGCCTGGAGGCGCTGAACCCGGCCCTGGCCACGACGGGCACGCTCCCCCCCGGCCCACCCGAGGAGGTGACGGTGCTGGGCGCGCCCGGCCTCGGCGGCCCCGGACGGCCGGGGATGTGGTGGTTCTGGACGCGGCCTTGGTTCGACCACCAGAACCTGCGCGATGAACGGGTGGAGGCCTTCGCGTCCCTGCTCTGGGAGGGCGTCTACAGCTATTCCTACCTGGCGCGGGCCACGACCCCCGGGGCCTTCGTGGTCCCGCCGTCCAAGGCGGAGGAGATGTACCACCCCGAGACCTTCGGCCGGAGTGGAACGGACCGCGTGGTCGTGGAGTGAGCCCCGGCCCTAAGGGGACCGATTCCGAGGGCTAGTTGGGCGCCCGTTGACCGGCGCGGAAGGTCGTCCAGGGCCCGGTTTTCATGTCGCGCAGGATGGAGTCCTGCCAGGCGTACTCGGGGCGCGCGACCAGGAACGGTCGGGCCAGAAAGTCCGGCCCGCACAGAGGACCCATGCGGGCCCGGAAGCTGAGCGCCGCCGCCATGGCATCGTCCATGGCCTTGCCCTGCACAGCGCCCCCTGGGTAGAAGGCACCCCACTCCCATTCCTTCACGCCCCGCGGGGAGAGGTCCACCCGACCGCAAAGAGCGCGCTCGTCGGGCTCCCGCCGGGCGAGGACCACGTCTTGATCATCCCCCAGGAAGGCCTCGGCCAGGGCGGCGTCGATCTTGCCCCGGGACTCCTTCATGAGCTGCTCCCAGCGGGCCCGGCGCGCGTTGGGGGAGCTGCCCGCGTCGCCGGGCTTGAAATCCGTCTCTTCCTGGATCAGGACGGGGTCGCGGGCGAAGTTGGAACCTACGAAGTAGCCGTCCTTGCTTCGCCAGAGCCGATGGGTCTTCAGGCCCAGCTCCAGCTGGGCAATCTCCCCCGTCTTGCGGTCCCCGATCAGCCAGTCGTTGGCGTAGCCGCCGTTGTTCCCGTCCAGCATGAGTCGCACGTAGTCGTCGATGGTGGCCGCGTACTGGAGGGCCTTGCGGGAGCGCACGAACTCCGGCTTGCCCTTGGGATCGTAGCCTTTGAACTGGGTGATGGTCGTCTCCGTCACCATGAGGCCCGCCGCGTTCACGCCGAAATCGTCGTCGCTGGTGATGACCCCCGGGAAGCCGTCCATGAGCATGCGCTGGCCACGCGCGGGGACAAGGTCGAAGACCACGTTCCAGCGCGCGCCCGCCCAGTAGCTGGTCCAGTTGTTGTGGGCAATGACGATCCGTCCGTCCCGGGTGTAGCTGCCGGTGGCCACGAACGCGCTGCAATTGCCCGGGCTCACCAGGCGCGGGGCGGGGGTGGCTTTCTGCCGCGCGTTGAGCCAAGGCACGTAGTAGTCGGGCAGCTCCTCGAAGGCGTTGAGGGCGACCAGGTCGTGGATGTCCAGGGCCACCCCCTTTGCGCGCGCCCCTTCCAGGATGCCCGCGAGCTCCTCCCGGTACTCCTGGTCGATCCCCGGCCAGAGCACGTCGCGGGCGGCGGCCCGGAAGAAGGCCCAGTCGCGCTTGGTCCGGTGGGTGGCGTCGAGGCGGACGGCGGCGAGGGCGTCCGCGATCTCGGGGGCGAGAAGAGCCCCGTGCTGGAAGCCAACCCGGTCGGGCGAACCCTCCAGGTGGACGTAGATCCACCCTCCCGCTTCGAACCGGTAAGCGCCTTGGAGGCGGGGATCGTCGGCGGGCGGAGACCCCGCGGCCAGAAGCAGCACCGCCCCCGCCGCGACCTTCAGGACATCTCGTCTCACACGCCCTCCTCTGCCCGCGCGGTCACTTGCCCGTGGCCACCGCCCGGCGGGCGATGGCGTCCACCACCCCGGGGGCGAGAAGACGGACGAAGCGGCCCACCTTTCCCTTCAGGGTCATGACCAGCTGCCGCTGCCGTCTCTCCATGGCCCGCACGGTGAGGGCCGCGCACTCCTCCGCGGTCATGATCTTCGACTCCTGCATGGAGCTCGTCCCCAGGGGTTGGCCGTCGGGCCCCGCCGACCGGCGGTGGATCTCGGAGCGCACGAAGTAGGGAGCGATCACGGTAACGGAGACGCCGGTCCCCGCGAGCTCGATGCGGAGGGAATCGAAGAAGCCGAAGAGCGCGTGCTTGCTGGCCGCGTAGCCGGTCCGGGTGGGGACGCCGGTGAGGCCGGCCAAGCTGGCCATGGCCACGATCTGTCCCCGACTCTTCTTGAGGTGGGGTAGCGCGTGGTAGGTGGGGTAAACGCAGCCCAGGTAGTTGACCCTCATCAAGTGCTCGTAGACGGAGAGGTCCTTGGTCTCGTCCAGACGAGCGATCATGCCGATCCCGGCGTTGTTGACGAGCACGTCCAGGGCCTTGAAACGGTCGATGGTCTTCTCGATCAAGGCCTGGCAGGCCTCGGGCGACGACACGTCGGTGGGAACGACCAGGGTATCCGCCCCCTTGGCCGCGCAGCCCTCCGCCACCGCGTCGAGGGCTGCCCGGTCCCGGGCGGCCAGGACCAAGCGCGGGCGCTGCTCGGCCAGGGCCAGGCAGAGGGCCCTGCCGATGCCGGAGGAGGCGCCCGTGATCACCACCACCTTGCCCGTATACACGGCCATGGTCAGAACTCCTTGGCGCGGTAAGTGTCCTGGCCGCCCAGCACGGTCAGGAGGACCTTCGCGGTGAGGATCCGTTCCGGAGGGACGGCGAGAATGTCCTCCGACAGTACCACGAGGTCGGCCACCTTGCCGGCGGAGAGCGTCCCCTTCAGGGTCTCTTCCAGGCAGGCGTAGGCGGCGTCCTTCGTGAAGTGGCGGAGGGCCGCTTCCGCGGAAATGCGGTTCTGCGGCTGGAAGCCCCCGGCCGGCGTCCCCTCGGGGGTCATGCGCGTCACCGCGCAGTAGATTCCCTTCAGCACATCGCACGAGAAGACCGGCCAGTCGCTGCCGAAGGCCTGCGCGACCCCGGCCTCGTCCCAGAGCCGGAACGCGTTGGCCTGGGCTGCGCGTTCCGGGCCCAGGAGCACGGCGTAGTTCTGGAGCGTGGTGCGGCCGGGGTTGGCGAAGAGGGGCTGGGTGGAGGCCACCACCCCCAGGGCCTTGAAGCGGGCCCGGTCCTCGCCCGTGGGCACCTCCGCGTGCTCGATGCGATGGCGCCGCGTGCGGGGGCCGTTGACCTGGGCCGCGTAGGCATAGGCGTCCAGGGCCATGCGTATGGCCTTGTCCCCCACGGCGTGGAGCTCGATCTGGAAGCGCTCCTTGTCGTAGAAAGCGGCCGCTCGGTTCAGGTCCTCTTGCGTCCAGTTCACGATGCCGGTGCCGCCTCCCGCGTAGGGCTCGAACAGGGCGGCCGTCTTCGCGTCCACGACCCCGTCCAAGAAGCCCTTCACGGCTCCCAGGCGGAGACGCGGGCTCTGGTTTTGGGCCTGCAGTTCCCGGTAATGGGCGAGGCTGTCGGGCGTCGGGTCCTTGACCAGGGGCAGCGCACCGTACACGCGGAGCTTGAGCCCGCCCTCCCGGAGAACGCGGTCGAAGACAGGCAGGTCGTCCTCGTCGAAGGAGGCATCCTGGACGGACGTGAGGCCGTAAGAAATGGCGAGGTCGAGGCCCTTCCGGAGAGCCCGGTACTTGTCCTCGGTCCCGGGGGTGGGGACCTTCCTCCGCACGAGCTCCATGGCCCCTTCCTTCAGGAGGCCGGTGGGCTCTCCCCCGGAATCCCGCACGATTTGTCCGTGCTCGGGATCCCGGGTCCGCCGGTCGATCCCCGCGAGAAGGAGCGCGATCGAGTTGGCCCAGCCCGAGTGGCCATCGCGGTCCCGAAGCCAGACCGGGTGGTCGGAGACGACGGCGTCCAGGAATCGTTTATGGGGCGCTTCCGGAAAGTCCCCGTAGGCCCACCCCTGGCCCACGAACCAGAGGCGGTCGGGGTGGACCCGCGCGTAGGCGGCGAGCCGCCGCTGCACCTCTTCCCCACCGGCCGCACCCGCGAGGTCCAGCTCATCCAGTCCGAGGCTGCCGCTCATGAAGTGGAGGTGGGCGTCGTTGAAGCCGGGACAGGCAAAGCGCCCTTTCAGGTCCACCACCTCCGTCGCTTTCTCCGCCAGGCGGCGGATCTCCTGGGTGGTCCCCACGGCCAGGATGGTCGTGCCCCTGACGGCCACGGCTTCCACCCGGGGATGCGCCTCATCGCCCGTCCAGATCCGGCCGTTGACGAAGATGCGGTCGGCCTTCTCGCCCGCCCCCGCGGTGGCCGCGAATCCCAGGAAAAGGACGATGAGCGCGTCGTGTCTCATAGGGCCTCCGGCTGGTCCAGGCCGCGTGGGGGCGCCGAGCCGCCGCTTGACGTGGCCGTGCATCAGGAAAACGCCCTCGTCCGGTGCGGCCTCCGGGCCAAGGTTACGGTGACCCGGCCGGCTTGGGGGAAGACGGCGAGTGCGGCCACGGCTCCAGGGTCAACACGTGCACGGTGGGGCCGGGGAGGAAGGGGGTGGGCTCGCCCCGGACCCAGGCCGCGTGGCCGTCCCCGTAGTGCGGCGACAAGGGATGCCCGCTCTGGCCGCCGGGCATGTGGAAGAAACCCTCCCTCTCCCGGCCGGGGGACACCACCATCCGCTCGGAGGCGCCCGCCTCTGGGCTCTGGAAGCGGGGCATGTGGCTGTCTCCGGGAAGCGGCTCCCGCGGCATGTCCAGGAAGCGGCCGAGAAGGGGAACCACGCGGCCGAGCGGGTGCTGAACGCGGGCCGTGTTCCTCTCGCCCCACGTGCGCTCCGACAGGTTGGATCCCGCCCGTGCTACGTCTTCAAGGGCGACGTCCACTGCGGCCAGAAGCTGCGCCTCCCAGGTCGCGTAGCGCGGGCCCAGGAGGTGGGTCGGCCTCTCCGTCACCAGCGCCCAAAGGGGCCCCTCGATGCGGGGGATCCGCTTCAGATCGAAGCGGGGGTCGGCCCGACGGCAGGGAGCGGTCAGCGCCCCCAGGACCTGCTCCGCCAGGTTCGAGCGGAACGCCCGCACCAGGCGGTACCCGGCCGAGTCCACGGAAGCGTGGCCACCCCAGGCCTCCACCAGGCGACGCATCTCGGCCCGGCGGGGCGAGACAGCTATGACCTCCGCGCTGAGCGTGCGCAAGAGCAGGTCTCGCCAGCGCGCCAGGAAGAGCGCGCGGTCGTCGAGCTGGATGCGCAGCATGTCCAGCTCCCGGGGCTTGTCGAGGGCGAAGAGGTCGTCCCTGATCTGGCGGGCCCGAGCCCCCAGGTCGTAGAAGCTCTCGCCGATCATCTCCGCCATCTTGCCGTCCACGACCCGCTGGTTGGCGGTCCAGAGGCGTCCGCTGGGGGGATCCACGAGCCGCGGGTGCTCCGCAGGGGTGAGCCAGCCATCCCAGCGGCGCCTGCCGTCCGCCCAGGACCCGGGCAGCCGGCCATCGAAGCCCACCCGCCGGGGCATCACGCCGATGACCGTCCAGCCGATGCGGCCGGTGGCGTCCGCGCAGACGAAATTCTGGGCGGGGATGCCCGCGCGGCCCGCGAGGTCAAGGGCCTCGTCCAGGGAGCGGGCGGTCTCGAGCCGAGCGAGGCCGAAGTTCACGGCCTCGACATCGTGGGCCACCCAACGCAGAGCGCGCGGGCGCCCGCGGTGGTCGTGGTCCACGATCGGCCCCCAGACGGTGGAGACCACCTCCAGCGTCTCCTCGGCCTCCCCCTTGACCCGAATGTGCTCCCGGGCGTGATCGAGCTTGCGCGGGCCCGCGGGCGTGAGATACGCGTCTTTGTCCCCGGGGTCGGACTCGATCTCCACAAGATCGCTCCAGTCCCCTTCGGTGTTCGTGAACCCCCAAGCCACGTGGGTGTTGCTCCCCACCACCACCGCGGGTGTCCCCGGCAGCGTGACCCCCGTGATGCGATGGGTCTCCCCATCCGTTCCCGGCCAGGCGAGCGACGCCCGGTACCAGGTGTTCGGAACCGCGATGCCAAGGTGCATGTCGTTGGCGAGGAGGGCGCCCCCGTGGGCGGTGAGGCGACCCGCCACCGCCCAGTTGTTGCTGCCCGGCTGGTGCTCGGGTTCCGGGTCTCCCCCCGCCTCCCTCGGAAAACGCCCGGAGGGATCCCGGCCCTGGTTCCTGAGGTCGAGCGCCTCCGGCCCGGGCAGGGGGGCCGCGGGCAGGGCTCCGCCCATGTCCGGGGTATCCCATTCCGTCCCCCGGGGGGCGAGAAACTCGAAGACGGGAGCGGGCAGCAGGTCGTGCATCAGCCCGAGATCCGATTCACGCCCCCCTTTCGGGTCCTGGAGAGTAGCGAACATGGCCAGGGCCGCGAGCACGCTGTCTTCCGGGCGCCAGGGAGCGGGGTCCACACGGAGGGCCAGGTATTCGAAGGGCTTCCCCCCCAGGGCGGCGAGCCCGGCGTTGACCCCTTCGGCGTAGGCCTGGACCAGGGTCCGCTCCTCCGGCGACCCGGCCTCGACCACGCGCTCCGCCACCGATCGCAATCGGTGCACCCGGATTTCCCGGTCCAGCTTCAGCGCCACCCGGCCCACGATCTCCGCCAGCTCCCCCGCCGCCCGACGGCGCAGCAGGTCCATCTGAAAGAAGCGGTCCTGGCCGTGCAGAAAGCCGGTGGCCCTCGCTACGTCCGGCCGGTTCCCGCCTTGGATGGTGGGCACGCCCAGGGCGTCGCGTTCGATGCGCACGGGCGCGCGGAGGCCCACGAGCACGCGCGTTCCCTCGAGCTGGGGCAGGCTGGCCCGGAGGCGGGCGCGCACATAGAGGCCACCCGTGAGGAAAGAGAGGACGACCGCGGCCAGGACCAAGCCCCCGATAACGACGGGGCTCCGCCGGCCCGAGGGTTGAGCGCCCTCCCGACCAGTCACTCCATCGCCCGATGTGATGTCCGCGAGGATGGCCCGCCCGCGGTCCATCTCTCGAGTGGCGTGCGGCTAGGAAACCCGGGCGTCCGGTGGCGGGCGGCGGGGGGAGAGCTCGCGGTTATCCGGGCCGGGCCTCCTGGAGTCTGCTTGCCGCTCAGCCGTCGCTCGGCTCGTCTTCGAAGTTGCCGATGAGCTGCTTCAGACGCACGTGGACGTCGAAGGTGGTCACGAACTTCAGCCCGTACTGAACGGTTCCGGAAGGACCGTCGTTGGTCCAGACGATGCGCCCCGGTGTCTCGATGGGCTGGGCTTCGCGGGCGAAGCTGAGGGTGAGCACGACCTCTTCGCCTACATCGAACTTGGCGGCGGTGAGAACACAGCTGCCGCACTCGGAAATATTCGCGACGACCCCGTATGCCAACGGCCTCTTTGGATGTTCGAGGGCTACGGTGACGGGCTTCGCGGGAACGACCCGGAGGGCGCCCCTCTCGCGCATGGCCAACCTCACTACCGGCGCTGACGTCGCTCACACGACGCCCCGCCCTAACAGCGCTCGCGCTCGCGGCTCCCGCCACCATCTTCCCGGACGGGTCCCGCTCCAGCGCGCCGCCAGATCTCAACGGTACGCCTTTAGAACCCTAACGTCAATGGGCACCCCCGGACGGGGCTTCTACGCGGCCAAACAGGATCGCAAAGATTCACAATCCGATCACCCATCATTTCCGGCGCTGCGCCTGCTTGGCCACCGCTTCCGCCGCCTTGCGGGCTGCTGCCGGATCCCCCAGATAGTAGTGGCG
>Ga0210399_10003396_pt1 | contig 12433 bp, 7 predicted proteins | sample IncBWC14MmetaG_FD_150865 | JGI IMG/M metagenome (GOLD analysis project Ga0210399, IMG submission 150865) | Forest soil microbial communities from Barre Woods Harvard Forest LTER site, Petersham, Massachusetts, United States - Inc-BW-C-14-M | ecosystem: Environmental > Terrestrial > Soil >... | reverse complement strand
TCACCTGCGCTGCGAAGGCCTCATTGATTTCGAAGCGATCGATCGCATCGAGAGAAAGCCCAACGCCATCGAGAAGTCTTCGAATCGCCGGCGCCGGACCAATGCTCATAATTTCCGGCGGCACGCCCACAGCCGCAACCGCAGCCACCCGTGCGAGCGGCTTACCCCCGCGAGATTTTGCGTAATCTCCCGAAGCGATCACCGCCGCAGCCGCGCCGTCGACAATCGCCGAACTGTTCCCGCCCGTTTGCACGCCGCCGAAAGCCGGCCGAATCTTCGCCAGCGCCTCATAGGTAGACGGACGAATGTGCGTGTCGGCTGCAAGCGTTTCGACGCCCCTAGGCAACTGGATACCCCGTGACTTGTAACCCTCGAGTCGAAATTCCTCGCTCACAACTGGAACAATCTCGCCCGACAAAAAGCAAGCCTTCTGCGCCGCCACGGCGCGCGAAAAACTCAGCTCCGCAAAACGATCCACTTCCTCTCGCGTAATTTTATATTCGCGCGCGGTTTTCTCCGCCGTGTCGCCCATCGTCACGTCAGCCGCCGGATCAAGCAGCGCCTCCCACAAAAAATCCTTGAACTCGACCTGCCCCATCTTGAATCCGCCGCGATGCGTGTACGCCGCAATCGGATTCCGGCTCATCGATTCAGTCCCGACGCAAAGCCCAAGGCCGATCTTCTTCAAAGTAATCGCATCGGCGGCCTGCCCGATCGCCTCAATTCCAGTTCCGCAAACGCGCTGCACCAAAATCGCAGGCCGATCAATCGGCACTCCCGAATACAATCCGATGTGTCGCGGCAGCAAGTAAGCATCGAAACTAGCCTGCGCCACGCAACCGGCGATCACAGAGCCCACGTCGCCAGGCGAAACTTTCGCGCGTTCAAATACCGCCCGTGCAGCTTTAATACCAAGATCCGTCGGCGACACGAGTCCCAGCGCGCCGTTGTAATCCACAAATGGCGTCCGCACGCCATCGAGCAGCCACACATCGTCATACGCGATGAAAAGTCCGCCTCTATCTTTTGCCGTCATTTTTCCCCTCGGCCCGTAAAATCAAATCGGAATCCCGCGACCCATACAATTCCTCAACAAGCGCCGCCCGATGCTCAAGCACCGCGCGTTGATTCAACGAACCCTTGTCCGTAATTTCGCGTGCGTCCAGCGAAGGCGGCTCCTCAAGAAGTATCGCACGGCTCACTCGATTCGAACTGCCCGTCGCCTCCGCAGCAAACGCCGCCAATAAATCGCGGAAGCGCTCGCGTACCGCCTCGTGACGCAAAATATCCAAAGTAGCCAAGCCCGAGCCCGCGCGCAGCGAGCCGGCAGAGCACAATGCACAACAAGCCTCAACATCCGCGAAAATCATCATCCCCACATCATCGCGGTCATGCCCGGTAATCACCACATCGCGCACAAACGGCGCAAAGAAACTCAAGATCCGCGCCCGCAGCGGTCCGACGCTCACCCAGGTCCCAGTCGCTAGCTTGAAATCCTCCGAGAAGCGCCCATCGAACAAAAATCCCTTATTCACATCCGATGGATCAACAAAACGAACCGCGTCGCCAAATTTATAAAATCCATCTTCGTCGAAAGCCTTCCGGGTAAGCTCCGGCTGCCGCCAGTAACCGGGCGTAATATTCGGCCCTCGAACACGCGCTTCCAATTTATTTCCTTGCAGCACTAACTTCGCTTCAACGCCGGGAATCGGAATCCCGATCACTCCCGCTCGGTCCGTCTCCCACGTCGTCTGAATCGCCATCGGTGCAGTTTCAGTGGAACCAAGCCCCGTCACCATCACCACCCGTTCGCCGCAAGTTTCCTGCGCCAGCTCTCGGTACGCGTCCCACACCGGCTGCGAAAGTCCGGCCCCCGCATAGAACAGCAGCTTCAGCCGGCTGAAAAAGTTCTCGCGAAGCTCGCGATCGGCGCGCAAAGCAGGCAGCAAATCCTCATAGCCCTTCGGCACATTGAAATATACCGTCGGAGCAATCTCGCGCAGATTCCGGATCGTCTCAGAAATAAATCCCGGCCCCGGCTTGCCTTCGTCAATGTAAAAGCTGCCGCCGTTGTAGAGCGCGATGCCGATGTTGTGATTTCCGCCAAACGTGTGATTCCACGGCAGCCAGTCGACCAGCACCGGCGGCTCGTCCTGCAAAAACCCAAACACCTGCGCGATCATCTGCTGATTGCAGCAGATCATCCGATGCGTGTTGATCACCGCCTTCGGCATGCCCGTCGAGCCCGACGTGAAAAGAAATTTCGCCGGAGCGTCAGGATCGATCCGTTCGTGCGCCGTCTCGAGCGCATTCGTCGGATTCGTTGCAAGAAGTTCCGCGAATCGTGTCGCTTTGCGAAATTCTGGTGGTGATGATGCAACGACAAGCTCGATCTCATCGCCCACAGCAACTTCAATGGCGCGCCGGTATTTTTCTCCGTCCGACACAAACACCATGCCGGGCGTCAGAAGTCCAAGACAATGCCGCAGCTGCGCGAGATCCTTCGACACGAGCGAATACACTGGAGAAATATGCGCAGTGGGAATGCCCGCGTGTTGCCCTGCCAGCATCAGCAGCAAATGCTCAAGATCATTTTCAGAAAATATTGCCACGGGCCGCTCGGCGCTGAGCCCGCGATCGAGCAGCGCTTGCGCGATACTCCGCACCGCTGCATAGACCTGCGAGTAGGTAAGCGACCGCCAGCCGCCGTTCTTATCGCGCTTCGCCGCGCAAATCCGATCCGGCTCGATTTTCGCCCATTCAGCAACGCGATCGGTGAGGACCTTCGGATATGGCCCAAGCGGCTCATCGGGGCGCACCAACAGCGACCCGTCCGGGCGCCGCTCTACGGACGCGCCGGAAGTGCAAAGCCGCACATGCCTTACTCCGCTGCTCGGTTTTTCCAAAGGTCCCGTCGTCGGCCGCGTATTGGCTTCGCCGTCGCAGAATTGTCATCACTCCAATTCTAATACGCGCTTCTCACGTCGCAAACTTGACGGCAGCCGGCCTAAGTGCAGCGAGCAATCGAATCAAGAACACTCATCAGGCGTTTCAAATCGGCTGTCGCAGGCACGTCTCCATCAGTCGTCACTAAGGCCGGCTTGATGCTTGAAAGTTCTAGAGAATGCGCTCCGCTGGAATCGCTCGCCTCCAGAGCTTCGAGCGGTACGGAGCAGCCGAAGATGAGATTCTCACCGAGTCCGTGCGCACGCGCGATGAATTCTTCAGAAGCGGAACAAAGAACGGCATCCCAGGATTGCTGCAACATCACTTCGACATTTTTCGCCGTCGCAGACTCACCGGAAATTTGCAGCACGGGCAACGCCTCATAAAAGCGTACGATGTTGAAAAGCGGCGCAAGCAGCGAAGCCCAATTCTGGCATTTGTTAGGTGACAGAGGTGGCACAACGTCCTCGCGAATAAAAATCAAACTCGCGCCCGCCTCCACCAAAGCGGAAGTAATCTTGGTGATCACAGCCGCAGCCACTTCCAGCGCGGGTTCAGACGGTTCTTGCGCCTGACGCATCCCGCCAGGATCGATCCCGGTCAGCCGCGCAGCGAGCGTGAATGGTCCCGAAACGCCTGCCATAAGTAACGGTTCGTCGAGCAGCAGAGAATTTAGGCGGCGAATCACCTCCACGGCAACTCTCACACGCGGACTATTGGCAGCCTCTTCAGCAGATCGCAAGCCGGCGGGCAATTCTCCCTTCTGCGCAGATTCGGGCCACCGAATACTGCGCGCCTGATTCGTCTCGTCCCACTTCGGCGCGCCGCCAAGCGCTTCCGCTTCGAGAAGCGAATCGAAATAGCACGACACGCCATCCGTTCTGAATTGCGTGCGAATCTGCCGAAGGGCATTAGAGATTTTCGTCGGATTGTCGAGATACGCCCGGTATGACAGGTTTTCAATTCTTGCGCCCAGAGCAAATACGATGGGAACGATCAGCGGGCGCGCCTGCCGATTTCCCTGCAGCAGGCCCTTTATCATTTGCCGCGGAGTGAGTTGTTCGTTCACGTGTGGACCCATCGTCGTTTAGCCGCTAAAAAGAAGGCCCGCGAACAGCCTCGATGTCAGCCGGCTATTGCCTGAAAATCGGCCCGAGGGATTTGGCATCCGGCCAGCGCCCGTAAAACTGCAAAATATCCTGGGGCGGGCTCGTCTTGCTCCATTCCTTCTGAAACTCGTCGAAACTCTTCCCGCGCGCCAGCCGATTCTTGCGTTCATTTTCTCGTTGCTGCTTTGTCTTTTCCGCGTCGAGTTTGTTGCGTCCCGGATCGTACGCGACGTGATAAATGTTCCGAGCGGTCCAATCGGAAACGATTTTCTTCTTCAAATCCTCCAGCACTTCGGCGGCATCCCGTTCGAGCGGATCGCCATAGCCCGGCCCTCCTCCGCTGAACCCGAACAGCAGATCGCCCTCCTCATAGAGCTTCGGTGTTCGCGCGATTAATTCGAATGTCCAGTCGCCGTGCACCGTTTTGTTTTCGAGGATGTCGCGACTGTCCATCGAAAGCTTTGCGTTGCCGTCCTGCATTTGCTTCAGCAAATCCGTCTTGCGAACGCTGATGCCGGGAATCGGTGCAGACGCATAACCGCCGAAAAGCGGCTGGCCTAACGGCACTTTGCTTCCGTTGCCCATGCACAGCGAGACGAGATTCGGCACCTTGTGAATCATCCATTGCTGCACCCCGCCCGAGCCGCCGCGATGCCTCCCGGGTCCCGACGAATCCTTCCAGTGTTGTGAAAGCGTAACCGTAACGGGCAACTCGCTTTCCACCTGCTCGGAATCCGGCGCGCGTCCAAAAGCGCACCAAGCGAAACCGTACGCATCCATTCCGTCGTTCGACGCGCGGCCGCCCTGCCCCTGCGTGTTGAGCGAAAACGAAAGCACATCCGACACCGCGAGATTCCATTGCGAATGCCCCGCGCAAATCTGCGCCGTGTGCTGGCTGCCGGGAGATGCGGCCACCTGCCGCCATAACCCTGCGCTTGAGAAAGTCATCTTCGCAAAGCTATTGTGCGTAGCGCAGCGGCACTGCATGCCGATATAGACGCAACAGCTCGTCGCCGCCATTCGTCCCGGATTCAAAATGATTCCTTCCGGGAAAACGAAATCAATCGGCGCAAACGTGGAGCTGCAAATCGGCAAATCGTGAAACACATACTCGTACATGAAATTCGCGATGTGGCCAACCACGGCCTGCGGATGGACATTGTACGACGACGGATTTTCCGGCGACGTTCCTTCGAAATCGAACGTCAGCGTCTCTCCCTTTTTGATCAGCGTCAGATAGCACGCGCGGACCAATGCAGGCGTCCAGCCGATCGCGTCATTGAAAACAACCGTGCGAAACCTGCCGTCGGGCAGCGCCTTGATCTTCTGCCGTGCGCCAGCTTCGGCGGTGTCCGACATTTTGCGCAGCAGTCCGACCACAAATTCGCCGCCGCGCTTATCGGCAAGTTCGAGTAGCCGCACTCGGACGCGATCGGCAGTGGTACACCGCGCGCGAAGATCCGAGATAAACATTGCGGGCGCGCGCAGGCCGTACACGGTGTAGAACTCGAGGAAATCGTTGCGTAGCTCGAAATTCTCCCCGATCTTGATCGGCGGCATATTGAGGCCTTCATCGAATCTCGATTTCGCGCTTACGGGCATCCCGCCCGGTTCGATGGCTCCGGTTTCAGTGGTGTGCAAAGCGGCCGATGCCCAGGCCAAGAACCTGCCCTTGTGAAAAATAGGCATCAGCGCTACCTGATCGGGATTGTGAATGCCGCCGTAGAGCGCGTCATTCGTGTACCAGATGTCTCCTTCGCGCACTCCGGGGTTTTCCGCGTAATACTTCTGAATGAATTTGATCACGATCGGCTGAATGATGGCGTGCAGATATGTTCCGCACGATGCATTCACCAGGTCTCCGTTCGCGGTAAAAATGGCCACCATCGAATCGCCTGACACGCCGAAATAGCTCCGGGACGAACGGACGAATACTTCCATTGCTTCGTCGAGAATGTCGTTCGTGATCTGAACGCCAATTTCATAGTCGCCGGCTTGAACTTTCGCGGCGCATTCTTTCTCGAAAGCAGTCGCGGGCGCTGGCTTCAGCCAGGCGAGCTTCTCAGCCGTACTCGGAATCGGCATTAGATCTCCTTCCAGTCTTTTTCCAAACTGCCGCGGGCTCAGCTTTCCAGAATGCCGAGTCCTCGTTCATCAATCGAAAACTTCATCGCAGGCGGCACAACGACCGTTGTGTATTCGCCTTCGAGAATTACCGGGCCTTCCAGTCGGTTTCCCGGTTTCAGCATTTCGTACGCGTAAATCGGCGTAGGACGAAATTCCTTCTCGTCCGCCCAATATGCCGGCCGCTCGCCTTTTCGCGCGCCCGATGGATCATGGCCTTCAAGCGGCACCTTGGGCAAATCGATCTGCTGCACCGGAACGATTGCTTTCAGGATGAAACTATCGACAAAAACTCCGCCCTCAGGATTCACCACAAACGGGCTGAACGCTTCGCTGAATTCTTTCTTGAATGCCTCGCAAATTGCAGCAACATCCTCGGTTGAATGCAGTGCCAGACGCGGCGAGAGCGCCCGCTTCACGTGGAATTGCCCGCCATAAAGCATGTCGAGCTCGAGCACAAACGATGCCGTGCTCGGATTCAGCCCGTCCGCCATCAAATCCTTGCGCGCCTGTTCGAGCAGTTCTTCTACCGTGCGGTTGAACACGGCAAATTCCTGTGTCAGCTCCTGCGTGCCCGGCGACATCAGCGTCAGTTTTTTTGAAACTTCATAGACATGCATGATGTCCATCGTCGAAGAACCAAACGCGCAGAACACCGGCGAAAATGGAAACGTCACAGCCTTCTTGATGTCTGCCTTGTAACCTTCCGCGTGCGTTGCGCCAGCGCCCCCGCCAACGAACAAAATAAAATCTTCAGGGCTATACCCGCGCAGATGAACCTCTTTCATGATCGCGGACGCCATATTGCCGTTGACAATCTTGCGGATCAGCATCGCAGCCTCTTCCACCGAAATGCCGAAGGGCTTGGCGATTTTGTCGCGAACGGCGGCAATCGCGCGATTCTTGTCGAGTTTCATCCGTCCGCCCGAGTAATACGCGGGATTGATATAACCGAGCACCACGTCCGCGTCAGTAACAGTCGGCTCCGTCCCGCCGAGACTGAAGCACGCAGGACCAGGCATCGAGCCGGCGCTGCGCGGACCCACTTGCAGTTGATTCTGCAAGAGGGGATTGATCGAGGCGATCGATCCGCCACCGGCGCCCACCGAAAGCGTCTTGATCATCGTGATCCCCACCATCCAGCGGTCGATGATCGGGCGAAAGTCATAGCTCCGCACGCTGTCCTTCACCACCAGACCGACGTCGAAGCTCGTCCCGCCCATGTCTGTCATTACGACATTCTGGTAGCCGAGCGATTTCGCAACATGATGCGCGCCCATCAAACCTGAAACCGGTCCGCTGTTGAACGTGCGGCAGGCGGTCGTGCGAAAAACTTCCGCGATCCCGCCGGAACTCTGAATCATCAGGAGCGGCTTTTTATAGCCTCGCTCGCGCAACTTGTCCCACATTGCCGAAAGCTCGATCTGCATCGAACGCTGCAAATAGGCATCGAGAATTGCAGCGAGGGTGCGCTCGTACTCGCCAAGTTTGCCGACCACTTGTCCCGCTAGCACCACAGGCAGATACCCGATGTGAAATTCTTTGTATTCGTCGCGAATGATTTCCTTCACGCGCCGTTCGTGTGCGGAATTGAGAAAGCCCCAAAGAAGCGAAACGACAAACCCGCGCGCACCTCGGCTCACGAGGTGTCGCACTTTTTCGCGGACGTCATTTTCGTCGAGCGGCCGGATGATTTCGCCGCGCGAATCCACTCGCTCCTTCACGCCCACAATCATGTCGCGAGGTACGAGCGGCTCCGGCTTTTTCTGGATGGCAAGGTTGCGGCGCTCCTGCACACGCGTCCCGTCAATCCACTGCGCGCCGCGACCAATCAGAACCACGTCCTCATGTCCTTCCGTCGTGATCAGGCCGAGCCGCGGACCTTTTTTCTCGATCAGGCGATTCATCGCAATCGTCGTCGAGTAGCGGATCATGTCGATCGCCGGAAGAAGCTGGTTGATCTTCATTCCCAGAGCGCTCGCCCCTTCCTCAATCACGCGCGAAAAGCACACGGAGAGGTCGTAAGGAGTCGTAGGTGTTTTCTTGATCAGCGCCTTGCCGTCGAAATTCAGGACGAGATCGGTGAAGGTGCCGCCGACGTCGATATCAATCGAATTCATTCGGCTACCTCGATCCTCTGGTCGCGAATCACAAACTCGCCTTTGCTAAGGCGTTCTTTCAAACTGTCCAAATCGATCTCGATATCATGCGTGATGGGATGGCCCGGAGGCAGATACTCCGTCTCGACTTGAGTCCCGCAACCGGGACAATAAAATTCCACGATACGCACCCAGAGCGGGTCGGGAGAAAAACTGAACACCCCAGGCACCAGCGGCGGATGAATCTCACGCGGGTCGCGATCGTACAGCAGGCAGCCGCGCTTGTAGCTCTCGCGCGCCGGTCCGATCACATGCCCGCAGCGGTTGCACAGCCACTGCTCGCGGTCGAGATCCAGGTCAAGATACTCAGTGACCCGCAGCCGGTTTCTGGCATCTAAAGACATGTGCGATCTCCTCTCGCCGGAGGTTGCAGTTTCAAAGAATTTTTAACCTACGGTAGCGCGATTAAAATTCTCGACAAGTCTCACAGAATCAAAAACATACAAAATTCTAATCGGCGGTAAAACGACTCCGGAGATTAGAAAATCCACTCTCCAATAGCGAGTCACTTTCAGCGCTTGGTCAGCGCGCCATTGCCAAACCGATCCACAATCATCGTCCAACCTTCAGGAATAAAATAAGTTGTATTGATCCCCTCGAGAATCCCCGGGCCCACAACACGATTGCCTGGCTCGAGTGCTTCCCAGCGATAGACTTGCGCGTCACTGCTGTTGCCAAAAAGCTTTCGTGTCCCAGTTCGCGCGTGCGACGAGTCTTCGGATTTCAGCGCGCGTTCTGCAACGTGCGGTTTTGACATCGGTTTCTTTACGCGCACGCGCATCAATTCGAGGGAAACATCTTTCGCGTTGGTGTTCGTTGCCATTCCTAACGCTGATACAAGCGCGGTTTGTAATTCTTTCGGGTTGGCGAAAACTGATTCGGAGCAGGGAATCGCGATCGAATTGACCGCGCTTCCGGAGGCTTCGATTTCGATCTCGTATGTGAGGCCTTCTGGTTTGATTCCTTCGCCTAGTAAATCTTTTATGCCTTCGGCTTTTATTTCTTTGAGGATTGTTTGCAAACTACTGGCAGTTTCGCCGGAGATTGCGATGTGGGCAAGGCCGCGTTCATAAACGTGGCAAATATCTGAAACTGACGAACCGAATGCGCTGAAGACTGGGCCGAGGGCGAAGAGTTGCACGTTGTTGATTCCTGCTTTTTCTGCTACGCCGCACGCGAAGAGGCTGCCGTTGCCGCCATACGCGAAAAGTGTGTGCTTCGAGAGATCCTGCCTCAAATCCTTCGCCGCTGTGGCGATTAGATCGGCGACCAACTCGAAAGCGCGGCTAGTGATGAGGCGGCATGCTTCATCAACCGAAATGTTCACCGGCTTGGCTACTTGATTCTCGATGACGGATTGCGCCAGAGCGCGGTCGAGAGGCTTTGCGCCTCCGAGAAAAAATTCTGGATTGATCAGGCCGGCAGTGACGAACGCGTCGGTAAGCGTCGGCTGATCGCCGCCTAGCGCGTAGCACGCGGGACCGGGAAACGAGCCCATGCTTTCGGGACCCAGTTCGATTCTTGGATTTCCTGCGCCGCTTGGTTTCACGACGCTGCCGCCGCCGAGGGCCATCGAGCGTAAGTCGGGGAGAGAAATTTCGACGGGGATGCCGAAGAAGTCAGAGGGCTTGCGATTGATGGGTAGCCCATTTTTCAAGACGCTTATTTTTGCGGTGGTGCCGCCGATGTCCATCGCGACGACGTCTTTCAGGCTATAGAGCTGGGCGAAAAATACGCTGGCGTGGATGCCGAGTATCGGGCCCGATTCGATCGTGTCGATCGCTTTGGTCTTGGCGATGCCTGCGACGCCGCCGTTGATGTGGCTGACGAGAAATGTTCCGGCGTATTGAGAGGATTGGCGCAGCTCGTCTTCGGCTTTGAAAAGAGTGGCGGCGAGAGCGCCGTGAGTGTAGGCGTTGATTACGGCGCAATATGTTCGCGTGCGGTCGTCGGAGCTTTTTGAGATATCGCTTCCGGCCAGAACTGGAACTGAACCGAGAAAATGATCGGGGTATTGCAGATCGATCGCAGATTTCACTTTGAGTTCTGCGGCTGGATTTCGGTGGCTGTCCTTTAGGCTGACGCAAATTCGGCGGACGCCGCCTTCGAGGAGAGCGCGGGCCGCGTTCGTAACCTGAGCGCCATCGAGTGCGCCGTTGAGGCCGATGATGTCTTTATCGGCGAGGAGGCGGTTCAGGATCGAACTTCGTGGCTCCGCTCCGTAAAGATCTCTCTCGTGGTTCTTTGAGACAAGGAGACCGATTCTCGGGCCGCGCAACTCAGCAAGGACGTTCGATGTAATTGTGGTGGACCAGCGAATCAGGTCGACATGTTCAAGAAATTCGAGCGTATCGGCAAAGCCGAGTTTTGCAGCGCCTTGTGCGAGACAATCGAAAAGGCAAACGGTCAGGTCGTGGGGAGTCGTGTCGACTTTGGCTGAGAGGACTTGCTCGCCGTTTGTGAAGATTCCGTCGGTGAGTGTGCCGCCGACGTCTATGTCAACTATCCACATGGGTTCCTGTTCACGCTGCGAAAATATTGGAACGCCGCTTAACCTAATTCAAAAGAGCCAGCGAGCCGCCCTTCGCGGCTCAGGGTAAGCCCATCGACGCTCAGGATAAACCGGCGTTACGGAATTGCGGCTTTGCTCTTTTTCGAAGCCGAGCCCTGGGTCGCTTCAGGCCTCAAATGGCTTAGCAATTCTTCGGACGCGATTGTCCAGCCGAAAAAGGACTCTACGTTGAATACCGTTGCTTTATGAGCGGCTGACGGCCCTGCGGGCATGGCTGCATCGCGAAGAAGGATCGGCCAGTAGTCGTGAAAATAAGCTTCGCGCAGGGTGGATTCGACGCAGACATTGGTGGCGATTCCGGCGAAGAAAAGATACTGGATGCCGCGCATGCGAAGCTGCGAATCGAGCGGCGTGCCGGCGAAGCCGCTGTATCGAGTTTTGGTGATGATGAGATCGCCTGGTTGCGGTGCGAGATCATCGACGATTTCTGCGTCCCAAGTGCCCTCTGTGAGGATTTTGCCTTGGAGTTCCGGCCGCGAGCACATGAGCGTCATTGCCAATTCCTTGTGAAAATTGGGCGAGTTTGGTCCACCGGCATCGCTCAGGTCTGGCTTGTAGGCCATGCGAAGGTAAACTATCGCAACGCCGTTTTTACGGGCTGCTTCGATAACGGATCGAACGACGCGGATCACGCGCGGCGCGTCAGTGATATCGACTCGCGCGATATCGAGCATACCGTCCCTACTGGCGAAGGCATTTTGCATGTCGACCACGAGGAGGGCCGATTTCTTGAAATCGACCTCAAGCGGATTCGGTTTTGCGTCTAATTTCGGCATGCAAATGTTTATTCGCGTCCTGCCTCGATGATTTTTGCGGCCAGGCCCTTGGGATTCGTATAAATCACTTCATGGCTGCCTGGCATTTGCACGAGGCGGTAAAGTCCCAGCCGGCTCGACATGCGCGGATGCCAGCCCCATTCACCTTGCGGCAATGCGGTGTCCTCGGTGCAATTGATATAACTCCTGGGCGTCGCGAGCGAGTAGAACTTTTTCAGGTCGAGCTTGTCTTTGAGGGGCTGATACGGTTCGGGCGAGAGCTGCGAATGGGTCCATTTGGCGACTTCCATGTCCGCATCGTTGATGAACGCCTCGCGCCAGATTGGAAAAGGAATCATCACAGTATTTTCGGAAGACTCGGCTGCGAGTTTGTCAAAAAGCGCCTGATAGTGTGGCGGGGTTTCGTCGTTGAGACTATGTCCGTCGCGAAGAACAAAACCATTCAAGAAGACCAGACGCTTGATGCGTTCGGGAATTGCTTCCGCGACTTTGGAAATCACGGTGCCACCGAAACTATGCCCCACGAGAACGAAGTCTGAGAGATTTTTGCCGACAATGTAATCCACGATCGACTTCGCGCAGTCCGCGTGATTCACGCGCTTATTAACACCCTTACCATGGCCGGCGATGGTGGGCGCATACGCCTTGTGTTCACCTTTTGCGAGTTCGAGAATCGTGGGATCCCAGGCAGAGCCGTCATGCCAGGAACCGTGCACCAATACGAAGGTTTCCAATCCTGGTTCTCCT
>Ga0210399_10003395_pt1 | contig 12436 bp, 9 predicted proteins | sample IncBWC14MmetaG_FD_150865 | JGI IMG/M metagenome (GOLD analysis project Ga0210399, IMG submission 150865) | Forest soil microbial communities from Barre Woods Harvard Forest LTER site, Petersham, Massachusetts, United States - Inc-BW-C-14-M | ecosystem: Environmental > Terrestrial > Soil >... | reverse complement strand
GTCGGTCCGGACAACCCGTCCGCGACACTGGATGACTACGTTTTCTTTGCCACCGATCACTTCAGGGGGGAGGGTGATTTCGAAATCAACGGGTGAACCGATTTCCAGGGAAGCATCGGCCCGAATATACACGCCGGCGGCACTGAGGTTCCCGGTCATGCCGCTGGCCTCGCCGGCGACGTTCTCTTTGTGGATCTTGATGGGCAGTTCTAGCGGAAATCTTTTGCCGGTCCGCGCTTCGGACACAATCCCTCCTCCGTTGCGGCCTTGTTTAGGAGCACAGGCTCGCGCTACCACAATCCTGAGGGAGCAGAAACGTCTGCTATAGAAGCGGTTATATCATGGACCCCGCGTCCGATAAAAGCCTGATCACACATTGGTTATGGGTAAGAAGTAGATTCCCCCGAGTCTGGTTACCCAGTGACCCTCGACCAAATTGCCCGTCAAGCAGGCTTTTCCGCGCCTTGCCGGTTTCTGGCACAATACCTCAGCCCCTACAGCTTCCCAGATGTGGGGGTGACATTCGAAGGAGTCAGCCCATGCCCCCTCGTATCCCCCATGCTGCCAGTGTTTTGCCAACGGTCTGCCTATTGTTCGGCCTAACACTTGCATCGGCCTTGGCGACATTTGCACAACAGCCTTCCAAACCGCGTTCCGCGGGCGATGTCGCGCTACCTCCCAAAGCCCAACAGCACTCGGAAGAAAAAGCGCCCGAACATCCGCAGGCTCCTGAGACTTTGGTTCAATTGAATTCTGCGTTGGAGGGGCTCGCCGCCAAGGTGTCGCAGGGCGTGGTTCAGATCCTGGTTACTGGTTACGGCCCTCTCGAGGAGAACGGTAAGACGGAGACCGCCGCCCTGATCGCGCGCCAGCATGCGATCGGCTCGGGTGTCGTAGTGGATCCCAGCGGCTACGTCATCACGAACGCCCACGTCATTGAAGGTGCACAGCGGATTCGGGTCGTGTTGCCGGTCCCAGCCAGCGACAGCGCAGTGTTGGAACCCGAAGGAAAACGTCGCATCCTGAACGCCCGGCTGATCGGCCTGCACCAGGACTCTGATCTGGCATTGCTTAAGGTCGAGGCTCAGGACTTGCCAACGCTCCCTATCGGTGCGACCCGCCGCGTTCGGCAAGGGCAACTGGTTTTTGCCATCGGCAGCCCGGAAGGGCTACAGGGCACCGTAACCATGGGAGTGGTCAGCTCGGTTGCAAGACAAGCGGATCCGAACAAGGCGATGGTCTATATCCAGACAGATGCCCCGATTAATCCTGGCAATAGTGGCGGCCCGCTCGTGGACATGGATGGGTACGTCGTCGGAATCAATACGTTCATCGTAACCGGAAGCGGAGGCAGCGAGGGCTTGGGCTTTGCGATTCCGGCCAGGGTCGTGCGCTTCGTGTACGAAAGTCTTCGAAAATACGGGCATGTGCACCGGTCTGAGGTCCAAGCTGGAGCGCAAACCATCACCCCATCGTTGGCAACCGCGCTTGGTCTGAAACGGTCGTGGGGCGTGCTGATTTCTGACGTGATTCCGGGAGGCCCCGCGGAAGCCGCCGGTCTAAAGGTCGGCGATATTGTTTTATCGGCGGACGATCGGCCAATCGATACGCTGCCTGGCTTCACCGGCGCGCTCTATCTGCACCCTGTCGATCAGGTCTTAAAGCTCGAAGTGTTGCGGGATTCGGGAAAGAAAACTCTGTTTATTCCAGTGCTGCAGGAAAAGCACGACATGGACCAGTTGCTCGATTTGGCCGATGCGCAGAATAGCCTGGTGCCGCAGTTGGCAATTCTCGCGGTCAGCCTGGATGAAAAAGTCCGGCCGATGATTCCTGATCTTCGGATCTCGTCGGGAGTTGTGGTCTTAGGAAAAGCCGCTGATTTGCTCGGACCAAACATTGGCCTGACAACGGGAGATGTGATTCACTCCATCAACAACCGCCCGGTTGATACAGTGGACAATCTGCGCAGCGCGCTCACGCAATTGAAGGCGGGAGAGGCTGTCGCGCTACAGGTCGAACGCGGAGGGAAACTTCAGTACGTTTCGTTTGATCTGGACTAGAGTCGGGGCGTCGTTTTAGGCCGGTTCGAGAAACGGCGCTGTGGGACTGGCTACTGACGCGGGGCGTAATAGCCCTTGCGCGCCCGCACCTGCAGGTCTTTCTTCAGAGCGCTGATCTCGATGGCGCGATAGCGACCATCTGCATCGAAATTTGCCGGATGGTAGGACACGACATATTGGCTGCGGAGCTCGTCCTCAATGGCGGCGAAAGAATTCTTGATGTCTTTCATCTTAAATGGGAAGAAGGCCCGTCCACCGGTCGCTTCAGCGAGTTTCTCCAACGTCTTGTCGCCCCGCAGAATCAGTCCGCTATCGTCGGTGGAAATCGCGAAGATGATCACCTCGGCGCGCTGAGCCATCTCAACGGCCTGCGCCTGTGTGTATTCGCTTTGATTGTCGTCCCCGTCGCTCAGAACGATGAGCGCCCTCCGGACGGGACGGTCAGACTGTTCTTTCAAAAGCTTGTCATGACAGGCGTGATAGATCGCGTCGTAGAGCGCGGTGCCACCGCCATCCCGCAGGGAGCCAACGCTCCTCGAGAGCTGGGCAACGTTGTCGGTGAAATCTTGCGCGAGCTGTTGATGGCCGTTGAAGCCCATCACGAACGCGCTGTCGAAGCCGCTGCGAATCGTATGCTGCAGAAAGCCGTTGGCCGCATCCTGTTCGAAATCAAACCGCGTACGGACCGAACCGCTGACGTCGATGAGCAAGCCCATTTTCAAGGGCAGGTCGGTTTCACGACGAAATGCGACGATTGACTCCACCGGCTTGTGGTCATCGAAAAAGCTGAAATCATTCTGATTGAGATTTCGCACGAATTTGCCGTGCTTGTCAGTTGCAATAAAAAGCACATTGACTTCATCCACTCGCTTACGGATGGTAAGTACTGAATCCTGAGGATCGTCGGTCGAAGCAGCCGCCGGAAGAGCATTGTTGGAGCTGGCCACATAAGCGGCCGAGGAGCTCTGCGCCCAGCCAGGTTGACCGGCCGTCGCCGCGATCAGAACGAAAAGACAGAAGATTGTGATCGTGTACTTCATTCCCAACGCTTCCCAATTTTTCACTACTGCTCACCACTGGTAGCCTTCTGCCTGATTAGATGCACGTGACAGGCCGAAAGCGCCCAGGACCCTCTGCGAGTAAGAACGACTGTAGGAGAGAGTCTGGCAACATCCAAGTTACAAAAGGCGCACCCGTTTGGTCATGGCTCAAAAGGGCCATAAAATCAGCGAGTTTGGCCGGACCGGTTTTTCCCACGGTTGAGTCAAAATACGCCTCAGAGTCCGGCTCCAGCAAATGCTTGAGTTGGGGGCAGTGAATGCCGTAATTCATTGGGAGCAGCATCCCGGCAGGAGGGTTACACTCTTGATCGCGAAAATGGAAACGCTCCAACGTTGTAGCTGGGCTCGAAATGATCTGGCGATTGCCTACCATGACAAGGAATGGGGACGTCCCGTTCACGACGACCGAATTCTGTTTGAGTTTCTCGTGTTGGAAGGCGCGCAGGCAGGGCTGAGCTGGGACACAATCCTGCAAAAACGCGAGAACTATCGGGTAGCGTTCGATGGATTTAACGCGGAGAAAATCGCGCGCTATGATGCTCGAAAGATCCGTCAGCTCTTGTCGAATCCCGGCATCGTGCGCAACCGGCTGAAGATCGCTTCCACCGTCCAAAATGCTAAAGCGTTTTTGGCCGTCCAGGAGGAACAGGGAGCCTTCGATCCCTACATCTGGCAGTTTGTGGAGGGCAAACCGCGCATTAACAAGTGGAAGTCTTTGAAACAGGTTCCTGCTAGCACATCCCAGTCGGATGCCATGAGCAAAGACCTTCGCAAGCGGGGCTTCAATTTCGTCGGATCGACGATCTGTTATGCATTCATGCAAGCCGTGGGAATGGTGAACGATCACCTGGTCGATTGCTTTCGTTACCGCTTATCCTAGTTGTGGAGATGTCTATGAAGGATACTGGCACCGCGAGTTCCACGCTGTACTTCGAGCAGTTCTATCTCGGATGTCTGGCGCATGCTTCTTATCTGCTCGGCTCCGAAGACGAGGCAGTCGTAGTGGACCCGCAGCGCGACGTCGAAATCTATCTCGCAGCAGCGCAACGACAGGGGCTCCGGATCAAGCACATTCTCGAAACCCACCTGCACGCTGACTTCGTCTCAGGTCACAAAGAGCTGGCCGCTCGTACGGGAGCCGCCATTTATATCGGGAAAGCGGCGGGAGCGACGTTCCCGCATGTGGCAGCGGTTGATGGGCTCGAACTGCGTTTCGGCCGAGCCAGGATAAATGTCCTCGAAACGCCCGGGCACACCCTGGAAAGTATTTGCTTCGTCGTTACGGACGAAGAAAAATCGTCGCAACCCTGGGCCGTGCTGACGGGCGACACCTTATTTATTGGAGACGTTGGCCGTCCTGATTTGTCGCCGACACACACTCCACAGGAGCTTGCGGGATTTCTCTACGACAGCCTGCACACCAAGCTTCTGAAATTGCCCGACGCTGTAATGGTCTATCCCGCGCACGGTGCTGGATCTCTTTGCGGGCGGAACATGCGCGCCGAGCGCTCCTCCACGATCGGGACGGAGCGGCTCACCAACTACGCCCTGCAAATTCCAAACCGTGACGAATTCATCAAGCAGTTGACCAGCAATCTGCCCTCTCGTCCGGACTATTTTTTGAAGGACGCCGAGATCAATCGTCAAGGTGCAACTTCGCTGGCGGACTTGCCACGAGTCCCGGAGCTCTCCGCCGCAGACGTAAGAACGCTTATGGACCAAGGAACCCCGGCGCTGGACGTTCGTGCGCCCGAGAAGTTTGCGGCCGGACACATTCCCGGCTCAGTGAACATTGCACTCTCGGGTCAGTTTGCAACCTGGGCAGGCACCATCCTCGGCGTTGCGGCCAAACCGATCCTGCTTGCGGATCATGACGAGGAGATCGCCGAAGCTCGCGTCCGCTTGGCGCGCGTGGGAATCGATGCTGAGCCCGGGCACCTGAGTCACTGTACGGAGAAATGGACGCAAGCAGGCTACCCGCTGGGCATGATCCCCCAGATCAGTGTCGACGATGTGCGGGCTCGACAGAGGAGCGAGCCGGTTCAAGTGCTCGACGTCCGCAGAGAAGTCGAATGGAAGGCAGGACACATCGAAGGATCAGAATTGTGCCCGCTGGACAGATTCGCTCACCAGATCCCGTGGCTGCGTACCGGCGTTACGACCATGGTGCATTGCAAGAGCGGCTATCGAAGCATGATTGCCTGCAGCTTGCTTCGCAAGGCCGGCTACGAAGCTGTAACAAACGTGATCGGTGGCTTCGACGCTTGGGCGGAGGCCAAATACCCATCCATCTCGGAGAAGTAACCCGTCCTCGGTTCGTTTCGCCGTTGATGAGCCGTCCATGGATTTGAACAGTTTCGTCCAAATTATTGGACAGTTGAGAATCGGCGTAGTCTACTTGCGGTCCTAGTTGTATTATTTTCAAATATTTAAACACTTTAGCTCTGTGGCGCGTAAATTGCGATTTACACTGCACGTCTACTACTCTGATAGGAGACGGGAATCTATGGGAAGAGTGCTAATCGTTGATGATGAGCCGCACATGCACAAGATCTTGGCTTCCAATCTCGAGCCAGATCGCCATGTAATCTCGCATGCCGCAGGGGTCGAAGAGGCCCGCCAGGCAATCGCCAGTAATCAGTACGATGCGATCCTCACCGACCAGAAAATGCCGGACGGTGGTGGACTCGAAGTGCTCGCCACGGCCCATGAAACCGATCCGAATGTGTCAGTGATCTTCCTGACAGCGGTAGCCACGCTGGAGCTGGCCGTCGAGAGTATGCGCAAGGGAGCCTTTGATTTTCTTGCGAAGCCCTTCGCGCCAGACGTCTTGCGAGCTGCGATTCAGCGAGCTTGTGATCACACCAAACTGCTTCGGGAGAACTCTCTTCTCAAAGCAACGGTCGGTCGGCTGGAGGGATCATCTGAAATCTTCGGCGAGACCGCACTCATGCGCGAGGTGCGCGAAAAGATCGCGCGGGTAGCCCCGACCCCGGCGACCGTACTGATCACCGGCGAAACCGGCACCGGTAAAGAGCTTGTCGCCCGAGCCATTCATCGCCAAAGCCCGCGCTCCAGCAAGCCGTTTCTAGCGGCGAATTGCGCGGCGCTGACTGAAACGCTGCTGGAAAGTGAATTATTCGGCCACGAGCGCGGCGCCTTCACGGGAGCGGATCGTAGCCGCCTCGGCCTGTTCGAGGCTGCGCACGAGGGGACCCTTTTCCTCGACGAGGTTGCCGAGATGTCGCCCGCGGCGCAGGCAAAATTGCTGCGTGTGCTGACGGACGGCCAAGTGATGAGGATCGGCTCTGTGAAAACACGGGCCGTCGACGTGAGAGTGCTGGCCGCCACCCATCGCGATCTGCAACAGCGCGTCAGGGAAGGTCTATTCCGCGAGGATCTGTACTACCGCCTGGCGGTGGTGCCCATTCCCATTCCCCCTTTACGAGAGCGGCCCGGGGACATTTCCACGCTTTGTGAGCTGTTCCTTGCTCAAACCACCCGGGAGCTAAAGATGCAACGCCGCCGTCTTAGTCCGCAAGCATTGGAGCGGCTACAGACGTATGAGTTTCCGGGAAATATTCGTGAGCTGCGAAATTTGATTGAGCGGGCGGTGATCCTTTCTTCTGGTGAGGAAATTGGGGCGGAGCATTTTCCACTTGCACGGTCGGTTGCCGCCTACGGCAATGGACATGGCTCGGCAAACATGAACTGGATGGAGACACTGCCGCAGAGTTTTGATTTGAGGAATCTGCTGTCCTCTGTTGAAAAGAAGCTGATCGAGAGAACCTTGGAGTCGACTCGCGGCGCGCAGGCGGAAGCGGCACGACGGCTCGGACTTTCGCGCAGTGATCTGTCCTACAAGCTCTTGAAGTACGAACTGCGGAAGGTTACTGCTGCTTCGTAAACCTTACTCGGGCGACCACGCTGTTCTCACGCGTATGGTGTGCGGGATCTTCTCCAGTTCGGTTACGAGTTCACAGTCGAGGCTTCGATTGATGTCGTAGATGGCGTAGCCCAGTTCCCCTCGTGTGTCCAGCACCTGTCTTTCGATGTTGATTCCCCTTTTCGCCAGCGCCTCGTTTACCGCGAACAACATGCCCGGCATATTCTGATGGATGTGCGTCAGACGGTACGACTTCGGATCGTGTTCCAGATGACAATGCGGCAAATTCACGCTGAGCATGCTGTTGCCAGTCTGAAGATAGTCCACCAGCCGGGACGAGACGAACTGTCCTATATTCTGCTGTGCCTCCTCGGTGCTTCCACCAATGTGCGGAGTAAGAATCACGTTCGGGAGGTTTTGTAGCGGGCTGGCAAACGGGCCTTTCGCTTCCGGCTCGTTCGGAAACACGTCGACGGCAACGCCCGAAATTCGGCCGCTCTTTAGATGAGTCGCCAGGGCCTCGTGATCAACCACGAATCCGCGGCTGAGATTCAGAAAACAAGCGCCGGGCTTCATCAGATGAAATTCTTCTTTGCCAAAGAGATTTCGGTTACGCGGCTTCCCATCAACGTGCAGTGTGACCACATCGGCCTGCTGGAGCACCTCTTCGAAGGTGTGACGCTTTGCGTTTCCGCGTGCCAGCACATCGGTGACGTCGCTAAAGATCACTCGCATGCCAACCGCTTCGGCGAGATCCGACAACTGCGAGCCGATGCGACCGTATCCCACAATGCCCAGAACGAGTCCACGCACTTCATGAGATCCGGTAGCCGACTTGTTCCACGTACCGCAATGCAACTCGGTACTTGCCGCAAAAGTGCGGCGCAACAACATGATGATTTCGCCCAGCGCGAGCTCGGCGACGGAGCGGCTATTGCTATGCGGATCGTTGAAGACGGCGATTCCGCGATGGCTGCAGGCAGCCCTGTCAATCTGATCGACGCCAATGCAGAAAGCACCGACTGCTAATAACCCAGGTGCGGCTTCGAGCACGGCTTGCGTAATGTTGGTTTTTGAGCGGATACCGAGCACGGCGACATCCTGCAGCTTTTCCCGGAGGTTTAGCCCATTGAGGGCCGACGGCAAGCTCTCGACTTCAAAGCCTGCCTCGACGAACTTTGTTTTGGCCGCACCGCTGATGTTTTCGAGTAGTAGGACCTTCAAGTATCCTCCCTTGCACTTCATCATGACACGAACCCGGCCGACACCGCGATGCGACAACCTTCCGCGCCCGGCGCGCTTAGCGTGACAAAATCGAACCACATAGGAGTGAGGATTCGGTGAACGTTTCGACCGTGAACACGGTAAAAGCTTTGGTGAGCGCGGATCTCTATCGAGCGGGCTTACGGCAGAACACCTGGTACTGCGCCCCCAGCGGAACGCTGGTCAGTTCCGATTCCAGAAAACGCAGGCGGGACAAGAATCTCGGAAAGAAAAAGCGATAATCGAGCGACACGACCTCGAAGCCTCGGTTTCGTGCCCGCTTCATCGCTTCCGCCGCAGTAAGTCGAATCGCATCCCGGTCAAACACGCATTGCGCCATGACGTAACGTGTACCGGGATTCCAGGGATTGTTCTCCCATAGCGAAAATAGCCCTCCGGGCCGCAGTGATCGATAGATGTAATCGACAGCGGCGTCGCGCTCCGCGATAGGGATGTGATGAAAGACGCCGTTGCAATACACAAGATCGATCGATTCGTTTGGAGTGTAAGCAGAGAACGTAGCGAAGCGGAAGTTTGCTTCTCCGTGCCGCTCTTGCGCGCGCACTAAGGATCGTTCGGAAACATCGAGTCCCACTAGCTGTTCGACGCCCAGTAAATCGCGAAGCAGCAGCGATGTGTCACCGATACCGCAACCGTAATCGAGAGCCGTCCGAGGGTGCTCGTCGCTACGCTTCAGGCAAGTGCCAAGCCATTCGACCCGTCCGCGGGCGAAGAAGTCCTTGTCCTCGCCACTGGCTGCCAGCGCGCGGTTCAAATCATCATCGTAGGTATCCGCGTGAAGATCGAAGTCGACGGACTTCATCGGCGGCGCAGCCCCAATACACTCAGGAAAAAGCTGGAGAAAATCGTCTGCACTCCCAGAATCAGCAAAAGGGCAGAGGGGATCACGATCCGCATCGTGCGAGCGTAGTCTAGCGGACCAAAGTGCTGCATTCCCCACATTCGAACTGCAGTGAGAGAGGTCGCCAAGCCCGCAATCACCAGCAACCCACCGAGGCCGAGGCCTACCTCAAGATCGATATAACGAAAGAGCCGGTCGAGAACGGGATCAGGCGGCAGCAATCCTTCGGTGATGGCGAAAACCTTGGTGAAGACGGCAAAGGCCACGGCCTGAAAACCGAGCAGGACCATGGCGGCAGAGTACAACATGGTATGCACATCGAGGGTGGCAATTCCGACTGTTCTTGACGAAGGAAGCAACCATAGCCCAAGCGCGGCTCCTGTAACCATCAGTACCAAGCCCGGATAAAGAAACAGCCACCGGGGACTATAGAGAAGAAAGAAGCGCAGCGTTCGCCAGCCATCCCGCCAGGTGCGCAGATGCGGAGGCCGGCTGCGTCCATCCGGCGAGAGCGTGGTGGGAACTTCATCGATTTTGAGCCTGAGGAGCGTTGCCTTCACCACCATCTCGGTAGCGAACTCCATGCCGGTGGTACGCAGCCGCAACGTCTCATAAGCATCTTTTCGAAATCCTCTCAGTCCGCAATAGAAGTCGCCGACAGGGCTGCGAAAAAAAAGGCGCCCGATCCGTGTGAGGCCAGGATTCCCGAGATATTGATGCAGCGGGGGCATCGCACCCGGCTTTATGCCGCCGCGAAATCGATTGCCCATAACAAGCTGCGAACCTTTTCGGAGTTGTGCGACAAATTTGGGAATGTCCCCGAAGTCATAGCTATCGTCAGCGTCGCCCATAATGATCAATTCCCCCGCTGACGCCGCGATGCCGCCCATCAATGCATTGCCGTAGCCTTTGGCCGCAACTCGAACCACGCGCGCTCCGGAATGTTCCGCGATTTCGATAGAGCCATCCGTGCTGCCGTTATCGGCGATAACGATCTCGCCGATGATCTGCGCCTCGTTCAGCGCGCGTTGCGCTTTTCGAATGCAAGTTGCAAGGGTTTCAGCCTCGTTCAGGCATGGCATGACCACCGAAACTTCAACTGCTCCCACATCGCTTCTAGGGATCGCATCGCTGACATTCAACCCGTCAGATTTCGGGGACATGATAAAAATTTCCAGACCTTGCGAAGTGAAATGATCTCTAGAAAACTCGAAAACGTCATGCGCCCGGCTACGTAGTGCGGCGACGTCGCAAGCATGCATCATCCGGTTTGTTTCTGAAGTCTAGCTGAGAACGCATTCGAGGAAAAGACTGTTCGCTCGGCCCCGGGCCTAAACGAGCGCACCGGACAAATTGTCGGCGAGCGACTCGCGGGAGCGTCCGTTGGTGGCAGGAGCTGAGCACCAAGACTCTCGTGCGGTTTTTGCACGGCTGCCTCGAAGGATCGTCAACCAATTTTCGCGATGTGCGAGCGAGTTGCAATCACTTCCAGTGTCCGTTAATCCGGGGCTCCCTCAGCTTCAGTCCTCAGCCGGGATGGCGGAACTGGCAGACCCAGCGGACTCAAAATCCATTCTGATAGAGGTGCATCAAACTGCACCAAAGTGCGGGCTGGCGCAAACCCTCTCTGGATGAGAGATTTTCTGTTTTCGCAGCACGCACTGAAGTGCACCGTGATGTACGGATTGCCCACTCGAACTGATACCAGAACTGACACCGTTAGCGGTGTAAGCCATCGACACGATTCGCGAGGATCGGCCGAATATCAAGGTTCTATATATTTCAGGACCCACAGAAGATCGCGCCGGCGCTGCTGAAGTCTTGCACAAGCCCTTCAAATTCCCCGAACTCGGCCGTCGCCTGCGGAATGTTCTAGATTCCCAGTCTGAGTTGAAGAAGCCAGCTTGATCTTCCCCGCTTCGGTTTGAATCGCGCTCAGACCAGCGGACAAGCCGTCAAGACAAGAAGTCGTTTACTTTGAGCGCAGTCGATGGGTGAAATTGACGCCTGATTTCGACAATCAAGGAAAACCCGCTAATCATCTGCGAGGCCCGCGCTCCCGGAGTTGTCGGTTTGGTACACGCGGATCGCTAGTTGCCGTTGAGCGACTCAACATGTTTGTCAAAGTTGTTGCGGATTTCTTTCAGCGCTGAATCAAGACTAAAGGTTAAGTTGCTAGACTGAAACGATGGATCTCGGGCATCGTATTCCCTCAATTCGATGGTTGAAACACCATTTGACCACTTGACGTTTGATGCCCTTGCAGGAATGTTGTCCAGTTGTCGCGGCGTCATCTCCTTTTCGGCCATTAGTTTGGCGAGTATCAAAAGAACGCTCCGTTCGGTGAAGGTCGGAATGCCGTTACCAAATCTCTCTCGCAGTGAGTTGAGTACGCTGGTGTATTCAGCATGAGAGAAGGTCAAGTTGATCATTACGACTTGATCGTCTAACACGGTAATCCGTTTGGTATTGTGTCTCGCACCCGCATATGTGAAAGCCTTGTCTTTACTGACACAGACGAGGGCCCCGCTTGCTTTAACCGCGTTGAATGCAGCCGCCGGACAATCGTCATTGTTTAGGTGGTAAGCTGCCAACGATTCACCGAGCTGATCGTGCTTCATGGTGAACGGCTCCTGTGCCATTGCGGTGATGGTTACCAGAATCGTAAAAAGCGCGCCCTTCATCGACCCTCCGTTGGGTGAAATCTAACCTTCACTGCTCTCTCGCAGCCAGCGAGAATTGGCTCACAACCAAACCGAAGTAACCCAACGAGGGGACCAAGAGTGCACCGGATGGTGGACCTTGACGTATTCGACGACAGGCCTTTCCCATCCCATGTCTGTTAGCAGTTGAGGTGAATGGAAGTTCTCAAGACGGCGACGACCAAAATTGAAGAGCACCAACGCGAGATCGTCTACAAGCGTCCAAACAACAGCCTGTCCTGCTCAAGCTATTTCGCAGATAAAAATCGGCGACCAAGCCAAGGCTTGAGCCGGGAAGTTGTAGATACTAGACGGGAGCACCAGAGTTCCGGATCAGCGGGAGACGAAGGGATGGTCCAGACCGCAGGACACTAAAGCTTCGCACGGCATCGGCGGCGGCGAAATCCGCAAGGCTCAAAAGGCCTGTGAGAGTTCGACTTTATCCGCGCGCACCATGTTTTGCTCCGGCGTTGAGTTTGTCGTCACCGGCATCGATATGTGTCATTACTTCCTGGTATGTAATGACGTGTTGCAACACCGGCATCCACTGCGCGCCCGAAGACCGCGAAAATCGAGTCACGCCCACAAGCAAGACATTGGCG
>Ga0210399_10003393_pt1 | contig 12442 bp, 11 predicted proteins | sample IncBWC14MmetaG_FD_150865 | JGI IMG/M metagenome (GOLD analysis project Ga0210399, IMG submission 150865) | Forest soil microbial communities from Barre Woods Harvard Forest LTER site, Petersham, Massachusetts, United States - Inc-BW-C-14-M | ecosystem: Environmental > Terrestrial > Soil >... | reverse complement strand
GACAGAATTTAACTTCGTCTCCTTAGCTTATGAATTAGCCACGCGAGGGATAGCCAGGGTCACGCTTGTTCATCGAAATCGGACTAATGTCTATCCGAAATCACTCTCAGTGGTTACGATCAACGAGTATCCGGGTGGTTTACGCGAGTTGCTAAATCGACTGGGGCCCATCGGATGTGTCGTGGTTAGGGGGCATGACTCTCTGCCTTCCGCAGGCATCCTAAATTCCATCCTTGACGGAATCCCTGTAATTGCCTGGACGCACAATCATCTCCGCAGTTCAACACTTTCGAATTTTGCCGCTTGCGAAAAGATCAAACGGGTTGTGTACGTCGGGCGAGAACAGTGCGCGCTAGCGGCAGGAGCTCCATGCTATTACAAGTCTACCTATATCCCGAACGGACTTTACGTTCCGCCTCCCTCAAAGGTTGGCAAACAACCGCGTGCGGTATACGTCGGACATCTTGTACCTGAGAAGGGCTTTCACCGACTTGCCAGATTGTGGCCGCGGATTCGCCGTGCCTGTCCAACTGCGGAACTCGACGTCATCGGGAGCAGTAAGGCTTACCGGCCTGACGAACGACTGGGGTCCCTAGGTGTGGCGTCACACTCTTATGAAAGCCTGATTTTGCGCTATCTGCGGAATGACCCCGCCAAATACGGCATTACATTTCATGGACTGATGGGCACAGAAAAGTATGGCGTGATGTCCCGCGCGATGGTGGGTCTCCCCAATCCAACGGGATTTACGGAATGCTGCCCGGCAAGTGTTCTTGAAATGTCCGGGTGCGAGGCGACCGTCGTCGCAATGCGCCAGTGGGGAATGTGCGACACGGTTCTCGACCAGGTTAGCGGGTTTCTTTGCCGGGATGATGAAGAGTACGTGGACCGCGTGGTCTCGTTGTTCGCTAATCCCTCGATGGCCGAATCAATGGGAGCCGCCGGCCACCGATTCGTTCGCGAGAGTTTCTCTTATGAAGTCGTCTGTGAGCAATGGAAGCGTTTATTCAACGAAGTGTTTTCCTCGACTGCACCGAGTTATTCGATTTCGGCTTTGACCGGCAGATATCCGTTGCGCAGGTTACGTGCCGCGAACAGCCGCATACATTCGCCGCAGCTGCACGCGCTTGTGAGTTTTGTCGACAGAGTGCGTGGGGTTTTTCTTAAAAGGTATTGAGATGAGTGCTGGATATGGCAATTCCATGGTTGTGCGATTAGGTGGGAACGCCAGCCGCTCCTGGTCAGCGTCAGTCCGCGTGGAATCGGTGAAGGTTCTCGTTTTGGTGGCGTTTGTGCTTTGCATGAGCGCGCCAGAGGAGCTTTTCTTTAGTCAGGCTGAAAACGAGTTGAATCCCTACGCAGGGACAGTAAAGCTGACGTTACTCGGGCTGGGATCGGTAATCCTCCTCCTAAGCGGAACTAGAAAGCGCCACTGGGCGATTGCATTGCCATTTGGGTTTTTGATGCTCTGGGGCGTTATCTGCTGGTTCGTTACTGGGGCGGAAATGCTGCCGGCGCGGAACCTGGTCAGCAGTTTTGGTGGAATTTTGCTGCTCACCGCGTTTTGTGGCGCGGCGGAATATGTGGGCGGCGTACGTGGAATGGTTCGCCTCATGGTGTGGGCGCTCCTCATCACGGTGGTGACGAGTGTTTTCCTGGGCCTTCTGGAGCTCCAGCCAATGCCGGGCGAAAGTCGTTTACCCGGCGAGCTGGAATGGTTTCATGGCATCGGGCTGCCCGGGTACGCGGTGGCAGGTTGTGCGGTCCTTATTGCATGGGTGCTTGCCAAGCACCTCTCCGGAACAGGCTCATGGCTTGAGCCAACGGTATTGCTGCTGCTGGCGATCCCGGCGCTCGCTTTTCTTAGAACGTTCCTTATCGGAATTGTGGTGAGCATACTCCTCGCGGTTACTATGGGCTATTGGCGTTCTCGGCAGACCAGGGGCCGCATCCACCAACTATACAGCCGCCGCTTCAAGCGCCTGCTGCTTTTGACTGCGACGACACTCGCCGTTGGAGCGGTAATCTTCTTCATGAAAACTGGAATTCGTGAAGAGGGAAACGAACTGAGCGGGCGCGCAATCATTTGGCCCATTGAGATCGCGAGCGTGATCCAGCACCCAATCTTCGGACTGGGGCCTTTCGGTGATATTGAGCTGCTTCGGTTTAAGGAAGACTTGCCCCAGTTAGGAGCGGCCCATAGCGACTATCTTGGGGCCGCGGTTTGCTACGGTATCCCAGGATTAGTACTGTTTGTAGGCGCGGTTTACCTCATCTGGAGGCGGATTTTGCATTACCCGCCGGCAAATGTCGAAGAGCGGGTGTGCCGTTATGCGGCTCTCTTTTCAATGGCGGTAGTCTCGACCGCGATGATTGCTGAAAACGTAATCCGTGATCCGCGCCTTTTCAGCCTGTATCTACTGTTTCCCGCTCTGTGCCTGTCGGCGGCAGCGGCGCGTCGCCAAAAGGCGGTCGCATGACAACTGGCCGGCGCATTATCACCAACACGCTCGCCACTTACGTGAAGCTGCTTGTTTTTGCGTTAACGGGGTTGGTCACCGTTCCGATTGCTTTGAGAAGTTTGGGTGCAGTGGATTATGGGATTTATTCGGTAGTTGGGGGATGTTTAACATTCCTGACGTTCCTTAATATTTCGCTGCAAAACGGGGCACAGAGGCATATCGCGTATGCGCTAGGTGAGGGAAGGCTAGAAGAAGCGGGTAAATGGTTTAAAACAAGCCTTATCGTTCACCTTGTCTTGGGGCTGGTGATAGGAGCATCCGCCATTTTGGCCTCCGGCTGGATCCTACACCATCTGCTTACGCTTCCCGCTCCACGACTAGCGGCGGCGGCTTGGATCTACCGCATGGTCGTCCTCGCCATGGTACTCAATATCGTTGCTACTCCTTATCAAGCCCTATTGGTTGCGCACGAAGCGATTGCTTCCATTTCACTTTTGAATACGCTAAGTGGCATTTTCTTGATGGTCTCGATCTATTGCCTGAAATTGCTCCCTGGCGACACTCTTCTATGGTACGGAGCGATTTACTGTGTTTTTCAAGTGTCGATAGCGGTGGGACCGGCCTTGTATTGCTACTACCGTTATCCGGAGAGTCGATTCCGGCCGCTATCTGCGGATCGCCTCGGGCAGCGCTTCAGAGAGTTGTTTAATTTTTCCGGATGGACCATGTTACTTGTTGCGGCCACGTTTGTTCGTGCACAAGGACCTGCGGTGGTGTTGAATGTGTTTCTCGGGCCAATCGCCAATGCTGCCTATGGGTTGGCGGTCCAGGTGCAATGGTTTGCCAGCAGCATCATCTGGGGATTCCTGGGATCGACAACTCCTTCCATAGTAAAAAGACAAGCATCAGGCGACTACAACGGAATGGCGCGTCTTTCCGACCAATCGAACACATTTGGGTTCGCCATTCTGTGGATTATTCTGGCGCCGGTCCTTTTCGAGATGGGTTTCTGCTTAAAGCTGTGGCTTCACACGCCTCCTCCCGGCACAGCGGCCTTTCTGATGCCGGTCCTTGTTGCACTCCTTATCGATCAACTCACTTTGGGTTACAACTCCTCATTGGTGGCGACAGGGCGCATGGCAGGATTTTCACTCGTGATGTTCGTTACGAATAGCATTGGCGTTCCCCTGGGCTATTTCTTTATGCGCTCTGGTAAACCCGGCACTTGGATTCTCTGGGCGATCGTTGGTGGAACAGTGACAGCCGGTTGCGGGCGGCTCTGGTTTGCGCGTAAGAACGCCGCAATATCACTCCGGAACTGGGCGCGCAGGGTCTTATTTCTCGCTAGCGTGTGTGTGCTTGGATCTAGCGCAGTGATGCTGGCGTTGACCCATATTTTCGTAGACGGCTTGGGCAGATTTGCGATGGTCGCTTGCGTAAATGTCGCAATCGTTTGCCTGATCGTGTGGTTTTTTGGAACTAACACGGAGCAGCGGTTAAAACTCCGAACTCTTGTCGTTTCCTTGCCAAGGCGCCTGTCTCGCAAGCCGGTAACGCAGGGGCATAGCGTCATTGAGGAAACACTATGAACAGGGAATTCAAATGACACTGACAGTCGCACTTCCCGTCTATAACGCCATGCCGTACTTGCCGGCAGCCGTGGAGAGCATCCTCGGACAGACCTATGGCGATTTCGAGTTTCTGATTGTCGACGATGACTCGACCGACGGATCGACGGAGTATCTTCGCTCTTTGCGTGACCCCCGTATCAAATTGACGGTGCAGCAGAATCGGGGCCTGGGAACGGCACTGAATGAACTGTTCCGCAATTCCCGCACTGAGTATGTAGCGCGAATGGACGCCGATGATGTCTGTGACCCGCATCGTCTGGAAAAACAGATGAGATATCTGCGTGACCACGCGGATGTAGTTATGCTTGGTACCGGCATTGATTTTATGGTGGGAAACCAATTCGTGAATGGGTTCCTTCCCTTGACGAAGCATGACGAAATACGAGAGCGACTCCTGCGAAAGCGACCAGGAGTGGGTCACCCAACCATAATCGTGCGACGGGATGCATGGGAAGGCGTTGGCGGATATCACCTTGCTCGGTCTGGCGAAGATTTGGATTTCTGCCTGCGCTTGTGCGACTTTGGCAGGGTTACAAACATTCCCGAGGTGCTGTACCACTATCGTCTCCGTCGGGAATCAAACACCCTTAAAAACCCCGCCGATCGCGATCGCGGCTACGCCTTCGCAGTTGCCTGTGCTCGTGCCCGTGAGCAAGGTATTCCCCAGCCGGAGCTAAAGGATTTTGAAGCAGCTTGGGATGAAAGATCAGCATGGACCCGCGTCAGTGAGTTCGTCTCCGGTACAGGCGGGTATCTCTATCGCCTGTCAATTATTCACCGCGCCGAGGGTCGTCCGGTTGCCTCATATGCGTGCCTGCTTGGTGCCGCTATTTGCAGTCCTGATGTTGCTCTATCACGGATTTCTAATCGGTTGTGACCACTGTTTTCGTAACCCACCAAGAGGGGTACTGGATGAATCATTCTTCACGATTCCGTGATTTGGCGCGAAAGGCTTGGAATTATGGCCTGACCGCTGCCGAACACCCGGGGCAACTGCCTAGCCTTTTACGCTCGGCCATCAAGGGTGTCCACGTCGGAGAATTTCTGAGGATCAATCAGCGTTGGCTAAAGGACGCCGGCATCAGGACTGTGATCGACATTGGCGCTCACAGTGGAGAATTCTCTTCAGCGATTCGGGCGATCCTCCCCACTGCTCAAATCTATGCGTTCGAGCCGCTTCCAGAGTGTTACGAAAAAATTAGAACCAAGTTTAAAGGCGATACGTTGTATCGTGCATTTCAAAATCCTTTGGGAGAGAATCGTGGACAGATAAAATTCTGGCGCAGCAATTTTTCGAAAGCATCTTCTGTACTCCCCATGGCGGATATGCACAAGGTCGAGTTTCCGTGGTCGTCCGAACTTGAGCCTATCGACGCGCAGGTTGCGAGACTTGATGATTTTGTGCAGGACATCGCTATTACCCCGAAGGTATTGGCCAAGATTGATGTGCAAGGATATGAGGACAGGGTCATTCGTGGGGGCACTGCGTTCCTGCGAAATGTTGATTACGTACTGACTGAAGTATCCTTTCGGCCGCTTTATGAAGGGCAGGGTTCGTTTGATGATGTCTATCACTTGCTAAGGCAGCTTGGCTTCTCGTATAGGGGCAATCTTGATCAACTCCTCTCGCCTTCGGACAGGAGTGTGTTGCAGGCCGATGCTCTCTTCGTGCGAGAGAATTCGTAGGTTGTACGCTCAAATTATGTATACCAAGAACGATCGCTCGAAGCACCCAGGCATCAGAGGTGTGAATCGATGATTGGCCCTTCGAGAAAGATGACACCTCAGTCCACGAAGAGTGTTGAATGGGCGGACGACCAGGCCAGAGTGGGAATCAGTACGAATTCGCCCGATAATGTTACTACTCGAATTGAGGGTCACACATTTTTGCCATCGCTTGTGGGACCAGGATCTTTGGTGCTGGACATAGGGGCGAACCATGGACAGTTTACCAGAGCGATAGCGCGAAAATTCGGCTGCAAAGTTCACGCTGTGGAACCAAATCCGCTCCTTTGCTCCGGTCTGCAAGAGTTAGCGATTCCCGGTGTTACAGTTCATGGTGTGGCGCTTGCTGATACTGGAGGTCTTCGCCCCTTTTTACTTATGGACAATTCTGAATCGTCGCACTTTTGTAATGTGGACAGTGCGAATGAAAGTGTTGTGTACGTGAAGGCAATGACGCTGGAGGACCTGATTGCTGCGATTCCTGGCGGTTGTATCGACCTGATAAAAATGGACGTGGAGGGAGCCGAGCTCAATGCCCTTGAAGGTGTGCCGGCGAAAACAATAGAGGGGATTAAGCAACTCACGGTCGAGTTCCACCAATTCTTACATCCAGAGAGTCGCGCCCGCATCGAGGCTGTCAAAAAGCGATTCTCCGATTCCGGTTTTTGGGTTGTTGATTTTTCCCGAACTAACTACGATGTTTTGTTCATCCACTCAAGCGTTAGGCCCAGGCCTTATATTCGCGCATTGATTCAGTACGAAAAATACAAGCTTCAGATGGGAAGAGGATTTTCCCAGTGGCTTGCTTGGTAGATGCCACGAACAAATAGTAGTAAAGACTAAAGTGGGGTAAGGGGTAGTGGGATTCGAATACCACGGACTGCAGTTTCTCCGATTTGCAGCGAAGCATGCACGATTTGGTCGCGTCGCAACCATTGGCAGACAGGGACTTGGTCTTGGGAGCAGAGAAGTTCGTAGCCTGATAGACGTTGGAGCCGATTACGAGCATGAGGAATATTGCGAGGGTCTGCTGCAGCGGTATTTCGGCGCGAAGTGTGTTGATTCTTGGGATAACTCGGGATACGAAGGGGCAACTCATATCGCCGATATGAATAAACCGCTCAAGGATATGACTTCGGCATACGATACCGTAATCGATGCTGGATCACTGGAGCATGTTTACAATGCTCCACAGGCACTTTTGAATGTGTCGGAGTTGTGTTGCAACGGCGGACAAATAATCCACATCTTGCCGGCGAACAACTTTTGTGGCCATGGATTCTGGCAGTTTTCCCCAGAATTGTTCTTTTCGCTCTACTCCGATGCCAACGGCTATTCTGAGACACGGGTTTTTCTGGCAAGCGAATATCGAACTGATGTCTGGTACGAGGTCGTGAAGCCGAACAATGGGCAGCGAGCGAATATAATCTCGTTTACACCTTTGTACGCTCTTTGCCGAACGGTGAAGGTCCGGCAGCCTTGCCATGAAAACATTCAGCAATCGGACTACATTCATATGTGGCAGCAGAATGAGGCAAGGCAACCACAGACCGAGGTCAGACCAGCGTGGCGGGCAAAACTCAAATCGGCGCTTCAGAACTCCGCCCTTGTCGACTTCGCATACATGTTTTACATCAAGATATCCGGCAAGAGGTCATTGTCATCCCGAAACCCGCACCTGACTGTGCGTTCGGTTGAATCACTTGCCAGATGAAGCGGAGACTGAAATGGCAACGCCTAGCCTCCAAACAGTGACGGAAGAGGAACGACGGGCTGCCTCGTATCGGGTGCTGGGAGTGCGGGTGGATGCGGTGCAGATTGGGGATGTGGTGGGAAGGATGGAGGAGTGGATTGAGAGGCGGGAAGCGGGGAAGTACATTGCGGTGACGGGGATGCATGGGGTGATGGAGGGGCAGCACGAGGAGGAGTTCGGGAGGATATTGGAGGGGGCGTCGCTGGTGGTGCCGGACGGGTACCCGTTGGTGGTGTTGGGGAGGCGGAAGGGATTTGCGCTGGCGAGGCGGGTGTATGGGCCGGAGTTGATGGAGGCGTTTTGCGAGGAGACGGCGGGGAGAGGGTATCGGCACTATTTTTATGGAGGAGCGGAGGGAGTGGCGGAGGAGCTGGTGAGGAGGTTTGCAGGGAGGTTCGCGGGGATGGAGATTGCGGGGACGTATTGCCCGCCGTTCCGGGCGCTGACGGAGGAGGAGGAGCGAGAAGTTTGCGAGAAGATTAAGGCGTCGCGGGCGGACGTGGTGTGGGTGGGGCTGAGTACGCCGAAGCAGGAGCGGTGGATGGCGAGGAATCGAGAGAGGCTGAACGTGCCGGTAATGGTGGGGGTGGGGGCGGCGTTTGATTTTCATACGGGGAGGGTGGCGCAGGCGCCCCGGTGGATGCGGGAGAATGGGATGGAGTGGTTTTTTCGTTTAATGAGCGAGCCGCGGAGATTGTGGCGGAGATATTTGGTGAATGGGTCGGAGTTCGCTTGGCTGGTGATGCTGGAGCAGCTGGGGCTGCGGAAATTTGAGTAGCGTGAACTATGACCCTAGCTAGAGCTTACGAAACAGAGCCGTGCCACCACGGTCGGGGATTTCAGTGAGAAGCTCACGCTTTCCCCGCAGGAAACTATCTACGGCGCGGCGCACATCTCCGTCCGACTCGTCGGAGTTGAAATCATGCAAAATGTAAAATCCTCCGGTCGAAAGTCGCGGATAGAAGAACTCAAAGCTGGCCATGGCAACATCGTATTTGTCAGCATCGAAAAGCACAAAGCTGAACGCTTCCTGATCGAGCCCTTTCACCGTGTCCGGGAACACCCCGACTCGAAATTGCACATTTTCGAGGTTCCCGAGCCTGGCCTTCACGAAGTCAATGCTGGTGTCTCGAAAACGCGAGTCACTGCTTCCAGGAAATCCGTGGAACGTGTCGAAAAGATAGAGCATACGCTCGGGAAGTTGCTCGTGCAGGAACTTGCTGCAGTAGCCCCGATGCACACCAATCTCTGCGAGTGCGCCAGGAATATTGGCGCTGCGCACGCGCTCAAGTGCCAAAGCCATCGCCGCAAACCGCACCGGGTCGGGACTCCACCTGACCATCTTCCGGATTTTCGCCGGGTAAGTGGGGAGTTGCATCTCGGAATGAAAGAGCGCGTGAAAGCGATGAACTGGGCGACGCAAGCTCATCAATGTTCTTAGCAGGCCAGCATGCATAGAAAATATTTAACCAAAGGGGTTGCGCCTGCGTCAAGGAAAGGCGGTGAGTGGCAGTCGGTGGATGAGGGAGAGGGATGGAGTGGTTTTTTCGGTTGATGAGCGAGCCGCGGCGATTGTAGCGGAGATTTGGTGAAGGGGTCGGAGTTTGCGTGGCTGGTGACGCTGGAGCAGTTGGGGCTGCGGAAATTTTAGCGGCGCGAGGAAATTGAATTTGTCCGGGAGGAACAAGTGAGCGAGACGAGTGGAAAGCTGATCGTCGTGACGGGGGCGGGAGGATTTATCGGGGGAAGCCTGGTGGCGGCGTTACGGGCGCGCGGGCACGGGAATATTCGAGCGGTGGATATCAAGCCGAGGGAAGAGTGGTACCAGGGGTTTGAGGACGTGGAGAACCTGACGCTGGACCTGAATTTGAAGGGAAATTGCGAGATCGCGGCCGAGGGCGCGTGGGAAATTTATAACCTGGCGGCGAATATGGGCGGGATGGGGTTCATCGAGAGCAACAAGGCGCTGTGCATGCTGTCGGTGCTGATCAATACGCACATGCTGCAGGCGGCGCTAAAGCATGGCGTGGAGCGGTATTTTTATTCGTCGTCGGCGTGCGTATATAACGCAGACAAACAGGGGACATTCGAAGCGCCGTCGCTGAAAGAGGAGGATGCGTATCCGGCGATGGCGGAAGATGGCTACGGCTGGGAAAAACTGTTTTCGGAGCGCATGTGCCGCCATTTCCGCGAAGATTACGGACTGAGAACGCGGGTGGCCCGGTTTCACAATGTTTACGGGCCGTGGGGCACTTGGTACGGCGGGCGGGAGAAGGCGCAGGCGGCGATTTGCAGGAAGGTGATCGAAGCGAAAGTCAGCGGCACACACGAGATTGAGATCTGGGGCAGCGGCGTGCAGACGCGGAGTTTCATGTACATCGACGATTGCCTGAAGGGTATTGATCTCATCATGAACTCGGAAATTCTGGAGCCGATCAATTTGGGCTCGAGTGAAGCGGTGACGGTCAATCAGCTGGTAGATATTGTGGAAGACATTGCCGGGATCAAGCTGAAGCGCCGGTACTATTTGAGTGCGCCAAAGGGTGTAAATGGGCGAAATTCGGACAACACGCAGATTCAAAAATCGCTCGAGTGGCAGCCGGATACCCCGCTGCGGACCGGCTTGGAAAAAACCTACCGCTGGATTTACGACCAGTATCTTGCGTGCGGACGCGGCGATGCTACCCTTGTGCGGGAGTCCTTCGCCGTTTCAGATTAGAATCGGAACCTGCCCGTCAGGAACCAGTTCCAAGCAGGCATCAGTAGAGAGCATATCGGGCTGCCTGTCCCCCAAATCCGCAGGGTGTGTCATACGACGTGGGCCACCTGAAGAGTGGTCGCTTCGATCGGCGTAGTCCCGAACAGGTTTGGGAACAAGACCGTGCCGAACACCGTGCCAAACCGTGATGTAGGACCCAAGGAAATGCTTGAAACGCCAACTACATAGCGTTTCTGGATGCAGCAACGGGTTGGAGGTTCGAGTCCTCCCGGGTTCACCAAACTCCCAAATCTGAGTGATCCCCGTGACCAGCATGGCTGACGCCGGGGGGCTGTCTCGCTGAGGGCCGCTTGGAGCCTGGTGACTCCGAAGGCCTCAGAAATATCCCGTCACCCGCCTCATTTGCCACGATATCCCACTCGTCCTGTCCGAATTTGGGCCCGGAAACAGCTGGTCCCTTCCGCAACCCCCGCTTAACGAAAGTGTCTGGCCTAGGGTGTTTACCTGCGTCACTTTACAGGCTTCACCTCCTTGTTGTTTTTCCCATGGAGTTTATTGTGGCTCTGGGCTGGGCACCGCTCCCCGGTCGAGGGGGTAGAGCTTCCCGCAAGGGAAATTCGCGACTGGGGTGCGGTGAACAATGTGTTCGAGGAGAAAGCAAATTGTCGATGAGAACGCAGACCGAGGGTCCGAACAAAGAAGGTGTGGAACGGTACGGCCAGGAATCACTCCTTGCGCCGGCCAAGTACTGGCAAGATTCTCCCAGCCGTTCCGTCGAACAGGAATTTGATGGACAGGCGGAAGTGCTCAACGACGGATCGATTTTCGTATCGTCAAGCGCCGCGATGCTGGCCATCCGCCAGCAGATTGAAAAAATCGCCGAATATGACATTCCCGTACTGATTCTGGGCGAAAGCGGCAGCGGCAAGGAAGTGGTCGCGAGGCTGCTTCACACGCGTTCCGATCGCGCCCGACGTCCTTTCCTGAAAGTGAATTGTGCCGCGTTGCCGGGACCCCTGCTGGAAAGCGAACTCTTCGGCTACGAACGAGGCGCGTTTACAGGAGCGGTTCGCAGCCATCCCGGCAAATTCGAAGTTTGCAACTCTGGAACCATCCTATTGGATGAGATCGGCGAAATTTCGCCTGCGCTGCAGGCCAAACTACTCCACGTCTTGCAGGACAAAACCGTGTGCCGCCTCGGCGGCAGCACATCCATCCAGGTTGGAGCCCGCGTCGTCGCCGCCACCAATGTAGACATCTGCGAAGCGCTCGAATCGGGCGCATTGCGCCAGGATCTCTACTACCGGCTGAATACTTTTGTTCTTCGCATTCCGCCGCTGCGCAGCCGCCCCGAGGAAATTCCTCTTTTGCTCGAACATTTTATCAGGCGATTTGCCCGCCTCTACGGCTGCCCGGCGGTTCCGGCCTCCGCGCGTCTCGTCGCCGCTTGCCTGGCATATTCCTGGCCCGGGAACGTTCGCGAGTTGCAGAGCTTTACCCAGCGCTTTTTAATCCAGGGAGACGAGGAGCGCTCCCTTCAGGAACTGCAGGGAGTCGGCCGCATAATGACGGGCCATCCCGTCGCAACCGATTCCCCCGCGGAATCCTTTCAAACGAATTTGAAAAAGCTCGGCCGGCAAGTGAAGTGCAGCGCCGAGAAACCTGCCATCGAAAAAATACTCCAGGAAACGCGCTTCAACCGCAAAGCGGCCGCCCGCCGTTTGAAGATCAGCTACAAAGGGCTGCTGCGAAAACTCCGCGAGTATGACCTGGACGGAAAGACAGCCCGGCTGTCGAACGGAAGCATAGAGATCCACGGGTAACCCCCGTAAGGGAGAGGGCCATGAACGCCAAGCCGCTCAAACTGTTGTTGCTCGAGGACGGCTGTAAAGATGCGCGTTTCTTGCAGAAAACCATCAGCGATGGAGGCTCGTTCGATTGTGAACTGGTCAAAATGGAGAAGTTGGCGGAAGTTCTTTCCAGGCTAAATGAAGAGCCGCCAATCATTGTGCTGCGCTCCGGTGATTCTGGCCCGCAAGTCTCGACAAATTTGAAACGGGTCCGCGAGATTGCTTCCAACATGCCCGTGCTGGTTCTGCCAGACAGTCAGAACGGACTCGGAGTGCCCGCCGCGGCCGTCAACGACGGCGCA
>Ga0210399_10003392_pt1 | contig 12443 bp, 10 predicted proteins | sample IncBWC14MmetaG_FD_150865 | JGI IMG/M metagenome (GOLD analysis project Ga0210399, IMG submission 150865) | Forest soil microbial communities from Barre Woods Harvard Forest LTER site, Petersham, Massachusetts, United States - Inc-BW-C-14-M | ecosystem: Environmental > Terrestrial > Soil >... | reverse complement strand
GCACGATGCGGCCGAGCTTGCCGTCCATGCCCAGCACCTCGGCGCCGATCACGGTCGCGCTGGCGGATGACCTCGCGCGCCCCGAGGATCTCGGCGCGAATGCGGAACTCATCGCTCTGCAGGCGCCGCGAGGGACCTAACAGATCGCTTCCGAAACCCATCTTCACGCCGGCTTCCCGAAAAATCCCAAGCGAGCGCAAGCCGGCGTCACGTACGTCGGCGATCTTGGCCACGCTTTCCGGAGGCAGGCCGTATTGGGCGCCCTCGCTGGCCAAGGCCTCGTAGGTGACCAGCGTCGGAACCGCGTAGGCGCCCTTTTTGGCCATCAGGCGCGCCGTCGGAAGATCGACCAGATTGCCGTGCTCGATGGTGCGCACACCGCAGCGCACCGCCCGACTGATGGCCTCGGCGGTGTAGGCATGGGCGAGCACATAGGTCGCCCGCGCCCGCGCCTCCTCGACGATGGCGCGGATCTCGTCCTCGGAATAGCCCCAGGCTCCCACGGGATCGGTCGGCGATGCCACGCCGCCGGACGCCATGATCTTGATCTGGTCGGCGCCCAGCAGCAGTTCCTCGCGCGCCGCCTTGCGCACGCCGTCGGCGACACGAGCCAGCGCGCCGACACGCACGCAGCAGCGCAGGGCGAGCTATCAGCCAGATAGTCCGTGCGCGCCCGCATGTCGCCATGTCCCCCGGTCTGGCTGAGCGCCCGGCCGGAGACGAACAGTCGCGGACCATCGGTCAGGCCGGTTTCGATGGCCTGCTTCAAGGCGTAGCCGGCGCCGCCGGCATCGCGGACCATGGTAAAGCCCCGCCGCAGCATGCCGCGCAACAGCAGCGTCGAACGCAGCATCACCAGCACATTCGGCATGTGCACCTGCTGCGCCAGATTGAGCTCGACGGCGACAGCGTGCACGTGCAGGTCGATCAGGCCGGGCATCAGCGTCCTGCCCTGCAGGTCGATGGTCCGATCCGCACTCGTCTGCAGCGACCGGTCCGAAACCTCCTTGATCATGACGTCCTCGACCAGCACGTCGCATCCTTCGCGCAGTTCCGCCTGGAGCGGATCGAGCAGAGCGGCATTCTTGAACAGGACACTGGACATGAACATGACACTGGACATGGCGGCTTCCGATGCTGAGCTGGTCATCCAATTTCACTCGCGGCAATATCTTCCAGCGAGCGTCCTCGCGTCGGCACACCCATCAGCACCACCGCCACGGCGCCGATCAGGAGAACGCTGGTGGTGGTGCCGAACACGCCGGCAAAGCCGAAATTGGGATAGAGGTAGCCGACCAGGATTGGCGAGATGATCGCGCCGATCCGACCGATCGCCGAAGCGAGCCCGGCACCCGTGGTTCGCACCGCCGTCGGGAACACCTCGGCCGTATAGGCATAGACCCCCGCATAGGTGCCGTTCATGAAGAACGACAGGCAGATGCCGGCGAGCATGATCTCCTGGTCGCTGTGCGCGAAGGCGAGCCCGAGCGCGCTGGCACCGCCGAGCAGCATGTAGGACGCGATGGTGGCCTGCCGGCCGATGCGCTCGTTGAACCAGGCGGCACTGAAATAGCCGGGCACCTGGGCGCAATAGATCGCGAGCGAATAAGCGAAGCTCTTGGTGATGCTCATGCCGTTCTGGACCAGGAGCCCCGGAATCCAGACGAAGAAGGAATAATAGCTGAAGGTGATCGACAGCCACATGATCCAGGTCATGACGGTGATGCGCGCCTGCCGGCCGTCGAGCAGCGCCATGAAATTGGTAGCCAGCGTTCCAGCCTTGCGGGGAGGAGCGGTCACCTCGACAACGGGCTGCGCCAGCACCAGACCGTCGCGCGCGAAGCCGGCCTCGATCTTCGCCAGAACGGCGCCAGCTTCCTTCTCCCTTCCCCGGCTTTCCAGCCAGCGCGGCGATTCAGGCAGCGCCCGGCGCCACCACAACAGCATGACCACGGGCATCGCGGTGATCACCAGCACGATGCGCCAGCCATTATCGTAGGCGGGCACGATGAAATAGCCGAGCAGGGCCGCAGCCACGAAACCAAACGAAAAGAAACCGGCCAGTGCACCGGTAAAACTGCCGCGGAAACGCCGCGCCACGAACTCCGCCAGATACGGCGCGATGATCGCACTTTCCGCACCGGTGCCCATGCCGGCGACGACGCGGGCAGCGAAGAAGGATGGCCAACTGTCCACGGCCGCGCTCACCAGTGAGGCCGCGCTATAGAGCGCCAAGGCCCACATCATGACCGCGCGGCGGCCGATCAGGTCGCCCATCGTGCCGGCGAGCAAGGCGCCGAACAGGAAGCCGATGAAGGTGCTGCTGCCGAGCACGCCGATCTGGACGCTGGAAAGCCCCCAGGCGGTGCGCAGCACCGGCAGGATGAAGGCCAGCACGGCGGCGTCCATCGCGTCGAAGGTGTAGCCGAGCCCGCCCATGAACAGCAGGCGCTTGTGGAAACCGGCGAACGGAAGGCGCTCGATGCGCGCCGAAATCATCGACATGAAACTCCCCCAATGGTCCAGACGACCCGGCGCGCCGCGCTGCTGCTTATGAGGGAGCTTAGACACATCGGTATTATCCTACAAAACTTATAATGACGATCTGCCATGTCAGCGCGGTGAGCATCCAGCATATCGTTCCCGGCGCTCGACGCTGGTTGCGCGAGATCATGGTCGAGATGTTTCGCGCGAGCGGAGCAGCTTGCGACGACCGCGCCTGCTCAGAACCGGTCGACCCGGAACGGGAAAAGATCCCAGGCGCGATTTCCGCCGTCGACGAGACCTGAGACGATCAGGCTCGTCACGGCCGCCAAGGTCATGCCGAGATGTCCGTGGCCGAAGGCGTGAATGAGACCGGGATGACGTCGGCTGGGGCCGATGACCGGCAATGAATCCGGCAGCGAGGGGCGGAAACCCAGCCATTGCGCCGTCGGTGCGCCGAGATCGGGAAACAATTTGCGTACCCCGCGCTCGAGCAGCGCGGTGCGGCGCGGATTGAGCGGCGCACTCAGGCCGCCGAGTTCGACGGTGCCGGCGACCCGCAAGCGGCCGGCCATCGGCGTGATGTAGAAGCCGAGGTCAATGGGGCTGACGGGCCGCGTGATGGGACAGACGTCCATCGCGTATTCGAGATGATAGCCGCGCTCCGTTTCAAGCGGGACCTCGTCGCCGACTTGGTGGGCAAGCGTGCGCGACCACGCGCCGGCGGCGAGAACGACCTTGCGTGCCTCGATTTCGAGATCGCTGCAGCTCAGACGGAATGCGCCCGAGACTTTCGGCTCTAAGCGCTCCACATGCGCGCGCTGAAACGAGGCGCCATGAGACCGCGCCGCCGCGGCAAGCCGCCGTGTCAGCATCGGCGGATCGACGAAATGGGAGGCGTCGGGAAAGAACAAACCGCCCGCCGCGCGCGGCAGCGCGGGCTCCAACCGCGCGACGTCGTCCGATGTGAGCCATTCCTGCCTGACACCCAGCTCATCGCGCAGGCGAGCCGCCCAATCGCCGTTCTTCACCGGCGCCTTGTCGCGATAGACGTAGAGACAGCCCTCGTTGCGAATGAGGTCCGAGACATCGGCCTGGACGGCCAGATCGTGCCAGGCCTGCGTCGCCTCCATCAGCTGGCTCCGCAGCGCATGGCCGTTGCGCCGCGCCTGCTTGGGAGTGGACTGCCAAAGGAAACGCAACAGCCAGGGAAGCAGAGCCGGAAGCGCGGCGGGCCGCATGGCGAACGGGCTCTCGGACCCCAGAAGAAGATGGGGCAAGCTGCGCAGCACATCGGGATTGCCGATCGGCGCACAGCCGTAAGGGGCGATGGCGCCGGCATTGCCATAGGAGGCGCCGGAACCGGGATCGTTGGGATCGACCACGACGACGTCTCGCCCGGCGGCAGCCAGCCGAAACGCGACTGCAAGCCCGATGATGCCGGCGCCGACGATGGCAATGTCGGTCTTGATGGAAGCGGCGGCCATGATGCTTTAGACCGCGCCGGAGATTTCAAGATGGCCATCGTTCAAGAGCCCGGCGATGATCGCAAGCGCATGCCGCAGGTCGCCAAGCGAGGGCGCAGCGCCCAGATTGATCCGCACGGCATGCACCAGGGTCTCGCGCCCGACGGCAAAGGCGTCGGCAGGCAGCACGCCGACGCCGCGCTGACGGCAGGCCCGCACGAAGGCCCCGCTCCGCCACGGTTCGGGCAGATGCAGCCAGGCATGCGGCGACGTCTCGTGGCTCTGAACGTCGTAAGCCGCAAGCGCCTCGCGCAGGACGGCTTGCCTTCGGCGCAACTCCTCGCGCTGGACTTCGATGATCCGAACCGCGGCCCCGTCCTCCAGCAGGTTGGTCGCAACCAACGCGGTGAGCGGGCTGATGCTCCAGCAATCGATCCGCAGCGCGGCTGCAATGTTGCCGAGCACCGCGCGTGGCGCGATCACCAGTCCAAAGCGCAGGCCGGGCGCGATACATTTCGAAAGGCCGCTGACATAGACGGTCAATTCCGGCTCCAGGGTCGCGAAAGAGGGCGCAACATGATCAAGCAGCGGCCGGTAGACGTCGTCTTCGATGATCAGCACGTTGTGCCGGCGCGCGACGGCCGCAAGCGCAAGGCGGCGTTCCTCGCTCAAGACGATCGTCGTGGGATTATGCAGGCTGGGGACGAGGAAGACCGCACGCGGTCGAAAGCTCGCGCACGCTGCTTCAAAAGCATCCGGCCGCATGCCCTCGCGATCGAGCGGCAGGCCGCGCAGGTCGAGGCCGAGCGACCGGCACAGCGCGCTGATCCCCTGATAGGTGATCGAATCCGACAGCATGACATCGCCGCGCTGCGTCAGCGCGCGCAAGACGCAGGCGAGGCCATGCTGGGCGCCATCGGTCAGCAGCACCCGGCCGGCGTCGCCATCGCCGGCCACGCCGTTCAGCCATTCGGCAACCGCGACGCGCGCCCATAGCGGCCCCTCCGGCGGATGATAATCCTGTAGGGCGCCGTAGCGGCGATCCTTCGCCATGCGAGGCAGGAGCGTGGTCAACGCCTCCAGATAGGCTGATGTCGCCGGCCGGTTGACCGACAGGTCGATCAGGCCCGCTTCATCGCTGGGCGCAGATTTGAAGCCACCTTCGTCTGCCTCGCGCGACGCAATCAGCGTTCCGCGGCCGGGGCGGGCTTCAACCAGCCCGCGCTGCTGCAGGGCCGAGAAGGCGCGCGTCACGGTCGTGACGTTGATGCCGAGCGCACGCGCGATTTCACGATACGGAGGCAGCTTGTCGCCACCAGCCAATTCGCCGCTGGCGATGCGGGCGCCGATGGCGTCCGCCAAACGCTGATAGAGCGGTCGATCGCCAGCCGGCAGTTCCAGATTCTCAAGCATCTCTTTCCGGTGCCCCGGAGCCTTCGTTCGCCCGCGATCTCTTATCACACAGCCAAACGCCATACAAACGATCTTGTATGCATCGCATTTGAGCAAATAAGCGGAATTTGGTCATATTGTATGACGTATAAATAGAGTTGACCTCGCGATTTGTCGATTATATCGTCACCCAAATCCCGATTGTATGGTGGTACAATTGGGCAAAAGCAGCGGTCACGGCGCATCCCCTGGGGTCGTAGCAATGACGTTGGTCAGACATGATTCGACCGATCTCACGAGGCGGGCGACCGGGTCAGCGGCACCCGGCAGCGCATCTGTGGCGCAGGCGCCGAAGCACAGGGAGGGGTCATGACGATGGCGGCACAGGTTGCGGAGGCGCCTGCGGCAGAGGCGCCGGCGGATGCCAAATTCGTCTGTTTCGTCGATGTCGAGAAATCCTACGGCGCGTTTCACGCGGTCCGCAGTCTGAACCTTTCGATCGGCCGCGGCGAGTTCCTGACGTTTCTCGGTCCGTCCGGCTCCGGCAAGACCACCACCTTGAACATGCTGGCGGGATTTGAACGGCCAAGCCGCGGCGTCATCATGCTGGACGGCAAATCGGTCGACCGCCTGCCGCCCTACGAACGAAACATCGGCATGGTGTTCCAGAACTACGCCCTGTTTCCCCACATGAGCGTCGCCGACAACGTCGCCTTTCCCCTTTCGGTCCGAAAAACGCCCAGGGGTGAGATCGCCTCGCGGGTCACGCGCGCGCTGGAAATGGTGCGGCTGGAACAGTTCAAGGATCGCAGGCCGGCTCAGTTGTCAGGAGGACAGCAGCAGCGCGTTGCCTTGGCCCGCGCGCTGGTTTTCCAACCCAGCCTCGTGCTGATGGACGAGCCGCTCGGCGCGCTCGACAAGAAGCTGCGCGAGCACATGCAGATCGAGCTGAAGCAGATTCACGAAATGCTCGGCGTCACCATCGTGTACGTGACCCACGACCAGAGCGAAGCGCTGACGATGTCGGACCGCGTCGCGATCTTCGAAAGCGGCGCCATCGTTCAGATCGGAACGCCCGACCTGCTCTACAAGGAACCGGCGACGGCGTTCGTCGCAAGCTTCATCGGCGAAAACAATGCGCTCGAGGGAGTGGTCGAGCGTGTGATCGACGGTCAGTGCGTCGTGGCGCTGCCGACGGGATTGCGGGCAACCGCGCTGTCGATCGGCGACATCCGCCCCGGCACGCCGGTCCATCTCGCCGTTCGCCCCGAGCGGATCGGCTTGTCCGCCGTCGAGGCAGGCGCGGAGAATCGCTTCCGGGCGAAAGTCGACGGCCGCATCTATCACGGCGACCATCAGCGCCTGCTTGCGCGGCTTTCGAGCGGACAGGTCTTGACCGTCAAGATCGACGCCGACGCGGCGCCCGCGACCGGCGACACCATCGATATTTGCTGGCGCGCCTCGGAATGCCGGGCGTTTCCGACCGGCACGGCCGCCAATGCAGGTTCTTGAAGTGTAGGGAGAGACGTATGACACGAGTGTGCCGAACGGCCTTGATCGCCTTGACGACCGCGGCGATCATTTCACCACTTAAGTCCGCGAACGCCGAGGAACTGACGGTCATGGCGACGGGCGGCGCCTGGCAGGCCGCGCTGCGCCAGGCCTGGTTCGAGCCCTTCGCCAAGAAGGCCAACGTCAAGCTCAACGAGCAGGAATATACCGGCGAGCTCGGCAAGATCAAAGCGATGGTCGAGACCGGCAATGTCCCGATCGATCTGGTGACCGTTGAAACCTCGACGGTTCTGCAGGGCTGCGACGCCGGCGTCCTGATCCGTCTCGACTATTCGAAGATCGCCGAGCGGTCGAAATTCCTGCCCGGCACGGCGCTCGATTGCGGCGTCGGCATCGACGTCTACGGCGACGTTCTCGCCTATGACACCACGGTGCTGAAGGACGCCCCCACTTCGGTGCTGGACATTTTCGACACCAAGACGTTTCCGGGCAAGCGTGCGATGCGCAAGGCGCCGGCGCAGAATCTCGAATGGGCGCTGATGGCGGACGGCGTGCCGGTCACTGAAGTGTACAAGGTCCTGGCGACCCCGGAGGGCGTCGATCGCGCCTTCAAGAAGCTCGACAGCATCAAGAAGGACATCGTCTGGTGGGAGGCCGGCGCGCAGCCGCCGCAGCTATTGGCGTCGAAGGAAGTCGTCATGACGACGGCGTGGAACGGACGCATTCAAAATGCGATCGACCAGGACAAGCGGCCGTTCGCGCTCGTCTGGAACAACCAGATCGTCGAATACGATATGATCGCGATCCCGAAGGGCGCCAAGAACCTCGACGTCGCCTACAAATATCTCGCCTACGCGGCGGAACCCGAGGTGAGCGCGCAACTGGGCCGCTTCATCCCCTATGGGCCGGTGCGGGCCGATGCCACGCCATTCGTCCCCAAGGAGGTTCTGGCGAAACTTCCGACCGCGCCGGATCACATGAAGACCTATCTGGTGAGCGACGTCGAGTTCTGGGGCGACCAGGGCGAAGACCTCGTCAAGCGTTTCAACGCGTGGCTGGCCCAGTAGGTTGACCGCAATCGTGTGAAGCCCACCGCGCAGCCGACGCAAGGATCGCATGATGACATCGATCGCAATGCCTGCACGCAGGGTCAGGGAGAGAGATCGGAGCGAGAGCCTGCGTCCGCTGGCGCTGGCGGCCCCGCTCCTGGTGCTCTTGGTTTTCAGCTTCGGCGCGCCGATCTTCGCGCTGCTCTCGCGCGCCATCTACGAGCCAACGATCGCGAACGCACTGCCGCGCACTGCCGAAGCGCTGCGTACGGATGGCGGAACGGGCGTACCGGGCGATTCCGCATTTCTTGCGCTCGCCGCTGACCTCAAACAGGCACAGGCGGCGGGCGCGGTGTTCGAATTCGCCAAGAGCCTCAACACCCGCCTGCCCGGCGCGCGCAGCCAGGTGCTGCGCGCCGCGCGGCTGGCGAGCCAGGACCAGGCGGCGAGCAAGGAAGCGATGATCAAGGCTGCGCCGCTTCTCGGCGAACCGCAAAGCTGGACGGCGATCCGCTCGGGCGTGCATCCGTTCACCTCGTTCTTCCTGCTGAACGCCTTTGACCTCAAATGGACCAATGACGGAACGATCGGCGCGGTGCCCTCGGGCCAGGCGGTCTTCCTGCGCGTGTTCGGTCGAACTTTTCTGGTTGCCACGCTCGTCACGCTTGCGACCTTGGCGCTCGGCTTTCCCCTCGCCTACCTGATCACTCACCTGCGTCCGGCAATGGCCGCGGCGGTTCTCGTGCTGGTTCTGCTGCCGTTCTGGACCTCCATCCTGGTCCGGACGGCGGCCTGGACGGTGCTGCTGCAGAAATACGGCCTCCTCAACGATCTCCTGCTCTGGCTCGGCCTGACCTCCGACCGCCTGGAATTGATGTATAGCCGCACCGGGCTGATCATCGCGATGACCCATATCCAGTTGCCGTTCACGCTGCTGCCGATCTACAGCGTGATGCGCTCGGTCCCGCCGTCGCTGATGCGCGCCGCGCAATCGCTCGGCGCCCGGCCGTTCACGGCTTTCTGGAGGGTCTATCTGCCACAAGTCATTCCCGGCGTTCTCGCCGGCTGTCTGCTGACCTTCATCCTGTGCCTCGGCTATTACATCACGCCGGTCCTGATCGGCGGGGCCAGCGACCAGCTGATCAGCAATTTCATCGCCAATTACGTCAATGCCGAGCTGAATTGGGAGATGGCGGCGGCGCTCAGCTTCGTCCTGCTCGCGTCCACCCTCGGCCTCTATGTGACCATGACCCGCTATCTCGGTCTCGACCTGTTCAAGATGGGGTGAAGGCTGATGTTGCTCTCGCAATATCCGACCACCGGCGAGCGGCTTCGCGCCGCCGCGCTCTGGTTCTGGTGCATTCTGGTGCTCGTCTTTCTGGTCGTGCCGATCTTCGTGCCCGTGCCGCTCTCGTTCAACAGCGGGTCGTTCTTCACCTTCCCGCTCGCCGGGCTCTCGACCCGCTGGTACGAGGTCGTGCTCGGCACGCCGCGCTGGCGGGCGGCGATCGGCAACAGCCTGCTGATCGGCTTCGGTGCGACCATCCTGGCAACGATACTCGGGACCCTCACGGCGATCGGCCTCTCGGACCCGAAATTCCCGGCGCGCCGTTACGTCGTTCCGCTGTTGATCTCTCCGCTCATCGTCCCGGTCGTAGTGACTGCCGTCGGCACCTATCTCTTCTACGCGCGGATCGGTCTTGCCAATACTTATGCCGGCATCATCCTTGCCCACACCGTGCTCGCCAGTCCGTTCGTCGTGGTGACCGTCGGCGCCAGTCTCACCGGCTTCGATCGCAACCTGATGCGCGCGACATCGATTTTGGGGGCCAGGCCGCTCACCGGATTTTTTCGGGTGATGCTGCCGCTGATCCTGCCCGGCGTGCTCTCCGGAGCGGCGTTTGCCTTCGTCACGTCATTCGATGAGGTCGTCGTCGTGCAGTTTCTCGCCAACGCCGACCAGCGGACCCTGCCGCTCGAAATGTTCACCGGCCTGCGCGAGCAGCTGAGCCCGGCGATCACGGCGGCGGCGACGCTGATGATGGCACTCTCGATCTTTCTGCTGATCGTCGCCAATCTGCTCGCGCGCCGCTCGCGCCGCGACGCCGGCGTCCTCGCCGAATGACGGCGTCTCGCACAATGAGGAGCTCGGATGTCCTACAGCACGATGCTCGGCGGCACACGCTGGACATTTGCGGATCTGAAGACGCTGCTCGGCAAGGCGTCGCCGGCCCGTTCCGGCGACGCGCTGGCCGGCGTCGCAGCCGAAAGCGCGATCGAACGGGTCGCCGCGCAAACGGCGCTCGCCGACCTTCCGCTCAAGACATTCCTGAACGTCGCCCTCATTCCCTACGAGCAAGACGAGGTCTCGCGCCTCATCCACGACAGTCATGATGGTCGGGCCTTTGCCGCGATATCGCATTTGACCGTCGGCGCGTTTCGCGAGTGGCTGCTTGATGAGAGGACGACAGCGCCCGATCTGACGCGGCTTGCTCCGGGATTGATGCCCGAGATGGTCGCCGCGGTGTCCAAGATCATGCGTGCGCAGGACCTCATCGTCGTCGCCGCCAAGTGCCGCGTCACGTCAGCCTTCCGCAATACGATCGGGCTTGCGGGCCGCCTGTCGACGCGGCTGCAGCCAAATCATCCGACCGACGACTCGCGCGGCATCGCTGCGAGCCTGCTCGAAGGACTGCTGTTCGGCGTCGGCGACGCAGTGATCGGCGTCAATCCCGCGACGGACAGCCTGGATGACTATGTCCGGATCGTCGCGTTGCTGGATGACATCAGGCGGCGTCTCGATATCCCGACCCAGACCTGCTGCCTGGGTCACGTCACCATCGCCTTGCAGGCGATATCAGCGGGCGCGCCGGTCGATCTCGTCTTCCAGTCGATCGCCGGCTCGGAGAAGGCCAATCGCGGCTTTGGCATCGACTTGTCGGTACTGGCGGAAGCCCATGACGCGGCACTCTCGCTCCGCCGCGGCACTGTCGGCCAGAACGTGATGTATTTCGAGACCGGTCAGGGCAGCGCGCTCTCCGCCGATGCGCATTTCGGCGTCGATCAGCAGACCATGGAGGCACGCGCCTACGCCGTGGCGCGGCGATTCAGTCCGCTGCTGGTCAACACGGTCGTCGGCTTCATCGGCCCGGAATATCTCTATAACGGCAAGGAGATCATGCGGGCAGGGTTGGAGGATCATTTCTGCGGCAAGCTGCTGGGCCTGCCGATGGGCTGCGACATCTGCTACACGAATCATGCGGAAGCCGACCAGGACGACATGGATGCCCTGTTGACGCTGCTGAGCGCTGCGGGCGTCACCTTCGTCATCGCCGTTCCCGGCGCCGACGATGTGATGCTGAACTACCAGAGCCTGGCGTTCCACGATGTCCTCTATATCCGCGAGACGCTCGGACGGCGGACCGCGCCCGAATTCGAGACATGGCTGCAGGGAATCGGCGTCGTCGATGCGGCCGGCCGCGCCTTGCAAAAATCGCCGACCGCCGCGATCGCGCCGGCCATCGCACTGATCGATTCAATGGCGGGCTGAATGCAGGACAATCGGCCAGATCGGGGCGACCAAGTTCCGGACGTGAGCGGCGGGCTTGCGCACCTGCGCCGCTTCACGCCGGCCAGAATCGGACTCGGACGCGCCGGCTCCGGCCAGTCCACGACAGCGACGCTCAACTTCCTGGCTGATCACGCGCGCGCGCGGGACGCCGTCCACATCCCGCTCGATTTCGCGCCGCTCGAAGCAGGCCTGCAGAGCCAGGGCTGGAGCGTCGTGCGTGTGCGTACCGCCGCGAAGGATCGGAGCGAGTATCTTCGCCGGCCCGATCTCGGACGGCGCCTGTCGCAGGAGGGCCGCGCGCTGCTGCAGGGCCAGGCCACCGACGGTGACGTCGTGATGATCGCCGCCGACGGCCTGTCCTCGTCAGCAGTCGCCGGCAACCTGGCGCCGCTCGCCGCGCGCCTGCGTGTCCTTCTGTTGGCAAGACGGCTGACCCTTGGTCCGTTCGTCCTGGTCGAACAAGGGCGCGTCGCCATTGGCGATGAGATCGGCGAGCTGTTGAACGCCAGGCTCGCCATCGTGCTGATTGGCGAGCGTCCCGGCTTGTCTGCTGCCGATTCGCTTGGCGCCTATGCCACATGGCGACCACGCATCGGCACAATGGACTCGCATCGAAACTGCATCTCCAACATCAGGCCGGCGGGCCTGCCGATCGAGGATGCTGCCAGGCAGATCGACGCCCTGGCGAGCCGCGCGCTTTCGCACGCGATGACCGGCGTTGCATTGAACGAGCTGTCCCCCGGCAAGATCGTCCAGGACACCACCCACGCATCCTCCTGACGGGTGATGCGCTGACGCCAGGTGCGGCCGACGCGGAATTGAAATGTTGCGGAGACCGCCAAATTTGCAATTTTCTGCCGTGCGCCGGGGCATTTTGGCGACTCCGGCCGCCGCCAACTCGTGAAACTATCGAGCAAGCGAACGTCGCAAGCCCGGCGAAAAAGGCGATTCTTCCGGGAAGAACCGGGA
>Ga0210399_10003390_pt1 | contig 12446 bp, 16 predicted proteins | sample IncBWC14MmetaG_FD_150865 | JGI IMG/M metagenome (GOLD analysis project Ga0210399, IMG submission 150865) | Forest soil microbial communities from Barre Woods Harvard Forest LTER site, Petersham, Massachusetts, United States - Inc-BW-C-14-M | ecosystem: Environmental > Terrestrial > Soil >... | reverse complement strand
TGGAAGCTCGTCGATTGGAGCAAAGCGATGGGGAATCGACCAAGGTTTTGCGTCGAGGTTGGTTCCTGGGCAGCAGCGACTTCAGGAAGCAATTACTGGAGCAAATGGACGGGAAGCTGGGGCAGAACCATTCCGGAGAACTCCGCCGTGAAACCGCCACAGCCAGGGCCGAACGAATCCTGGCTGAGGAATTACGCCGGCTGGGCTGGGATGAAGCCGAACTGGCGGCCCGGCGCAAGAGTGAGCCCGCCAAGATGGCGATTGCCGCCCGATTGAGGAAAGAGACCACGTTGTCAATCAAGGACATCGCCGCTCGGGTGCGCCTGGGCACGTCCAAAAGTGCCAACATTCGAATACACGAATGGATCAAGAACAATGTGGCGGTTGCTGCTCCCACAGCCGAACACAAGATATGAAAGTCGCCGAAAAACGAACTATGTTATGGTTTGACCCCTTTGCCTTTGCCAGGGCCGCCACGCCGCCCACGAGGGGACATTCCGATTAAATTCTATTGCGCTGACGGTTGCGGTAACGAACATGGATGCGAGTTCAAAATCAAGCAAAAAATTGCGAGAGATCCAGTGTCTCTTTCGGACTGCGTCGTCAAATATGAAGCCGTTATGACTCAAGCATGCGCCGTAGACAACGATCTAGGATGGAACGTTGGCTGCAAAATGCTCGGATGGTGCTTCACCATGTATTGGTAACTTAGATGGCGTCCAAGCACGAAATCAGATTTTGGCAACAACATTCGTCGAATGGCACACTAAGGTCGGCGGTTCGTGCCCATCAGACTCGTGCCCGCAAGTTTTTCGGCGCCGTTCCAAGTATGCGAGCAAGCGAAGACGAACTTAATCTGATTTTGAAAATGCAGCTTACTGCCGCATCGAGTCCCGACGAGATTTTGGCCAATTTAAAAATGACTTGGAAAGAAAAATTGTCGCCCGGCGCAGAGCAAGCCAAACGCCGAAAAATGAGCGTAACGACCATTCATTACAAGCGTGGGAGAGAGGCCCCTACAGTCGCCGAACACCAACTCACCGAAAAGGACATGGAGGACATGGCGTTTTCACACTGCACTCCAGAGTTCGCTGCCGGCGTGAAGAAATCGGCAGAGCGGTTTTTGCGAAAGATGCAACTTAAGTAACTAAAAAGCCCGGCCATGAATGAAACAAACGTGCCTGCTCAGGGGAGCGGAACCGCAAGCGATCCTTACATTTTTAACTACCATACTGCCGCTCACGGCGGGGCATACCCTGTTCTCCTTTTTATGGTGGGTGTTTGCATCGTGATGGGCGTCTTGGGGTATGTAGCATTCAAAGTTTTGCGGAAAAGACACAACAAAGGGATCCGTCCCGCATAATCACACGGACACGCCGTGGGCACTTGGAAACCGTCCGCGCTGTCCAGGACGACATCCCGCGGCAACGCCTCTCCGCGCAAAGTGAAGCAGGCCAGGCCGTTGATCTGGTGCAGTTTGGGCTCCCGACAACGCTCGTCCGCGCTGATGATGACGAACCAATGCGGCGCTTTGAAGCCCGTCGGCTGGCCTTTAAGCACCTCGAATTGCCTCATTCGCGGTCCCGTTCCTCGCTGGACACGTCCACCTTGCCCGCCGCCGCTTCCAGCTCAATTTCCTCCGGCCGGAGATCGTCGTACATGTGCGGGTCGTAAGGACGCTGCTTGGGTTTGCCCTTCACCAGGGGGGTTAGCGTGATTGCATCGCTTCCCTCCAGCACCTCTACGCAAAAGACCTGCCCGGGCTTTATGTCAGGGAGCAGCACTCTTCGCCGATCGTCAGCCTTGACGGTAATCATAATGGGATAATCCCACTTAATCGCCCTTATTTCAAGCTTGAAATTACCCAGTGGTCATCATCTCACATCTGCTCAGTTCTTCGAATTCCTCGGCGAAGTGAACGTGTCCCCCGGCTTCCGTTCTGGCTGCGCGGTTGCGGTCGCGGGCAGGGGATGAACCGGTGGCGGGTTGGTTTTGTTCACGTATTTTCGCACGAGCCAGTTCCGTTGCATGGCTTCGATCAATCGCTCCAGTTCGCGCATCGAGGTCTGGGTTTGCAGGACGAGGCCGGGCAGGTCTTTGGTTTCGTTCGCAACGGCGTCGCTGATTTGCGGCAGCCGCGCCGTGCCGTCCTGGACGTTTTTCACGGCGACATTCAAGTTTGTAACCACACCCTGCAATTCGCCCATGGTTTCGTTGGCCCGCGCCAGAAGGGTTTTCGCTTCGTCGGCAAGGGCGGGGTCGGTGACGAGCTTGCCGGCGGTGCCTTTGCCCGCCTCGATGCCGGCGGCCAGGTTGTCAATGCGGAGGATTGCCTGGTCCAGGTGCTGGCGGCTTTCGCCCAGGTCCGCCCCCAATTTGGTCCAGGTGTCCAGGCCGGCGCTGCTCTTTTTCAACAGCAGCAGGGCTTCGTGCCGGACTTCCTCAATCGCCGATTCCAAGGCGCTTTGAAACTGCTCGGTGCAGACAATGGAAGCACTTTTTTCCGGCAACGGCCTGCCTTTCCCGCGTGTGATTTCAAAAAACGAATCGCCCGCCACGCCGAATTTCTTTTTGACGACGGCCGACGAATCGGCGCGCACGAACCGGAAGAAATCGTGGCGGATGTTCGCCTCGGCTTGCATCCGGCCGGTCTCCGCCACCACCACGTCGGAGACGGTTCCCACGAGGGTGCCCAGAAAGTAAACCTCCGATCCCTGCCGGATCCCCGCCGCGCCGGTCTCGGGCAAGGCAATTGTCAGGGTGACATTGCTTCGAAACCAGCGCTGGCTGCGGCCGGTCCACATCAGGGCGGCGATAAGCAAGGCGATGACGATGAGGACGAACGTTCCGGTGATTTCGTTGACGCGCTTGAATTTGAAGCGCCGTTCCAGCCGCTGCCCGCGCGCATCACCGGGCAAGGCTTCAGGGATGTCGATGGTTTTGTTCATGTTACAGGTACGTCAGGAGTGATACCACGGCGCAGATGACAAACAGCCCGGCAACGGAGTGGGTGAGCGCCCGTTCCGTGGCCTCGGGTATGTCGGTCACGGATTTGCCGACGCCCAGGCCGCCGATGCAACAGGAGGCGCTTGCAAACAGTGCGGGAAGGATGCACTTGGCCAGAATGTTCAAAATGTCCTTGGGTTGAACCGCGCCGGAGAGTGTGTTGGCAAATAACGCCAGGTCACGGCTGCCGCGTCCTGTCCATGCCGCGAATGCAAAACCGCTGGCGAAGGAGACGAGGATGAAAATGATCGTCAGGCAGAAAGTGGACACCGCCATGCCCAGCACGCGGGGCATCACCAGATGCAGGAACGGATCGCCTCCGCGGACTTCGAGCGCGCTCACTTCCCCGTTGATTTTGAGCACGCCCAGTTCGGTGGTCATCGCGCTGCCGCTGCGGACGATTACCACGAGGTTGATCAGCACGGGACCAAGTTCGCGCGCCACGACCGCCACCAACAGCGGCCCCAGCAGTTGCGACTGACCCACTTCGCCGATCCAAAAGGTCAGTTGCACCACCACTGAAATGCCGACGAACACTCCCACCGCGCACACAAAGCCGACCGGTTCGACGCCAACGGCCAGGACCTGCCGTCCAAACGCCTTCCGCACCGCGCGCGCCCAATATCTGGGTCGAACACAGGTGCCAAGCACCGTCCCGATCACCGCCGCCGCATGACGCACGTCCCCCCACTGCCCGCGGGCGAAGCCGCCGACGCCTGCCACGGTTTGAAGCGACAGGCGGCTCCACGCGTTTGCCTGATGGATGATTTTTCCGGCGGAATGATTCATGCCGCCCTGCCAATGAAAAATGGGTGATTCATCGTGAGAGTAGTTCACTGACGGGCGACATCGACTCGATGCGGTCGCACAGGACTTTGAATGAAACCAGGATGGGCACCGACAATAACGCGCCCGGCACGCCCCAGAGCCAGGTCCAGAAGATCAAGGAAACAAAAATAACCACCGGGTTGAGCGTGAATCGGCGGCCGAGCAGCATTGGCGTGATGAGGTTCGCTTCCAGCAGGTGGAGCAGCAGGTACCAGGCGGGCGGCAAAATCTCCCTCCCGAACGTCTCGAAGCTCAGCAGTCCCACAGCGCCCAGAAGCATGACACCCGCAACGGGACCGAAGTAGGGGACAAAATTCAACACGGCCACGGAGATGCCCCACATTGCGGGATTGGGCACGCCCATGAAATAGAGTCCGCCGCTTACAATCGCGCCCAGGCTCAGATTGATCATCGATACCGAGAACAGATAATTGGAAATATTTTGCTGAATCTCCCGGCTGATTTCGACCGCGCTCTTCTTGTCGTGCAACGTCGGCATCACGCGCACGAGCTTTTGAAGGAACAAATCTCCGGAGGCCAGCAACAGATAAAGCAGCACGAGCGTTTCGCCGATGCCGGCGAGAAAAGTCCCGGTCCAGTTGATGAAAGCGCCGGAAACACGGTTGGTTTTCACCTCCACCGTGGGCGTCTGCGTTTTCTCTTCCTCCGTCGCGCCCAGGTTGTTCACGGCGACCGCCGCCTGGCTGATTCTCCCGGCGCGCGGGAAAATTTTCTGAAACCGCTGCCGCAACTCGACCATGTGTTGCGGCGCTTCATTCATCCAGGTCAGCGCCGGGCGGCCCAGTTGGAGGACAGCCAGTGAAACGGCAGACACCAGGAGCAAAAGAACGATTGCGGCGGACAGGCCCGGCGGGATGTGGCACCAGGAAGCCCACCGGATGAGCGGCTTCAACGTCATGCCCGCCACGCAAGCCAGGAAGACCGGCAGAAGCACCGGACGGGCCAGATAAAAGAACGCGACTGTCCCGAGCAGTATTATGGCGGTTTGTGCCGGTGTTGTTTCGGGCAGGGTGAACGGGACGGGTAGCGCGGGCGATGGTTCGCCGTTGATGCTGTCGGCCGGCCCCGCGGCGTCGATCGGGGCCACAATCCCTGCCACGGTGGATGGAGGTATACGCGTTGGATCAACCGGCGGGTTCATATGGGACCTTCCGCGAAACTCGAAGCGGATCTGACCGGTCTCATACACGTCAGACCCGCATGGTTTCACTTTCAGGTTTGCGCTGGAGACTGCGTGAGGACACGGCAAATGGCCGCGTCCGGCGCCGGCGGCTGCATTGACGCATGAATGTTGCGGATATGGCCGATTACTCCGAACACATTCAGGAGCCAGACTACCACCAGGACCACCACCACGAAATTGAGGATTTTTTTGATCTTCGCATCCATGGGAATGTACCCGTTGACGAGCCAGAGCAGGATCCCGACCACAATGAGAGTCAGGACAATTGTGATTAATGACATAACATCGTTCAGTTCAGTGACTCCTTCACAGTGATGTTATTCACGACCTCTCTCACGGCGACGACTTTCCTGGCGAGGTCTCCGGCGCGATTCTTCTGATCTCGCGAATTGACGAAACCGCTCAACTGAACCGTGCCCTTGAACGTTTCCACGCTCACGGCGTCGTACTTATACTGCGTGTCGTCGGCCAGCGCGGCCTTCACGCGCGAAGAAGTCCCATGGTCGTCGATTCGTTCGCCGCTGCTTTGCTGGTAGCGACTGCCGGTGGCGCAGCCGGTCAAGCCCGGCAGCAATGTCATTGCGCCGAGGGAGAGGATCAATCCGAATGTTTTTATTGTCTTGCAGGTGTTCACAGATGTTTTTTTCATAATGTTTTCTTTCGATGTTGATGTTTATTGGTTTGTCGTGCGGGGCTGATTGCCAGCCTCCCCACGACTAATTTTTGGGTTTGTCCTCGTGCCCTTTTTCCTCCGGGCCGGGTTGGGCTTTTTCACCTGGGGCCGGGTTTTGCCTGGCGGGCTGCTGCACGCTCTTCTCCGAAGGCGGGGCGACTCTTTCCTGTTTCGCGGGTTGTTCAGGGGCAGTTCGCCTGGCGGGTTCTTGAATCACCGGAGGATGAGAGATCTCGGGCCGGGCCGCAGGTATTGGCTCGGGCTTCGGCGCCACATTGGCGATCGTGGGCTTGCGCGGGTCGTTGGGCACGTCGTTATATTTCGGAGCCGGCTTGGAAAAATCCTTCGCGGGCGCGACTGGTCTCGAAATCGGCGGGGGCGCTGGGGCAGCAACCGCTTTCCCTTCATCGCGTCCGGTCTTGCTGAGAGCCGGCTCGCGGCCCGTCTTTTCACTCGTCGCAGTTGCTGCCCGTTGCCGGGTAACAACCACCGCTTCGTCCTTGTGGCGCAGTTCCTGGGCCTGGACCGGCTGGACCCGGCGCCCGGTTGCCTTTTCGACGACCAGTGTGGTCGGACCTCCGTTGATCACGGTGGTATTGACGAACGTGGTCCGGCTGATGATGACGGGTGTGGTAACGGCCACGATCGCAGGACGGATGGGGTCCAGGAAACGGCCTTGCTCTACAAAGACAAACCCGCGCTGCGGGATGCGGGTCTCGTTAAACCCCACATAAGCGCCTCCGGAAATCCTCACAGACGGTTGCAGGGGCGCCCAACCGACGTAGCCGCCTCCTTCGTGCCAGGAAACCCAGGCCGGCGCCCATTGCGTCTGCGGCACCCAGTACCAGCCGTATTGGTCGGTGAAATCCCACCGGCCGTAGTGGTAAGTGGCCCAGGCCCACGGCTCATCGCTCGCCCAATACCAGCCGGCATCGGTTCTCTGCCAGTTGCCGTTGCAATACGGGCGCCAATCGCGATCCACGTGGCCCGGTCTCCAGCACCGTCCGTAGGAGCCCACCACCACCCATTCCCCCTGCGGCGCGAGCGGTTGATAAAAATCACTTTCGGTGTGAATCTGCACTTCCACTGAGGGCAGCGGCACGCTCACCCCGACCGATACTGATGGTTGTCCGTAGCTGGCGCATCCCAGCAGCGCGCCGGACAGCGCAATTCCGAGTCTGGCTCCCAAACGTTTGATGTATTTCATAATTCTCGTTCTGCATTTCTGACGACGGCTGATTTCCGTTTCGGAAAGCCTTCGTTTTTTAATTTCCTGGTTGTTTACCGACACTGCCTCCGTCCTTTGGAAATTCATTCAACCCCCGAAGCTGGAAACCAGCCCGGACGACCGCCCTTAGCGGAAATCGTGCCCTCGGACGGATAAGGCCGGCTTTTTTCGTCGTTCTACTGCGCGCTTCAGACCCGCCTTGGTTTCACAAGGAACAAGGCGATCCCGCCCACGAGCGCAAGCGCCCCCACAACCGGCGGAATAAAGTGGCTCTCAGTGGTCGCGAAGTGCATGCCGAGGATATCGACCGGCTTTCCCGGGGTTGTGAAGGTGATGCCCGAGTAACCGAGCACCAGGATGCCGACTGTGACCAGAATGGCCGCAACGATGGTTTTTGTGTTCATGGCAAATTCCCAGGATTTCTGTTTGGTTGGCTGCCTCCTAGTTCATCGGCTTGCGTGACGAAAGCAGGTCGAAGAGCACCATGACAATCGCAATGACCAGCAGGATGTGAAGGAAGCCGCCCATCGTGTAACTGCTCGCCAGGCCAAGCAGCCAGAGAACGAGCAGGACAACTACAATTGTGTATAACATAAATTCTTCTTAGATTTGTTTTGGTCTTGACACCGTAGTGACACTACGGCACGCATCCACCCTTAGCGAGATGGGGGTATCCCCCCCGGTGCATGCATTTGCCTTTGGATTTGCGCCGGAGGCTGCGTGAAAACACAGCAGATGGGCGCGCCTGTCGTCGGCGTGGGGTTAGGCGACTGAGCCACGCGGCCCCTGGAAGCATTCAACGCGGCAATGTGGATCCGCCGCATAGTTCGACTTACACGGGAGTTGGAAGCGGCGACCATTGCGAAGGCCTGAGGATACAATGCCTGTAACACGCGGATGCTTTCTTCGATCGGTGATTCTGAATTTACCATTGCGCGAAGGCTACCCGGTGCGCCGGGCCCTGCCAGCGGGGGATATCCCCCGGTGAATCATCGCGGCGCCCAACCCAACCTTCAGGACTTCAGTGAAGACGGGCGGAAGCTCCAGGGGTCAACGAGTGCGAGCCACGGGTGTCGGCCAATTCCCCATTTCTGCGCGGGGCATGGGGGTTGCCCAGCCGGGACTCCAAAAGTCTTGTCACCAGACGGCGGCATTCCTCGCGCCGAAAATTCAACTCCCATCGATATCGGAATCCATAGCCCGCAAATGCCAGCAGACTGATCATCGATCCAATCCCCATCGCGAAAACGACCTTGGTCATGAAGTGGATGGCGAACAGCGACATGTGCGTGGGAAAGTCATTCATCAGAAGGGCCAGATACCCGAACCCAACCACCGCCAGCGCTGCCAGCAGCGCCATCAGCCACGCCGCGCGGCGCAGACAGCGCTCGTCACGCTGGAGCTGGGCGATTCGTTCGTCCAGTTGCCGGCCCTCGGCGCTTTCCTCGTAAGCAATACACTGCCTTAGAAAGGCCGTTTCTTTTTGGTGCTCGCTCATCTTGCTGGTCAGGCCTCCGCGCGCCTCAAGGCGCGACTTTGTCGCTCACCCACTGGCGTGCCTGGGTGAACCCGTCCTTGAAGTCGCTGTAGCCTTTCTTGAAGCCGGCTTTGGCGCTGTCCCAGGTGGAGTCGGTGGCATTCCTGGCGTCGTCAAGTTGTGAGTTCAGCCTGGCCGCCTGGTCGCGCAGCGCCTGAAGTTTGGGTTTGGCTTCCGCTTTGGCCGTGTCGCTGCCTTTTTCGACCTTGGCGGAGAGTTGCTCCAGGTCCTTGTTGAGGGTGTCCAACTGGCCCTGCATGGTGGCGACAAAAGCGGCCTTTTGCGCGAAGGTGTAATCCTTCATGTCCTGCGCGGCTGTTTGGGTTTCGGTTTTGACCTTCTCAAGTTGTTGAGAGGTGGTCGGCTCCTGATTGCAGCCGATCGCGAGAGCCGCGATGCCGCAGGTGAATACAAGTAGTGTGTTTTTCATAGTCGTGGTTTCAAAGTCATTTCCGTATGGTTGGTAAACCAGGTCACGGCTCCCGCCTCACGCGCTTCGAAGACAGGTTGTGAACCGTTGTGCTCTTCACATTCCTCCGGTTGGGTGCGGCTGATGATCTCCCTGGCGTGGACTGCTTCATCCGCCGTGCCGTGAACCAGCAAGACGAACTTGCCGATTTTTAGTGCGGTTTCATACTGCAGAATGCTGTCCTTGGGGATGCCCAGGCTGTAAAGGCAGGCGCCAACCGCGCTCAAACCGCCCACCACCACCGCGCCTTCCAATGCCCCGACCAGCCAGGCAACGAGCGGTCCCGCGACGAGCAACGGTCCAACGCCCGGAATCAAAAAGAATGCTGAGCCGAACAACAGTCCCCATATCCCGCCCCAGAAGGCTCCAGTTTTTCCCCAGTATTTCATGCGGTCCCCGGCGTTGTAGTAGCCGACTACGTGTTCATCCGTGTGATGGTCGCGGCCGACAATCGAAAGTTTCTTCATGTCGAAACCGGAGTGCTGCAGTTCCTTGACCGCGGCTTCGGCTTCGCCGTGGGACTTGTAAATCGCCACGACTGAATTGCTTTTGGTCATAGTATTTGTGTTTCCGTTTTTTCGATTTTGGGGTTGTCGCACGTGGTATAATAGGCGATGGGCTGGCGCTCGCCAGAGGGGGGAATCCCCCGCTGGGCGGGGAAACACCAAAACCAGGCTCAACGCAAGTTTCAGGTTCCAGACTCAGGAGCCCCAAACTGACTTTGGAATCTGGAGCCGGTGTTTCCTGCTGTTCGGTGCGTCGTCCCGCGCATCGGGGACATCCCCAATGGACAGCTTGAAGCGATGGCCCAATGCTTGTCGTGGAACATCGGCTCGACGACCCAGGGTCAAAAATCCTGATGCCGCGCCGCAATGAGGCTGTCTTCGTGGCAGCCGGTGAATTTGAATGAAGCCTAAATTGATGCGGTTGTCGCAGCGATATGCAAAGGTGTTGCGAAAACACCTCAAGCAAGGCGCGCGCGCCGGCCTGGAACCGGCGCGAGAGCTGGGACGTCAGGCAGCGGCCATCGGACTGGAGACGTTGGACGTCGCCAGGATTCACGAGGTAGCGCTGGCTGCGCTGGAAGGGTCCAGCAGCCGGGATGGGATCATCAGTCGCGCGGAGATTTTTTTTACCGAGGCCATCACCCCGATCGAGAACACCCATCTCGCCGCGCTCAAGACCAAGGCGCGCTTGAGCCGCCTTCACAAGACGTTGAACCGGCGCACGGTTGACCTGGAGGCCGCCAACCGGTCTTTGCAACACGGCATCAACCGGCGCAAGACCGTCGAGCAAGCCCTCCGGAAAAGCGGCGAGCGTTCCGACCGACTTTTGGCGGAATCACGCCAATTGCAGAAACATTTGCAGCGCCTGGCCCGCCGGGTTCTCGCGGCGCAGGAAGACAAACGAAAGCAGATCAGCCGCGAACTGCGTAATGAAATCGCCCAGACTTTGCTGGGCATCAATGTCCGGTTGGTGACCCTGAAAAAGGAGGCGGCGGGCAGCGCCGCGAGGCTCGAAAAAGATATTGCCAACACGCAAATGCTGGTCGATAAATCGCTCAAGAGCATCAACCACTTCGCTCGTGAATTCGGAAGGCGTCATGAAGCGTAATCTGAACGGATTCTCGCGAAGATATCAGGCCGCGCTCCAAAGGCACCTCAAGCAGAGGCCGCGGGCGGGCCTGACACCGGCGCAGGGATTGGGACGCCGTGCCATAACCATGAGGCTGGAGACGCTGGACCTGGCCAGGATTCACGAGCAGGCGTTGAGCGCGCTGGTTTTGCCTGGATACACCGCCGGCACTCGCGCAGAGATGATCCGGCGGGCGGGCGCTTTTTTCGCCGAGGCTATCACGCCGATCGAGGAGACCCATCGCATCGCCCTGGAGGCCACCGTCCACCTGGGTCAATTGAACGAGGCTTTGCGCCGGCGCAGCGAGGAACTTGGCGCCTCCAACCGCAAGCTAAAAGAAGAAATCGGCCAGCGCAAGGCTGCGGAAGAATCCTTCAGGCAAAGCGAGCAACAGTCTGCCCAGTTGCTGGCGCAGTCGCGGCGCATGCAGGAACATTTGCGCCTTTTGTCCCGCCAGCTTCTGTCGGCGCAGGAGGAGGAGCGCAAAAAGATCAGTCGCGAACTCCATGATGTCATCGCCCAGACTCTGACCACCATCAATGTCCGGCTGGCGGCTTTGAAAAGCGAGGCCGCCCTCAACACCCAGGGCCTGGAACAAAGCATCGCCCGCACGCAAGAGCTGGTCCAGCGATCGGTGGAAATCGTGCATCGCTTCGCCCGTGAACTGCGCCCGGCAGTATTGGATGACCTGGGGCTGATTCCCGCCCTGCAAACATTTATGAAAAACTTCCGGGAGCAGACGGGCATCCTTGTTACTCTGTCGGCTTTTGCCGCGGTCGAGCAGGTGAGCGGCGCCACACGAACCGTGCTTTATCGCGTCGCCCAGGAGGCCCTGAACAATGTAGCCCGCCATGCCCACGCGAGCGAGGCGGAAGTGACGATTCAGAAATTGGACGGGGCCGTTTCCCTGAAAATAAAAGACAACGGCAACGGCTTTCGCCAGGAGCGTTTGTCCAACGTCAAAGGGAACAGGCGATTGGGGCTGCTCGGCATGAAGGAACGGGTGGAGATGGTCAACGGCAGCTTCGCCGTGGAATCGGCGCCGGGCAAAGGCACCAGGATCCAGGTGCAGATTCCGCTGGCGAATGGCGGCTGGAGGCCTACCGACTGAACTCTGCCACAACCTGACTTTACCATTATGAAACCAATTAGTGTCCTTCTGGCGGAAGGCTGCACGGTGCTTCCTGCTTGCTACCCGGTAACGGAACGAGGCTCTTGAATGAAAAATAACGGCCACAGTTCCACGTCGTCGGCCCGTGGTTTGCCCAAGTGTCGGACTGGCATCCAGGGTCTGGACGAAATCACCGGCGGCGGCTTGCCGCGCGGGCGGCCCACGCTGGTGTGCGGCGGCGCGGGGTGCGGCAAGACGCTGCTGGCCGCGGAATTCCTCGTGCGCGGCGCGATGCAATTCGGCGAGACGGGCGTTTTCATGTCCTTCGAGGAGACGAGCGCAGAGTTGAAAGCCAACGTCGCGTCGCTTGGATTTGATTTGGCGGGCCTGGTCCGGCACAGGAAACTTGTGCTCGACCACGTGTACATCGAGCGCAGTGAAATTACTGAGACCGGCGACTATGACCTGGAAGGGTTGTTCGTGCGGCTCAATCATGCGGTTGATTCCATCGGCGCAAAACGCGTGGTGCTGGACACACTCGAAGCGCTCTTCGCCAGCCTGCCCAATGAGGCCATCTTGCGCGCCGAATTACGCCGGCTCTTTCGCTGGCTCAAGGACAAAGGCGTGACCGCTGTCATCACGGCCGAGCGCGGGCACGAACAATTGACGCGCCACGGGCTGGAGGAATATGTGGCCGACTGCGTCATCCTGCTCGAGCATCGGGTCAACGAGCAGCTTGCCACGCGGCATCTGCG
>Ga0210399_10003389_pt1 | contig 12447 bp, 9 predicted proteins | sample IncBWC14MmetaG_FD_150865 | JGI IMG/M metagenome (GOLD analysis project Ga0210399, IMG submission 150865) | Forest soil microbial communities from Barre Woods Harvard Forest LTER site, Petersham, Massachusetts, United States - Inc-BW-C-14-M | ecosystem: Environmental > Terrestrial > Soil >... | reverse complement strand
CCCAATATACGTTCAAAGACGCGCGCGATCTCGTGGTGCTCGCTGTAGGTTACACCTACTTGCAGGCCATCGCCGACGAAGCCCGCATCGAAACGGCGGAAGCGCAGGTCAAGACGGCGCAGGCGCTCTTCGATCAAGCAAACGACCAGGTGAATGCTGGCACTTCGCCGGCCATCGACGGACTGCGAGCCAAGGTCGAGCTCCAGACTCGCCAGCAGCAGTTGATTCAGGCAAAAAACAACTTTGCCATCCAGAAGCTCACGGTGGCTCGCGTAATCGGCTTGGCTCCCGGACAGGAATTCGAACTCACGGATAAGTCGCCCTACCAGCCATTCAACAGCCTCACCACGGAAGAAGCCCTGAAACGCGCCTACGTGGCGCGCTCCGACTACCTGGCGGCTATGACGGACGTACGTGCAGCCGAATTTTCCCGGAAAGCTGCGGTGGCCGGATATCTCCCGTCGCTTGCCTTCAACGCGGATGTTGGCGCCGCGGGGGCGCATCCCTCCACGGCAACGCAAGTCTTCGACGTGCGCGGAACACTCTCGATTCCCATCTTTCAGGGAGGCAGCGTCCATGGTGACGTTTTGCAGGCTGATGCGAGGTTGCAACAAACCCGAGAGCGCCTGGATAATCTGCGTGCGCAGATCGACTCCGACATTCGCACGGCGCTGCTGAACTTGCAGTCGTCGGCGGAACTGGTGAACGTGGCGCGAAGCAACATTGACTTGGCGGAAGAGACTCTGCTCCAATCGCGCGATCGTTTCAGCGCGGGTGTCACCGATACGGTGGAAGTAGTGCAATCGCAAGAGGCGGTCGCTAGCGCCCACGAACAGTACATTTCGAGTCTCTATAGCTATAATTTTGCAAAAATTTCCCTGGCTCGCGCTCTCGGCCTCGCGGAACAGGGCGTCAAGGAATATTTCAAAGGACACTGAACATGGCGGACGAGAACCCACCCCCTTCGGTGTCTGACTCTGGCAAAGAATCCACCACGGATCCATCGCCATTGATGGACCTGGGCTATACGCCTCCGGCGCGCCGCAATCCCAAGCTCCGCAGAAACTTTGTGATACTGATTGTCGTTCTCGTGGTGCTTGTTGGGGGCGTGTTTTTGTGGCGCTATCTCAGCAGCTATGAATCCACCGATGACGCCCAGGCGGACGTTCACCTTTATCCTGTCAGCGCGCGAGTTTCCGGCTACGTAGTGAAGGTCAACGTGGACGACAACCAGTGGGTTGAGAAGGGCACCGTTCTGGTCGAGATCGACCCAAAAGACTATGAGGTTGCGGTAGCGCAGGCGCAAGCCAATCTGTCCAACGCCGAAGCGACCGCACAATCACTGAATATCACTGTACCGATCACTTCGGTAAACACATCGAGCCAATTGAAGTCCGCCCAATCAGACATCGACAACAGCACGGCTGGGGTGATTGCCGCCGAGAGGCAGCTCAGCGCCGCGCATGATCAACTCGAACAGGCACTAGCCAACGACGTCAAGGTGCAAGACGACCTGAAGCGCTACAAGCTACTCGTAGACAAGCGCGAGGTCGCCGAGCAGGTTTACGATCAAGCCTTAGCAGCGGCACGATCCAGCACCGCGGGGGTTTCGGCTGCTCGCGCCAATGAGTCTGCAGCGCAGCAATTTGTTCAGCAAGCCCGGAGCCGCGTGACGCAGGCCGATGCAAACCATCAATATGCGGAGACCGGGCCCCAGCAAGTGTCTTCGAGCCGGGCGCGTGCGCGGGCGGCCATAGCGGATGTCGAGCAAAAGCGCGCGTTGCTCGAACAAGCCCAACTAAATCTCGGATACACCAAAATTGTTGCGCCGGTCTCTGGTGAAGTGAACAAGACAGTTGTAGTCGGGCTAAATGTGCAAGCCGGCCAGCAATTGCTCACCGTCGTGCCTCTCGACGAAGTGTGGGTCACCGCCAATTTCAAAGAGACACAGCTCAAACGCATGCGTGTTGGCCAAAAAGCGGACATCCACATCGATTCCACCGGCCGGACGCTGAAAGGACATGTGGACAGCATTGCGGGCGCCACCGGCCCGCTTTTCAGTCTGCTCCCACCGGAAAACGCCACTGGCAATTACGTGAAAATTGTTCAGCGGATTCCTGTGAAGATCGTTCTCGATCCTGGAGAGAATCACGATCGTCAGCTTCGGCCCGGCATGAACGTTGTGCCCGATGTTTACCTCCAATGAGCACCGCCGCTGTCACCATGGACCAGGACGTCTGGAAACCCAAATACAATCCCTGGCTGATTGCCGTTGTCGTGGCGCTGGCCGCGTTCATGGAAGTTCTGGACACCAGCATCGCCAACGTAGCCTTGCCCTACATGGCCGGCAATCTGGCGGCGAGCAACGACCAGAGCACGTGGGTCCTCACGTCCTATCTCGTATCAAACGCCATCATTCTCCCGATCAGTGGTTGGTTCGCCAACACCTTCGGACGAAAGCGCTTTTTCATGGCCTGTTTAGCTATCTTTACAGTCAGTTCCCTGCTTTGCGGCTTCGCGCCGAGTCTCGGGTTTCTGCTTCTCTTCCGTGTGCTTCAAGGCGCGGGCGGCGGCGGGCTTCAGCCAATGGCTCAAGCCATCCTCGCCGACACTTTTCCGCCTCATCAGCGCGGCTTGGCATTTGCACTGTACGGCATTACTGCCATCACGGCGCCCACGATCGGTCCAACCCTCGGGGGTTGGATCACCTTCAACTATTCCTGGCGCTGGATTTTTTTCATTAACATTCCGGTTGGGCTAATGACCTGGTTTCTGGTACGCCGCGTCGTTGAAGACCCGCCCTATATGGCCCGGCTCAAGGCGGCGGGCGTCAAGTTGGACTACATCGGCATCGCCCTTCTCACTTTGGGGATTGGCGCGCTACAAATTTTGCTCGACAAGGGCCAAGAAGACGATTGGTTCGGCTCGCACTTCATCACGGCGCTCATCGTTGTCGCCACCGTCTGCCTCATCTCTCTGGTGATCTGGGAGTGGTTTCAAAAAGCGCCGATCATCGACGTCCACATGTTTAAGAGTTTCAACTTCGCCAGCGCCAGCCTGATGTTGTTCATGCTGGGCATCCTGTTATTCAGCAGCCTGGTCCTGATGCCGCAATTCCTGCAAACCCTCGTTGGTTACACCTCGCAACTCGCCGGCTTTGCGCTTTCCGCCGGAGGACTCGTATTGCTTTTTGAGACGCCGATCGTGGGCCAACTGACGACGAAGATCCAGGCGCGCTACCTGATCGCCTTCGGCTGGCTGGCCTTGTCCATCGCTATGTACTATTCCACGCAGCGCATCGACCTGCAAATCAGCTTCAAAGCCGCCACGTTATTGCGCATCACCCAGGTCATTGGTTTGGGTTTCCTATTCACTCCGATTACGCTGGTCGCCTACCTCGGTATTGCGCCGGAAAAAAACAACGCCGTCGCCGGGATCGCCAACTTCATGCGTAATATAGGGAGCAGCGTGGGAACCTCGATGGTTACAACGCTGGTTGCGCGCCGCGCGCAACTCCATCAAGCCCGGCTGGTGGAATACGCGCGGCCCGACAATCCCAATTTTCAAAATCAGGCAAATGGTCTTGCCCAGCATTTGGCGCACTCGGGTATTGGAGCGCATGAGGCTTACGCCCGGGCCGTCGCCACGATTTACCAAGGAGTGCAAGCGCAGGCCACTACCTTGGCCTACATCGACATCTTCATGGTTCTTTGTGTGGTCTCGGGGATCATGTTTTTCCTGGCTTTTGCACTGAAGAAGAACGATCCCGGCGGTGGCAGGGTTTTGGCAGAATAAGCGAGATGAACTCGTTTGCAGTAGGATTGTATTTCGATGTAAACGGGCTCAAGGGACCCAGATGATTAGAATACTTACGGTTGAACGGGAATATGGAAGCGGCGGTGGCGAAATTGCTCAACTGCTTGCTAAGCAACTGGGCTGGAAGCTGTGGGATCAGGACCTGACGGAGGAGATCGCCAGGCTGGCAAATTGTCCCAAGGACATCGTCCAGGTTCGCGAGGAACGCACCGATCCGCTCTACTACCGGCTCTTCAAGTCCTTTTTGCGCGGGAGTTACGAAGGAAGTCTCAATGCGCACAAGCTCAACGTCGTCGACAGCGAAAGCATTTTAAAGATTACCGAACGCGTTGTTCAACACGCCGCGAAAGCCGGTAACTGCGTGATCGTGGGACGGGGCTCGCAGCACTTTCTAAGGAATCGTCCGGACACGCTCCGCGTCTTTCTCTACGCTCCCAGGGAAGATAAAGTGCGCCGCCTCATAGCGCGCGGCAAAACCGAGAAGGATGCGCAAGAGCGCGTCGATACCGTCGATCACGACCGCGTCGAATTCATCCAAAAATACTTCGGCGTCGACTGGCCTGACCGCACCGCTTACCATGCCATGATCAATACGACAACCGGTGATCAGTGCGTCGCTCACATGATCCTGGATCTTATGAAAACGCTCGATGCAAAAACCGCCTGTGCACCCGCTCCCGCGGCTGGCTGACTCTGACGAGCGACTGGATCTTCCAGCACGGAGGTTCTCAAGTAGTAGCGCATATCCCAAGACGGGAGCTCCCGGGAGCAGCGTAGTAAGCTTCGTGCGTCTCCCGCTACGCTCGATTGCTGCCCTCAGCCTGGGCATGATAGCCATCCACAATCTGTTAGATCGCATTAGTCCCTTATCCTTCGGTCGTTTTGCCGTCCTTTGGTCCGTGCTGCATTGTCCGGGCACATACGCTGTCGGCTCTCACTACTTTTTCACTCTCTTCACGCTCATCCCCTGGGCTGGAGTGATGGCCGCAGGCTATGCGTTCGGTCCGTTGTTGCTCATGCGAGACCGCCGCAGAGTAATGCTCCCGTTAGGCGCGACGCTCACGATGGCTTTCTTCGTACTCCGTGCGTTGAGTCTTTATGGCAATAGCTCTGCTGGTCTGCGCCCCGGGTTTCCTGACTACCTCTCCGCCGGGCCCTGGACCTTGCAATCGAGTGTCGCCCTGACTACCGCGTCCTTCTTCAATACCCTCAAGTATCCGGCGTCTCTTCAATTCTTGCTTATGACACTTGGGCCGGTGCTCATGACGCTCGCGTGGCTCGACAATGTCAATCCCAAACACGGTATGGCACGTAGCGGAGACTGAAAACGAAGTATGCGAAGACATCGATCCTCCAGAGAAAGATGCCCGCGAAGTTGAATTTGGGAGACGCTCAGGTGGATTTTGCCCCTGTGGCCGTATCCTCTTTCGAGGGAGCACCGTGGCCTTCTGTGGCTCGGTTGCTGGACGGCTAAGGTCGCCGCCACTCTTGATACAGTAATAAGGATACTGCTCTTTCGCCCCGGGGCGAATGGTACTGGAGTACCAAAAAGCCGGGGTTCAGCGAGCCAAGGCGGGAGTTGACGCCCAGCACTTCTACGAGGCGCTCAAGGCGAAGTCCCAAAGTGGGTGAGACAGGGTAGGCCCTCGGTCGCAAATTTTCCCGCAGCCGCCGAAACGGCTCTGCACTCAAAAACCTGCCTAGTGCAGTGCATAATGGGGGGGCGGATGTACGCTTTCGGTCGGTCGAGAAGTCAAAATGGAAATCCCAGATAGAAGCGATTTGCCAAAATCTTCGGGGGAAATACGATGAACGAAGCGACGAAGCGTGTTCATGGGGTCATGGAAGGTGGCGGCTCTTATAATTTGCACGCCAGGATTCCGGCAGGGGGTGCCCACCTGGCGTTGCCATTGCTGGAAGAGGCGGTCCGAAAGATCACGCTCGACGGCGGCGATCGACCAGTGGTTATCGCGGACTACGGATCGTCGCAAGGCAAGAACTCCCTCGCTCCAGTTAAGGCGGCCATCAAGGCCTTGCGAGCACGCATCGGCCCCCATCGACCCGTCCTAGTCGCGCACATCGATCAGGCCGCCAACGATTTCAACACGCTCTTCGACGTGCTCCATCGGGATCCGGAGCGCTATTCCGTTGACGATCCCAACGTATTTCCGTCTGCCATTGGACGTTCGTTCTACGAAAGCGTGTTTCCGCCACAACACGTTGATCTGGGCTGGAGCTCGTATGCGGCGGTGTGGCTTAGTCGCATTCCTATGCCGGTTCCCGGCCATTTTCTGGCCATAGCCAGCACCGGCGACGTGCGTGAGGCGTTCGAACGGCAGGGCGCCGAGGACTGGAGATTCTTCCTTTCGTTGCGCGCCAACGAATTGCGGTCCGGTGGCCGCTTAGTCATCGTGCTCCCCGCTCTCAATGACGATGGCGTTGCCGGGTTTGAACCACTTTTTACACAGGCCAATGAAGCCCTTTCCGAGATGGTTTCGGAAGGCGCGGTCACCGCCGATGAACGCGCGCGAATGGTGCTCGGTGCCTATCCTCGGCGACGACGCCAGCTTCTGGCGCCCTTCACTACCAATGGCGAGTTTCGCGGCCTCACCGTTGAGCACTATGAGCTGTCCTTGCTCGCGGATCCCGCGTGGGCAGAGTACGAACGCGACGGGAATAAGGAAATGCTGGTCAACCGCCACACCGGATTCTTCCGAGCTATCTTCGTGCCCTCCTTAGCGTCAGCGGTTGACGAAGTAAGCCGACGTGTCTTCGCCGACCGTCTGGAAGAAAAACTGAAGCGGCGTCTGGCAGACCGCCCGGAACCGCATCACTCATTTGTCCAGACGATGGTGCTGGCCAAGCAAGGTTCCACTACTGACTCCAGCGGCGCTGATCAGGAATAAGATCCAGATGAGCGACGCATCCAGTTCTGTGCGAGCGTCGAAGTCGGAAGAAGCGAACGGCCGACATCGCCACGCCATCTTTTATGGCTGGTGGGTGGTCTTGGCGTGCGCAGTGGGGCTGTTCTTGGGTCCGCCCGTCGGGGTGTTTTCTTTCCCTGTTTTTCTGAAGCCGCTCATGCAGGAGTTCCACGCCGGTCGTGCGGCGGTGTCACTGGGTTTCACCCTGCAGCTTATGGCCGTTGCAGTGAGCGCTCCGCTGGCGGGATGGCTTGTCGATCGCTACGGTTCGCGGAGAGTGATCCTTTTGGCGACAGCAACGTTCGGCTCCGTTTTAGTTTCGAACAAAGCTTTCTCAGCCAATATCTGGCAGCTCTATTTCTTTTATATCGCGCTAGGGTTAGTGGGCAATGGTGTAGGGCCGATACCGTACGGAAGCGTGGTTTCCCACTGGTTTGACAGGCGCAGAGGCCTCGCTCTGGGTCTGATGATGATCGGGATTGGTTCGGGAGCCATGATCCTGCCTTCGTTCGCGCAGCGGCTCATTGCGAGATTTGGCTGGCGCTCGGCATATGCAATTCTTGGCGGCGCGGTTCTGCTCATCGCCATTCCGGTACTGGCATCTTTACTCAAGGAGAGGCCGCAGGATCTGGGACTCTTGCCCGATGGAGCGCCGCCGAAAAATTGCATGGCCGGAAGCGAAACTGCCGCGCGGGGTCTCAGCGCACACGATGCCTGGCACAGCGGAACATTTTGGATCCTGGTGTGCGCTTTCTTCTTAGTGAGCGCAAGTGTGCAGGGCTGTTTAGTTCATACCACAGCCATGCTTAGCGACCGCGGAATAACCGCTCAAACGGCGGCTCTAGGAAGTTCTCTTGTGGGCGCTGCCGTGCTGCTCGGGCGCGTGGGAACCGGCTACTTGCTTGACCGCCTCTTCGCTCCTCATCTTGCGGCCGTCTTTTTTGGCGGCTCCGCCCTTGGAATCGGCCTGCTCTGGCTGGGCACAACACCTGTCGCGTTCGCGGGCGGGTTCCTTGTCGGGCTGGGTTTGGGCGCAGAAGTAGACCTCATCGCGTATTTAGTCAGCCGCTATTTTGGCCTTCGCGCCTTCGGTAGCGTGTATAGCTCCGCCTTCGCGGCCTTTGCTTTGGCAGGAGCGCTAGGTCCGCTCATCATGGGCGCCGGCTTCGATTTGACAGGCTCCTATCGCGTACCGCTTATGGCATTCCTTGCCGCAACTCTACTTGCAGCTGTGCTGATGACCCACCTGGGGCCGTACCGATACCACGCACTAGACTTGGCCAATCCGCGTTAACGCCCGCATCACACGCGATTCTGCTTACTATCTTGCGCCCCTGCAGGGCGTCGAGATCATTCCCCGGATGGTCGGCCACCCTTCCCTAATGAGACAAAGGAAAAGTCGCCCGTTATCCTCCAATAGCCGCGGTTGGGTCAGAATAAATCCGTTGCAGCAGGAGAATCCACGCGGTGTCGGCCAATGGATCGGAAGGCATATGGAAATCCACGTTCCGATGGCGGAGGTCGGCTGTGAAAATCTCCATAATGCGGTCAAGAGTCAAACGGTCGATGCCGGGATTTCCGTTCCCAACTTCGGCCTTCCACAAAACGGAAAACCGAATCGCATGCCTTGGATAAGTGTCGCGGACCTCTCCGTTGTCTAGAATGATCCAGTTGCCCTCGCCATCCGGCTGGATCTTTGCCGACGCTGACATCCGCGGCATTTCCTCAGTGCCATTTCCAATGGGACCGATACGGTGATACATCCGATCATTGTCTCCGCAAAGAGCAACATTGCCGAACGGCGGTTGCTCGCTGAGCATAGGACCATCAAGGCCCTCCGGCCAGTAATCGAAGTTGCCACCATTGCCCTCATAAAACCACGAGATCGTGCTGGCGCGAACCACACGCCATGTTTCGAACAGCCCGGAACCGCCCATCACCCTCAGAAACGGCAACGGATAGTTCTCGCGCGTTGCTCCGTAGAAGGATGGGTTGTCTTTGTGGGTCGGGCTGGCCGGCATGGGTGCATTAATATTAACGACGACCATTTCAGGCCACACAAGAGAGGTGCCGAAGGAGGATCTGGCGGCGTCGAGAAAACTCTTGTTGTGCAGGATGCCTTCGGCACCATCGACGAGAGGCTTGCCGCCCACAGCCCAATTCCCCCGGAACCACGGCAACACCGGGCGCTTAGCTTGCTCGCTCGTTTCATCCACGACTCCTTCTGGGGCGTAGGCTGCGACCGCCAGATAGGGAGCATACCGCTCAAACATGGCGCAGATCTGTTCGCGGTCCGCAAATGCCGGCTCGATGCGAGTAGGCTTAGGAATGAGTTTCATGATTCCTCCAGCAGTGGTTTGGGATTTGTCTCCAGTTCCATGTCAGCTGCCACTGATGGTTCACCAGCAGCAGACTGGGATCGCTTGGGTAGGGCAAAAGCCAGGGTCGCTGATACAAGGAAGGAAACCCCGGCACAAATTAGGCCGAGGTAAAAACTGCCCGTCTTTTGGCGAATCATACCTACCGTATAAGGTCCGACGAAACCGCCGAAGTTGGTGACCGATGTCACCAGCGCAATGCCCGCAGCAGCTGAGGAGCCGGTCAGGAATTCGCCAGGCAACGAGAAAAAGACAGGCAAAAAGCTGTAGGCTCCGACAGCGACAGCCGAAAAAAGAACAACAGAGAAGAAGGGCGAGCGAGGCTCTCCGAGCAGCAGGAAAGCAATTCCGGCTAGAGCGCCCAAGGTTGCCATGTGATACCGGCGCTCCAGCGTGCGGTCGGAGTGCTGGGATACGAGGATCATGGCAATCAGAGCAAGCAGATTGGGGATCATAACCGCGATGCCGACTGCGGTGTTGGATTGCCCACCAAGGCCCGCCTTCATGACCTGTGGCAGCCAGAAGCTAAAGGTGTAGGAGGCAAACGCGAAAGCAAAACCGATACAAGCCAGATGCCAGACTTTGGGGTTAACAAGAGTCCGCGCCACAGAAAGGGAATGAGCCTGCGCGCCAAGCTTTTGACGATCTTCCCGGTCCAATTGATCAGTGATCCATGCTTTTTCTTCCACGGACAGGAACCGCGCCTCGGCAGGTCTGCTGGGCAGCAGAAAACTCACCAGAGGCACGCACGCTATGGCGGGGAATCCTTCCAAAATGAGCAGCCATCGCCAGCTGCTTAGACCGAACCAATGCACGTGATCCAAGATGAAGCCTGAAACCGGAGCACCCAGGACACTGGCGAAAGGGATGCCGATCAAGATCAGGGCAATTGCCTGCGCTTTTTCTCGTTGCCGGAACCAATATCCCAGGTACAGAGTGATGCCGGGGAAATATCCGGCTTCCGCGAGACCCAGCGCAAAACGGGCGACAAGCAGTTGATGGGCGGAGTGCACAAACCCAGTCAGAGTGGCAACCGTGCCCCAGGTGATCAGGATGCGAGCGATCCAAACGCGCGCGCCGATGCGGTGAAGGATGAGGTTGCTGGGAACCTCAAACAGGAAGTAGCCCCAGAAGAAAATTCCAGCGGCGAATCCGAACTGCTGACTAGCGATGGCTAGCTCGCGATTCATGGTCAGCGCCGCAAACCCTAGGTTGATTCTGTCGATGAAGGCGACCACGAAAAGTGCGAACAGAAAGGGCAGCAGTCTGGTCCTAAGCTTGCGGATCGTCGCCGTCTCGATCGGGTTCGAAGCCATGCGGGGCGCTCCTTTCTATGGTCTTGCAGCTTAACCGCGACTGCAGACACGACAATGGTCTGCACCTGACCAAAATGTTGACACGCAAGTTACTGAAAGCAAGAATGTTCGAACTGCCATGAAGGTGCGTTTCGGAGCATTCGAGGTCGATCTGGAAGGCCGCCGACTGTTGAAGAGGGGCATGCCAGTCACCCTCCGGGAACAGTCGTTCCAGGTGCTGGCCGCTCTCATGGAACAGCCGGGCGAGATAGTTAGCCGGGAAGAGTTGCGCCGGCGGCTCTGGTCGTCTGACACGTTTGTGGATTTCGAAGTGGCGCTGAATTCCGCAGTTAGCCGGTTGCGCGACGCGCTGGGCGATTCCGCGGAGTCACCTAGCTTCATCGAAACCATTCCGAAGCGCGGCTACCGCTTTGTTGTCCCCTTAGCCAAGCGGTCTGCCGTGGCTGTAATGCCATTCGTGAACCAAACGGCGGACGCAAAAGATGAGTACTTCAGTGATGGACTGGCCGACGAACTGATCCGCGTGTTGTCGCGTATCGAAGGGTTAAGAGTCACCGCGAGCAGTGTAGTCTTTCGCTTCAAGGGTCAGCGATGTGATGCCAGACAAGTCGGCCGGGAGTTAGGCGTCGAAGCGGTGTTGGAAGGATCGGTGCGGAGGTCTGGAGACCGTGTTCGCATCACTGTCAATCTGGTCGGTGTTAAGGATGGATTCAACCTGTGGGCACAGCGCTTCGACAGCAATTTGGGAGACTTATTCGGGATCCAGGATGAGGTCTGCTCGTCTGTCGCGGAGGCGCTGCACGTCCGCCTCGCGGTTCAGATTCCAGAAAAACGCCCAAGCAATATAAAAGCCTATGTGCAGTACTTGAAGGGAGCCCACCTCCTTAAGAAACGACGGCCCGACGATGTGCGACGTGCTTTCGAGTACTTTCAGGAGGCGATCCGGCTGGAGCCCGATTACGCGGAGCCTTATTACGGTGCGGCAATGTTTTACAACGTGAGCGCGGCGTATGGAGCGTTGCCTCCCCGCACTGCCCTTCCCGAGTCGGAAGCCTTGCTCACGAAGGGGTTGGCGCTGGACGAGAATTCGACAAGACTCCACAGCACCTTGGGAATGCTACGAGTTTTTCAGTGGCGCTGGGCCGAGGCAGAACAGGCGTACAAGCGAGCGATCAGCCTCGAGCCTACGAATGCATTTCCGCACATGGCGTACCCCATTCTTTGCAGTTTCCTCGGCCGGCATGATGAAGCCTTGTTGCATGCCGACAAAGCAGTCGAACTCGAGCCGCTGGATTTGATGACGAACTTCCGTGTGCTGCAGGCCAACTATTATTCGCGCCGCTACGAAGAGGCGGTCCGCTGCGGCCGCATCGCCGTCGAGCTGACGCCCGACTCTCCCTACACATATTTTTACTTGGCGATGTCTTTGGCGGCGATAGGCTCAAAGGACGAAGCCTGGGCGATGGTGAACACGGGCAAGAAACTTAACGATGGGCTGCCGCTGGGAGAGGGCTACTTTGGCTATGTCTCCGGAGTGTTGGGACACACACCAGAAGCTTGTAGCGTGGTCGAGGAGCTGGAGGCCCGACGCAAAAAGGATTACAGCCCCGCACTACCCATTGCGTGGACCTATCTCGGGTTGGGTGAAACAGACGCTGCCCTCAATTGGCTGGAGACAGCTTTCGCTGAACGCGACCCGTTCTTGGGATCTGCGATGGTATTTCCCGCTTACGACGCCATACGCGAACAAGCAAGATTCAGGCGACTGGCAGACCATCTCAACCTTTCGACCTAGCGATGCCCGTCTACGAACAATCTGCGCCGATATTTTAGGCCAGAGACTACTCCCGCGTTGTCGGCGACCCGGAAGTAAGGGCTCGAATCGGGGTCTGGGGGTTTACTTGTGGAGTCGAGATGTGGCGCGGTGGTGTAGGTGCGGCCTATCTGTTTCCGGCCCTTTCGTCCGCCGGTGCCTCACGAGCCTCACCATGCTTCCGTTTCCACATCCCGCTC